>Ga0371490_1001191_pt1 | contig 14157 bp, 13 predicted proteins | sample MB2SIPfraction_FD_207959 | JGI IMG/M metagenome (GOLD analysis project Ga0371490, IMG submission 207959) | Lab enriched peat soil microbial communities from McLean, Ithaca, NY, United States - MB28FN SIP fraction | ecosystem: Environmental > Terrestrial > Soil > Wetlands > Peat | place: USA... | reverse complement strand
CTAACATCTGGTCGTGAGTCGTGGGTCGTGGAGCGTGGAGCGTGAAGCGTGAAGCGTGTGTCGTGATCACGAACCACGAATCACGAACCACGAGCATTTCACCCGCTATGCCGAATGTGCACTACGTCGCCGTCCTGCACCACGTACTCCTTGCCCTCCAGCCGAAGCGTTCCTTTGGCGCGAGCCGCGGCCTCTGAGCCTGCTTCAAGCAACTGGTCCCAGCGAATGGTTTCGGCGCGGATGAAGTGGTGCTCGAGGTCGGTGTGAATTGCGCCGGCGGCCTGAGGCGCCTTCGAACCCAGAGGCACCGTCCACGCGCGGCACTCGTCCTCGCCCGCGGTGAAGAAACTGATCAGGCCCAGCAATTCGTAGCTCTTGCGAATCAATCGCACCAGGCCGCTCTCGTGCAGCCCGTAGCTCGATAGAAAGTCCGCGGCTTCGGCGTCGTCCATCTCGGCCAGTTCGGCTTCAACCTTGCCGCAGATTGCCGTCGCGGCCGAGTTTTCGCGCCTGGCCGCATCTTCAAGCTTGAAACGCGAGACCGCCGAATCGAGATCGTCGCCCAGCGTCGCGCTCTCGCCGATGTTGAGCACATACAGGATTGGCTTCTGGGAGAGGAACATGAAGCCTTTGATGAGCCTTTTCTCTTCGGGCGTCATTTCCAGCTCGCGCAGAGGCCTCTCTTTCTCAAGCGCATCTTTCGAGCGCAGAAGAAGTGCGTGTTCGCGTTCCAGGTCGCCGGTGCGCGCCTTCTTCAGGTCCTTTTCCACGCGCTCGATGCGCTTCTCGATCTGCGTCAGGTCGCTGACCATGAGGTCGAATTCCACATTCTTCACGTCGCGCAGCGGATCGATCGGGCCCGCGTGCGGAATCGACTCCTCCTCGAAGGCGCGAAGCACGTGAATCAGGGCGTCCACGGTGCGCAGATTGGCCAGGAACGCGGTCTCTTTGAGCGCCTCCTGGCCGATTGCGGCCACGTCGACGTACTCCACCTGGGCGTAGGTAGTCTTCTTTGGCGAATAGAGGGCTGAAAGCTTGTCGAGCCGCACGTCGGGCACGCGGGCAACGCCAATGTGCGCCTCGCGGGGATTGGAATACCCGTGCTCCTCCAGCTTGGCCTTGGTCAGGATTTTGAACAGCGAGGTTTTGCCTACCTGGGGCAGGCCGATAATGCCAGTTTTCATAAACGATTCCGTCAAGCCCGACGACGACGCGGTTCCGCCATGCGAGCCTCTTCGATGATACAGGAGCGGGGAACAGGGATCAGGGATCAGAATGCAGCGGAAAGTAGCGCGGGCCTCCTGGCCGTGCTACGCGCAGTTACTTCTTTGTTGAAACTTTGCGCCTTACAAACTTCAACCCCGTCAACTGATCGGAGACAGCCGCAACTTTTACATCCACAATGCCTGCGGCGAGCCCGGTATCGCGCACGTCAGTCTCGTTAATGGGGTGCCCCTTGCCCTTGCGATAAACGATCCACAACGCCGCACCATCTTCGACCAGCTTGACCGACCGCTCGAACGCGCGCTCAAGTTCAGGCCGCGTGTTCACGCGCGCGATAGTCATGTCGGCCTTGCCGCGGGCGGCGACTTGCCCTTCTGCCAGCGCGCTGCGCAGAGCCTCGTCGTCAACCGAGCCGATCACCCTGATCTTCGTATCCGGAGCGATTCCGAGCTTCTTTGCGAGCGTCGGAGGAGTCGCGCTTGCGGCCTCGCCTGGATGCGGAAGGCTGCTTTTGCCAGTGTTCATCATGAGTCGATTGAGGCACGCCCGTTCAGGAAAGAAGGCCGAGGGGGCGGGTCTTTTCGAGATGATACAAGGTTGGGTTTAGCGTTCCGACGATGCCAGGCGGAAGTGGTTGCTGCGGCCATTCGCTCCGTAGTCGATCGTCAGGCAGGTCCCGTCTTGCCACCATATTTCAACCGATTGCGAACCGTCGCTTGCAGCGTTTAGTGCTTTGAAGCGATCGCCATAAAGGACTTTCTGCCGGGCGAGCGATTCGCCCAGCGCCAGCCCGCGGCCGGTCGTGCCTATTCTGTCTCGCGGTGCGCTGCCCCATACGTCAACGTATGCGACGCGCGACTCGGTTGTAATTTTCCGTTTCCGCCAAAGAGTCGATTCTGGCAAGTGACTGAAGTAGGTTGCCACGCTCATTTTGAGCCCGGGAAATTGCCAGGTGTAAAGACGAGTGCCTTCGGCTCCGTCGGAAACAACGGTATCGTCTGTAGTGGTTGGGTGGCCGTATCGCTTGATGACTGAAGCGATGGTTTCGCCGGGTCGAAAGACGCCTACGCGGATTCCCGAGAGCATCTGTTCCGGCGATCCGGAACCGAAGCTCGTTTCGTCGGGTTGCGCGAGTGCGTTATGGCATGAGCCGGCGACAAGGAGAGCTGCGGCCAGACAGAAAATTGGCCTGAGCAGATCAGACCAACGTACAAAGCGCGCCAATCTCACGGCGACCTTTCCAACGCTTCAGATGCACATGATACTACTACCGCTGGTCTCGATGCGTCTCAGCCCAGGCCACCGTCGCCACGGTTCCTACGCCCAGCAGCAGGATCGCCATCTCAATATCTTCGCTGCGGTTGTGCAGCTTGTTGAAGTCCGCAGTGTAGGGGCTGGCGGCGTCTCCTGTGTCGATGGCGCCGCCGGCTGCGATGCGGTCGCGCTCCATGGCAGGAATGATGATGAACTGCGAATATGCCGTGCAAAGCATCATCAGCACCACCAGGATCATGGGCGCAAGAACGGTGCGGGGCCTGTAAATGTTCCATGCCGGAGCCAATGCAAGCAGGCCCAGCGCAACCACGCCTGAGACCAGTCCGATGCCGTGCAGAATGCGGAGCAGGTGGCCGACGATCGTGCCGGCGGCGTGAGTGTCGGGCATGAGCGTTGTAAAGGTGATTGCTGCAACGACGGGGAAGAAGATCTCCGCGCCGAGCCAGACGATGAGCGCGAAGTATAGCAGCGTGCGAAGCAGGGTCTTCATTGGGGAAGAATACAACAGGGACTAGGGACTAGGGTGCTAAGGAACGCTCAGAGGCCAGCAGCCAGTAGCCAATAGCCAGGAGCTTGCAGCTTGTAGCTACCGACTACAGGCTACAGGCTACCGGCGAAAAGCAAAGAGCTAAAAGCTAAGAGCTAAGAGCTAGCTTTTCTTCAACGCCCGCTTCAGCACAGTTTCCAGCGCGGCCTTCTGTTCGGAGTACTCCTGAGGGGAGAGCGTTCCGGCGATGCGTTCGCTCTCGATCTCGAACATCTCGTCTTTTAGAACGCTGAGCAGCGCAGCCTTCTTGTTGGCAGGCGTGGGAGCGTAGCCTGCGGCAGGCTGGCCGGGCGTCGCGCCCTGCGCCGCGACCACTCCAGCCGCCCCGTCTGGTTTACGCAGCAGGAATGCGGCTGAGGCAAACAGCAGGAGCGCAAGGCCGCCCAGAATCCACCACGTGTACTTGCTGAGCGGATTCGGCGTGTTGATGGGCGCGCCGATTCCCCCGCCGGGCTGATTGCCGGGCGCAGCCTGCTGGCCGCTTTCGCCCTGGCCGCCCTGCTGCTCGCGTGGCAGCGAACCGGTACCGGAGACCGTGAACGCCAGATTCTTGCCCGGGGTGACATTCTTGGCGAGGAAGGTCAGGACGCTGGGGTCGCTGTTGACCGGCCTGAAATCAGAGCTCGTGAGGCTCATTGACTTGGGCATGATGACCGCCACGTTGTCCGCCGGGAGCGTGACGACGGGTTTGAAGTCGAGCTTGCCTCCCGAGTACGGAAGCGTGTAGTTGACCTGGAACGTCGTATCCTTGTCGCCGTCATCGGGCTGGATGGGGAAGTTGAATGAGTAGTGGCCCTTGGCGCCGTCGGGATCGAGGGTCAGCGAGGTGGGCAGGCCGCTCGGCCGCTGCGCCTGCGTGTCCTGCACCTGTGCGCCGTCGGGGAGCACAATCTCAAACGAGCGCTTGCTCCACTGCGTGGTCGGCGGTGTGCTGGTGTTGTGCACCAGCCAGCGCTCGCTTACGCTGAGCTGGCCGCTGGGGTCGGTTTCCATCTCCATAATGTCGGCTTCAATGAAGACGCCCTGCACTTTTTGCGCGACGTCGAATACCGAAACGTCGCCCGGCCCTGCGCCCTGGGGTGCAGCGATAAAGTAGGGCGCGCCCTGGTGGGTCACGCGAACCAGGTAGGGTCCGGCGCCCGGCGTGTTCAATGTGTAATGGCCCTGCGCATTGGTAGTGGCGTGGGCAACCGCTCCCATTGCCGCCTGTACGTCGAGCAACTCCACCGTATCGCCAGCGGCGGGTTTACCGGTGGTCTTGTCGGTCACGGTGCCTGAAACAGGGGCAGCCTGGGCTAAAGTGGCTGCAAAAAACAGACTCAAAGCAAAAGTACGAAATACAATCGGTGTCGATTTCATTGTCTTGATGGAGTCCCTCAATAATACGGTCAAATCAAGTTTGCGGTTCACCCGAGACCATCGTGAAACTTGGGGTCGGACGCGTGCATTCCATTGCAGAATGGTTTGTTCTGCGACCTGCCGCAGCGGCACAGCGTCATGCGATTGCGAATCTCGTAGCCCTGGCCGTCCGCGCCGATAAGCTGGATACCGCCGCGCACCCACAATGGGCCACTGCACTTCTGCGCTGGATCTTCGACTAACCCTATCGACTCCGGAAGTTCAGGCTCAACCGGCTTTCCGGCTGCCTTGTCGATGGCAATCAATCGGCCGGAAGCGCAGTTCCCCACCTGCTGGAGAAACTGTCCGCGCACCTTCGATTCGTCGGTTTTCTCCACCTGACTCCATACTTGGCCGTGCGGATCGCAGAAGCGCGCGAACGCGCATAAAGCCTCGGCGTCGGCCAGTTGCATGGCCGGCCCGTCGTATAGCTTCGCCTGCTCCATGATCGGCGCGCGACTGGCCGTTTCAGTTCCGTCAAAGCGGATCTTGGCGTGCGTGCCGTCGCAGAATGGCTTGGTCTTCGATTCTCCGCAACGGCAGAGCGCGTATTGCGCAGAAACCGGGAGCGCATCCCCCTGTATCCACTCCGTCGACTCTCCGGCCTTGTTGACTCCGATCGTCTGGAAAGCCAGAGGCACTGAACCGTCGACAAGGTACGGACCATTTGCCAGAATGGTGATCTTTTTGTGGCTGGACATATCAAGTTCCTTCCAGGGTACCCGGTATTGCCTAAGCCTGCTGCAAATGCTCGATCTCTTCCAGCAGCTCGGAGGTTTCGTTCTCCAGCAGCGCGCGCTGCGCCTGGAAGTCCTCTTCGGGATACTTTCCGGCGCGATGCTCAAAGTTCAAATCGCGCAGATTCTCGTAGAGCTGCTCTTTGCGTTCGAGCAGAAAATCGAGCCGCGTCTTTTCCTTCTGGCTGGCAAAGGCGTTCTCAGGCCAGAAGGTGTAAGCCATCAGCGCGATCAGCAGCATCAATCCTGCAACTATGCCCTGGGTCTCGGTCATTGCTAATATCCCCCTCCGTCCATTCCGGTTTCGTTGCGAATACGCTCGCGGCGTTCACGCTCGGCCGGGTCAAGCGCGGCCAGATCGGCGCCTGTCGCAGCGGCCTGGGCCCGCCCAATTGAAACTCCCGACCAGCGCCGCACCAGCAAGATGGTGCCCAGCAACGCGGCGGCGAAGACGGCGAAGGGGGCAATCCACGCTACCAGGTCAAAGCCGTGCGTGGTGGGCGCGGCCAGCACCGTGGCGCCGTACTTGGCCGCAAACATGTCCAGAATCTGCTGGTCGCTCTTGCCGGCGGCGATGGCGGCGGCCAGTTCCTGGCGCTCGCGGCCGCTCTCAGGGCAGCCCACGTGGTTGCACTCACCCAGCAATTGCGCGCAGCCACAGGTGCACATCATACGGTGGCCCAGGTCGTTAAAGCGAGAGTTGGCGTCGGTTGCGCCTACGCTGAGGCACACCGCAACCGCCAGCACTGCTGCTTCCACGAATCTAGTCCAAGAAGTGAAGGCGCGTGAGCGCATCAGTCGCCTCCTTTGAGAACGGGTTCGGTGGGAATGGCGCGCGCCGCCGGAACTTTCAGAGCCGCTGTGGCTGGCGTCAGGCTTGGAACCAGCGCAATGAATGTCCCGAGCACCATCACCACAAGTCCGGCCCAGATCCAACCCACCAGCGGGTTCAGAATGGCCTTGATGATGGGCTGCCCCGTGTCGGGGTTTGTGCCTTCGTAGACCACGTACAGATCCCATTCAGGAGTGGAGTGAATCGAAACCCGTGTTTCGGGCTGGCCATCTGACAAGTAAACGCGCTTTTCAGGCAGCATCTGGAACTGGTACTTGCCACCCTTCGAGACGTTCAGCATTGCATACTCGGAGTTGAAGAGGGCGTTTGAGTCCTGCGTAAAGCCCGTGCAGACGAGCTGGTAGGGGCCGATGTTCAAGTGGTCGCCGACCGCCAGTTCGCTTTCAACGTTGCGGTTGAAGGCCGAACCGGCCAGGCCGATGACCACGATCACCACGCCAATGTGCACCAGGTACCCGCCGTAACGGCGTGTATTGCGGCGCGTCAGCAGCCAGGTCGACGAAATCAGGTTGCGGCCCGTCTGGCGCGAAATCACCGCGGCCCCGCGCACGAACTCCGAGATGATTGCAGTGAGCACTGCTGCTGAGACCGAGAAGGCTACCAGAGCATAGAAGTTGCCCGTGTTGAACTGCCCGTCGGTCCACGGCCTGACGCCAACCGCCAGGCAGACAATCACCGTCACCCACAAAACCACCACCGGAACGATGAAGTTCCGCTTGATGCTTTTGAACGAGGTGGCGCGCCACGGCAGCAGCGGTCCCACACCTGTCAGCAGAACCAGAAACAGTCCAATGGGCACGGCCACGCGGTTATACCAGGGCGCGCCCACGGTGACCTTCGAACCCTCCACATACTCCGAAATAATCGGGAACAGCGTTCCCCACAGGATCACGAAGCAGGCCGTGAGCAGCACCAGGTTGTTGAACAGGAAGCTCGACTCGCGGCTGACCAGCGACTCAAGGTGATGTTCGGTCTTGAGGTGCCCGCGCTGATAAATGTAGGTGAAGATGCAGACCGCCAGCACGATGCCCATGAAGACCACGAACCACGTGCCAATAGAGGACTGCGCGAAAGCGTGCACTGAACTGACCAGGCCGGCGCGCGTAAGCAGTGTGCCGAGCAGTGTGAGCAGGAAGGTGGAGAAGATAAGCCACACGTTCCAGCTCTTCATCATGCCCTTGCGTTCCTGCATCATCACGGAGTGGAGGAAAGCCGTGCCGGTGAGCCAGGGCATAAAGCTGGCGTTTTCAACCGGATCCCAGCCCCAGTAGCCGCCCCATCCGAGCACCGCGTAGGCCCAGTGCATGCCGAGGAAGATGCCGCAGGTAAGAAAGAGCCAGGTAACCAGCGTCCAGGTGCGCGTAATCTTGATCCACTTTTCGCCGGGGTAGCGCATCATGAGCGCGCCCAGCGCGAAGGCAAAGGGAACCGAGAAGCCGACGTATCCGAGGTACAGCATCGGGGGGTGAATCACCATCTCGGGATATTGCAGAAGCGGGTTCAGGCCGTTGCCGTCCATCGGGACCACGCCGGCCTGCTGCAGAGCAAAGAGTTCTGCAGGCCCGACGCCGAGGGGATGCGAAGCCTGAACGGCGGGGAGCAGCGCAAACGGCGAGGCGGGGAAGCAAATAAGCAGCAGGAAAAAGGTCTGCACGCCGGCCAGGATGGCTCCGGCGTAGGCGTAGAGCTTGACGTCGGTCTTATGGCGCAGGCGAAGAACAAATCCGTAAGCACCCAGCAGCCACGCCCACAGGAGCAGCGAACCCTCCTGGCCGCTCCAGAGTGCGGCGAACTTGTAGGCGGGGTTGAGAGCGCGGTTGGAGTGCTCAAGGATGTAGGCGAGCGAAAAATCGTTGGTGAAAACGGCCCAAAGCAATGCGAAGGCCGCGCCGGTGACCGCGATGAATCCGGCTATCCCGGCCCGGCGCGCAGTATCGGCCAGCCGCTCGGGGGAAATGCGAGCTGGCTGGCCCGTGGCAATCAGCCGCAGGGCAACCGCGCCGGCGAGCAGATTGTAGACCGCCAGCGCCAACGCAATCAGAAGCGCAAAACTACCGAATGCTGCCATTTAGGACTCCAGGATGATACCCACTCTTGAGGTGCGGGGACGAGGTAATTCTCTACTATCATAGGAGGTTTGCTTGTGATTTGGCTCACACCAACGATGGAGGTGATTCCGAGAGCTGGAATCGCAACATACGCGGTTTTCATTCCTGAACCAGGAGGTGAGGGGTTTATCGTTGATCGGCGCGCAAAAAGGCCCCGGACCTGGTCCCGGGCGTTGGCAACGATCGAGTTCAGCAACAATCGGGAGGCGCCTATCGGCCGTTGGGGTTCATCATCTGGCCCGCAATCTCAACCAGTTCATCATTGGCAGTGGGCCTGGGCACAAAGCGCACGCCTGGCTCGCCGTAATCAGATGCGTTTTCGTTGCAGGTACCGAGCACCAGCACCGGTACATCGGGCTTGCGGGTGTGCAATTCGGCCACGAAGGCAGGGCCCCCCAGTCCAGGGCGGTGATGGCCCGAAATCACCAGCCCCAGGCGGCTGGAGAAGGCCGGCTCCTCAATCAGGCAAAGGGCCTCGGCCGCATCCGCCACGCGAACCACGTCACGAAAGCGCCTTTCCAGCGCCGACACCCGCACAAACGCCTGCAGCGGATCGTCATCGACTAAGAGAATTGTTCTCATCACCCCGACGGCCCGTGACCCTGGCAGGTCACAGCTAGCTTGGGCCACAGCTATCTGAGATGGCGACCGGGTGAAAACTGTTGCCCGGCTGCCGGCCTTTTTGTTGGAAGTTGCTACAAGGTGTTCGCAAGCAGAGCGGTCAGATTTTGTTGGCGTCCAGGGTTGCCAACAGTTCAATCCCGGGACTCCTGGGCTACACTGTTGCGACAGGAACAAGCGCGCCTTTGAGGCACGCGAAAGTTGAAGGTGCATTATGCAGGGAGTTATCCGCGGCATCGTCGTGTTTTTCGCTTTGGCAGGCACTGTTTCCTTAATCGCGCAGGCGCCTCAGCAGGCAACCCCACAGGCGCCGGCGCAGGCTGCCGCTCCAACGGCCGCGGCAGCGCAATCACTGACGGCTGACGAGGTCGTCGCCAGGTACATCGACGCTATCGGCGGGAAAGACGCGATCAGCCGGGTGAAGTCGATCTCGATGGAGATGTCGGTGCAGTTGATGGGGACCGACGCCCCGGGCACGACGTGGGTTGTGGACGGAGTGGGCTACAGGAACGAGACCCTGTTCAACGACTCCAAAATCATCCAGGTGTACACCCCCAAGGGCGGATGGCAGGTGAATTCGATGGCTGGCATCTCCGATCCGACCCCGCTGCCCGACGATCAGTACAAGGCAGGGAAGGAGCAGATCTACGTAGGCGGGCAGTTTTACAACTATGCGGCCAAGGGCAGCAAGATCGAACTGCTTGCGAAGGACAACGACACCTACAAGATCAAGCTGACGACCAAGGACAACCTTACGACGACGTACACGATCGATGCCGCGACTTTCCTGGTGAGATCGGCGGCGCGGCAAGGCAAGATGCAGGATCAGGACGTGGACATCACGACCACCTATTCCGATTACAAGAAAACAGACACGGGTTACACGATCCCCACCAGCATCGGCGTGGATTTTGGCGGGCAGTTCCAGATCACGATCGCGGTGAAGAAGGTGGAAGTGAACAAGACAATCGATCCGGCGATCTTCGATATGCCGGCGGCTGCGCCGGCCGCGCCGAAGAGCTAGAGGGCGTTACGCCGCGCGGAAAAATGTGTGGATCCGCACAGATTCTGTGTGGATCTGCGCGGTTTCTGTGTGGTTTCTTTACAGCTTCTGTGTGGCTTCAGACGGGTAAGTTATTGATTTAATTGGGGCGAGTTGCGGCGGCACAGTTTCTGCGTGGATTTTGAAAGAGACAGGGGACAGGGAGCAAGGAATAGGGAGTGAGGGAGCAAGGGAACGAGACGAGCGCAGTACCGGCGCAATCCATGATTTGGTCGTTCATCTTTCAGCACCCTATGTCGATTGTGCGCCGAAGCGTGGTAATTCCCTGCAAGCGTGGCGATGTTTTTTGTGCTTGAATCACGTTTGCGCGGGCGGCGGGAGGGCGGGTCTTTCGCCCGCATCCGGGGGCTTGACGGTGGTTGCCGAAATGCAGCCGTACGCTTGCGCGTGGGGCTGCCGTCTGTTGCCTGCTTCGCAGGCTCGAGCATGCCCGGGCCTGAAGGCCCGGATATTTCAAGCGAGTTATACAGGGGCATGAATGCCCCTGCTCCCTCCGTCGTCCCTAACGAGACTCGAGTGTGTTTTTTGGGGCCGCCGGCTTATTGCCAGCGGGACTTCGGCGAGTCAATATGGCGCGGGTCAATGAGCCGGTACCAGCCCTTACGGAAGCCTACTCGCTGACTGGGTTCGAAATGCTCAAGTGGGATGCCCAGAGCCTCAATTGCCTTGTCCATAGCGCGTTCTTCCATGGAAATTGTCCAGCTTCCAATCCCTCTTCGCAGCATTTCCCGGTCATGTTGCCGACAGGCGCGTCGCCCTCGCAGATAGGCGATCCAGAACCGGAATCTTCTTTTTGACTCCAAGATTCTGTCGCGGTGACGGTGCAGCAACTTCCGTAAACCACGGGGCCGCAGCAATTCCTCCGCTTCTATTTGGTGCGCCCTCACCGCATAGTCGAACGGCGTGTCGTCCCATTGGTCGGTGTCATTTTTGTTGGCCTTGTTGGCCAGCAGGACTTCGATCGCGTCCTTGTTGCCCATCTCCGCGGCCCGATGCAAAGGAGTAGCTCGATACCCGTCTCTGGCATTGACATCGGCTTTGGCGGTCACCAGCAATTCCACGATCGGCTTGTTGCCCGATTTGGCAGCCAGGTGCAAAGGCGTGCGGTTTTGATTGTCTGTGGCATTGACCGACGCCTTGTTCGCAAGCAGGAGTTCCACTATATCTCTGCTACCCCTTTCTACCGCCCTGTGCAGCAGTGTCCGTCCGAAATCATCTCTGCTCGAAACCGCTTCAGCAACAGAGCCGCGGCCGCCGAGCTGGAGGTACTCTGCGCGGATGAGGAGGGATTTGACCCTTTCCAAATCTCCGCAAGAGACTGCGTCATGGATCTCCCAATACGAACTCACGATGTGCGATTTTAGCGCCGCACAGAATGACCCGCAAGGCTATTGATTTGCGCATGAAGAACGCAATGCAGGCGCGAAAAGGCTCGTTGGGGTTCGTGGTAATCCAGGCCTGAGAATCCAGACCTGGGACAGGGCAGGCTCTACTGCGCGAGGTGATTTACGGTTGTGAATTCCCCGGTCCCCAAAGGCGAGGGACCGGGGACACCCGGGGCACCCGGCCAAAGAAGCCCGTGCCCGAACAAACCCGAAGAGCAACTGCAGATCCTTCGACTTCGCTGCGCTTCGCTCAGGATGACGTTAGTGGTGAAGCGTGATCGCAGCACGTTGAAGAGATGGATCGGGACCGGTAACTAGCCGAAGAGGAACTCTTTGGTGCGGAGGTCTTTGATTGAGTCGCGGAGTTTGGCGGCTTTTTCGAACTCGAATTTTTTCGCGGCTTCGCGCATATCGGTTTCGAGCTTGAGGATGTACTGGTCGAGTTGCTCCTGGCTGGTGAACTCGGGCAGTCCTTCGGTCTCTTCAATGGCCACATCGCCGTACTCGGCCTTCAGAATCTGGGCGAGGCCCATGTCGACCTTGCTGACGATCGACTGCGGCACGATGCCGTTCTCTTCGTTGTAGGCCCGCTGGATGGCCCGGCGACGGTCGGTTTCGTCGATGGCGCGGCGCATGGAATCGGTAACGGTGTCGGCGTAGAGAATCGCACGACCCTCGATGTGCCGCGCGGCGCGGCCCATGGTCTGGATGAGCGAGCCGGCTGAGCGCAGAAAGCCTTCCTTGTCGGCGTCGAGAATGGCGACCAGCGAGACCTCGGGCAGGTCGAGGCCCTCGCGCAACAGGTTGATGCCGATGAGCACGTCGAACTCGCCCTTGCGCAGGCCGGCCAGGAGCTTGACGCGCTCGAGGGTCTCAATCTCAGAGTGCATGTAGCGGCAACGCACGCCAACCTCGGTGTAATAACCGGCCAGATCCTCGGCCATACGCTTGGTCAGCGTGGTCACTAATACTCTTTCGCCGCGCTTGGCGCGGTCGCGAATCTCGGCGAGCAGATCGTCGATCTGGCCTTTGACGGGGCGGATTTCGACTTGAGGGTCGACGAGGCCGGTGGGCCGGATGACCTGCTCGACAACGACACCCGCCGAGCGCGTGAGCTCGTAAGGGCCGGGAGTCGCGGAGACGTAGATGGCCTGCTGAACGCGGTTCTCAAACTCCTCGAACTTGAGCGGACGGTTGTCCATGGCCGAGGGCAGGCGGAAGCCGTAGTCGACCAGGGTCTGCTTGCGGCTGCGGTCGCCGTGCCACATGCCGTGCACCTGGGGAATGGTGGCGTGGCTCTCGTCGACGAAGAGAAGGTAATCGCGGGGGAAATAGTCGAGCAGCGTGGGCGGTGGTTCGCCGGGCAGGCGGCCGCTGAAGTGGCGCGAGTAGTTCTCAATGCCGTGGCAGTAACCCATGGACTTGATCATCTCGAGATCGAATCTCGTTCTCTGGTGAACGCGCTGCGCCTCGACCATGCGGCCCTCGGACTCAAGCTGCGCGACCCATTCGTTCAGCTCTTTCAGGATGGAATCAACGGCTTCGGCCTTGCGCTCGGGCTGAACCACGTAGTGACTCTTGGGGTAGATGGGCAGGCGCGAGAACTTCTGCTTCACGGTGCCGAAGAGCGGATCGATTTGAGAAAGGCTCTCGATCTCGTCGCCGAACATCTCGATTCGATATGCATTTTCGTCGTAGGTAGGGAAGACCTCGATCACGTCTCCGCGCACGCGGAAGGTGCCGCGGCGGAAGTCGGTATCGTTGCGCTCATAGAGGATTTCGACCAGGCGGCGCGTGATGTCTTTGCGGCTGATCTGCTGGCCTTTCTCGAGCAGCAGCAACATGCCGTAGTAGGCCTCGGGCGAACCGAGGCCGTAGATGCACGAGACCGAACTGACGATGATGGCGTCGCGGCGTTCGAAGAGCGAGCGCGTGGCCGAGAGGCGCAGCTTGTCGAGCTCCTCATTGATGGTGGCTTCTTTTTCGATATAGAGGTCGCCGGCCGGAATGTAGGCCTCGGGCTGGTAGTAGTCGTAATAGCTGACGAAGTACTCGACCGCATTGCCGGGAAAGAACTGCTTGAACTCGTGGTAGAGCTGCGCGGCGAGGGTCTTGTTGTGGGCCAGGATGAGGGCCGGCCGGTTGGACTGCTCGATGACCTTGGCCATGGTGAAGGTCTTGCCTGAGCCGGTAACGCCGAGCAGCACCTGGTGCTTTTCGCCGGCTGCCAGCCCGCCCATCAGCTCGTCAATGGCGCGGGGCTGGTCGCCCTTTGGCTTGTAGCTGGTGACGAGCTGGAAGTCCATGCACGCATTATACTTGAGACAGCGAAGAACGAGCGAAACTAGGTGCTCACTCAGACCCAACAGTACGGAATCCTTGCCCTTGATAGAATGATCCTGCAACTCGCCCTTAGATGGTCAGCTCTCGGGCTCCAAAGACGAGCTGATACAGGCCAGATGGCCTGTTTGCAGGGAGGCAAATGCCTCAGAATATTTCTCTTTCTCCGACTGTAATCACTGGCCCTCCGACGGAAATTCGGTTGGGAACACTCACGCAACGCCTGCTGTCTGGACCTAAATGGCAGGGCGCTGACCGATTCCCGGCTTCGCAGGTTTGGGCGGACGACATCGAATCAGTGATGGCCTTCATGGACCGCGAGAGCCGTCTTCCGGCGTTTCTCGCCATGAATCAAAAAGCACGGACACCGCAGCACCGGGACGCATCGCTGGCTGAAGCTCGCGGCAGCTATTTTCTCAACCAAAACGGCTTCCGCATTCTCGAGTGGGAGCCTCAGGGCGAAGGCACCACCAAAGGCGAGGTGCTCGTTTCGTATCCGGGTTCGCCGGAGATCTTCGTCGAAGTCAAACAGCCGAGCTGGCAAGGGGAGTTCCTGCCGCTGGGAACTGCGGAACGCAAACGTCTGTCACCAGCTGAAACGGCACA
>Ga0371490_1001190_pt1 | contig 14170 bp, 13 predicted proteins | sample MB2SIPfraction_FD_207959 | JGI IMG/M metagenome (GOLD analysis project Ga0371490, IMG submission 207959) | Lab enriched peat soil microbial communities from McLean, Ithaca, NY, United States - MB28FN SIP fraction | ecosystem: Environmental > Terrestrial > Soil > Wetlands > Peat | place: USA... | reverse complement strand
GCGCTCAGTGCCGCGCGCGGGTGGAACTCTTCCACTCCGATCTGAAGCTGCTGGATGAGACGTCGATGGCCTGGAGCCGGGTGCGCGCGGCGAGCATGGCGGATGGAGCAGCCGCGACCACATCCCGGCGCCTGTCGTTGGCTACAATGGGATGGGCGGCAACCGGGGTTGCACTGCTGGCACTGGCGGTTCCGGTATGGCGCAATGTGAATCGGCACGCGGATCAGACTCCGACCGCTTCCACACCGCCGGCGGCAGTGGCCGCAGAGGACTCCGAAGCTCAGATTGCCGCGGATAACCAGCTGCTGCGGGAGATTGACGCAGTAGTGAACAGCCATGAGGCATCGCCGTTCGGAGAACCGCTCCGCACGGATCGGCCACGCGCCAGGCACAAGGTGCAGCCGGAATGAGGAATGCCATGAACACCAGGATCGTACCAAAGATTGGTTGCAGCATCTTGCTTGGCCTTGCGTTGAGTTCGGTTGCGGCGGCACAGAACCGGACAGCACCCCCTCCTCCGCCACCACCTCCGGGCGGCGGCCTGCCCGGCGCGCCCGGGATGAATCCCGCCGCCCAGAATCCCCATGTCGGTGCACCACGGCAAGGCATGCAAAAGCCGGGCACCGTAACCGAAAGCCCGCAGAGTATGCATACCGGAGTGCAGTTTGGCCCGGTGGGCCGCTGGTGGGACGATAAGAGTGTGGTGCGCACGATTGGATTGACCAACGATCAGCAGAGGCGTATGGACACCATCTTCAACGCCAACAAGCCCGCGATTCTGGCCACCTACCAAACGTATCTGAAGGAGCAGGCCAAGCTGAATGCGCTCAGCCACAATCCCCAGGCTACGCAGGCCGACACCTTTGCCGCCATCGATGCCGTGGCCCAGGCGCGCACCGCGCTGCAGAAGGCCACCGCGCAGGTGTATTTGCAGATCCGCCAGCAGATGAGCCCCGATCAGATTGAGAAGCTGGGGAAATTGCCGTAGGCCGGACGGCGCGCTGGAGCGGAACCAATCCGCGCAACCAATCGAATCCCTGCAGAACAAGGGCCGGCACAGAGCCGGCCTTTTTGTTGCGAAAAAATCGGATCAGGGTTCGGGGCTGAGCCCGGCTGCCTCGCGCAGAGCGCGGTCGATCGTGGACAGATGACGGCGCAGGGGCAGTGGACGCAGCACCACCGTCATGCCCAGCGAAACCGTGTCCTGGTGCTGGCGCAGGCTGCGGTTGTAGTAGCCGTTGAAGAGTAGATGCGCGCTAAGCGGAATACCGAAAGCGGTGGTCAGGCCGTTGTCTTCGCTGAGTCCGTTGGAGACCAGTACCTCGGTGGTGCGGCCGCCGGGCTGCGGGCTGGGTGCGGGTTCGTAGATCTTCTGGCTGCCGACAGGCAGCTGTTCATAAGCCGAACTCTGCACAAAGCCGTAACGGCTCATCCACAGCGACGCGCCCAGCTGAAAGTGGGCCAGCGCGCCCAGGGTGTTGTAGTCGCGCAGCAACAGGTTGTTGGCCACGGCCGAGGAGTCGCCCATGCCCAGGTCCAGATGTACGCCCTTGCCCGAAAAAAAGTGCTCCAGATGATTATTGAAGTCGAAGGCCACGCGGCCGGTGCCCAGGCCGTTGGAGCGGTCGCCAGTGGGCGCGGTCAGCGTAACTGTGGCGATATCGAGCGAATCGTAGGGGCGGAAGGTGCCATGCAGGCCGATCAGCGTGTCGCCGGAGTCGGCTCTGTCCAGCACCAGTTGCTGGCTGGCCGCAGGCGCGGGATTCGGGTTCTCCACCAGGCGATGCAGATAAACAGTGGCGCTGGCATCGGCCGAGTAGCGCGGCGAAAAGGAGTAGCTGACGGCCGGCACAATCACCTCAAACCAGCCGATAGCGGAGTTATGCACGCCAGCGTAGCTCAGGCCGCCATTGGCGCCGCGCAGCGCCGAGCCCACACCCGGCACGCGCGGCACATTCTGCAGCTCTGCGGGCTTGGATACGGATGAAATCGCTGGGCTATCGGCCATGCCTACCGCGGCGGGAGCCACGGCAACCTGGGCCAGTTGGGCACGGCTCCACGCACCTGTCGCCAGGAGCACACAGAGCATCACCATGCCGCGAATCCTGCCTGCCGCTACCAGTCCCACAGATCCCTTTCCGTGAGTCGATTCTATTCGATCCCCCACTCTGTGGAGAATTGCTCCACCGGCCTCGATTGCCGCTCTGCATGGTTCCTTCCATGGTTCCCTGCACGGTTGGACTCCGCCGCAACCGGAAGGAAATCCATTCCGCGCAGAGCGGCAGGCCGGCCGCAGACAAAAGCTACCTCGGACACCTCTGCGCAGGCCGCGGATTGAATCCCAAAAAACAAAGCGGGCGAAGGTGCAATGACTTTCGCCCGCTTTCTTGTTGCGGCCTAAGTTATTCGAAGAGCCAGTCCAGGTTGGGTGTGGCGCCGGGGGCGGCAGGCGCGGCGTGGGGCGCCAGATGCGTAGTGGCGGGCACAAAGCCCAGCACCACAAAGTTGCTCTTGCCCAGGTTCAGGTCGTTGGCGCCCGCGGGCAGTTCCTGGGTCCACACGCTCAGCGCGCGTCCCGGCTTGCCGGCAATGGGAATCGCCGCGGGATAGAGCAGATTCCAGTTCTCGGCCTCCGCCGCAAAGCCGCGGTCGGAGTCGCCCGAGGGCAACAGCGCCAGCAGAATCTGCGCTGGAGCCGCGAGCGTGAAGTGCAGGCTGCGATCCTTGCCGGTGACGCGAATAGCGTTCATGCCATCCAGCTCAACCGGAAGCACGCCCGCCGCCGGTGCCTTTGCGCCCACGCCCAGCGCCGCGCCCGCTGCCAGCGTAAACGTCTCGCCGCCAGAGTCCAGCGTGAAGGCAGCCTGCGCCAGCTTCTGCGCACTGCCCTGCTCTTCCACAGCGCCGGAACGTAACACGGCAAGGCGTTTTTGGAAGGTGGCCAGTTCCTTCTCATACACCGGCAGCAGACCCGTCCAGTGCAGCGTATCCGCCTCCGCCACCACCGGAATGCGGCGATGCGATGCGTGCAATGCGGCCGCGTCGCGATAGGTGTTTGCGGTCAGTGCGGTCAGCTTGCGGAAGTGCTCCACCGACTCGGCCAGCAAGGCCTCGGCCTTGTCCAAGTGCTGCAGATTCTTGTCGTGCGCATAGAGCAGCACCTCCGCCGCCGCGGCCGCTTTGGCGCGATAGAAGGCGCTCAGTGCGTGCAGATCCTGCATGTCGTTGGCCAGGCGCGCGGCCTCGGCGTGATTACGCGTGACTTCAGGCAGCGCCGCCTGCGCGGCTGCAACGGCTTTGGCTGTATCGGCTTCCGCAGCCACGGTCACACCAATCGCCGTGTCGCCATGGTGCGGCTGGTGCGCCAGTTCGTTGGCCACGTACTCGTCCAACCGCTCGCCATCCAGCGCATCGCCCTTCCACAACAAATCGATGGCGCCATAACGGTCCGGATCGATCAGCTCCGGCATGGTCATGCCCAGCGAGAGCACCTGGCGGTTGCCTTCCGTAATGCCCAACCGCGCCAGCATGGAGGGCGCAGCGGGACCGCTCAGCTGGTAGGCATCCAGAATGTGCGCCGCTGCCGTGCGCGATCCGTAGCGCTCGGCCAGGCGGTCGATCCAGTACGCACGCTCGGCCTCAGGATCGCGGTCGGGATTCCACGCGTAACGCGCCCAGGCCTCATACCAGATCCAGTCGCGATCGGTCTGCTCCAGCGGCGGGCTCACCTTGTCGGCCGTGATGGGCCACTCCCAATAGCGCAGCGGATAAAGATGCAGGCCACTGATGCCGATGCGCTCAAAGCTCTGCGTCGTCTTCTGGATGTACTCCGGGCTGCCCCAGCGGAAGGGTTCCAGGTTGGAGAGCAGATGGATGTTGGCGATGGTCACCTTGGAAATCGGAATCAGCTCGCGGAACTGCTGCTCCACCGTTCCGCGGATGTCGTAGGAGGTGAGCGACTCGCCATTCCACTTGAACATGGTGTCGATGTTGGAGTAGAGCGGGCGCGAGGCGGCCATCACCGCGTCGATGTCGGTGGCGTGGCGGCGCACGATGATGGGCGGCTCAGCAACGGGATGGCCGGCCTGCTTCGTCAGCGCGTCCACCCCATCCTTAACTCCCGGGATGATCGCATCGGTCATCCACTGCGCGCCGTAGCGTGGAGCCATGGCTTCGCCGAGAGTCATCAGCAGGCCCACGCTGGGGTACTCGCGGATGAACTCGGAGACGCAGTACCGCGTGTAGGCCGTGGCCTCGGGGTTCGGGCTGGAGAGATGATTCGGCAGGTGGTGCGCCCGGGCAAACTTGTGCGAGAGATGGATGTTGTAGAAGCCCTGAATCACCCAGATGCCGCGCTTGTCAGCCTCGGTGGTGAGCCAGCGGAAGATCTCGATGTTGCGCTCCAGTTGCGCGTCGGTCAGCTCCTGCGCCTCGGGATATTTGGGCAGCTTGAGCAGCGAGGTAAACGGATGGCCGTTCCACAGGTAGAGCGCGTTGTAGCGGTTCGCGGCCAGCATGTCCAGATAGCGGGTCCACGCGGCCTTGTCGTAGAAGAAGGGGAAATCCTCCGCCGTGTAGCGGTAGTCGTACTCCGCGCCCTCGTAAGTGATCTCCGGCTTCTGCATGCCGATGGCCGTGCCGCGCAGCTTCAGATGGGGATGGTCGTCCACGTTGAGCTCGGCAGGCAACGCATGCGCGCCCTTGAGCCGCGCAGCCAGTTCCAGCACGCCATAGAGCACGCCGCTCGGGTCGGAGCCGGCCACCACCAGTGTGGAACCCACGCGGCGCAAAGCGAAGGCCTCTGGGGTGGTGGCAGAGAGCGCGGTCAACTGGGCGGCGTAAGGCGCCAGCAGTGGATCGCCCAGGTGCGCCACCACCAGGGTGACCGAGGCAGGCAATCCCGCCGCGGCCAGGCGCAGCTGATCGGCGGCATAGCTTTCGCGCGGCGCGGGGCTTGCGCCGGTTACGATGCGCGGCGCAGCGGCCAGAGGCAAGGCGAAGAAGAGCAACAAGAGTGTGGCAAAGATTTTCTTGGTCATGGGTAGGTGTAGGGAGGAATGGAGCGACCTCCCACTCTGAGTGTAGGGGCGCTGAGGCCGGCGATGGGAAGAAAAGACGCGCCCTATGCCGCCGATTCCGACGGGCGGGACGAAGAGTTCAGCTTCCAGCTCCTAGCTTCTAGCTCTTACGGATCCGGCCTCAAATAAAAGCACTGTGCCCCATCCATTGCGCAGGCTTTATCGCGCAATAGGTGGGATACCGGAACAATGTTGAAGGGCCAGATCAATAGTCCAGAGTCCCTCAGTCCCTCGTTCCCTTGTTCCCTCGCTCCCTCGTCCCCTGTCTTAATGCGGTTTTCCCGGCAGCACAAAGTGCTCGCCACAGCGGGGCTCATAGTTGTCGCCGGCCATGATGATGGGGCTTTCGTAGGCGGCGGGCTGGCCGTCGATAAAGCGCTGCGGGTAAAGCGCCTTGGCCCCGCAGCTGCAGTAGGCCACCAGTTCGGTGATGTTGCCGGCATAGGTGCGCACCAGCCAGCTGAGCTGGAGCATTTCGCCAAAGGGCAGACCGCGGAAGTCCAGCTCCAGGCCGGAGACCATCACGTCGTAGCCCCACTCCAGCAGCCGCTTGACGAAGAGAAACAAGTCGCTGACAAACTGGCCCTCGTCGATGGCGATGCACTCCACCCGCTTGCCGATCTGCTGCTCGGTGGCAGAAAGAAGGGGCAGCACCGACCAGGGATCGGAGTTGCGGAACTCGACGGCCTCCATCTTGCCGCAGCCCTGCGCATTGCGGCTCTCCACCACGCCCGCGGCGGCCTTGGTGTCGGCGCTGGGCTTGAGCAGCATCACATACTGCTTGGCGTACTGGCGGCGCGTCTCGATGCGGCGCAGCAGTTCGGCCGTTTTGTTGGAGCGCATCGGCCCCACGATGACTTCCAGTTTTCCCAGCACGCCGGTCTCCCTCCGCTCTGCCCCCATTGTTGCCCAGCGGGCAGCCCATGCGCCAGCACCTGCGGTGCGGCAGACGCGCCTTCGGCGGCATTGTATGCAGCAGTAGCGCTGGACCTCTTTATCCCGGCCCTCCCCGGAATTTGTGGAGGAAGGGGTAGATCTGGAGCGCATTTCGTGTTACGTTATACGTTAGACGGAAAACAGTCAAATTCCCGCGACCTGCGGCTGCTCTGGAGCATCCCACCAGTAGGCGGTTATTCTGAAAGTTCCCGGCGGGGACGCGCTAGGTCTCTGACCGCATGATTCCGAACCATTCTGGGTGCCCCAGGTCTCGACTTTGAGACCTGGGAAGCTGTGATGCCACAGTGCAAATTCATCCGGTCAGAGACCTAGCCGGCCAAGGACTGTGGATTGTTGACAATCGCTAAGGAGCAAGGGGATGACCAACGCCCGTAAAACGGAGGAAAAAACCGCAGCTGTGCATCCGGGCGAGCTTTTGCGTGAGGATTTTCTTGTACCCATGGGCCTTTCGGCCAATGCTTTGGCCCTTGCCTTGCGAGTACCTGTCACACGCATCTCGGAGATCGTGCGCGAACGGCGCGGCATTACCGCCGACACAGCTTTGCGTCTGGCCCGCTACTTTGGCACCACGCCCGATTTCTGGATGAAGATGCAGATGACCTACGACCTGGCGTTGGCCCATCGGGAAGCGATGGCGCGGATTGAGTTGGAGATCTTTCCCGCGCCACCGGCGGCCACCGCCAAACTGAAGTCCCGGCACATTGCCTAGCCGCAGCCGGGAAGACAGGAATTGCGCCGCGCAAGCGGCTGGAAGACGCACCCAGGCTCGAAAAGAGGGGTTTGAGCTCAAACAGATATGCCCACGACGACGAACAAAGACTATTACGCAGCGCTTGGGGTCAAGCGCACCGCCACGCCCGAAGAGATCCGCAAGGCCTTCCGCAAGCAGGCCCGCCGCTATCACCCGGATGTGAACCCGGGCGACAAGAAGGCGGAGGAAAAGTTCAAGGAGATCTCCGAGGCCAACGACGTGCTGAGCGACGAGAAGAAGCGCAAGGTCTACGACCAGCTTGGCTTCTACTCCGATCAGATCGACCCGGCGCAGGCCGAGGCCTATGCCCGCCAGCAGCAGGCCGGCGCGCACCCGCCCGTGGACTTTGGCGGCTTCGATTTTTCCGGCTTCGACAACGGACAGGGCCAGAACACCGGCAATGCGCAATCCGGCTGGGGCAGCTTCAAGGATATTTTTTCCAACCTGTTTACCGGCCAGCATGAGGAAACCCGGCAGCGCGGGCCGCAGCCCGGCAACGACCTCGAGTATCAGGCCACAGTCGACTTCTGGACCGCCATCCGCGGCGGCCAGGCGCGCATCATGGTGAACCGCCAGGAAAGCTGCCCCAGTTGCCACGGCAACGCCTTTTCCGGCGGGGCCATGGAGTGCCCGGAGTGCAACGGAAGCGGTCAGGTCACGCAAATGGGCGGACGCATGAAGTTCAACATCGCCTGCCCGCGCTGCAACGGCACGGGACGCACCAGCAACCGCTGCCAGATCTGCCACGGCGAAGGTTCGCTGCCCAAGACCGAGTCGGTGGAATTCCGCATCAAGCCTGGCACCCGCGACGGCCAGCGCATCCGCCTGGGCGGCAAGGGCAATGCGGGGCTGAATGGCGGCCAGACCGGTGACCTGTTTCTCATCGTCCGCACCGGCACTCACCCGGTCTTCACCCGCGTGGGCGACGATATTCAGCTCACCGTGCCAGTGACCGTGCCCGAAGCTTCGCTGGGCGCCAAGGTGGATGTGCCCACCATCGACGGCCGCGCTCAGCTGAAGATTCCCCCCGGCACCCAGAGCGGCCAGAAGCTGCGCATGCGCGAGCGCGGCGTGGAAAGCGCCCAGAATCCCGGCCAGCGCGGCGATCAGATTGTGACCGTGGAAGTGGTGGTCCCGCATCTGCAGGACGAGCGCAGCCGCGAGATCATGCGCGAGCTCGCCAAACTGAACAACCAGGACCCGCGCGTCCGGCTGTTTGAAAGAGTCTAGGGACTGAAACCGTTCGTTAACGTTTTGGATCAAGCTGAACTTCGAGTAGGGAACGATGGCCACGAAGAAGAAAGCCAAAGGCGTGTACATGATCTCGGCGGTAGCCGAGATGTATGAGATCCATCCGCAGACGCTGCGCCTCTACGAGCGCGAAGGGCTGCTCAAGCCCTCGCGCTCGGAGGGTAACACGCGCTACTACACCGACGAGGACCTGGAGCGGCTGGAGTTCATCCTGAACCTGGCTCGCGATTTGGGCGTGAACATCGCCGGCATCGCCATCATCCTGCAGATGCGCGAGCGCATGGAGGAGATGAACCGCCAGATGCAGAGCTTTGTGGAGTATGTGCGCACTGAGATGCTCACCCGCTTCCAGCAGGCCGCGCCCGCAACTTCGGCCGCCATCGTGCCCCTGCGCCGTCCCGCACCCGTCCCGCGCCCCGTCGGCCAGAAGACGATTGCCCGCAAGAAGAGCTGACAGCGAGCAGCTTTCAGCCTTCCGCTCTCCGCTTTCAGCTATTTGCGCTCGCTCCTTCGGTGCCGTGCCGATCGCACGCGGCGCCTCTGTTGCGGGCAATGCCCCTGTTCGACCCCACCCCGCCGCAGGTATTCTTAAGCCTGCATGTCCCTCGCATTTTTGATTCTGGCCATCTTTGGCCTCATCACGTCTACGGTTTTTGCCGGCATGGTGCTGTGGGCGGTTCCCGGCTACTTGCAGGAGCGCCGCGCCGCGCGCCGCAAGGAAGCCGAGCGCCCCGGCTTTACGCCGCCGCTAACGCTTCTGAAGCCATTGCATGGACCGGAACCTGGACTCGAGTCGTATCTGGAAAGTTTCTACCGCCAGGACTACCCCGCGTACGAGATTCTCTTTGCCGCGCGCTCGGCCGAGGATGCCGGGTTGGCCGTCGCGCGTGACGTTGCCGCACGGCACCCAGAGATCCCCACCAAATTCGTAGTCACCAGCGGGACGCCCGACTACATCAACGCCAAAGTCGCCTCCCTGGAGCGGATGGAGCAAGAGGCCAGCCACCAGATTCTGGTCATCAGCGACAGCGACGTGCGCGTGGAGCCCCATTACCTGCGCGCGGTCGCCATGCCCTTTGCCGATCCGCAGGTGGGCGGCATGTGCTGCCTCTATCGCGGCGTGGCGGCTGAGGGCGGATTGTGGGCGCGGCTGGAAGCCGTGGGCATGAGCGTGGAGATGACCGCCGGCGTCCTCGTAGCCCGCAACATGGAAGGCATGCAATTTGTGCTGGGGCCGACCATGGCCTTTCGCCGGGCAACCATCCAGCGCATGGGCGGCTTCAAGGTCACGGCTGACTTCTGCGCCGACGATTTTGTCCTTGGCCAGGAAACCCATCGCCTGGGAGAGCGCGTGGAACTCAGCCATCACGCCATCGACCACATGGTGATCAACTCCACCTTCCGGGCTTCGCTGAAGCACCAGGTGCGATGGATGAAGTCCACGCGCTTTTCGCGGCCCAAGGGCCACTTCGGCACCGCGCTCACCTTCGCCATGCCCTTTGGTTTGCTGGGTCTGGTGGCGGGAATTGCCGGCGGCCACATCTTTCTTGGTATTGGTCTGCTGGCGTGGGCGGTTGCCACGCGCCTGGCCATATCGATTGCGGTGGGCCGCAGGGTGGTGGGCGACCGCAGCTGGTTCGGCATTCTGGTGCTCTATCCCCTGCGCGATCTCATGGGCATCGGCTTCTGGGCGGCCAGCTACTGGGGCAGCCGGATTCTCTGGCGCGGGCGCATCTTTGAGCTGTTGCCCGGCGGCAGAATGCGGGCGGCGGAATAATGGCAGCCAAAACCAGACTCGATCTTCTCGTTGTGGAGCAGGGCCTGGCGCCCAGCCGGGAGCGGGCCCGCGCCTACATCCTGGCCGGCCGCATCCTGGTCAACCAGCAGAAGGTCGACAAGCCTGGAGCCCCGGTTCCTCCCGATGCCACCTTGCGCCTGCTCGGCGACGAGCTCCGCTACGTCTCCCGCGGCGGTTTGAAGTTGGAAGGCGCAATCAAGCAGTGGTCCATCGATCTTGCGGGCCGCTGGGGTCTGGATGTGGGCGCGTCAACCGGCGGCTTTACCGATTGCATGCTGCAGCACGGCGCCGCGCGCGTCACCGCGGTCGACACCGGCTTTGGCCAGATCGCCATGAAGCTGCGCAACGACGAGCGGGTGCGGCTGCTGGAGCGCACCAATGCGCGGCTGCTCGAGCCCGGTTCCCTGCTCGATCCCGATGGCGCAGGCCCCACGCTGCTGGTCATGGATGTTTCCTTCATCTCCGCTACTCTGGTTCTGCCTGCGGTGGTAGCCGCCGCGCCCACGCTCACTGAGGCGGTGGTGCTGGTCAAGCCGCAGTTCGAGGCCGGCCGCGAATGGGTGGGCAAGGGCGGCATTGTGCGCGACCCCGAGGCCCATGAGCTGGCCGTCGATCGCGTCGAAGAGTGCGTGCGCGGGCTGGGCTGGCAGGTGGCCGGCGTGGCCGATTCGCCCATCACCGGTGCCGAAGGGAATCGCGAATTCCTCCTCTTGGCGCGCCGCCCCGCAGCCTGACTCCGGGCCGTGTACACTGGAGGGCAGAATGCGCGTCGCCATCGTTTGTAAGCCAAACAAGGAAGAGCTGATTCAGGTGTTGCCGGAGCTGGTGGGCTGGCTCCGTCAGCGTGGATACCAGGCGGTGCTGTGCCGCGAGGGAGGCCGGTATTATGCCGACGCTCCCTCCGACGACATCTGCAATCTGCCCGCACTGCACCCCGAGCTGGTCGTTGTGCTGGGTGGCGATGGCACCCTGCTGGCCGCCGCGCGCGCCTTTGTGGGTACCGGCATTCCCATTCTCAGCGTCAACCTCGGCCATCTGGGATTCCTCACCGAGGTGCGCCTGGGCGATCTCTATTCCACGCTGGAGAGCTGGTGCGCGGGCTGCCACCAGCTCGACGAGCGCGCCATGCTCCATGCCGAGCTCTGGCGCGACGGACAGCAACTAAAAATCCATCGCGCGCTGAACGAGATTGTGGTCTCAAAGGGCGACATTGCGCGCATGGGCGAGTTCTCGGTGGAGCTGGAGGGCCGCCGCGTAGCGCGCTTCCGCGCCGATGGCGTCATCGTCTCCACGCCCACCGGATCGACGGCCTACACCCTGGCCGCCAACGGTCCCATCCTGACCCCGGATGTGGACGCGCTGGTCGTCACCCCCGTCTGCCCCCATCTGCTCACTCTGCGGCCCATCGTGGTGCGCGGCGATGCGCAGCTGGCAGTGCGCGTGGACGGAGTACCGAATATGGCGCTGCTCACCGTCGATGGGCAGTTGGCCGTGGAGCTGCATCGCGGCGACGAGGTACGCTGCCGCCGCTCCAGCCACACCGTCAAACTGGTGCGGCTGGGTAACGAAGGTTTTTTTGAAGCCCTGCGCAACAAGTTAAGCTGGGGAGAACAATAGTTACAGACAGCGCGCTTGCGGGACGGTGCGGCACGCAGAAAATGGATTCAAGATGCAGGCAATCGACGCGAGCAGCGAAGGCCCGAGCGCGCCGGAAGAAGCGCTGAGCACCTCCCTGCCCTTTCGACCGTTGGACAAGACCAGCTTCATCCCCCTGGCTGCACAGATGCTGGCGCAACTGGAGGGAATGATCCGCGCCGGCAAGCTGGAAGTGGGCCAACCGATGCCCAGCGAGGAGTCGCTGGCCGGAATTTACGGCGTCAGCCGGCCCGCAGTGCGTCAGACGCTGGAGCTGTTGCGCAATCGCGGCTACGTGGTGCGCCGCAAGGGCCGCGGCACTTTTGTGAGCCGGCCGCGGGTGGTCAAGAAGTTAGGCGAGGTGGCCAGCTTCAGCGAGGAAATCGAAGCCCTGGGCTTGGTGCCCGGAGCGCGCGTCGTCAGTGCCGTACGCCGCCCTGCCGGAGCCGACACCGCCCTGCAGTTGGGCATCTTCCGTGGCACCCCGGTCTTTCACCTGCAGCGGGTGCGCACCGCCGATGGCGTGCCCATTGCCGCCGAAGACAGTTGTGTGGAGCTGGCGCGCTTTGCCGGCATTGAGCAGATCGACTTTACCGACCGCTCGCTCTACCGCCTGCTACGCGAGCAGTACGGCGTCCGCCTCATGCGCATGGAAGCCGCGGTTGAGGCCCACGCCGCCAGCCGTGCCGAAGCGCGGCTCTTGGAAGTTGCGCCGCGCACCTGCCTGCTGCGCGTGCAGCGCACCGTATGGGGAGCCGACGGACGCCCGGTGGAGACCACCGAAAGCCTCTACCGCGGCGACCGCTACCGCGTGGTCGTGCCCTCGCCCGCCGGACAGGCCAAATAGCGCCGCCAGCCTGGGCGCGCTAGCTCACTGACCATTTGATTCCGAACCATTCCAGGGTGCCCCACCCTCGCGACGCCTTTGTTTTTGTCGCTAGGGTGGGACAGTACGCTGCAAATCCACGGGGCCGATCAACAAGAACCAACTCTGGGTGCCCCTGGTCTCGACTTTGAGACCAGGGAAGCTCAGATGCCAAAGGACAAATTCATCCGCTCAGAGATCTGGAGTGGAATGGAAGAGACTCGCGCCATAGCAACAGAGGCGCTCTACCCGGCCGTGGGGTGCACCATAGCTCCCGGCCAGGGCAGAAAGCGATCCTGCTCCTCGTCGTATTCCTCGATGGTTCCGGTCAGGATGTCGTAGTACCAGCCATGCACAGTGAGCCGGCCGGCCTCCAACGCCGCGCGGACAGCCGGCTGCGCGCGCAGGTTCTGGAGCTGCGCCACCACGTTGCCGCGGATCAGCGCGGCCAGCTCTGCCGCATCGCCCTCGGCCGGATTCAGGGGCTGGCGATGGGCAAAGGCCGCTTCCACATGATGCAGCCAACGTTCGGCCTTGGGCAGGTTCGCCAGGCTCTCCTTGTCCAGCGCGGCCTTCATGGCCCCGCAGTCGGAGTGGCCGCAGAGGATGGCGTGCTTCACCTTCAGCACTTCCACCGCGTACTCGATGGTAGCCGTGCAGCCGTCCACATCCTGACTGGTAATGGGCACCACGTTGCCGGCGTTGCGGGTGATGAACAGGTCGCCAGGATCGGTGCCCAGCACCAGGTCGGGAACCACACGGGAATCGGAACAGGTAATGAACAGCCAGGCCGGCTGCTGACTCTCGGCCAGCAGATGGAATTCGCCACGGCGGCGGGGAAAGATCTCGGCCAAAAACCGTTGGTGGCCGTCCACGAGCTTTTGCATGCTTGCGCCTCCGACGGGGGTCGGGAAGGACCCGTCTTTTGTCAGCCTACAGCATGAGGAGGGACCAGGCGCCTGGTTCCAAAGACTCAGAACTCAGGACCACGGTTAGAAGCTCGGAGCTAGGTCTCTGACCGCATGATTCCGAACCATTCTGGGTGCCCCAGGTCTCGATTTTGAGACCTGGGAAACTGTGATGCCAAAGTGCAAATTCATTCGGTCAGAGACCTAGAAGCTGTCTTTATCAATCCCGCGAGGCCAGAGCAAACAACAGGCCCAGCGTGCCACCCACCAGCGGGCTGATCAGCAGAAAACCGGTGCCCATGTTGAGCGAATGCACCAGCGACTGGATGGTCTGGTTGCCGATGGCCAGACCCTGATACTGCTTCCAGGGGTCGGGCGACGGGGGCAGCGGGTGGGCCAGATCGATGCGCGCCAGCACCACGGCCACAGCCATGAGCGCGCTCACCATGGAGGCCCAGACCCCGGCGGCAATCCCCAGATTGGGGTTCCTGTTCCCGGCCACCTTGGCTCCCTGCCAGCCGGCCAGCCCACAAAGAAGGGCGGCCACGGCCAGCGCGACCATCTGCAGGTTGAAACTCTGGCGGGAGTGATCGTCGGAGAGGTAGACAAAGCCCATCGCCAGCAACCCCGCCGGAATGGCCATGCGCAGGGACTTAACCAGCGCCTGCTGCACCTCCGGATTGCGGTTGCCGCCAATCCAGAAAAATAAAAAAATATACGTCAGCACACAGATAATCGGGTCGTAACCTGCGGTGCCGTCGGTAGGCAGGTTCATGATCTCGTTCCAGGGCCGAAGCCGCACTGCCAGCAGAACCAAATCTCCCACAGCCAACAAAATTAGTGGAATGCGTATCAAGCTCAAGCGTCCGGTGGCCATGGGTCGTCCTTGTCTTCGCTGCTTCGCAACTGGAAGCCGGATTACGGTGC
>Ga0371490_1001187_pt1 | contig 14204 bp, 7 predicted proteins | sample MB2SIPfraction_FD_207959 | JGI IMG/M metagenome (GOLD analysis project Ga0371490, IMG submission 207959) | Lab enriched peat soil microbial communities from McLean, Ithaca, NY, United States - MB28FN SIP fraction | ecosystem: Environmental > Terrestrial > Soil > Wetlands > Peat | place: USA... | reverse complement strand
CTTCCTCGATGGTCTTGAACGTGGTGACCGAGACGACCGGCCCGAAGATCTCCTCCTGGAAGATGCGCATCCTGTTGCTGCCGGTGAAGATGGTGGGCTGGAGGAAGTAGCCGTTTTCGAGGTCGCCGCCGAGGTGCGCCCGCTCGCCGCCGGTTAGGCACTTCGCGCCCTCTTCCTTGCCGATCCGCATGTAATCCAGGATCTTCTCCATCTGCTCTTTCGATACCTGCGGCCCCATCATGGTTGCCGGATCGAAGGAGTTGCCCACCTTGATCTTCTTCACGCGCTCCACGGCCCGCTCCAGGAATTTCTCGAAGATCGACTCCTGAATGAGCACGCGCGACGGGCTGGTGCAGACCTCTCCCTTGTTGAAGGCAAACAGCGCAAAGCCTTCCAGCGCCTTGTCGAGAAAGTCGTCGTTGCTGTCCATCACGTCGGCAAAGAAGATGTTTGGTGATTTGCCGCCCAGCTCCAGCGTTTGCGGAATGATGGGCTCCGAAGCATACTGCATGATCAGGCGACCGGTCGTGGTTTCGCCGGTAAAGGCAATCTTGGCGATGCGCTTGTTCGAAGCCAGGGCCTTGCCGATCTCGCCGCCTGGTCCGCTGATCACATTCAGCACCCCGGGAGGCAACAGCTTGCCCACCAGATCGGCAAAGATCATAATGCTCAGCGGCGTATTCGAAGCCGGCTTGATGACCACGCAGTTGCCGGCGCCGAGCGCCGGAGCCAGCTTCCAGGCCGCCATCAGCAGCGGGAAGTTCCAGGGAATAATCTGGCCGACTACGCCCAACGGCTCCTTGAAGTGGTAGGCGATCGTGTCCTTGTCGATCTCGCTGATAGCGCTTTCTTCGGCGCGGATGCAGGCGGCAAAGTAGCGGAAATGATCCACCGTGAGCGGAACATCTGCGGCGCGGGTCTCGCGAATCGGTTTGCCGTTGTCGAGGGTCTCCGCCAGCGCCAGAGTCTCCAGGTTTTCTTCGAGGACATCGGCGATCTTGAGCAGGATAGTGGCGCGCTCGGCCGGGGATGTGTGTCCCCACTCTTCCCGGACGGCGTGCGCCGCATCCAGGGCCTTCTCCACATCCGCCGTTCCGGAGCGCGCAAATTCGCAGATCGGCTCCGCATTGATGGGGCTGTGGCTCACAAAGTAGCGGCCCGTGGTGGGCGGCGTCCATTTGCCGCCGATGTAGTTGTCGTATCTTGAGCGGGCACCGGCTTTCTGCAAGGTCTCAAGGGCGTCGGAAATCGATGATTGATTGGTTGCTATTGCCATTTTCGTTCTCTCCTTTCCTCCGAGGCGTTTCATCCTACTCCGTGCCGCATCCGATTGCCAAGCGCTCAAACGAGCAGTTCCCTGCCTCGAAGCAACCCATGCCGGTCCTGCCTCCGATTCTTTCCCGGAACCCGAGGCGAGATCCTATGCCGATGGACTGGGGGCCGAAAGTGTCCTGGCTGCAAACCTGGCGCCGTTGAGGAAGTCTGAATCCCGGGGCGAAAGTCAGGCTGGGTTGGTCGACGGCAAGCCAGCTCCCATCCAATGCGAGCATGAACCCCGACCTCCAGGGCACACTCTCAGTTCACTGTAAGATTGAAACTCGTTGTCGCAGTTGTTATTCCGGATGTTGCTGTAATTGTTACGAGATAACTTCCGGTGCTGGTGCCCGGATTCGCAACCGGCGCCGGAGATGCCGACGCACTTCCGCCGCAGCCCGGAACTGCCAACAGAGATACCAGCAGCAGCAATGTGGGCGCCAGACTCCATGCGGTGCTACGGATCTTCTTCGCTAAAAGCAGCATGGCGGCCATCGAAGCAAAGGAAGAGGGGAGCCACGGCATGTCCCTCCGCCTCATCCGCAATGCCGCCGTGGTAGCGCCTTGCGTGGTTACAGTCAACGGACTCGTGGCCGCCGAGGTACCACTGATCGTCACCGCACTTCCACTTCCGAAACCAAGTGTCGGCAACACGGTTGCGTTGGACGGCGACGAACTGATCGCCGCCGCCAACGTGACGGTTCCGGTGAACCCCGCGAGCGGAGTCACGGTGACGGTCGACGTATTGCCGCTCGTTGCTCCAGCATTGACGGTTACGCCCGTGGCTGCAACCTGGATCCCGGGAAGCGCGGTGCCGCTCACCGCCAGTTTGGCAGTCCCCGTTGCGGCTGCATAATTCGCATCACCGCTGTAATTCACCGTCAACGTAACGCTGTTCGTGGTGAGCGATCCGGCGGGAAGCACGATCGTGGCTGAGCCGGACGCCAGAGAGGTGACCGCAGAGGTCCATGTGCCGGTGGTCAGCGTCACGGTTCCCGTCGGCGGGGCGCCTTGCCCACTCACAGCGATGGTAACGTTCATCGGCAGGCTGGTCACGGGCGTCTGGGCCGGTGTTACGGTTACATTTGCAGTGGCCGTGCCGCCGCTGATCGCGCCACTGGCGTAATACATTACGCAGGTGCTGCCTACATAGTCACTGGCAAACTCGAGAACGCTCAGTCCATCGGTGGAAGGCAGCAGCGGCGAAGAGTAGTTGGGGCAGTAGTTATCGTAAGCCGATGGCACTGCGACCGGAGCGGTCATCGTGGTCCAGGTTCCACTTCCATCCGCGCTGTGATTGACAAAGATGGTTGTGCCATTGCCTGAAGAAACAGCGCCGTTGGACTCATACAACATCTGGCCCGTCACCAGAATCGTCCCGTTTGCATTTCCGGCCAGCGGCGCCCAGACGTTGGTGGGTGCATGTTCAAAGTATTGGCCCGTCGCGCTCAGAATGGGATTGCCCAAATTTGTCGCGACGCCCCAGTTCCATCCGTCTGGCGAAGTACGATCGTAGGCCTCACATGCCGCCGATCCACACAACTCATACGTCATGAAGTACAGTCCGCCGGGAAGAACATTGATCACTGCCATTCCCGGGCGATCACTCTGCACCGTGCTGGCAACGGTGTAGGTTGAATCCTGCCAGGTGACGCCATCGTAGCTCCGCACCTGGTGCAAGAGCTGACTGTACCCAGCGACCGTCTCATCGGAATAAATTGCCACCAGTGCACCATCAGTTGCTACGGTGAACTGCGGCTCCCACAATCCGCCTCCCAGGGTTCCCCTCTGCGTGGTTGCAGCGATCGTCGACAGATAGCTCCACGTCGTCCCGCCGTCCGGGCTGTCATAGACTTTGATTGTCATAGCCTGGGTGGTTGAGTTTTGCCCCACCGATCCAGACCAGATCAAGGTGCCGGCCGGCAGCGAGCCCACCTTCCGAGGGAGCTCGAAGAGAGTCCCGCAGCAGAGGCCTCCGGCAAAGTCGGGATCGGTAACCGCACCAACTTTGGCAAACGAGACGCCATCGCTGCTGGTGTAAATATCTTCCTCGCCCACTCCGTTGGGGAAGGCCGAAACGCTGGCCACGATCCTTCCGTTCAAGGCGCTATTCGATGAATGCGAGATGCGCACCAGCCGCGCATAGATGGCCGTGCTGGGACTGAGAAGAGTTTTGGATTGGGTCTGCGATTTGAGTTTAGAAGCAAGAAAGAAAGAAACCAGAATACCCACAACCAGCAAGGCACTACTGGGGCGTGGGCGTCGCAATGCAAGGCCATTCGGCATGTCCCGTTCTCCAGACAAGTTGATGCAGAAGCGGGCGGGGCTCCATGAGAGCCCCGCCGGTTATTTAGAAGGATGCACGAATCTGCACGTTGACATTGCGCGGTGGAGAATCCGCCGACGGCGTCTGGCCCGGGACGATGGTGCCGAAGGTCTGATCCCAGGGGTTGTTGTCGAAACGCGCGGTAAGGATATTAAAGTGATTGAGCACGTTGGAGGCCGAGAGGCGGAAGTACAACTTGATACCGTCCCGCACATTGATGCTCTTTTGCAGTGCTGCGTCGCTCTGCACCATGGTGCGCATGTGCATGACGCCGGAGTTGGATTGGTTGAGGGCTTCGTTCCAAAGCGTATCCATCACCATCCAGTTGGCATCGCTGAGCTGTTCGCAACCAGCACGCGGATTGATGATTGCGTCGGGCGAACCGTGGATGCGATGCATGACGCAGTTCGTCCAGCCTTGCACCGTCTCCTGATGCCAGTTCAGATGGTTGTAGAACTTGTTGGAATCCAGAGGCAATGCAGCGGAAGGCAATGCGATCGGTTCGCCGCTCTGGATGACGAGCTGCGGAGCGAAGTCCCAACCTCCAACCACGGCATCGGCGATGCGGTTGTTGTGCAGGTTCACCGGACGATTCTTGCCAAACGGCAGCTGGATGACTCCGTTGACCTTGAAGACGTGCGGCAGCCCGAGGTAGTAGACGCTGCGCTGGCGCAGGTTCAGATCCTGGCTCAGCCAGCCCCACTGCTCGACTTGCTTCGACCATGTGTAGTTGGTATCGAAACTGACGCCGTGCGTCATGCGCTGGTGAAAGTTGACCTGTAGGCCGTTGTACCAGTTCTTGCCACCGTTCATGCCGGAGACGGTGACATCGTGAAACTCCGGATGGGGACGGTTCATATCCCATGCCTGATAAGTGGCAGGCGAATAATAATCCGTACCCTGGAATGCAGCCACGCCCTGGAAGGGATTGGCCTGCTGTGCCCAGCAGTTTGCCCAACGCGACGTGGAAGGACCGTAGGCCTGCGAGCAGGTTTGCAGAAAGGTGTGGGTTGGATAGTTGGCGTTGTAGTTCATGTCGTAACCAATGACGCGGTTGCCGACATAGGAGGCATCGAGCACCGAGTTCTTGCTGATGCGGTACTGCATGCCGAACGAAAATTCATTGGCGCTCGGAATGGTGTAGTTGTGGTTGTAAACACTCAACGCCGTGCCCACACCGGTGACCGTGCCCAGCGCCGCACCGGTCGGTTGAATCAATCCGCTGGGGAATGGGTTGGCCAGCAGGCCAGCGATGGGGTGAACGCCATTGTCGTTGCTCGACACGAGCGATGTTGTGGACGAGAAGCCGGTCTGGCTCATCATGCCGTTGCTTTGGAAGTTGGTGTAGAACAGTCCATAGCCACCGCGAACCACCACGCGATCCGTGGGCGACCAAGCAAAGCCGAAGCGAGGCTGGAGATTGTGGTAGACAGTGGCTACCGCAGCACGCGTGCCGCCATCGACACCAGCGTAGGTCAAGCCACCGGTCAGGTTGCCCGCAGTGGGTAGCAGCGACGCGGCATTGCCCGGCATCTGCGCCTGAACAGCATTGGGAATGTTCGGATCAAACCCTGTAACCAGAGCGTTGTTGCGATCCACCGGACCGGTCAGCACGTCATAACGAAGGCCAAAGCCAAGCGTCAAGCGCGGAGTCAGGCGCCAATCGTCCTGAATCCAGGGCGCAATGTACCAGGTGGAGATCAGTTCATTGGCATTGATGGCCGCGCTGCCGCTGGTAGGATTGCCGAGCATGAACGACGCAAAGCTGTCGCCCGAGCGCGTGACGGCCGTTGTATCCTGCACAGAATATGTGTCCTGCGTCCAGGTGGTGTCGCTGTTGACGGCGAACGAGCCTGGATTGTAGAAATCGAAATGCGTCAGACGCAGATCGGAACCCATGCGGATGGTATGCCGCCCTTTGGTCTTGGCGATGTCATCTTCCAGCGAGTAGGTGCCGGTATTCTCCAGATTGGCAAACCAACCCAACCCGCTATAGCCGGCGAAATTCCATTCGCCGAAGAACTTCGAATTCTGCAACCCGCTGATGAAGCTTGGCGACATGCCGAATTGCGACAGATTCACATTATTCTGCGGGCTGGTCCAAACCACACTAAACCGCGTGTACCCGTAGCGCGCATTCAACACCGTGTTGGGGCTCAGCACATCCACAAAGTCAAACAGGAAGCCGCGGCTGGCGCGCTGGAACTGGCCACCGTTTTCGCCTGCACCGACTACGCCACCGGCATTGCTAACCTCGGTAAAGTCCGCAGCAAAGGGACGCAGGAAGAACTTGTACTTGTCGCCGTCGATCAGATCGATGCGCGCCAGCAGGTTATGAAAGTGCCAGTTGAAGTAGTTATTGGGGATTTCCAGGTTGTTGGTGCCGATCCGCTGCCCGGACGCGGTGTTTCCAACCGCCGGGAACAATTTGGCAATGGCCAGAGCCACAGGATCAAGACGCGCCGTGGGAATCACGTTGCCGGGAAACTGGTTGCGAACCCAGATGCCAGCGGCATTCTGGTGCACAGTGGCCGGATCGTTGATGGTGATGGCCTGATAGCCCGGCTGATTCAACAGTTCGCTGAAGTCACCGGTACGCATCTTCGCGGTGGGATAGCTCAGCAGCAGTCCACGGGGCAACAGTTCCGTATAGTGATCGAAGGCGAAGAAGAAGAACGGCTTGTACTTGTTGCTATTGGGCAGGATGTGCGGAATCTTCAGCGGTCCGCCTACCTGGAAGCCAAGCTGCGTCTGGGAGTTGAACGGACGCGTATTCGTATCGGTATCGTTCAGCCAATTTGCAAACTTGTTTTGATAGGTGTTCGCATTCCAGTCGGTGCGGCGCAGCGAACTCCATCCCATGCCGTGATATTGCGTGGTACCGGACAGGGTAGCGAGTTCGATCACGCCGCCGGAAGTATGTCCGTACTGCGCGTCGTAGTTGTTGGCGCTGACGGAAAATTCCTTGGTCGAGAACTGCGGCGGAGTATAGGCGTAAGTGTTGCCGCCCAGCTCCGCGTCGTTCGGGCTGCCGTCAATCATGAACTCGTTCAGGTACATCAGGCCGCCGTTGATGAGAAACTGCGAGGTCACCGTCCACGGATCCGTGTAGATGCCCAGCGGGCGCATGTACACACCGGGAAGATCGTTGCCCAGCATCACCGGATTGGCGTTGATGACAGGGAGTTCCTTGATGATTTCGTTCTCGATATTGAAAACGCGCGTAGCGGTCTCGGTTTCAAGCAGTGCAGGTTCGTCGGTCACCACCACTCGCTCGTTGGCCGTGGCGGGCTTCAGTTCTATGTGAATGCTGGTTGCGGCGTAGGACTGCAGCACGATGCCGTTGATCTCAGCCTTGCTCATACCCGGAGCAGTCGCTGCAACTGCATACGTGTCAGGTTCGAGAAATTGGAATACATATACGCCCAACGCATCGGTCTTCGCCGGCGATGTGGTATTGGTGCTGCCACGCCGGAGCTCGAGCGCCGCATTCGGCACCACGGCTCCGGTACCGTCCGTGACGGTAACCGTCATCTTGGCTCGGTAATCCTGCGCGTGTACGGTGGACGCAACCACTCCCAGGGCCAGCACGACGCAGAACAGCTCCGCCATGCGTGATCCGAGGAATCGTTGCGCCATGCTGATTACAGATCGCATGGAATGCCTCCTTGCAATTCGGCTACGAAGCACGCCGCGTTCCCGCTGCAACTATGCTCGTAGGACCGGGCTGAAAAATAGATTTCCAGCCACCGCGACGATAGGTTCTGCTTGCATCGACCGGCAAGATGACGTAATCACCAATTACAGATGGGTCAAACGAACTACCGCACACCGGGCTGCCTGCACCATTCCCGGCCCGCACGCGGCGTGCCGATCGCGCCTTGACATCTGTGGATTTGCGGACCGAGGATGGATGTGTATGAATGATTTTGGGAGTCTCGCTGCGGAGCTGCATACAGGAATCGGGATCATGATCGTCGATGATCATCCGGTGGTTCGCGCAGGCCTGCGCACCATGCTGGAAAGTGAAGACGGCATCTCCGTGGTGGGCACGGCGGGATCGGGCCGCGAAGCGATTGCGATGCTGGCCGGCATCAAGCCAGACGTGGTGCTGATGGACCTGCGCATGCCGGAGATGGAGGGCTCCCAGGCCATCATTGAAATGCGCCGCATCGAACCCGACCTGCGCATTCTCGTGCTCACCAATTACCAGGAAGATGAATCGATTGCGCAAGCCTTCCAGGCCGGAGCGATGGGCTACCTGCTCAAGTGCACTCCCCAGGAAGAGATTGTGAAAGCAGTTCATGCGCTCCACCAGAACCGGCGCTACATTCCCGACGAAATTGCGCAGCGCCTGGCCCAAGCCATGGGCCGCGAAAAGCCCAGCGAGCGGGAGCTCGAGGTGCTCGCACTTGTGGCGCGTGGGCTCTCCAACAAGGAGATTGCCCAGAAGCTCTTCATCAGCGACAAGACCGCGCGCAATCACGTGGCCAGTTGCCTACAGAAGCTGGGCGCCAGCGACCGCACCGAAGCCGCCACCATCGGCATCCGCCGCGGTTTGATCCGTATCACGGATGAACCGGCCTGAGTTCAGACCTCGGCGTCGATGAAGAAGCTACGAATGCGGTGGCGCAACTCTGCCCACTTTACGCCGAATGCCTCCAGACCGCTCTCGCGCCGCATCCATGCAATCACGCGCACCGTGGTCCCTTCTCCATCTGCGCTTTGAATCTCCAGTTTGCCGCCGATATCCCGGGCCCGCTTCTGCATGCCCTGAATCCCGAATCCTGCCGATTGGGGATGGGCATCGAAGCCCTTTCCATTGTCGCGAATGCTCAGCTCGACGCGCTGTTCTTTGCGGCCGAGCTTCAATTCCAGCCGCGTCGCTCCGCCGTGGCCCAGCGCGTTGGCAATCGCCTCCTGCCCAATCATCAGCATGGCATTGGCACAGCGCAGATGCAGCGGATACACATCGCCATCGACGGTTGCGATCACATCCATCGAGGCTCCGGCAATGCGCCGCGCCGTGGCGCTGAGCATGCCCAATAAATTGTTCTGCACCTCGGGCGACGGATTGCCCAGCATGGCAATGGTTCTGCTGGCTTCTTCGTGACAGCGCCGCACCAGTTGATAGGCTACGCCCAACTGATCCGCAATCTGCTCCTGTTCCATCCGCTCGTTCTTCAGCACCCGGTTGCGGATGCCTTGAATCTGGTAGCCGACTCCGGCAAAGCTCTGCGCCATGGTGTCGTGAATCTCGTGGGCCAGCCGCTCGCGTTCCTTGGTGACGGCGCTGGCCCGCCATTGATGCACGCGATAGTAGCCCATCTGCGCCAGCATGATGAGTGCAATGACGCACACTGACAGCAGCCCCACGTGCCAGGGCGTCCACCACGGGGCCGCGGCCAGGATCTGCACATCGTCCGCAGAACGCGGCAGCAGCACAAACGGCGTTGCATCCTGGGTCACCTCGCGGTCCAGGACGCACACCCCGCGCACCCGCATCAAGCTGTTGCGTTCGATCCTGGGCATGGACTGCGCCATCTGCGCATTCAGCACGGCACGAAAGCTCTGGCTATTGTCCGCGAACTCAAGAACCACGTTTCCCTTGGCGTCTTCGCTTTGCGACACCAGGCGGGCCTCGGTTTCAACATACTTTGCGTCGTATGCGCCGGAAGCTGCCTGTGCCGGCGTTACGGCTACCGGAGGGAGCGGCGTACCGCTCCACAGCAAGCGCACCGTGCTGTTGCGAATCACGCTGCTATAGACTCCCGGCTCTGCAACACCCACCACCTCAACGGCATCGCCGGCGTTCAACTGCATCCGTGTTGTGCCTTTCACCAGAACTGCACCATCCGCATCCTGGACATAGAGCGCGGGCGAAGCCAAGGTGACAACTCCGTGCAGTCGAACTGGTTCTTGCGACCCATGGGGCAACTGATTCAGATCGGCAATGTGTTCGATCTGCGTCTCCGGCCCGGCTGTCTCCCGGGCTGTAGACAAACTCTTGGGATCGGAGAGGGAAAACTGAAATCCGCGGTTGTAGTCCGCCTCGCGTTTCGGTAGTTCCAGCGTTCGCAGGCGGCCGGCAGATTGCGCCCGCCCCTGATAATCGCCGAGCGTGGCCGGCGTCACGCTTACGTTGCGCCACATGCCACCCGTGGCCAGCGAACGCAAGCCAATCTGTCCACGCGGCAGGCAATCGTCGTCCTGCAGCGCTGCGTAGGCTCGCTGCCCGGTGGAAAGATTCTCACTGGAAGCGGCAAGATGGCAGCCCACTACAGTGACGGCGATGCGATACCAGGTGTTGGCATGAACACCGCCCGGCATCGGGATCGGCTGCGTTTCAATCCAGCCAAAATCGGAGCGGCCCACCACCAGAGTTCCGTCGGTCGTGCGCAGGCCCACGTAGTAACCGTCGTAGGAATCCACGCCTTCTTCAGCATGATCGGCGCGCACAATCACGCCCATGTCGCCATGATCGCCGTCAAAATGCAGCTCCGAGGTCAAGGTGTAGTCACGCCATGCGGAGCTGCCCGCCAGCAGCTTGGTGCCGCGATCATCGCTATTGTTGCGCACCAGGCTGTTGCCCACCTGCCACGCGCCGCCATACACCTTCCATGGCGACAGACTGGTGCTGTTCAGCCGATTGAAGCGGCGCATCTCAACCGGAGCACTCTTCCAGTACGTCCATGCCAACACGGCGCCAACAATGCATAGGCACAGCGAACCGACCAGGAGCAGAGCTCTGCGATGCATCCTCATCCGCCCGCTCTCCAGTCCATGTTGAGAACCTGCTGCACACGATCTGTATCCACATTCTCCCGCGTGATCAAAACCGGTTCCACCATCTGCTGCGCTGCGGTAGGCCGGTGCTTGCGCATGGCATCAATGGTTTCAATGGCTAGCGATCCCATGGTTCGCGTGTCCTGCGCCAGAACCGTATCGATCCCTCCACTACGCAGATGAAACAGCAGGTCCAAATCCTGATCGCAGGCGATGAGGGCAATGCTGCCCACCTTTCCAGTGGCCTGCATGGCTCCAAATGCAGAACGTGATTGGTAGACGTTGAGGGCCAGAATCACCCGCAGATGGGGATCCGAATGGATTGCTTCCTCCGCAGTCTCCTCTGCCTCTGCGGCACTGGCCGATCGAATGGAGCGTTCTTCGATCTTTACTCCGGGTCGCAGCCGGCGCAGGATCTTCTCAAAGGCGTCCGCGCGTTGTACTGAAGCAAGCAGCCCGGGATTGATTCCGATCACTACCGCCGTATCGCCATCCTTCATCAGACGGGCCGCTCGTTCCGCGCCCAGTCTGCCCATGGCCGCTTCATCGTTGAGCACGTAGCGCAGGCCATCGTCCGGTGCAATGCCCAGGGGCGACGCCACGATCACCGTCGGGATGTGGTGCGCCACTGCACTTCTGACGGGGCTGATCAACGCTATGGCGTGATCGGGAGCCAGAACCAATCCATCCACACGGCGCGCCACGGATTGCTCCACGATTCGAATCTGGCGCTGAAAATCATCCTCGCGTACCGGCGCATTCCAATACACATTCCAGCCCAGTTGGCGCGCGGCCTGCGCGGCTCCGGTGTGCTCCGACTCCCAGATCTCCTGCGCTGTCGTCTCCGGCACGACGGCTATCACCGGCACCCTGCTCTTTCCCTGCCACAGCAGCACGGCCGCAATCGCCACCAGAATTAGAAATCCTGTTGCCCCCGCTGCGGACCGAATCGTCAAGCTCTTCATCTTCTGAAAAACATCCTCTGCAATTGCCTTCGTGCATCACGATCGTCCCCCGCAGAAGGCACGCTTGGCAACTGGTTTTTTCTACACAGCGGAGAACAGGTCAAATGAACTATTGTTTTTCATCTCTTTCCAGCCATAACTTAGGATCAATTGTCCAGCACTGGCCAACGACCTGGCTGCCCAGGCTGCAGGATCTGCTCACTTCACGAAAGTTGATTCAGACGCCATGTTTTCGGTTTCGATTTTGCGTCCACTGAAGGTCTGTGTGCTTGGCATCCATCTTTTCTGCTTCTTGCTGGGCGGTTCGCTTTGCGCTGCCGAGCCGGATCAACCCGGCCGCTGGAGCAGCGCAACAGCTCAGCAGTGGGGCGCACAGCAACCCTGGCTGGTGGGAGCAAATTTTCTTCCCTCCGATGCCATCAATCAGCTGGAGATGTGGCAACCGGACACCTTCAATCCCGCCGAGATCGATCGCGAATTCGGTTGGGCAGAGTCCCTCGGCATGAACACCATGCGCGTCTTTCTGCACGACCTTTTGTGGCAGCAGGATGCCCACGGTTTCACCACACGCATCGACCAGTTCCTGAGCATCGCCAACCGGCACCACATCCGGCCCGTGTTTGTGATCTTCGACTCCTGTTGGGATCCCAACCCACAGCTCGGCCCGCAGCATCCGCCCTTGCCCGGCATCCACAACTCCGGGTGGGTGCAAAGCCCGGGCGCGCACGCCCTTGCCACACCTGCGGAACACGAACGTTTGCGGATTTATGTACAGGGCGTGATCGGGCACTTTGCCAATGATCAGCGGATTCTGGCCTGGGACCTGTGGAATGAGCCAGACAACACAAATGCGAGCTCGTATTCCAGGTTTGAACCAAAGAACAAGATCGCACTCGTCGAGGAGCTTCTGCCTCAAGTCTTCAATTGGGCGCGCGCCATGCACCCCACTCAGCCGCTGACGAGTGGCGTATGGACTGGCGATTGGGCGGTTGATGGAAAGCTTACGATCATGACGCGCATTCAGCTTGAACAATCTGACATCATCAGTTTTCACAACTACGGATTTGGCGAAGAATTTGAGAAGCGCATCCACGAACTGCGCACTTACAATCGGCCCATCCTCTGCACTGAGTACATGGCACGTGGCGCAGGCAGCCTATTCGACACGATTCTTCCCATCGCCAAACACGAGCACGTCGCAGTTATCAACTGGGGCCTTGTAGCCGGCAAGTCGCAAACCTACCTGCCGTGGGATTCCTGGGCTCATCCCTACATCAACCAGGATCCTCCCGTGTGGTTCCACGACATCTTCCGGCAGGATGGCACGCCCTATCGCCAGGCGGAGGTGGATCAACTCCGCTCTCTGACCGGAAGCAACTAGCACAGGTCTGGGAAAGGTTAGGAAATCTCTGATCAAGTCCCGAAGCCGCGTTGTTGTCGTCTAACGAAGTTGGTGGGACGAGAACGCGATGGGTCAGCTAACGGCCCTCAGTTCCAGATCAGCATCTGCTCGATGCGCTGATCTTCGGCTTCTTGGTTGCGGATGCAATCCCGAAGCACCTCCTCCTCCCAGCCCACCGCCGAAACCGTGTAGTCCCATTGACCTTGCGCAGGACCGAACTGGAGTTTTGCAGCCACGGCGGCAAGGCGTTCTTATCCTTGTCTTCCCTCCCACAGCGCGTGATCGGCTGCAATCGGCGCCCCGCTCCAAGCCTTCTTCGCACTCCACGGCTGTTCCGGCGCTGACCAGAACGTGTCCGTCGGCGGCAGCCCGAGCGGCAGCCATGCGGCAGAGCACAAATAAGAACTGCCCGTGGAGATGTACGACTCGGCGATCTCCGGCTGATGCCCATAGAAGCCGATGCGCAGCCAGCCCTTGTCATCGAAGGTTCCCGGCGCCTCTGCCATCCTGCGCATGGTTGCGGTCAGTGCGGCGCGCACCTGAGCAGGGGCAACGCCATCGGGCAATTGTTTGCGCAGAGCAACCTCGGCCAGCAGATGGAAGACGCCAAAGCGATAGCAGAGCGAGCGGCCGACGGGCGGAAAAGCTCCCTCCGGTCCAATCATCCGCTCCTGAATTGCGGCATAACGGCGCGCACGCTGCACGGCCTTGGGGTGAATGCCGCGCCAATCGTTGGATACTGTGCCGATGGTTTCGAGAATGTTCAGAAGCATCGGATGAATGACAAAACTATTGTAGTAGTCAAAGTGAAAATCGGGTCCGTCGCCGTAGAGAGCATCGCCTTTGTACCAACTGTTCACCGTGCGCACTGCGTAGTCGACGCGCATCGGATCCCACCATACGCCCATCTTGGAAAGAGCTGTTTCGATCATTGCGGAAAACAGCAACCAGTTGCTGTAATCGGGCAGAATCTTGCGCGACGACTGGAGCGCGGCAATGACGTTCTTCTTCACTCTTTCGTCTAGTTTGCGCCACAACGCATTCGGCGCGCGCACAATGGCCAGCGCAAAGAATGCCGCATCGACAACCGGCTGATCGCCTTTTGAGAAGTTCATCAGGTCAGGGGAGGCTGGGTCGGTCGCCGCGTCCATGCCTTCGCGAGCCAGAGCTGCGAATTTCGTTCTCAGCTCTTCTTCCGCGCCGGTCGAAATACCCGTTTCAAGCCAGGGCGCTACACCTGTCAGTAGGCGGCCAAACGCTTCGAGGTGGGCGTAGTTGCGCCGGACAGCAACGTCGCCCGTAGGCGCTTCCACGGGCATGGATGCCTTCAACTTGCGCTGGCTGAGTGCGGTCAGCACGGGCGCGGCGATCTTCGATACCAGGCCAACCCAGTAGGACCGGTCCCCGATCT
>Ga0371490_1001182_pt1 | contig 14245 bp, 10 predicted proteins | sample MB2SIPfraction_FD_207959 | JGI IMG/M metagenome (GOLD analysis project Ga0371490, IMG submission 207959) | Lab enriched peat soil microbial communities from McLean, Ithaca, NY, United States - MB28FN SIP fraction | ecosystem: Environmental > Terrestrial > Soil > Wetlands > Peat | place: USA... | reverse complement strand
AAGGTCTCCAAGGCGGGGTTGGTCAGAAGGATCGTGCCGTTCTCCTCAACCAACAGGACAGCTTCCGCCATGCTCTCCAGCACCCGCGCTTGCATCTGGAGCTGTTCCTGGACGCCTAGCCGCTCGGTCACATCCTGCCCCACGGCGACCATTAGCTTCCGGCCTTGAACTTCCAGCCGGCTAATCACCGCATCGCAATAGATGAGCGCACCGTCTTTGCGCCGGTTTTGGAACGTTCCGCGCCAGCCCCCCGTCGCCTGCAAGGCGGCCAGCACCTCAAGCATGACCGCCCTTGCCTCTGGCTCGGGCAGGGCGCTGAACAGACTGGCCGGCTGCCCGAGCACTTCGTTGTGCTCATAGCCCCAAATCCGCTCGCCCGCGGGGTTCATCTGCACGATTATCCCCTTATCGTCGGTCACCACCACGCCCTCGGCCATGTTCTCTAGGATGGCCGCTTGCGTCTGGAGCACTTCCCGAGTCCGTTTCCGCTCCGTTATGTCTTCGGCGAGGCCGGCGATCCGATAGACCTCGCCCCCCTGGTTGCGCACTGGGAATGCCCGGTCGCGAATCCAGCGCACCGCGCCGTCCGGCCGGAGGATACGGTACTCAACATCGTACCGGCCGACAGCCTGGTCGGTATGGGCACGGCGGAGCACCTCGTCACGGTCTGCGGGGTGTACGGCTGCCACCCAGGACTTTGGCTCACGATAAAGCTCCTCACACTTCCGGCCCCAGACCCGTTCGTAGCCGGGGCTGATGTAGGCCATTTCGTTCTTGGACACGTTGGTCAACCAGAACACCTCGGTAATGTTATTGATGACCTGCTCGAAGCGCTCGATCGCTTCCCGCAGCCGGGTAGAGGTGGCCTTGTGCTGTTCCACCTCCGCTTTCCATTGGGCTGTGCGCTCGTCCACCAGGTCGCTCAAGTGACGGGTCAGCCGGCGCACCTCGGCCGTCAGCCACCCGGCGACACCGAGCACCACGAAGCGCATGGAATGGTTCCAAGCGAACACCCAGCCGGCCGGCAAGGTGTTCCGACGCCAGCCCCATTGCACCGCCGCCATCGTGGCTACAGATACGCCTGATACCACCAAAGCATGCCACTTCCCCGCGCCCCACCCAACAAACACCACGATGGCCAAGTGGAACAGTATGAAACTCATCGGGCTCTGGATGTAGCGGTCTGGTATGCCGAGCGCGAGCGCACAGCACAAACCTGTGACGGTAATGGTCAGGGGAGACTGCCGCTGGAGCCAGGCAGCCAGCTTTCGCATCAGGACCTTCATAGGGCTTCAGGATACCAAAGCCGCGAGCAAGAGTTAAGTGTAAACCGACAGCCCGGCGCGGCCTCGGGTGGCTTGCCGGGGCTGTCGCCGGGCACTATTCTGCGCCTGTGATAGCTCTAATTGACTATGGCTCCGGCAACTTGCGTAGCGTCCACAAGGCCCTGCTCAAAGTCGGTGCGGAGGTGCGCATCGCCCGGCGACCCGAAGAGATGGCTGACGCCCGGGCGGTTGTGCTGCCCGGCGTCGGCGCGTTTGACGATTGCATCCAGGCGCTCGACCGGCAGGAGTTGCTGGAGGCCTCGCGCAAGTTCATGCAGTCGGGCCGGCCCTTTCTCGGCATCTGCGTGGGCTACCAGGCCCTGTTCGAGAAGAGCGAAGAGTTCAACAGTTGCGCGGCGGGGTTGGGCATCTTTCAGGGCAAGGTGGTGCGCTTCTCGGCGCGGAACGGGCTTAAAATTCCGCAGATCGGCTGGAACCAGCTTGAAATCGTGCAGCCCGCTTGCCCACTGTTCCGCGGCATTCCTGGCGGCAGCTTCGTCTATTTCGTACACAGCTTCTTTCCTAAACCGACCGATGCCAACATCGTCGCAACCCGCACCACCTACGGTGAAACCTTCGCTTCCTCGGTGTGGCGCGACAACATCTTCGCCACGCAATTCCACCCAGAGAAAAGCCAGAAGGTCGGCCTGCAGCTCCTGCAAAACTTCGTCGCGTTGGCCCGCCGGTAAGTGGGGGGAACACGAAACCCGAAGTTCGAAGCCCGAGCTCGGGTCGGATGATTCGGGAGGCGACTGCAAAGGTCCTGCGTAACGGCGAGAAAGCGCAAAGTACACAAGGCAACAGCCCATATGCCCCCTCTTTGCGATCTTTGCGCTCCTTTGTGGCTAATTCTGCAATTGGCTCCCGGAACTCGGATTTCGGCCTTCGGACTTCGGATTTGCCTTCGCTCCGCTTGACACCGGCACAGAAGTGCTATGTTGCCTTGTCTGGAATCGTTACCCAAGAAGCATGAAAGGGCAGTAAACTAAGACGGAAAATCAATTAGATCACGCATACTATGGCATACGAACTACCTCCACTTCCATATCCCAAAGACGCGCTCGAACCTTACATTGACGCACTGACCATGGAAATTCACCACGATAAGCACCATGGCGCCTACGTCGCCAACGTAAACAAGGCCATCGCTGGCAAGCCGGACCTCGAAAGCAGGTCAGTCGAGGACCTGATCGGCAACCTCAAGAAGGTGCCGGAGGACATCCGCGGCACCGTCCGTAACAATGGCGGCGGACACGCCAACCATTCCATGTTCTGGAAAATCCTCGGCCCTAAAGCGGGCGGTACACCTACTGGCCCTCTGGCCGACGACATCACAGCCACGTTTGGCAGCTTTGACGCCTTCAAGGAGAAATTTGAAGCGGCAGGTGTTGGCCGCTTTGGCAGCGGCTGGGCCTGGCTTATCGTCAACCGAGGCAAGCTCGAAATTGTCTCCACCGCCAACCAGGACAACCCGCTCATGGGCAAGAAAATCTGTGGCGTCGAAGGCAAGCCCGTGTTCGGCTGCGATGTCTGGGAGCACGCCTATTACCTGAAATATCAGAACCGCCGGGCAGAGTATCTTAAGGCCTTCTGGAACGTTCTCAACTGGGCAGAAGCAGCGAAATACTACGAAACGGCCAAGGAGTAAGGCTTCCCCATACTCGGGAGACTCGATACCCCACCGCCGCCCCCCCGTTGGAGCGGAGCGATGTACTATGGCTCGACGGCGCCGGAGCAAGGCACGTGACGGGTAGTCAGACCTACAGCTAGCGGCCCCTTTTCACAGCCATGACAAGGCCCCGCTGGCACAGAGCGGAGCCAGTCAATTGGCGCTCTAATTGGCCACCGTGCTCGTTCAGAGATGGCCTCTATTCGCCGTAAACGGTGACGGTAGTTTTGGTATAAAGCCCCAAGACGCTGGTGGTGTGGTAATCTACGTGCGAGATCTTGGTGATACCCCCGTTGGCGGCGGCGGTCTTAATGCTGGAATCACCCGTCGCAACGCAGATGATGCCGGTTGATGTGGCCTGTCCCATCTTGGTGCCCGCCGTGTTGCTCGTTGCCCCCACGGGTCCGGACACGTCCGTATAGACGAAGCCTCCTACGCCTCCCACCGGCCCCATGGGGCCAACGCATCCCGTAACGGCGACCAATCCCAGGGCTAATGAACCGACGAATCCTCTTCTCATAATGCCTTTCCTTTCGTTTCGTTGTTGCATTGCAGTCTTCCACCGATCCACGTACCGCCGGAAGACACCGAGAACGTAGAGCCGTATCCCTGGTTGTCAAACGCGCCGAAACCAAGGCGCGGCACCATGACTACGAACCGGGGCGCAAGTCGTCCCTCCGGGCCTGCGGTATATGGGCCGGCGTTGCGCGTTCTACTGCTTGGCCAGCGTCTTGCCTACCGCCTCCTCCAGGGCTTCGCCACGCAGGTCCTTGCCGATGATGGTTCCCTGGCCATCGAGGAGGAACGTGGCCGGGATGCTGTTGATGCCATATTTCACGGCCAGCTTGTTCTCCCATACAAGGCCGTCGAAGTACTGTACCCAGGTCATGTTCTTCTCTTTGGTGAAGCTCGCGAGCTTGTCTTGGTCCTTGTCCAGGCTGATGCCGATAATCTCGAATCCCTTCGGGTGATAAGCCTCATAAGTCTTGATGACGTTGGGCAGTTCGTGGACGCACGGCCCGCACCAGGTCGCCCAGAAGTCGAGCAGCACGACCTTGCCTTTGTAGTTCGCGATAGAAAGTGGCTTGCCCGTAGTGTCCTTCACCTCGAAATCGGGAAACTTTGTCCCTTCTGCTAGAGCAGCCTTTATCTTCTTCGCTTCCGCCTGCTTCTTCATCGAGGCGAGAATCTTGTCCGCGTTCTCAGCCGGCTTGGTGCCCGGGAAGTCGAGCTGGAGCTGCGTGATTAGCTCGGTGCCCTTCTCATTGTTATCCAGCACCTGCAGGTACAGCATCGCCTCCATGAGCAGGATCTGGGCGACGTCGTCCGTCTTCTCGCCCTTGTGCTTGGCGAGCAGCGCGTCGAACTCCCTCAACTCGGGCGCGAGGTCCGCTTCAGTCCGCTTGTTCTCCTGCAGCTTGGCCTTGACCTTCGCCACCAAGTCGTTCAGTTCGCCCGACGCGGCCGTTGGCTCGGCGGCAACCCCCCGTTGACTGAACAGCGAAAACGACAGGACGACGAGGACGGCCAAGATTCTGGTTTTCATGTAAGGGGCGAATTTAGAATGGTTCGTTAGATCGTACGGACGTGGGTGGAATGTTGCTTCTGTTGGAAGGAAAGTCAACCTGCGAACACGCCTTTCTGCCTAACGCTTGTGAGCTTCCTTGGCCCAGGCGTCCTTCAAGGTGATGGTCCGGTTGAACACCAACTTGCCGGGCACGCTGTCCTTATCGAGTGTGAAGTAGCCCAGGCGCTCGAATTGATAACGGACTTCGGGCCTTGCCTCCTTCAGGCTCGGCTCGCACTTGGCTGTCACGACTTCCAGGGAGAGCGCATTCAGGTGTTGCTTGAAGTCCCCGCCGGCGTCGGGTTCCGGCACAGTGAAGAGCCGGTCATAAAGGCGCGCCTCGGCGTCAACCGCGTGCGCCGCGCTGACCCAGTGAATGGTACCCTTGACTTTTCGCCCGGCATTTAGACCGCCGGTCTTGCTGCCGAGGTCCGCCGTGCAGCGGAGCTCAACCACCTGTCCGCCGCTGTCTTTGACCACCTCGTCGCACTTGATAATGTAAGCATACTTGAGCCGCACCTCGCCCCCGGGCCGCAGCCGGAAATACTTGGGCGGTGGGGTTTCCATGAAATCATCACGCTCGATGTACAGCTCGCGGCCAAAAGGCACCTTGCGCCTGCCGGCGTTCGCGTCCTCGGGGTTGTTGATGGCCTCCAGTTCCTCGACCTGGCCGGCGGGATGGTTCGTGATGACGACTTTGAGTGGCCGCAGCACCGCCATCCGGCGCAGGGCGCGGCGGTTAAGGTCCTCGCGAATGGAGTATTCCAGCACGGCGACATCAGTGATGGCGTTGTACTTGGTAATTCCAATGTTGTAGGCGAAATCGCGCAAAGCCTGCGGGGTGACGCCCCGGCGGCGCAGGCCGCTGATGGTCGGCATCCGCGGGTCGTCCCAGCCGGAGACGAGCCCCTCGGTGACCAGTTGCATCAGCTTGCGCTTGCTCATCACCGTGTAGCCCAGGCTCAGACGCGCGAACTCGTACTGGTGGGGCAGGGGACGGGGCAGGTCGAGCTGCTCCAGAATCCAGTCGTAAAGTGGCCGGTGCACCTCGAACTCCAGCGTGCAGATCGAGTGGGTGATGCCCTCGATGTAATCGCTCAGGCAGTGGGCAAAGTCATACATCGGGTAGATGCACCACTTGTCGCCAGTGTGATGATGTTCCGCATGGCGGATGCGGTAGAGCACCGGGTCGCGCATCCAGATGTTCGGCGACGCCATATCAATCTTCGCCCGGAGCGTGCGCGTGCCGTCCGGGAACTCGCCCGCCTTCATCCGCGTGAACAGATCGAGATTCTCCTCGATCGAACGCCCGCGGAACGGGCTCTCCTGGCCGGGACGGTCGGGCGAACCTCGATACTTGTCCGTGTCCTCGGGTGAGAGGTCGTCCACGTAAGCAGCCCCCTTCTTGGTAAGCTGGACGGCGTATTCGTAAATCTGGTCGAAGTAATCGCTGGCATAGAACGGCTCCAGTTGCTCGTTCGAGGCCAGGGTGACCGGTGCCAGGTAGAAGTCCGTCTTGCCGCTGACGGTCTTTGTCTCCGGCGTCCTGCCCTTGGGCTTTAGCCCCAGCCGGTCGTCCGCCCACGCGCTGATGAGCCATTTCACATCCTCGGTAATCGAATCCACATACTCCACGTCTTCCTTGGTCGGATTGGTATCGTCCATTCGCAGGTTGCAGACGCCCCCGAACTCGCGTGCAATGCCGAAGTTCAGGCAAATGGACTTCGCATGGCCGATATGCAGGTAGCCATTTGGCTCCGGAGGGAACCGGGTGTGGATTTGCGGGTATTTCTTCTCAGCGACGTGGGCGGCAACGATGTCACGGATGAAATCGGACGGAGCGGACGCGGTTCCGGCCGCGACCGTGGAATCAGGAGCTTTGTTTGCCATAGTTGTCGAATCTCGCGTGGAGGCTAACAGCAATGCGCCCCAATGTCCAATGAGGACGCGAGGACCAGCCACGCGGGGGCACCGCTGGATTTCACACTTGCATTTGACGGGCTCCCTGGGAGGAGTGAGGCTCATAGCAGGAATGCTTGGAACGTAATCGTCAATGCTGGGATGAGAACTACACGACTTTGGAATGCTGTCGGGCCCGGGGCTTTGACCGGGGGTCTGGTCGTCATCTTCGGCTGGCCGATCTTCGCGTCGTCGCCGACGGACCAGTCCAGTCTGGTCTCCGCAGACACGGGCTTTGCGTTTGGCCTGTTAAAAGAACTCGTTAAAGAGCAGCCCGCGAATAACGTCTTTATCTCGCCTTACAGCATTTCGACCCTGCTGCAGATGGTGTGCAATGGCGCCGCCGGCTCGACCCGGGACCAAATGGCGCAGGTCCTGGGGACCACCCGCTTGGAGCCAGCCGCCCTGAATCAAGCCTTCAAGGACCTGGATGCCTCCGTTCGCAGCGCCCAGACCAATGTGGCGCTGAATATCGCCAACGCGATCTGGTATTCCGCGGGGATTGAGGTGAAACCGGCCTTTGCCTCCCTCAACAAAGAATTCTACGGCGCCACCATGGACGCGCTCGATTTCGCCGACCCCCGTGCCGCTGGCATCGTCAACGCCTGGGCTGAGAAGAACACGGCTGGGCGAATCAAGAACATCGTTCCCGGCCGCCTTCCTGGCGACACCAGGATGCTCCTCGCTAATGCGATCTACTTCAAAGGGAGTTGGGATCGGAAGTTCGACCCCAAGGCAACCCAGGAGCGCCCCTTCCACCTAACCACCGGTGGCCAAAAACCAATCCCCATGATGCAGCAGAGCGGCGAGTTCGAGTATCAGCAGGGCAACGGCTTCCAGGCTCTGCGGCTCCCGTACGCGGGGCGGCGGCTGGGGATGTATGTCCTTTTGCCCGAGCCCGCCTCCAACGTGAACACGTTGCTCGCCACGTTGACCGACCAGGTGTGGCAGAACCAGCTTCTGCGCCAACTGCGGCGCCGGAAAGGCACGATCGTTTTGCCTCGGTTCAAGCTGGAGTACGGCGCCGAGCTGAAGCCATCGCTCCAGGCCATGGGCATGACGCTGCCCTTCGGTCGCACCGCAGATTTCTCGGGCATGTCGCCCAGTCCGCTGTATCTGAGTGCCGTGAAACACAAGAGCTTTGTCGAGGTGAATGAGGAAGGAACCGAGGCGGCGGCGGCCACCGTCGGAATCATGAGCCTGGCCGTCATGCGGCCTGTGACCCCGCCTTTCGAGATGGTTGTGGATCGCCCCTTCTTGTTCGTTATCGCGGACAATCTGACCAGAGCCATCCTGTTCATCGGCGTGGTGTTCGAGCCGGCAAGCGTGGCGGGGTAGCAAGTGCAAGGCAGAAGCGCGAACGCAGAATGGGTGTAACCTGCCAGCGGTTCGCAGTGTCTATAAGCCTGGCAGCCGAGAGCAGGGAGCTTGGAGAAAGCGGCCGGCGGGAAGCCCGGAAAGGCGGCCAGAACCCGCGATATACCCACCGGATACCCACCGGATGCCCTCCGGGGTAATAGGCGACCAATATGGGAGCAGGAGGCTGGCAACAAGCCCGTAGGTCCCTGCGCCCTGAGGAGGCAGCCGCAAGCCTTTTCTTCGTCGCGAGAGCTGCCGGGGGGACACGTTCCCTCCTGATTAACTACCCGGCAGTTACAGCTTGTAAGTCCCGCCCGGCTGCGTGTAAGAAAGCAGCGTGATGGGTGAGCGCAAATTCCGCATTGGGGTCCTGGGTTCAGGCAAAGGCTCCAACTTTGTGGCCATTGCCGATGCCTGCCGCACAGGCACGGTGCCCGCGGAAGTCGCGCTCGTGTTGAGCGACGTGGCGGAGGCGGGAATCCTGGAACGAGCGCGCGCGCGCGGCATTCCGGCGCAGTTCCTGCCGCCGGGCAAGTTCCGCACCAAGCTGGATGACGAAGCCGAGCAGGCGTACATCGCAACGTTGCGGGCCGCCGAGGTGGATTTGGTGGCGCTGGCTGGTTTCATGCGTGTCCTCAAAGACGCGTTCCTTAACGCTTTCGCCGGAAGGATCATTAACATCCACCCCTCCCTCCTGCCGTCCTTCCCCGGCCTGGAAGCCTGGAAACAGGCGCTGGCGCATGGTGTGAAGGTCACGGGTTGCACCGTGCATTTCGTGGATGCCGGCGTGGACTCCGGCCCGATCATCGGCCAGCAGACCGTCCCGGTGCTGGATGACGACACCCCCGAGACGCTGCACCAGCGGATTCAGGTGGCCGAACATGACCTGTACCCCCGATGCGCAGCCGCCCTCGCGCGCCATGACCTCGCCATCCGCGGCCGGCGCGTGATCCGGCGCACGTCTTGAACCTCCGATGGTAGGGCGCGTCACTCCGTGCGCGCCGCAGGCTGCACTGAAGCCGCCTACGTAAGGCCGTTCTTGGCCCCTTTCGGCGCGCCAAGTGCCACACCGTACCGGCGTGCCGCTAGGCCAGCAGTGCTGAAATACACCCGTCTTCAAGCGGCTCCAAAGAAAAAGGTCGCTTTCTGCCCGGCAACGTGGCACATAACTCGACTCGCATGAGCCAGAGGGACCGCGGAACGATCTCCTCTTCCTCCTGCCAAAGAGCCAGGTTACAGCATGAAGAAGAAGCAGGTTTTGCGGTTTGGGCTGCCCAAGGGCAGTCTGCAAGAGGCCACCATCGAGAAGATGGCCAAGGCCGGGTTCAACATCACCGTCAGCAGCCGGTCCTACATTCCATACGTGGATGACGAGGAGCTGGAAATCCGGCTGATTCGCGCGCAGGAAATCAGCCGCTACGTCGAACACGGTTACCTGGACTGCGGCATCACCGGCTACGATTGGATTCAGGAGAACGGCTCGAAAGTCCACGAGGTGGGCGAGTTCCAATTCAACAAGGCCACGCGCCAAACGGCCCGCTGGGTGTTGGCCGTGCCGGAGGACTCGCCGATCAAGTCGGTCAAGGATTTGCAGGGCAAACGCATCGCCACCGAGCTGGTCAACGAGACCCGGAAGTATTTGCGCCGGCACAAGGTAAAGGCCGAGGTGGAGTTTTCGTGGGGAGCGACCGAGATGAAGGCGCACGAGCTGGTGGACGCGATCGTGGACATCACCGAGACCGGCTCCTCCCTCCGCGCTAACAAGCTGCGCGTCGTGGACACCCTCCTCAGTTCCACCCCGCGGCTAATCGCCAACCACGCTGCCTGGAAGGACGCCTGGAAGCGGCAGAAGATCGAGACGCTGGCGTTGCTGCTCAAAGGCGCCCTGGATGCGGAAGCCAAAGTCGGCTTGAAGATGAATATCGCCCAGAACAACCTGGCGAAGCTGCTGCAAACACTGCCCGCGCTGCGGAACCCAACCATTTCCCACCTCAGCCAGGAAGGGTGGGTGGCGGTCGAAACGATCATTGACGAACATGTCGTCCGCGAGCTGATCCCGGCCCTGAAAGCCGCCGGCGCCGAAGGGATCATCGAGTATCCCCTCAACAAAGTAGTCTATTGAGCGCGGCTCAAACGAACACCTCACGCCCCGCACGGAATTCCGACAGGCCGGAGCGCCGGCATGTTGCCGGCTCAGACTGCCGGGACCCTGTAAGCCGGTAACATGCCGGCGCTCCGGCGTCAGCGTGAATCATCCAGGCTACGGTCCCGCGGTCGCGGCTCAGCGCTCGGGCGGCTGGGCCAAAAACTGCAGGCCGTCCAGATGACTGCCGTCGGGCTTGCGGAAACGGGCGCAAAAGCCCCAGCCCTGGTTAAGCTGGGTGACTTTGAGCAGAAGCGGATTCCACCCAGCGTTCAAAGTGACGTTCACCTTGTCGGCGCCGGGTTCCAGACCGCGGAAAGTATTGTTGGCGTGCACCACTTGGCCGTTGAGCCAGACCTTCACTCCGTCATCGGTGCCCAGTTCAAGCCGCGCGGGCTGTGCCTGGTCGCAATGCACCCAGGTGCGCGCATAAGCCACGCGCTGTTCGCCCCCAAAGGCCTTGAGCAAGTCCATGACCCACGGGCGCTTGGCGTCCGGACTCAACGGCATCGCCTGCCATTTCACGCCTAGCACATTTGACGTTTCGGGAGGGAAGACAATGTCGAACAGCACGTTGTACTCCTTGCCCGCCTGATAATAGGGCCCCGCGGCTTGCCAGGCCGTGATGTAATCGGCTCCAGCCTGAATTTCCTTGAGGGCGGCTTCCGCCCCCTTGCGCGCGTCAGCATCGGCGGTCGCAGCGATGACCTTCTCCAAGGCGGCCTCCGCCGGCCCAGCTTGTGCGTAGGGCAGAGCAGCGGCAATCTTAGTAGCGGCCTTGGCGGCCTCGAGCTGGATGGCGGGCTCAGCCAGCATCGGCTCGGCGAGTTTCAGGGCCTCCAGGTCTGGAATCTCAGCCAGGCCGGCCAACACCAGCCGCTTCTGTTCGGGATGGAGAGGTTTGGCGAGGATGGCCTTAAGCGGCTCGATCTGCTCGTTGATGGGGAGCTTGATGGTCTCCTCCTGCGTAGTCAGGCGAACGCAGGCGCCAATTGCGAGGGTACGCAAGTTCTCTTCCGGCGCCTCGCAGGCGACCTTCACCACGTCCGGCAGGAGTTCGGCATCGCGCGTGTCGCACAGCGCACGGATGGCGGCACTACGGACCTGCGTGTTCGGGTCGGCGAGAGCAGCGCGCAGCCCCGTCCGAACCTTGGGATCCACCAGCCCGCTGCAAACAGGCAACAAGGCGACACGGGCGTCCGTCGGCGCCGTCGCCAGACCTTGCACCAGCGGCTCAACGTTCACTTGGCCGCGCCGGGTCAGAATCCGGTGGCAGGCACTGTTGAGCGCCTCAGCGGCGTCGGCGCGCGCGGCATCGGTCTTGGCGTCAATCACAAACTGCACCATCAGCCCCACTCGGGAATCCTCGACCAGCAAGGCCAGCGCCTGGAGCGCGGCCTTTTCCGCCGAGCCTGATCCCTGCCGCGCTAACTCCACCAACCTCGGAACAGCCGCCTTGTCACTGCGATCCCCCAAGGCTCGCGCAAACTCCGCCTGCACCTCCGTTTTGGCGTCGGGCAGCAGCCGGAGCAGCGTCTCGGTCGGGTCGCCGCGCTGCAATTCGACCAGCGCCAGCCGGGCGGCCATTTGTTCTTCGCCGTTCGACGAAGCGGCAGACACGCCCAGCAACGGGACCAGCGTGGCATCGCCCAAAATGCCAAGGGCCTTGATCGCCGCCAGGCGCACCTCCGGCGAGGCGCTGCTGGTCATCGCGGCGATGGCGGATGCCGCGGAGACATCTCCGCGCTGATTCAAGCCTTCGATCAAGGCAACCTGGACGGGCGGCTGCACCTTGCGCAGCATGACGGCGAACGTCCTGGTCGCGTCGGGAGCAGTCACCTCGCGCACCAACTGAAGCGCCGCAATCTGGCTGGCCCCATCCTTGCCGAGAATGGCGGCGATCATCAGGCGCCGCGCCTGCTTGCCGGACGCCAGAATCATTCCACGATAGGCCGCGGTGCGGATCACGTCCGCTTTCTCCGTGTCATAGAGAGCCCGAAAGATGGGCAGCGCCTTCGACGGGCTCCCGGCTGCCAGGAGGCCGTTCGCGCCGCGCAGCCACGCGTCCACCACCGCGCTATGGACCGGCCCAGAAGAGTTGGTTGTGGTGTGCTGCAACACTTTGAGGGCCTTCGAGGTGCCGATCTGGCCCAGGGCCGTGGCTGCGGCTGCCGCCACCTGTGCGTCCTGATCCGCCAGGAGCTTCGCCAGGGCAGGCACGGCACGGTTCTCGGCCCGAAAGCCGAGCGAGTTGATGAGGCCCACCTGGGTCAAGCCCGAGGTCTTCGCCACCGCGTCAATCAGCGCCTGGCCGGCTTTGGCGGAGGGCATGGATTCAAGCGCATAGCGGGCCGAATGAGAAAGCTGCTCATCGGTCAGCAAGGCCGCCAGCGCTGGGACAGAGCGGTCGGTACCGATGCGTTTGAGCCGGGCGCAGGCAGCGTCTTTTTCTCCAAGCGACCGATCGGACTGCACAACGGCAATCAGTTGCTGCTCTTCGTCGGTCTCGGCAGCCCGAGCCGGGCTGAGCAGTCCTGGCACGAGCACGGCGAACGCCAAAGTTAAGAGAAGGGTTGGTTTCATGGGAAGGTCCGGTTCAGCAATGGAGTTGAAAAGCGCGCATAGCAATTCGCAAATCAAGGTGCTTCAGATGCACCAGGGGGGACGTTTAGCGATGGAGAGCATTCGGTTGGCCTCGTCGTCGTTAATGAACCGCTCGGCCTGCGGGTCCCACTTGAGTGGCCGGTTCAACTGCTTGACGACTCCGCCCAACAGGAGCGCGCTCGCTGCACGGTGTGCGATGTCGGCGTCGCAGATGGGCTTCTTGCGTGTGCGGATGCATTCCAGGAAGTTATCGGCGTGGCGGGTGCTGCGGTAGAGGTGCACCTCGTCCGGCCGGAGCGGCTCCCTCACGACATCCGGCGGGTCGGACACCAAAGCGTCCCGGTCCACCGCGATGCGGCCTTCGGTGCCGACGAAACAAGCGCCGCCGTCATTGCCTATGGGTTCGCCGGGGTAGTCCTTGCCATAGACGACCACCCCGCTGGCATACTTGTAGCAGGATCGGCCGTTCTCCATAAAAAGTTCCACCGGCCCAGTCTCGTCCGCCGCCGCGGCCCATTGGACGATGTCGTAGTGGTGCTGGCCCCAGTTGAGTTCGCCAATGTCAAACCGGTGCGCGCCGGTGTTGCCGTCGTAGGGGAGCCAGGGCGCGGGACCCAAATAAAGGTCCCAATCCAGGTCTGCGGGCACTGGTTTGGCGGCGCCGAAACGCTGGGGCCAGAAGACGGCCCCGCCATCGCGGTAAGCGTAAATGGCCTGCAGCTTGCCGATGCGGCCGCTGCGGACGAATTCGCAGGCACGGCGGAACTTGCCGTCGTATTCGCTGCGCTGTTGCGTGCCCGCCTGATAGACCCGTCCGTAACGCCGCACCGCCGCGAGCATCGCCTGGCTCTCGCGCACGGTCACGGCTGTCGGTTTCTCGCAATACAGGTCTTTGCCGGCCTCGGCGGCCATGGCGGCCATCGTCGCATGCCAGTGGGCCGGGGTGGCGATCAGGACGGCGTCAATGTCCGTGCGGGCGAGCACCTCGCGAAAATCGGTATAGGCCTGGCAGGACTTGTAATTGTCTTTGCCGTAAACTTCGGCGTAGTGGTCATTGACCTTCTTGGTCGCGTTCTCGCGGCGTTCGCGCCAGACATCGCAAACAGCCAGCACCTGCACGTCTTTGCGCCCCGCGTAGCCGCCCGCCACATACGTCCACGCGCCCCCCAGCAGGTGGCCGCCACCCTGACCGCCGACACCGATGAACCCCATCGTGATGCGCTCGCTGGGTGGCATCGCGCCAGCCCGACCAAGGACAGATGCCGGGACAATGGCAGGCGCAACGAAAGCGGCGGCGACGGCGGTGGATGTTTGGCGCAGGAAATGGCGGCGAGTGACTGCGGGTGCTGAATTCATAATCAAATTCTGTGCAACTGTGCGGTCCGCAGCCTAATTGGCTGGCCGGTTCTTGTCGAGAGTGAGCAGCGCAGCCGCCGCCCGGACATTTCAAGCTCGCCCGCAACCTCTAATTGACACCCCGGCTTCAGCCGGGTCTGGGGACGTGCTGAGTGCTACCAAACCCTTTCAACGGCCTGAAGCCGCGGCGTTGCCAAGGACATTTTGGAGTGCGGCGGCAAGCGAAGCGCGACGCCGCTGTGGATCACAGCGTGGCAGGGGAT
>Ga0371490_1001181_pt1 | contig 14253 bp, 14 predicted proteins | sample MB2SIPfraction_FD_207959 | JGI IMG/M metagenome (GOLD analysis project Ga0371490, IMG submission 207959) | Lab enriched peat soil microbial communities from McLean, Ithaca, NY, United States - MB28FN SIP fraction | ecosystem: Environmental > Terrestrial > Soil > Wetlands > Peat | place: USA... | reverse complement strand
TGAACCAGTGGCAGACGACATGGGTACAGTGGCAGACGACATGGGCAGAGAGACAGAATTTCGTGCCTTTTCATTTTCTCGTCCCTGTTCATTTCAAATCCGCCGAACTGCGCCGAGCAGAGGCGGCCTTTGGCTACGAGGCGTTGGGTCCACTGGCGAACGCCCAAGTCCCCAGCCTCATGGACGCGATAACTAACGACCCTTCCCCAGAGGTTCGCCTAGCGGCGGAGGAAGTCCTGATTTACCTTGGACCCGAAGCAAGGCGGGCGGCTCCAGCCTTGTTTCGGGCAACCAAGGACCCCAACGATGTGGTTCGCATCAATGCGTTCTGGGTTTTGGGCAAGATTTTACCGGACGCTCGCCTTACGATTCCAGTTCTGGTCGCGGGGTTAGACGACCCTTCTCCGGGTGCGCGGTTTCGAGCCGCCATTGTGCTTGGTGAATATGGTCCGGCTGCTAAAGCAGCGGTGCCTGCGCTCCTGCACGTGCTGCCAACAAACAGTGCTGCCCGTACTGCCCTCAAAGCCATCGACCCCGAAGCCGCCGCCAAGGCGGGCGTGAAGTGAAGGTGGCGGCGGAAGCCTGCGGCAGCGCCGCACCCGGAGCCGGGGCCAACCGGCGTGATGGCCGCGAAGACGGTGGCAACCCAAGGCTGCTGGGCTGCGCCGATGAGCGCCAGCGCGTAACCTGTCAGTTGGAGCAGTATTGCCATGCCCGCGCACGCTCTGGAAGACGTGGACGCTTGTGCTTCTGGGCACGTGCGGATAGATTCCTGAAGGTTTAGCCGCTCGAACATTCTTGAGAATATGGAGCATGATTTTATGAAACGCGGTTATCTGCTACCGGAAGGTTGCAAAGACTTGATTGATGTTTTGAAGCTCAAGCCGAAGCAGCAGTCACCCCAGCATCCTGCTCACTTGGTTGATATTCTGAAGCTCAAGTTCGATTTTTTGAAGCTCATGCCACAGGTCTTGAAGCTCAAGCTGAAGCCGCAGTCACCCCAGCATCCTGCACCTCTGCCGCCGATTGTCGGGGAGATTGTCATTCCAGCGCAGACCTCGGCATCGCAGTTGGCGGCGCTTCTAGGTCAGAAGGCATCTCAGATTATTGCCGACGTGATGCAGCTTGGTTTTTTTGTGACCGCTAAGCCGCTCGATTTCAAGATTATTTCCAGCGTGGCTCGGAAGTATGGATTTATTGCCAAGAGAGCGGCCTAATCGCTTCACCGGGAGGGTCGCCCGTCTTGGCTTCAACACCACCTGACCTGCGGGTCCGCGTCCGGCGGTCCCAGATGCCTGCGGCCTCCGTGCTGAGCGCCCCGGCGCTGGCCAGCGTCGCCGGGCGGCCCGAATTGACGCCGCGCTGGCGGCAGCACCCGGCCCCGGCGGCAGAGCGTTCGACTGATCGTCGAGTTCAGTTGATCGAGGCGGCGAGCCATAGTTCTCCTGTTCAGGCCGGAAGTCGCCACATGGGTTGCCGCCACGGGGCAACGGCGCGAACAATCTGACCGCCTTTGGTCAACAGGCGGCAAACAGTTTCCTGCGTCAGTTCCCCAGCCTCGTCTTCGTTTCCGGCGAGACGGCAGCCAAATGCCTACAGCGCCTCGTAATAAGTTGCGACGGCCTGTTCGTAATCCGCTTCGTTCACGATCATAGGAAACATGGCGTGCGAAGTTTATTCCGGCTTTGTGGGCGAGGAGTCAAATTGCGAGAATGGCTTGGCTGCTTCCGCAATCATCGCCTCGAACACCGCGAGGTTACGCGCACCGACGAACCGGCGTCGAACGTTGCCCTGCGCGTCCACAAGTACGGTGGTCGGAAGCTCGCCCCCGTTGTAACGGCCACCCACGTCATTTCTCTCGTCGAGCAGGATCGGGTAGTTAATGCCGCGTGCCCTCGCTGTGCGGGCCACTTTCTCGCGGACTCGTTTCAGGGCGGCAGCGGTGGCCTCGTGGTTATCACGATTGCCGTCACCGTGTCCCTGTTCCTCGACCGCCGCATGACCGCCGACGTGGCCGTGCTCATCGGGAACGCAGTCGAGCGACACACCGATGATAACAAGGTTATCCGCGTGCTTTTTCTGTAGCGCGACGAGTGCTGGCATCTCGCCGACGCAAGCGGTGCACCACGTCGTCCAAAAATTCATCAGCACCACCTTACCGCGACAATCCGAGAGGCGGACTCGCTTGTCTTCCAAGGTGCGGAGTTCAAAGTCCGCCGCAGGAACGGGCCTCCGCGTTGTGTAAGCCTCGGCAGGAACCTGAAGTTTCACGGGTGGAAACTCGCTTTTATGTTCGGCCCACCAGGTTTTTGCCTTTTCTGCGGCGACCTTGGTTTTCGCGGTGCCTTCCGGCTGAAATTCCTGCAAGCCGGTCGTTTTGCTCTCCACCTGGACGGTGTCGGCCAGTTTCGCGCCGAACTTCTGCCCGCTCCAGTTTTCCAATAGTTTCAAACTCATGCCGAGCACGGCGATGTCTGGGTCGTCCAGCAGCGCGGCGACCAATGGAAGGCCCACCGAGGGTGCGGCGGCCTTGAGGTAGTTCAATCCCAAGAGCCGCACCTGCTGATCCGGGTCTTTGAGTTGCTCTGCGGCCAGGGCCGACAGCGCGGGATGTTGGCGCTCGTGCAAAATGCCGAGCGCGGTTTCGCGCACGTTCATGTCCGGGTCCAATGTAGCGGCAAGCAGAGTGGACTCTATATCGTGCGGTAATGGCTGGCCGCTCGGAAACAACCGGGGCAGAGAGTCGATGGCCACTTCACGTTGAACGATTTTCCCCAAGTTCCACGCCCTCAGAAGCGCGGCGTGCGGATCGGTGGCTTGCTCGATCATGTCCGACACAACTTCCGGTGTGGGGGCGTCGTTGGCGAGCGTTGCCGACTCGCGAATCTGGTCGCGGATTGGTGCGCGAAAGAACCAAACCACGATGACGAAGAATACCCCCGTGCCAATGAGAACCTTCCGAGTGCGTGTCATCCGCCCAGCCGAGCAAGGCGCTAACCCCTTCAAAATGCTCATAAATCGGACCTTATTGCTGGCCGCTATTCTCGGTCAGATTTCAATTTGAGCGTTTGAACCGGTTACAGCCCCACTCGCCATTGGCCTCGCAGCCCACGTCCAATAGGCTGCCGTCGCTCTTGAGAAACAGGCTGTGGTAGAGTCCTCCGGCGATCTTGGTCACCGGTTGCCCCCCACCGACGACCGCTTGGAGTGCCGCCGCGCACAGCAGCACTGATTTGAACCGCTTCGCCTTCATGCCGCGAACGTACGTCAGTTTAACCGATTGCCAAGCGCCAAGTGGATGGTTCGTGAATACTCGGTCAAATCCTCTCCCGCGCTCCCACAGAGCCACGTCATCTAACCGGCTCACAAACCATATCGCACATGGGTTTATGATACGATGAAAAACGAGACGACCAACTGAGACTAAAAACCCCTGAAAACCAGAAAACCCAACAATTGAATTCCGGTACTCCGGCAAACGTTCGTTTTGTGAGACACCCTGAAGTCACTCCTTCATCACCACGAAAGACGCGAACTCTCCGTCCATTGGCACGTTGAGGAACGGCCCTGCTGCCCTGCCGGTGAGGACGGGCTGCCCGAAGAAATCCCGTGGATTGAGCAACCGGAACTTGTCGCCCGGTTTGAGCAGACCCGACACGTCCACCACCACGGCAGCCCGTCTCTCCCAGTTGAAGACGGCCAGGTTAGCTCGACGGGGATTGTATTTGTTTAGGCGCAGGACGACCTTCGCCCCGCCGGGCCGCGCATCGTTCCTCGCGAAGATCAGGTTGTCCTCCTTCACCACCCGATGGAATCGGTTGATGCTTAGGCCGGAGTCCACGAGGAGGTTGCACCGCACTTCGCAATCCTCGTTGGTGGGCGCGTCGTACCCCAGTTGCACGGGCACACCGTAAAAGTAGTTCGTCAGCACGCGGATGCCGTGGCTCGGCCTGCCTCCACCGAGGAGAAAGGTGTGCGCGTTGTAAGCGATGTTCCCCTCGACCAAGTAGTTGTTTACGTCGGCACGGCTGGAGCCATAGGCATGGAGCGTGTAACCATAACCCCCAGTAAAGATGCAGTCGGAGATGGTCTTGATGCCCTCGTTGTTCTGCGTGTAGATCGCGTGGCCGTGGCCACGGTCGGTGCCCGCCCAGCCGTTGTCATAGAGGATGCAGCCGTAAATCTCGCTGTCCTGGGAGCCGCCCCACCAGCTTACGCCCTGCGTGTTATCGTGGATGATGAGGTTGATGAACTTGCAGTTTCTGCCACCCGAGACATTCAGCCCGCCCCACGGGCGGCTTACGTTCGCGTACGTCGGGTCGGGCGCAAGCGGAGACGACGGACGTGGCTCGGAGACGACGAGTTCCAAATCCCAAATCCACAAATCGGTGGAAGGCGGCTGCACGTTCAGCCCGCCGTCAATGGTGACCCGCTGGCCCTGCCAAGCACGCACCTGCACCGGCGCACCGTCGCGCCCGACGAGCCTGACCACGTAACCCATGCTACCGACTTTGGGGGCAAACTTGTAGTGGCCCTGGTGAATCCAGAGGGTGTCATTGGGCAGAATCTTCTGGCTGCCGTCCAGCGCCGAACCAATATCCCAAGGCGCAGCTTGCGTGCCTAACCCACCCGGCGAACCATTCGTAGCGACATGCCAGTCAGCCGCGAGGGCTGGCAGGTCGTGCGACCCCCAAGCCACCCAGAAAAGACAGGCGGCAGCCACCGCCTGCCACAGGCGAACGCTGAATGGCTTGGCAGGGATCGGCATGGCCAACGATGCTCCACTCTATGGAATGCGGGTCAAGCTAGGAATGACCAGCCGTTGCTCGGCGGTAGCGGCACATCCATGAATCGCCCTATCAACCCGGCGGCAAGTGGGTGGCGCGGGTCGGCAGGACCGTGTGGGTGCAGCCCGGCCAGATGGAACGCCGACTTCATTACGTGAGCTTGGAACTCACCGACAGGTTCGCCGTCACCAATATCCGGCACAGCATCTTTGGGCCGGGCTATGCTTGAGGGATGCAGTCGCCCTCGACCCGTGACAGCACCCCGGCGCTAATCATGCGGACGTTTTGGTTCGACAGCCTCGATGCGCCAGAGCATCATCTGGCACCTGATGGCTGCCATGCCCGATGAATTTGCATCGCCCTTGGAAGTTCTGGCCTCGGTAACACACACGTCCGCCGAAGACTGGGAATCGCTCGACGGTCCCGACAGCGGCGTTGGCGTGGACTATTGGTACCGCCATCGAGGCACCCGCGCGGAGACGTACCTCAACCATACGCACTGAAAGGCAGATTATGACCCATTTCTCCAACCGTCGTGACTTCCTCAAAGCTTCGTTCCTTGGCGGGTTGGCGGCGGTGGGCGCACCCCGCTTGACCAGCCTCGTCCATGCGGCGGATGAGTCTGCGGCCCCCAAACCCACCACTCGGGTTGCGCTCTTCCACGGCGACGACCGCGCGGACATCGCCTTCCGCGCTCTGAAGGTCCACGAACAGGAAGTCCGGCGGGCCATCGGCAGGAGGCGCGTGGTCATCAAGCCCAACAACGTCGCCATCGACAATCAACTCAGTGCGACCCACGCAGGTTGCTTGGAAGGTATCCTCGAATTCCTCAAGTCCATCGGCAAACTCCAAAACACGGTCATCGCCGAGTCCGCCGCAGACGGGCCGACCCTCGATGGCTTCGAGAACTACCACTACACCGACTTGGCCAGGAAGTACTCGGTCAAGCTCATCGACCTCGATGGCCAGGCGGTCGAACGCGTGCAGGTCTTCGACGAGAAGGATTTTCATCCGCACGCGGTTCGCATGTCGAAGCCGCTGCTAGACCGGAACAGCTTCGTCATCTCCGCCGCGAAGATGAAGACCCACGACCGAATCGTGGCGACGCTCTCGCTGAAGAACATCATTCTGGGCGCTCCCGTCAAAGACACCGGCTTCCGGTGGGGCGACGGGGCGAAGCCCGGTGCCAAGAGCGACAAGCCCATCGTCCACGGCAACGGCTTCCGTGGCCTCAACTACAACCTGTTCGATCTGTCACGGCGGCTGCGCCCGCGACTGGCCGTCATTGACGGGTACGATGGCATGGAGGGCAACGGCCCGACGCGCGGCACGCTGGTTGAGCACCGCGTGTGCGTGGTCAGTCTCGACTGGCTGGCGGCGGACCGCGTGGCGTTGGAGTTGATGGGCATCGAGTTCGCGAAGGTGGGCTACCTGAACTACTGCGCTCAGGCGGGTCTTGGGGAGGGCGATTTGCAGAAGATTCAGGTGGTCGGTGAACCCATCGCCAGGCACGTCCGGCGTTACAAGCTGGCCGACAACATTGACGAGCAGATGGTCTGGATGACGCCACCCAAGCCGATCTGAGAGGACACCTGGAAGTTCCGCCCCAAGGGCGGCGTCCATGCAGTCGCCGTGGGGTCGTTGGTGTGCGTGGCGGTGCCGGTCTGGTGACGTGATGGGCGGCGCAAATGGTCCGCAGGGCTGGGGGCGATTCGGAACCTTGAGCAACGCCGCCGCGCCCTCAGACCCAGGAAATCTTAATGTGGCTCCGGGGCGTGCCAGCGTAAAGCTCTAACAAAAACCCCGCCCTTGTCGTGTTTCGACCGTGCTTCGGAACCTCGTCAGAACATCTGGGACAAGCGGGCTGCTTTCGACTTCCAGTAAAGGCGTGTCGGCCACAACCGCCGCTGTGCGTCCCTGAGTCGTTCAATTTACGGTTCGAGCGCTTTAGTCGCTGGCCACGAACAGGGCAGGGTAAATTCAAATTAAAGTCTGGCAAAGAACACGGTGGTTTTGGCCGCAGCATCCATGCCAGTCTCACGAATCAAGTCAAGGAAGTCCCCAAAAAGACCCGCAGAAGCTCTGGGGACCGGGAAGGTTTCCTCGCAGGAGGCACCGGCGTCGTTTGGCGGATGGGCGTTGCGCAGGCAAGGCTAATGCCCGCCCGTGACCGTGTACCCGGCCCGGCGCAAATCCTCGGCCAAACCCTTCTCCATCTGGGCGGCGGCTTCGTAGGGCGTCGGGTTCAGGTGCTCGTAGAACTCCCGCAGCAGGCGGAGGCCGTAGCATCCGATGTTTATTCGTGGCCGCCGTGCTGGCGCAGCACTCCCGCCACGTCCTTGTGGCCCTTATCCGCCGCCACGTGCAATGGCGTCTGGCCGTAGTTGTCCTTGGCGTTGACCTCGGCTTTGCTGGCCAGCAGCAATTCCGCCATATCCTTGTAGCCCCTGGCCGCCGCTAGGTGCAAAGGCGTATTACCGTGATAGTCCTTGGCATTGACATCGGCTTGGTTGGCCAGCAGCACTTCCATCACCTCGTCCTTGTAGCCATAAAGCGCCGCCAGGTGCAAAGGCGTCTGGCTGTGTTCGTCCGTCGCATTGACCTCGGCCTTGCAGGCCAGCAACAATTCCGCCACGCCCTTGTGGTCATTCTGCGCCGCCAGGTGCAAAGGCGTCTGGCTCTGTTCGTCCGTGGCATTGACTTCGGCTTGGTTGGCCAGCAGCAATTCCGCCACGTCCTTGTGGCCATTCGCCGCCGCATAGTGCAAAGGCGTATAGCCGTCGCTATACTTGGCATTGACCTCGGCTCCATGCACAAGCAGCAATTCCGCCACGTCCTTGTGACCTCCAACTGCCGCCCAGTGCAAAGGCGTTACACCGTTGTTGGCCTTGGCATCGACGTTGGCCTTACTGGCCAGCAGCAATTCCGCCACGTCCTTGTGACCTCTAACTGCCGCCCAGTGCAAAGGCGTCACCCCGTTGTTGGCCTTGGCATTGACATCGGCCTTGTTGGCCAGCAGCAATTCCACCACGTCCTTGTGACCCCCAACTGCCGCCCAATGCAGCGGTGTCTGGCCGATACTGTCCTTGCTGGAAACCAAATCAGGGTGGTCTTTGAGCAGCGTCTTGACCTTCTCCAAGTCGCCATTCCGGGCCGCGTCATCAATCTCTCCGCCGAAGGCAACCTGCATCCACATCGAGGCGTGCTGAAGCGATCCCTCAGCTTCCGGGTCAATCGCACGCAGTGTTTCTAGCACGTCGTGGCGACGCGAAGGCGTCAGTGATTGAAGCATGTCGATTAGAAATGGAACCGCAGACGTGGCCCGAGCGCCGTAGTTGCCCAGTGCTTTCAGGCACAGATACCGCATCCCTTCCTCGTCAGCGTGGTTGGTCAATGCCTGGACCGCAACCTCCGGGTCGGTCTGAATGCGGGTCAAAGCCCAGGCACAGGTCGTTCGGAACCCTGGACGTTTGCTGTTAAGACCTTGCAAGAGGTCGGGCATGATCGCTTGGCCGTTGGTCGGGAAATGTGCCAAAGCCCATACTGCGACGGCCCCTTCCCAGGGAGCTAGGTTATTCGTGATCGCCGATTGTAGAGGTCGAAGCCCTGGCTGCCCCAGGCTCGCCAAAACGAGCCCAGCCTCCTTGGAGAACTCAGGTTTTCTGAACAGCGGAACTATCAGCGAAGCCGGGGGTTTGGCGTTTGGTCCCAGCGCCACAATCCCGAGCGCCGCCAGATGGCGAGTCCGGGCCGCCGCTGTATGCCAGTCAGGTTGGAACGTAGGACGCGCCCTCCCAGACTGAACCAGCCACATCTGAAGGCGCTGCTTGATTGAAACCAAAGGCGAATCTTCGGCCTGGAGCATCCTCAGAAGTTCAGGCAGCGCGTCGGTCCCCATCTGACGAACCGCCTCCGCCGCCTCAAGCTGTTGCTTCGTCGGCGCGGGCGGCGATTTCGCGTCCCAGACGATTCCATTGCCCCCTTCACCGTCATCCAGTGCCGCTAACCACGCGCTTAAAGAACGTCCGTGATAGCGCGGCTCGCGTGGCCACACCATCACAATACAAATGCTTAGAGCCGCGAGCAGGAGCGCACCAGCAATCCAAAACCGCCGACTCATGCCAGCCAGTGTGTGCCTGCGGGTGGTGCGAGGCCAGAGAAAACTGGCACACGGCTTGTGTCTGACGCCAAGCAGCAAACCACAAATGCCCTGCCCGGCTGGCCGCAAAGCCGAGGACGGCCCCATTGACCCGCGCTACAACTTGCGGGCTGGGGGACTGCTTGTGGCGTATTCCTCCTGGTTCCGCTACGCTTTGCCACATGAGCAACATGCGTGAGCGCAAGCAGCAGAGCCGCCAGGGGCTGGGGCAGGGTGCCGGGAAATTGGCCTAATGCCCATGCAGATCACATCGAGAGCTTATTTCTGGCTGTGCTCCATCATCCTCTGCACCCTCAACACCTTGGCCGGTCAGGCACGGCAACCCGCGCCCCAGATGACCTTCCTGGACAACGGCGAAGTTCGCATCGGCATGGACTTGGCCTTGGGAGGCGCGGTGACATTTATCTCCAGCAAGGACCATCCAGGCAACATTATCAACAGCGCGGACCTGGGCCGACAAATCCAGATGTCTCATTACTCCGGCCCGTGGCCCTATGAGGTCGGCGACAAGAAGCCCAACCGGGCGTGGGCTGGCTTGGGCTGGAATCCGATTCAAACCGGAGACTGCTACAATAATCCTTCGGAAGTTATCGAGCACCGGAACGACGGCAAGCAACTCTACATCAAATGCGTTCCCAAGCAGTGGCCGCTGGACAACGTCCCCGGTGACTGCGTCTTTGAAACCTGGACGAGCCTCGAAGGTCCGGTCTTTCACATGCGCTACCGCTGCACCAACCAGCGTTCGGACAAGACCGCCTACCGGCCTTGCCCCCAGGAACTGCCAGCCGTTTATACGATCTCCAAGCTCTGGCGCTTGATGGCCTACACGGGCGACAAGCCCTTTACGCAGGACACGCTGACGCAGGTCACCAACGACTGGAGGAAGCCTTGGCCGTGGACTCGATTTGTGGCGACGGAACGCTGGGCTGCCCTGGTGGACAACGACGGCTGGGGCTTGGGCGTGTTCAAGGACGACGGCAGCGAGTTTCACGGCGGGATATATGGCGATGACAGGTCCGACGACCCCAAGCATGGTTCGACTGCGTATGTCGCCCCGATCCATGTCGAGAACTTCGACCACAACATCGTTTACGAACACAGCACTGCATTCGTAGTCGGCAGGCTGGCCGAGATACGCAAACGTTGCAACGAGATGGCCACCCGGACGCCGCCCGCCTGGCGCTTTGTCAAAGACCGGCAGCATTGGACGATGCGCGATGCCACGGATGGCGGTTTCCCTCTAAACGGCGAATGGCGAATCAAGTTCGGCACGAGCAAGCCGCACCTGGCCAGCGCCATTCAGTGCTGGCGAGCAGAAGGCGCTCCGTCAATGGAGCTGGAGATCGCCTACCACGGGCAGGCCACGACCGCACGAATCTTCTGGCAGCGTCTCGACGATGACAAGTGCGACACGGCGAAGAGCCTGGCTCTGGATTTGAATCCTGACGGCAAGGTCCACAAGTATCATCTCGACCTTGCCTCGTCGCGTGAATATCGTGATCTCATCATCGGCGTGGCTATCGAACCCGTCACCCAACCACGTCCAGGAGAGGAGATGGCCATTAAGTCGGTTATCCTCTCGGCAGAGAGAAGGTAAAGTGCCGTGGCGAAAACACTTTTTGAAGCGATTGGATACGCGCTCGGCCACAAAGCCGCACAGGCCAAGAACGCCTTCGACCTCGTGGGCGGAACGGAGGAAGACTCCTTGCGGGCCGAAATACGCCTGGGCCGCGACCTGGCGGCGGCTTTGCTGGAGCGAGTGCCCCTGGTCGAGGAGAATGAGTCCACCAGATTTGCGGCCCAAATTGGGCGCTGGCTAGCGGGGAACGTGAAGGAGAAGAAGCTCCCCTTCATGGTCCGGGTCACGGCGGAGCGGGAGCCGAATGCGCTTGCCCTGCCGGGCGGGCCTGTATTCGTGAGTTGGCCGTTGTTGGAAATGTGCCAGTGGCAGCGGGACGAGATCGCATTCGTGCTCGGCCATGAGATGGCGCATATCGTGCGGCAGCACGCCCTCAATCGGATCGTCAAAGACGCCGCGCTTTCTCTTCTGCTGCGCCAATCCTCCGGCAGGCACGCCGCCAGTGCCTGGCTGAGCAAGGCGGGGCGGCAACTGCTGGGCTGTGCCTACTCCAGGGACGACGAATTGGAGGTGGATGTCTTCGCCGTGGCTCTGGTCAGAACCGCTGGCGGGGACGCATTGGCAGGGGAGCGCCTGCTGGAGAAACTCGCTCAAGGAACCTCTGGGCAGAGCGTCGGCATCGCGGGGGAATACTTAGCCACCCACCCGCCGCTCATAGAGCGAATCGGCAATTTGCGTGCCAGGAGGCCGGGTTGATCTGCCCCATCCTCGGCGCTTCTGCGGCTCAAGCGAACGATGAAAGCCCTGCAACCGGTTGGCAGCCTCCACCTTCAGGCCGCGCAGGGCTGGTGCGAGCTTCGCGCTTTCGCCGAGGCCGATGCCGAACTGGACCACATTGCTGCAAGCCTCCGCGCCCATCCCAAGGTGCTGGAGGTCCGCTGGCAGATTTACACCAACCTTGAAAAGTGGACCGGTGCGCTGGACACCACCAGCGCCATCGTGAAGGGGGTGCCGGACTGGCCGAGCTGCCGGGCAGCGATCAGCGTGGCAGAGAAAGAGTGCTGCTCAATCCGCAGGCACTGCCAGGAACCGCCTGATGCGGACGCGCTTGTCAGGTGTTGTGGGAGGCGGCAGGGCAATCCTCCCGCCGACCCGATTAAGCCTTCCGAAGCTTCTTTTCCAGCTCGGAGCGTTCATCTTCGCTGAGACAGGTCCCAACGTAACCGCAGTCGAGGCAAGCCACATCATACGTTTGGAAACCGAGGAACGTCCAGTTGCCCATTGGGCGAAACAGACTGTCTCTCGCGTCCAGGACACCCGCCGCTTTTGGTTGCCCGAGCACCATCCGTGACCCCCGGCAGCTCGGGCAGAGTAGCTTTGTGGAAATGTTCATAGGCACAGCTCAACACACGTGCTGAGTGGTGCCGGGGCAGTCACATCCGAATGCAAACAGGAACGCGAACCCGGCATCCACTCCAGCACGATAGTTATGCCAAGGCATTCTATTTCTTGGGTCGCTTCAGGTAGAAGACGCCCAGGTCCTCGGAAACGAGAATCCATCCGTCATTGCCCAAGCGGTTCAGATACTTTTCTCGCTCTTCCAAAGACGGCCCTCGCGTGTTCGCTGTCTCTTGAGGCACCCCGGGCACCTGGGTAACCTTGTACTCCCACCTGCCTGCGTGATGAACACTGCAACAACCGGCCAACAGCATACTGCTGACCGCGATCAGAACCAGCACACTACGACTCCTTTTCATAATGCTCATAGCTTTGTGAATATATTCTGTTTCGGTATAAGTATTATTCAACAGACCACCCGTCCGTGTATTGAACTGCGTGAATCCGACACCCAAAACCCTTTCATACGACAAGTTTACGCGCCTAGGCACCACTCGGTCAATGCCCCCAAAAGACCTACCCCTCGCTAGCGCAGACGCGGTCGGCGGCGCTTGCGGATGATGGGCAGCAGCTTTTGCTCGCCGTGCCCGACCGTCTCGCCGGTCAGCACCACGATCTCGCGCCGTTCAAACGGCACTTTGGCTCAACCAACCAGGCCGTATGGACCTGACGATGCCGGTCGGCACCAGCAGCACGGAGGCCCGCTGCTGGAGCGGAAAGCGCGTCAAGCCAGGCCGATAGCGGGCGGAACGCCTTTCTGGGCCTGACTGGCGGAGGGATGGAGCGCGAGCGGGTTTTACGGGGGCCGGTGCCGCTGGAATCGGGCACCCGGCTGCTCCGCCCCGCTGCCATGCTTGAACCTGGTTGACGCCTGAAAAGGCAGCCCTGCCCGCGTGGGAGTCTACAGGTGTGCCCTGGACATTCAGTCAGCGGTGTCGCCATAGGCAAACGCGAGTCCCGCCCCCGCATCCAGTCCATACACCTTGGTCAGCAGGTCGGCTAGAAGCTGCGCAACCTGCTTTGGATCAGAGGGCAGGGGATATTTCAATCCTCGCATGTAGTTCAGGTCCAGCCCGCCGCTGCAAAGGTAATCCAACGTGTGCTCGATTCCACACCGTCCAAAAAACTCCCGTATGGACTGCTCCAACTCCTTGTCTTTCCGCAGCACAAACAGCATCAGGTCAAAGGCGTTTTCGTCAGGATGCCGATACAACCCGATCACGACGCGCTCGTCGAGCGACGAAACGATCAACGCAGCGAACTTGGCGGCAGACACGAGGATTCGCGTCACATAGCGTTCGATTTGCGCAATGCCGCCGCTGGGAAAAAGGTCCGGCTTGGGCACCGGCTCCCATTTGCCTGCGAACGCGCCGGAGGCTTTGGCCTTCGCCTTCCCCTTCAGCACGTCGATCAGGTCTTTGCAGCCGGGCGGCAGTTCGACGCCCCGCTTCCGGTAATTGACGAATCGCACCATTGGTTCTGGGCGGTTTTGTTTCACCCAAAGTAGCCGCAACACCCCAAGGAGCAAGGGCGGGGATGTTCAGGGGTCGGACTCGGCCAAGCACGAGGGAACCGGTCCTGGTTCCTGACTCTGATGCCTAGTGGATACGGCCAAAGCAAATTGCCGCCGCGCTCTGGGGCCACAACCTGAACACGGCCCTGGGCCAGCGTCTGTTCCCGGCTGGCATCGACCTCGGCCAAGCTCCGGCTTGCCTTCTACGAGCCGTCGCGCTGACCCGGCAGGCACCCCTGTCGCGACGCCCGCCCTGCGAGGCCGCATTCGCCTTGGACGACGCCTGCGGGATTACAGGGGCCGGATCGGGGGATCAGGTTGCGGATCGGCAGCTCTACTAAAAACTTAACGAATTTACTGTTGACTGGCATTCGCCCTGTGCTTATTCGTAGTCGAGCGGCCTTACCGTGGAGATTATCCACGGGCGGCTACAGACCTTGGAGAGCTTGATCTCTGGGGGTTATGAAATCGTCAGCCTACAGCGGCGGTCGGCTCGACGAGTGTGGGGCAGCGTTGTTTTTATCCCGAACCCGCCAGAGGGATTCCACAATCTCGAACGAGCGCCCGTATTGGCTCCCCCATCATGCGGAGTGGCCTGCTCCGCAACCACTTGCAACGATTCCAGGCTGCTTTTTACCCAGAGATTCTCTGGCGCAAGGAAAAAAAAGATGAAATTCCTCCATACTTTTTCGGTTCATCCGACGAGTTTGATCCTGGCTTGGTGTAGGGCGAGGAGTTTGAGGATGAAGAAGGCTTCGTCCCGATAGCCATAGGCTTGGCGGGTGAGGGTCTTGATCTTGTTGTTGACGCCTTCCAT
>Ga0371490_1001174_pt1 | contig 14318 bp, 10 predicted proteins | sample MB2SIPfraction_FD_207959 | JGI IMG/M metagenome (GOLD analysis project Ga0371490, IMG submission 207959) | Lab enriched peat soil microbial communities from McLean, Ithaca, NY, United States - MB28FN SIP fraction | ecosystem: Environmental > Terrestrial > Soil > Wetlands > Peat | place: USA... | reverse complement strand
CTGGGGCTGCCGCTCGCCTGGTGGCTGGCTTTTACCCGCTTCCGGTTGCGCTTTCTGGCCGAAGCCATAGTGGCCCTGCCGATTGTGCTGCCGCCGACGGTGCTGGGCTTTTATCTGCTGGTGGTGCTGGGCAGCCAGGGTTGGCTGGGCCAGGCCTGGCAACGGATGACCGGGCACACCCTGGCCTTCAGCTTTGAAGGGCTGGTGGTGGGCAGTGTGATTTACAGCCTGCCCTTTGCGGTGCAGCCCTTTACGGCGGCTCTGGGCGGCGTGGACAGGCGCTTGCTGGAGGCTTCGGCGAGCCTGGGCGCGGGGGCGTGGCGGACCTTTCTTCGCGTGACCCTGCCGCTGGCGCTGCCCGGCATCCTGACCGGTGTGGCGTTGAGCTTTGCCCACACCCTGGGCGAGTTCGGCGTGGTGCTGATGCTGGGCGGCAACATCCCCGGCAAGACGCAGACGGCCTCCATCGCCATCTTCGACAACGTGCAGATGCTGGACTACGCGACGGCGGGAAGGCAGTCGCTAACGTTGATGGCAATCTCATTCGCGCTGCTGGTGTTGATCTACGGGTTGGACCGCGGCCGTAGCTGGAGGCTGCGATGAGCGCGCCGGGGATTCTTAGCTTTGACGTGGAGCTGGCCCTGGGAGGCTTTTCTCTGCGCTGCGCCTTCCACGTGGAGCGCGAGGTGGTGGTGCTCTTTGGGGCAAGCGGTGCGGGCAAGACGAGCATCCTGGAGAGCATTGCGGGCTTCCGGCGTCCGGAGCGCGGAAGGATAGAGATTGGCGGGCGGGTGTTGTTTGATGCCGCAAGTGGCGCATTTGTGCCTGTGCACCTGCGTCGCGTGGGCTACCTGTCACAGCAGCCGGCACTGTTTCCCCACATGACGGTGGGAGAGAACATAGCCTATGGATTGCACGACATGGCCAGTGCGGAGCGCGAAGTGCGGGTGCGGGCGATGATGGAACGCTTCCATATTGCGGCGCTCAGCGGGCGCAAACCGGGGGCGATCTCCGGTGGTGAGCAGCAAAGGGCGGCGCTGGCGCGCGCCATGGTGTGCGAGCCCGAGGCGCTGCTTCTGGATGAACCGCTTTCGGCGCTCGACCAGAGACTGAAGAGCGTGCTGCTGGAGCTGCTATTTGACTGGCAGCTTGAGCGCCAGGTGCCGATGCTGTATGTGACACACGATCAGCAGGAGGCGTACTCGCTGGCGCGGCGGCTGCTGGTGGTGGAGTGCGGGCAGATTACGGCGGATGGCGATCCGCGTCAGGTGCTGGACGCTCCCGCCAGCCGCGAGCAGGCGGCGCGTGCCGGCTTTGAAAATCTGATCGAGGCCGAGATTGAGGAACGCCACACGGAACTGGGCACCATGACCTGCCATCTGCGTCACGACCTGCGGCTGGAGACACCGCTGGTGGAGAAGCGGCCGGGCGACGTGGTCACCTTGGCCCTGCGCGCAGGAGACATCCTGGTGGCCATCGAGCGTCCCAGCGGGTTGAGCGCGCGCAACATTGTGCCGGGCGTGGTGGAGACGGTGGAAGACCGTGCCGGCATGGTGGAGCTGACGGTGCTGTGCGGCTCGACCACGCTGAAGGTTCATGTTACGCGCGGCGCGCGGCAGAGTTTGGCCATTGAGGCCGGGCGCGCGGTGTGGCTGGTCATCAAGACACAGTCCATCCGCTATCTGCGCGGATAGAAAACACATTTCAGAAAATTTGTGCTGACTACCGAGCGTGCAATGCCAACGCACGCAGCAGAACTTTGTGCGCTAGAAGCCTAGCAGTACGGGCTCGGGTTCGAGCTCGACGGCGAAACGCTCATAGACGCGGCGCTGGATGTGGTCGCGGAGGTGGATCACGTCGGCGGCCGAGGCATGGCCGCGGTTGACCAGCGCCAGGGTGTGCTTGCCGCTGATGGCAGCATCGCCCATGGTGAAGCCGCGACGGAGGCCCGCGTGCTCGATGAGCCAGGCGGCGGCCAGCTTGACCTGGCCGGGAGCTGCGTCAAAGTGCGGCACAGGCTCGGAGGCGGCATCGGCGATGCGCTGGTATTGCGCGATGCTGACGACGGGATTGCGGAAGAAGCTGCCAGCGCTGCGCGAGTCGGGATCATTCTCATCAATCACCATGCCCTTGCGGCCACGGATGGTCAACACGGCCTGTCGTACATCAGAGAGCGATGGAGTTTTGTTTTCGGCAAAGTAGCGCTGTAAGTCAGCATAGGCAAGGCGCGGTGCGCCATTGGGGATGAGGGCGAAGTCAACGCGGGTGATGAGGTAGCGGCCGGCGTCGGCGGAATTAAAGCGGCTGTGGCGATAGCGGAAGGCGCAGTCATCGCGATTGAAGATGAAGGGCTGGAAGCTATCAAGGGCGATGGCCTCCACGCGCTGAATGCTCTGCGCAACCTCCTGGCCATAGGCTCCGACGTTCTGCACAGGTGTGGCGCCGACGCTGCCGGGGATTCCGCTGAGGCACTCGACGCCGGCGGCGTTGTCGGCCACGGCGCGGGAGACGAAGGCATCCCACTCGACGCCTGCGCCAACGGAATAAATCCGCTGGCCGCTTTCATCGCGTACCGTCACTCCGCCGATGGCGACGTGCAGCACGAGCCCGGCAAAGCCAGCGTCGCTGACGACGAGGTTGCTGCCGCCGCCGAGGAGAAAAACCACGACGTTACGCTGGCGCGCCCAGTCGAGCGCTTCGACGGCCTCCTCCGGCGTCTGTGCGGTGGCAAAGTAGCGCGCCGCACCGCCCACGCCAAGGGTGGTCAGCGGGGCGAGCGCGACGTTTTCCTGAATGGAGACCATACGAGCTCCATCATAAACGCTAAATGCTAGATGGTAAGGATGGCGCGGGGGAATCGTTAATCGGAAAGGGGCTGAGTCTCAGCGCGAGGAAGAGGTGGCGTGCTGCGCCAGCGTGAGCCAGCGAGTAACGTCGGCGTCGGAGGGGTGCAAGTCATGCGCCTTTTGCAGATAGGGCAGAGCCTTCTCCGGCTGGCGGGCGGTGATGAGCAGCAGGCCGGCCTGCAGGTTCTCATCAAAACCGTTGGGAGCCAACTGGGCGGCACGCTGCATGGCCTCGATGGCGCCGGGCAGGTCGTCGAGCTCATAGCGCACCCGGCCAAGGTTGAACCAGGACTCGGGGTCGGATGATGATAGCTGTGCGCCCGTAGTGCAACTCCCCAAGGCGGCGGGAAGCTGTTTGAGTTCGCGCTGCGCGACGCAGAGGTTAACCCAGCCGGGACCCCAGTTGGGGCTGAGGCGCGTGGTGGAGGTCAGGGGCACCAGGGCCTCCTGGTACTGATGCGCGTCCAACAGCGCGGTGCCCAGCAGGAACTGCCACTGCACCAGCTCCGGATGGAGGGCGACGGCCGTGCGAGCGTGGGCGATGGCCGAGGTCAGGTCTCCGCGCTCGCGCGCGTCCTCGGCGCGTTCCATCTCCACCCAGGCGCGATTGCGCTGGACAGCGTATTGGGCGGCGAAGGCGAAAAGAACGCAGATCACGAGTGTGGAGATCAGCACGCGGAGCCGATCATGCCGCGCCACCTTTGAAAAGCCGCTCGGGAAGCAGGCTCCGAGGAAGAGTCCCGTGCAGAGGCCGCCGACGTGCGCGGCGTTGTCAATGCCGGGAATGGCGGCTCCGAAGGCAAGGTTGTATACGACGAAGAGCGCGATGCTGCTGATCTGCGGGCGCAGGGCCTGGCGCAGCCGCGCATTGCGTGAGAGCGCGAGCGCGGGCAACAGGGCACCGGCCAGTCCGAAGATGGCTCCACTGGCTCCGACGCTGAGCGCACCTTCGCGCCAGCCGATGCTGGCGAGGCTGCCACCGATTCCGCAAAGAAGGTAGAGCAGTGTGAAGCGCGCGCGGCCGAAGAGAAGCTCCGCCAGCCAGCCCAGGTTGAAGAGGCACCACATGTTACAGGCGATGTGAATGAGGCCGCCGTGGACAAAGGTGGAGGCAACCAGCCGCCACCACTGGCCTCCGCAGGTGAGCGCGCCGCTGTTGGCTCCCCAGCGCTCGACGAGCTCGGCGTCAAAGTTGAGGATGTGGCGTCCCTGCAGGGCCATGGCCAGGAAGATCAGAACATTGATAGCGATGATGATGAACGAGGGCGAGCGCAGCAGACGTTGCGCACGGCTGGGCTGCACTGGGGTGGGCGCGGGGCCCGGCGGAAGAATCGTCACCGGCGCGGAGCCGTACGAAGATGTGGAAGATACGGTAGACGGAGACAAAAGCTGTGCGGCGCACTGTGGACAAAGCGTGGCGCTTTGGCTATTGGCATCAAGGTCGCGGCCGCAGCGGGCGCACTGGCTCATACTAGTTGGCTTTGGTGGCAGTCTTGACGGCGATCTGTGAAGGCCGCTCGCCGGTGGGCAGCATCATAAACAGGCGCGGCGGCGGGGCCAGCACCTTTTTGTCGCGGCGCTTGTCCAGGCGGAGGATGCTGACGTCTCCGCTGCCGGAGTTGGCTACCAGCAGCATGGTCTCCGAGGGGCTGAGGGCGAGCGCGTCTGGCCGGGTGCCGACGGTGACAGTGGTAATGAGCTTACGCGTGGCCGCATCGAAGACGGCGACGTTGTTGGAGTTGAAGTTGCTCACGTAGAGCGTGCCGTTATCCTGGCTGACGAGGCCGCGTACGGGATGATCTCCGGAGAGAAAACTCTCACTGACCTCGCCCGTGTAGGGGCCCACGGCAGAGATGGTCTGCGCCTCGTAGTTGGAGACGAAGATCTCGCCGCCATCTGGCTTCAAAGCCAGATCCACAGGCGTACCGCCCACGTGCAGCAACGATTCCACCTGCGCACTTTTGAGGTTGACCACGGCGACCTGGCGCGAACCCGAGCATCCGACGACGGCCTTGCTGCCATCGGGCAGCACAACAAGCGAATCCGGCGACTGGCAGATGGGGATAGTGGCGAGCACCTTCATGGCTGTGCCGTCGAGGATGGTCAGCGTGTTGTCCGAGTGATTGGCGACGGCGACGAAGTGGCCATCGGGCGAGACGCGTGCGACGCCGGGCTGACGGCCGACGGCGATGGTGGCCAGTACGCGGTGCGATTCAAGATCAAGAGCGGTGACCGTGTTGCTGCCGGCATTGGCCACCCAGCCGCGCTTGCCATCCGCGGTCACGGAGATGTAATAGGGCTGACGGCCGACGGGAATACTGCCGGCGATGCGATTTGTCGTGGCATCAATCACAGTGACCGTGGCGGAGTCGGTGTTGACGACGTAGACCTCGTCGCGCGCGGGGCTGGCGGTGACGCCCGTGGGATTGTTGCCGGTGGCGAGCGATGCCGTGATCTTCAACGTTCCCAGGTCAATGACCGAGACGCGGTTGGAGCCTGAGTTGGTGACGTAGGCAAAGCTGTGCGGAGCTTCGGCATTGCGCGGTGTGCAGCCAGTGAGCAGCGCCAGTGCGGCCAGCGCCGCGGAGGCAAAGGTCACCGCGAACCCCTGTGCGGGCCTCAGCGCAGCCGTCAGCAGCTTCACGGCTGTACCACCGGGGCGGCAGCGCGCGCCTTGGGCGAGGGCTCCGGCAGGGTGCGGTGCACCACCGGCAGAATGCCCTTGAGCTGCGACATCATGACGGCGAACTGTTCGGGGAACATGGACTGTGGCCCGTCGCTGAGTGCGTGGTCGGGGTCATGATGCACCTCGACGATGATGCCGTTGGCACCCACGGCGGCCGAGGCCAGGGCCAGCGGTGTTACGCGGTCGCGCTTGCCGGTGCCGTGGCTGGGGTCGCTGAGGATGGGCAGGTGGCTGAGCTTTTGCGCCGCCGGGATGACGCTGAGATCGAGGGTGTTACGCGAGTGGTCCACGTAGGCGCGGATGCCGCGCTCGCAGAGCACGACGTTGCGGTTGCCCTCGCTCATGATGTACTCGGCGCTCATCAACAGCTCTTCCAGCGTGGCGCTGAGTCCGCGCTTCAACAGCACAGGCAGCGGCGAGCGGCCGGCACGCTTGAGCAGCGAAAAGTTCTGCATGTTGCGCGCGCCAATCTGGATCATGTCAGCGTAGTCTTCGATGGCCTCGAGCGCCTCGGTATCCACGGCTTCGGTGACGATAAGCATGCCGAAGCGTTCGCGCACCTCGGCGAGAATCTTCAGGCCGTCCACTCCCATGCCCTGGAAGGCGTAGGGCGAAGTGCGCGGCTTGTAGGCGCCGCCGCGAAACATGCGGGCTCCGGCCTGCGCTACTTTTTCCGCGATGGTCATCGTCTGTTCGCGGCTCTCTACTGAGCAGGGGCCGGCGATAACCGTGAACTCCGAGCCGCCGATGGCGACGTCGGAGTTGGGGAAGCGCACGATGGTGTCGTCGGGTTTGCTCTCCCGGCTGACCAGCTTGAAGGGCTTGCTGATGCGGATGATTTGCTGCACGCCCGGCATGTCTTCCAGACCGCAGCTCTCCACATCGTGCAGATCGCCGGTCACGGCGATGGCGTAGCGCTCGGTGCCCTCCACGGAATGGGAGCGGAAGCCGAGTGATTCGATCCGTTCGCAGATCTTCTGGATCTGCTCCCGGGTTGCGTGCGACTGCATGACAACCAGCATGGTGACCTCTTGAAGCCTCTAGTGTAGCGGAGCGGCCAGCGCGCGGGCTAGGCCAGCTCCAACTCGATTTTCTTGGCCGCCGCGTCGAGCTTGGTGATGCGGAAGCTGCGTATCTGACCGGCGCGCGCGGGTTCATTCTTGGCGCTGGCCGCTGTGCTGGGGCCTTCCTTCCAGCGCGATTTCAGCATTGCACTCAGCGAGCCAAGATCGGCCTTGGCCGGCGCGGCCGGTTCTGCAACTGGCTCTGCGGGCTTGGCCGCCGCGGTGATCCGGCAGGTGGCCAGGATGCCTTCGCCTAGTTCGACACGAGCCGTCTGGCCCTTCTCGTCAATCATGCGGCCGGTGACGACGTCGCCCACCTTGTGCTCCGCGATGTACTCATCCAGGCCGGTGGGGACCAACTGCTTCATGCTCAGCTTAATCTGGCGCTTCTCAAGGTCGAGCGCCAGCACCTGCGCTTCTACGACCTGCCCCACCTTCAGTGCGTCCTGGGGATGCTCGATGCGCTTCTCCGCCGAGATTTCGCTGACGTGAACCATGCCCTCGATGCCTTCGGCAACCTGCACAAAGGCTCCGAATTTCATGATATTGGTGACCGGTCCCTTGATGATCGTTCCCACGGGGAACTGGCGCGCGGCCTCGGCCCAGGGATCACCCAGCGCCTGCTTGAGGCCGAGCGAGATGCGGCGCTCGCCGGGATTGATGCCCAGGATGATGACTTCGACTGTCTCGCCGGGCTTGAGCAGGTCGGCGGCTTTTTTGACCTTCTTGCTCCAGCTCATCTCGCTGACGTGAATGAGGCCCTCGATGCCCGCTTCCAGCTCAACGAAGGCACCGAACTCAGCCACGCGCGTGACAGTTCCGCTGACGCGCGAGCCAACGATGAACTTGTCGGGCACGTCGTCCCAGGGATGCGCCTGCAACTGCTTCAGGCCTACCGAGATGCGCTTTTTGTCTGATTCAATCTTCAGAACCTTGACCTCGACCTGCTGGCCCACGGTGAGCACATCGGCCGGCTTGCTGACCCTGCCCCAACTCATGTCGCTGACGTGCAGCAGGGCATCGACGCCGCCCAGGTCAATGAAAGCGCCGTATTCAGTCAGTGTGCGCACGGTACCGCTCATAGTGGCGCCCTCTTCCAACTGGCCGTAGCGCTGCTCGCGGGTGGCGCGCTCTTCGTCTTCCAGCACGCCGCGGCGGTCCACCACAACGTCTTCCTCGGTGGTATCCAGCTTGATGATGCGGCAGCGGATCTGCTGTCCGACGAGGCCCTCCAGGGTCTTGGGGTCGCGCTCGCCGCTGCGTGAGCTGGGCATGAATGCGCGCACGCCCACGTCCACGCTGAGGCCGCCCTTGATGACCGCCGTGACGGTGCCGAGGATCGGCGTCTTCTCCGCGAAGGCCTTTTCCAGGGCCGACCAATCGGTAGGCATGGTCACCTTCAGGCGGCTGAGCTCGTAGTAGCCATCCGAGTTGCGGCCCTTGCTGCTGACCTTCAGCTTCTGGCCCACCTCGGGCGTTTCACCCTGGTTGGTGAAGGCCGTCAGCGGCAGAATGCCTTCGGTCTTATAGCCAATGTCCACGAGGACGTTTTCGGCGGTGACTTTGACGATGGTGCCTTCGAGTTGGCGCGTGCCATCGTTGGTCTTGTGGACGTGCTCCTGCTCGAACTGGGCGAGGATGCTCTCAAACGACTCGTTGGCGTCAGGGGTGGGTTGCTCGGGTTTCTTGGTTTCAGACATGGAAAAGGGGGCCTCAGACTGGCAATGTGAATTCTTAGGATATCACCCCGGCGCGGGCTGCGGGGCTGCCACGGGTACGGGGAATCCCCAGGCAGAGGGGTTGGCCTCACCGGGCCGTCCGGCTTACAATCTGCCCATGCCACGAGCCGTGAAGAAGAGCGCCACTACTCCGGAAAAAGATATTCTCAAGCTGATTTCCGCCGAGGAGCACCGCCCGCAGCCCAAGGGAAGGCGCATCGGCATCCACACGTCGACCAGTGGCGGGGTGCAGACGGCGGCCGAACGCGCCTGGCGGCTGGGCTGCAATACCCTGCAAATCTTCAGCAGCAGCCCACGCATGTGGCGTCCCTTTGATATCAGCCCAGAGCAGGCCGAGGAGATGGCAAAGCTGCGCGCCCAGTACGACCTGAAGCCGCTGGTCATCCACGCCAACTACCTGATTAACGTGGCGGGCACGAACGAGGAGATTACGGCGAAGTCCGTGGGCGCGCTCAGGGCGGAGATGGAGCGGGCCATCACCATTCAAGCCGAATACGTGGTGCTCCACCCGGGCAGCTTCCGCGGCATTACTCGCGAGGAGGGCCTGGCCAACGCCTGCCGCAACATCGGCGAGGCGGCCAAGGGCTTGCACATGGAGAAAAACGGTCTGACACTGCTGATTGAAAACACCGCCGGCGCGGAGTTCAGCCTGGGTTCCAGCTTTGAGAGTGCAGGCGAATTGATTGCCGAGTTGAGCAAGGACATTCCAGTGGCCGCATGCATTGACACCTGCCACACTCACGTCAAGGGCTATGACATTGTGACCGAGGCGGGCTACCAGGAGACGATGCGGCTGCTGGACGCGACCATCGGCCTGGCCAACGTGCGCGTTTGGCACTGCAACGACGCCAAAGCCGAGTGCGGCAGCCATCTGGATCGCCACGCCAACATCGGGCAGGGAACGATTGGTCTGGAGCCCTTCCGTCGCCTGCTGAACGATCCGCGCCACCAGCACGCGGCGTTCATCCTGGAGACTCCGATTGAAGAGCCGCTCGACGACCTGCACAACATTGAGGCATTGAAGGCGCTGATTAAAGAGGGATAAGCCGGTGGAAACGAAAGTTGGCAGTGATAGAGGGGACTACACTGCAGCGTGGAAAGATTACATGCAGCGTCGGCGATTCTTTCTCTGGGTTTGGCTGGGATATGTACCTGGCTTTACTCTCATCTGCGCGCCGCTGTTGTTCTGGTTAGGTCCGCGCCCGGCTGTTATCTCAACGATCTTTGTGCTCTTCTGGTGTTGGGCCGCTATCCTCATTTTGTCGGAAACAAGGTTATACCTTTGGCGATGCCCAAGGTGTGGCCTGCGCTTTGCCAAATGGTATTGGTTATTTGGTTCTTGTTGTTCCCATTGCGGCGTGGCGAAATCCGAACTGAAGGCATTGCCGCGTTAAGAGCTCTATTGTAAATCTCTACCTACAGCACGAACGGCACCAGGGCTGCCGTGTGCCTGGAGTACTCTGCATAAGCCTCGCCGAAGTGCTGCCGCATCCACTGTTCTTCCAAACGCAGCTTGGCCCACAGGGTCACGCCGATGATGGCGACCGCCAAATATCCACGCACCTGGGCCACAGCCATGGCCGAACCCAGCAGCCCCAGCAGGATTCCCGTGTAGATGGGATGGCGTACCAGCCGGTAGGGGCCTCCTGTGATGAGTTCGTGGTCTTTTTTCACCGTGACGGCCCGGCTCCAGTTGCTGCCCAAATAGCGCCGCGCCCAGATGGAGTAGCCGATGCCGGCGGCGGTGACGACCGCTCCCACCCAGAAGCTCCACTCTCCGCGCGGGTAAAGGCGCAGGTTGAGCAGCGGCACAGGGATGCCCGACCAGCAGAGCAGCACTGTTCCCGTGGTCATCATCAGCAGGCGCAGCTTGCGGCTGGCGTAGGACTCCTGACGCTCGGCCGGCTTCACTCCCCGACCCATCACCCACCAGTAGATACAGAAACCGCCCCACAAGACGAAGTACAGGTAGTCATAGACGTAGTTCACTGGAATCTCCGCAAACAGGGTTGGGCACCACCGCCACAGGAATATACGGTGAGTAGGGCCGGGCGGTTCCGTGGTGTGGAAGACTTCGGCCCGGCGCCAGCAAGGTTGTACAATCAATCTTTACGCGATAAGCCTTGGTGGCAGCCTTGCCAGTGGAGCTTATATGCGTGATTTTCGCGCATCCAGCGCCATTTTTTTAAGGGCAAATCACAGTTATGGCAGATCCGACCAACGCACTTCCCAACAACGCACTCCCGAATAACGAATCGCCGCAGCGCGCCGCACGAGCAGAAGACGACACCCGTTACGATCCCTCTCCGGTAGAGCAGAAGTGGGCCGCCCTGTGGGAGAAGGATCTGACACGCTACGCTCCCGAGCCGATTAACTGCGGCAAGCCGAAGTACTACGTGGTGGAGATGCTGCCTTATCCCAGCGGCGCCCTGCACATGGGGCACGTGCGCAACTACGCCATTGGAGACGCCCTGGCCCGTTACATGTGGATGAGTGGCCACAACGTTTTGCATCCCATGGGATGGGACAGCTTCGGCCTTCCGGCGGAAAACGCCGCCATCAAGAACAAGCGCCAGCCCAAGGAGTGGACACTGGGCAACATTGCGGCCATGAAGGCGCAGATGAAGCGCCTGGGCTTCAGCTACGACTGGTCGCGCGAGGTGACCACCTGCCTGCCGGAGTACTACCGCTGGAACCAGTGGTTCTTTCTCAAACTGTATGAGAAGGGCCTGGCTTACCGCAAAAAGAGCAAGGTCAACTGGTGTCCGCAGTGTGCCACCGTGCTGGCCAACGAGCAGGTGGTGGATGGCTGTTGCTGGCGTCACGAAGACACGCAGGTGGAGCAGCGTGAGCTGGAGCAGTGGTCGCTACGCATCACCAACTACAGCGACGAGCTGCTACAAGGGCTGGATTCCATGGATGGCTGGCCGGAGAAGGTCCGCACCATGCAGCGCAACTGGATTGGCCGCAGTGAAGGCACCAACGTGGACTTCACCCTGGCGGATGGTTCCAAGGCGAAAATCACGGTCTTCACTACTCGCGTGGACACCATTTATGGCGCCACCAGCGTGCAGCTTGCTCCGCAGTATCCGTTGGTCAAAGAGCTGATTGGCGGCGACGCCGTCAAGCAGGCAAGCCTCGACGAGATGCTGGCCGACCAGAAGCGCGCACGTGAGACAGGCGAAATCGGCAGCATGGAGAAGAAGGGATTCTTCACCGGCCACTACGCGGTGAATCCTTACAACCAGCAGCAGGTTCCCATCTGGGTGGCCAACTACATCCTGATGGACTACGGCACCGGCGCCATCATGAGCGTCCCCGCGCACGACGAGCGCGACTTCGAGTTTGCGAAGAAATATGGCATTGACATCCGCGCGGTCATCAAGCCGGATGGTGCGGCCGAGATGCCGGAGTTGCCCTTCTGCGCCGATGAAGGCGCAAGCGTCGCTGATGGAGGTCCGTTTACAGGTCTGAGCTGTACCGAGGCGCAGCGGCAGATGTCCGCCTTCGCGGAGAAGAACGGCTTCGGCGAAGCGACGGTCACCTTCCGGCTCAAGGATTGGGGCATCAGCCGCCAGCGCTACTGGGGTACGCCGATTCCGTTCATCTACTGCGACGGCTGCGGCATGCTGCCGGTGCCGGAGGATCAGCTTCCGGTGCTGCTGCCGGAAAACGTGGAGATTACGCTGGCTGGCGGCTCGCCGCTGACGCGCGTCAAGGAGTTCTACGAGGTCGCCTGTCCCAAGTGCGGCAAAACCGCCCGTCGCGAGAGCGACACCATGGACACCTTCGTGGATTCGTGCTGGTACTTCTATCGCTACACCAGCCCCATCAACACGGCTCCTTTCGATAGCGAAGTAGCCAACTACTGGTTCCCCATGGACCAGTACATTGGCGGCGTGGAGCACGCAATCCTGCACCTGATGTACTCGCGCTTCTGGACGAAGTTCATGCGCGATTTGGGACTGGTGAAAAACAACGAACCGGCCGAGCGGCTCTTCACGCAGGGCATGGTCATCAAGAACGGCGCCAAGATGAGCAAGTCGCTGGGCAACGTCGTCTCGCCCGATGACATGGTGGCCCGCTACGGAGCCGACGCCACGCGCCTGTACACGCTCTTTGCCGCGCCGCCGGATCGCGACCTCGACTGGCAGGATCAGGGCGTGGAGGGCGTCTATCGCTTCCTCTCGCGCCTGTATCGCTTCATCACCGAAAGCCCTGTGAAGCTGGCTGCGAATGACGTGACCACCTACGATGTGGCCACGCTTACTCCTGCGGCGCGCAACCTGCTCCGCAAGCTGCATCAGACGATTCAGCGCATCACTGGAGACTTCCAGGGGCGCTGGCACTTCAACACCAGCGTGGCGGCCATGATGGAGCTGCTGAACACCTGCCTGGCCTCGCCCGATCTGTGGACGGTGGATAACGCCGCGCCCAAGGCTTTCCGAGCTGACGTCCAGCGCAAAATGGTGCTGCTGCTCAGCCCGTTTGCTCCCTACCTTGCGGCCGAGCTATGGACCGTGCTGGGCGAAGACGCCGACAAGCTGCTGCGCCATCCCTGGCCGCTGGCCGATGCCGCGCTGGCCAAGGAAGATGAGGTCGAGATCGTGGTGCAGTTCAACGGTAAGCTGCGCCAACGTCTTACCGTGCCTCATGACGCCGACGACGAAACGGTAAAGCAGGCGGCGCTTGCGGACGTGAAGATCAAGGAAGGTCTCTCCGGCAAGCAGATCGTCAAGGTCATCGTGGTGAAGAACAAGCTGGTGAACATCGTCATCAAGGGCTAATGGCTTCAGTCATTACCTACCCCCATCCCGCCTATGTGCGGGGTGGGGATTTTCTTTTTGCGAAGATGGGAGGGGAAGCACCGGTGCGCGCGACGGCAAACGCGATATGCTTTCCGCATGAGCGCGGAAGCCAATCGTGAGGCGTTACGGCAGGTGTGGCGCACACCCGGCCTGCTCGCCATGGAACTCCTTTGGCGCTGGAGCTTTGGCCTTGGCGTTCTCGGGTTGCTGCTTGCCGCGTGGACCCGCCTGCGTCCGTTGTTCGTGCTGGACGAGGCCGAACTGCGCGCGCTTGATACTTCTAACCCGGTCACCCTGGCCAGCCAGATCGTCGCTCTCTTTGAGCCCTACGCCCCGCTGCTGTTGCATATTGCACTATGGGTGGCAATCGGCGCGGCACTGCTTTGGATTGTCACGGCCACCGTGGGGCGCACGGTCATCACTCGCGCGCTCGTCCGCAATGAAATGCCGACGGATATGGCGAATCAGGCGAAAGCATCCTCGCGCTGGCCCGCCCACGCCATTCTGCACGCCGCGCGTGTTCTGATGCTATTGATTCCGGCGATTGGCTACCTTGCGGGCGTGCTGCTGGCGTCATTGGCCGGTGGGACAGAGAACCCCATATCGGCCGCGATCTTGGTGCTGACGCCATTCTTCACGGCCTGCGTGCTGTGGAGCCTGGTGAACTGGGTGCTCTCGCTGGCGCCATTGTTTGTGGAGCGCGAGGGCCTTGGTGCGCTCGATGCGATTGTGGCGGCTCTCAATTTTGTACAGCGTCGGCGCACGGAGCTGGCATCGATTGCGCAGTGGAATGGAGCTTTGCGCACCGTGGTGGCCGTGGCATTGACAGTTTTGGGTGCCGCGACGCTCTCCGCTGGCGGGCCTTTGTGGCTGCGTGTGGCGCTCGTGGCATTGGAGACTCTGGCCTACCTGGTGCTTTCCGACTGGCTGCTGCTGGCACGGCTGGCGGCTTATGCCCAGGTGGCCGTGGCCGAGCCGCCCGCCCGCTGAGGCATTTCTCGCGCCGTTTACGCGGTTTCCCCCGCCCAACCGTCCGCAGACTTCATCCATCGGACCATTCCGGGAGCCTCCGGCGCTAAGAGCTTTACAGCCATGGGCGAATTCTGCGAACCTTGAGTGTGGAAAATACGGCGCTTCCCTCCATCGTTGTCCTCGATTTCGGCTCGCAATACACG
>Ga0371490_1001172_pt1 | contig 14342 bp, 22 predicted proteins | sample MB2SIPfraction_FD_207959 | JGI IMG/M metagenome (GOLD analysis project Ga0371490, IMG submission 207959) | Lab enriched peat soil microbial communities from McLean, Ithaca, NY, United States - MB28FN SIP fraction | ecosystem: Environmental > Terrestrial > Soil > Wetlands > Peat | place: USA... | reverse complement strand
CCAAGAACTCCTTCCGTTCGTTCGACTCGATCGACAACGCTCCCGAAGAGCGCGAGCGCGGCATCACCATCGCCACGGCGCACGTGGAGTACGAGACGGCCAACCGTCACTACGCGCACGTGGATTGTCCCGGCCACGCCGACTACATCAAGAACATGATCACCGGCGCGGCGCAGATGGACGGCGCCATTCTGGTGGTGGCGGCCACCGACGGCCCCATGCCCCAGACCAAGGAGCACGTTCTCCTTGCCCGTCAGGTGGGCGTGCCCTGCATCGTGGTCTTCCTGAACAAGTGCGATGCGGTGGAAGACACGGAGCTGATCGACCTGGTGGAGATGGAAGTCCGCGAGCTGCTGTCGAAGTACCAGTTCCCGGGCGACGACGCGCCGGTGATCCGGGGCTCGGCGCTGGGCGCGCTGAACGGCGAAGCCCAGTGGGAAGCCAAGATCGACGAGCTGATGGAGGCGGTGGATCAGTATGTGCCCCGTCCGGATCGGGCCGTGGATCTGCCCTTCCTGATGCCGATCGAAGACATCTTCTCGATCTCCGGGCGCGGCACGGTGGTGACCGGCCGCATCGAGCGCGGCAAGGTGAAGGTGGGCGAGGCCTGCGAGATTGTGGGCTTCCGCGAGACCCGTTCGACGGTTTGCACGGGCGTGGAAATGTTCAAGAAGCAGCTGGACGAAGGCATGGCGGGCGACAACGCCGGCATTCTGCTGCGCGGCATTCCCAAGGAAGACGTGGAGCGCGGCATGGTGTTGGCCAAGCCGGGCTCGATCACCCCGCACACCCAGTTCAAGGGTTCGGTGTACGTGTTGAGCAAGGAAGAAGGCGGCCGTCATACGCCGTTCTTCAAGGGCTACCGCCCGCAGTTCTACTTCCGTACCACCGACGTGACCGGCGTGGCGCAGTTGCCCGAGGGCACGGAGATGGTGATGCCGGGCGACAACGTGGAGCTGGAAGTGGAGCTGATCACGCCGGTGGCCCTGGAAAAGGGTCTGCGTTTTGCGATCCGCGAAGGCGGCCGCACGGTGGGTGCCGGCACGGTGAGCGAGATCATCAAGTAACGAGGTTCTAGGGGCTAGGTGCCAAGGGCTAGAAAAACTAGCACCTGGCACCTGGCCACTCGCAACCAAACGGGAAGCCAGGGAACAGGGCCGCGGCACGACAAGCGACCTGAGCGATGCGGAACTGATTGCTGGCCTCTTCGACAAACTCAGGTACGTGGGCCCCACGAGAGGCCGAGCCCACGAGGAAGACGGTAAAGAAAATGGTAGGACAGAGGATTCGCATCCGGTTGAAGGCGTACGACTATCGCGTACTCGACACCTCTACCGGCGAGATTGTGGAAACCGCCCGTCGCACGGGCGCTTCGGTGGCAGGGCCGATTCCCTTGCCGACGATCAAGAACAAGTACTGCGTGCTGCGCTCGCCCCACGTCGACAAGAAGTCGCGGGAGGCCTTTGAGATCCGGACTCACAAGCGCCTGATCGACATTCTCGAGCCCACGCAGCAGACCGTGGATGCCCTGATGAAGCTGGATCTTCCTGCCGGTGTCGACGTCGAGATCAAGGCTTTCGAAAAGTAGCACCTGCGGTGCGGCAGACGCGGCCCTGGGCCGCCCAACAAGAGATTCGAAGTTCCCTCCTGTGGAGGGGCTCCGGCAGTGCGACAAACTAAGCGTCGCATGATGAGGTGAGGAAGACATGGCAGTTACGGGAATTCTGGGTAAAAAAATCGGTATGACGCAGGTCTTCGACGAGAAGGGCGATGTGCATCCGATTACGGTTTTGGAGGCCGGTCCCTGCGTGGTGACGCAGCTGAAGACCCTGGCCAAGGACGGCTACGATGCGGCGCAGATCGGCCTGGTGGAGTTCGTGAAGTCCAAGAACTTGACCAAGGGCCAGCTGGGTCATCTGGCCAAGACCGAGGCGCCTCCGGTGAAGCTGATCCGCGAGGTCAGTGTGCTGGCGGCGGGCGAGGGCGAGGAAGAGACCAAGGCGGGCGACCGCGTGCTGGTCGACCTGTTCGCCGACGCCAAGTTCGTGGACATCATCGGCACCTCCAAGGGCCGCGGATTTGCCGGCGTCGTCAAGCGTCATAAGTTTGGCGGCGGCCCCAAGGCGCACGGCCACATGTTCCAGGTGCAGGGTTCGATCGGCGCCTCCAGCTTCCCGTCGCGCGTCTTTCCCGGCCAGCGCATGCCTGGCCACTACGGCGCCGAGCAGGTCACGGTGCGCAATCTGCGCATCCGCGGCATCGACCTGGACGAGAATCTGCTGATGGTCGAGGGCGCGGTGCCCGGACCCCGTGAGGGTTACGTGCTGATCTCGAAGGCCGCCCAGCCGCCGCGCGAGCGGCGTGGCTTTGCGGGCTCCTCGACGGTTGACCCGTTGAAGGCTTCGAAGAAGGCCGGCGGCAAGCGCAAGTAGCACCTGCGGTGCGGCGGACGCGCCCTTGGGGCGCTACGATGCCGATGCCAATCCGAAGCGGCGAGAGGATCTCGCCGGGTGGACGAAAGATTGAAAGCCGGGGCCGAGAGGCTCCGGCAGAAGAAGAAGAAGACGATGGCAAAAGTGGATGTTGTCAATCTGAACGGCGAGAAGGTGGGCTCGGTTGAGCTCAACGACCAGCTCTTTGGCGCCGACCAGGTGAACGAGGCTCTGCTGTGGGAGGCGGTCAAGCACTACCGCGCCGGCCTGCGCCAGGGCACGCACAAGACCAAAACACGCGGCGAAGTTGCCGGCTCGGGCAAGAAGCTGTGGAAGCAGAAGGGCACGGGCCGGGCGCGTATCGGCTCGGTGCGCGCTGCCCACTGGCGTCACGGCCACACCGTGCACGGCCCCACGCCGCGCAGCTACGACTACGCCTTCCCGCGCAAGAAGCTGCTGGGCGCGCTGCGCGCGGCTCTGGCCGCCAAGCTGGCCGATGGCCTGCTGACGGTGGTGGACTCGCTTGAGATCGCCGAGGCCAAGACCAAGACCTACCGCGCGGCCCTCGACAAGCTCCAGGCCAAGCGCACGGCTCTGCTGGTGGAAAACGGCAAGACTCTGACCGAGGCTTTGGTGCTCGGCTCGCGCAACCTGAAGGGTGTGGAGCTGGTGCTGAACACCGAGGTTCACCCCTACGACCTGCTGCGCTACGAGCGGGCGATCTTCTCCAAGACCGCCATCGAAGAGCTGATCGCGGCTCTGACCAAGTCGGCTCCCAAGTCGAAGCTCGCCCATGAAACGGAGGCTGCATAATGCCGACTCTCTACACCGTCATTCGCCGCCCGCTGATCACTGAAAAGGGTCTGGGCGTGAAGGAGACCGAGGGAACCCTGGTCTTCGACGTGGCGCCCGCCGCTACCAAGACCGAAGTGAAGCAGGCCGTCGAGGCTCTCTTCAAGGTCAAGGTGGCCGCCGTGCGCACCGCCAATGTGCTCGGCAAGGAGCGCCGCCGGGGCAAGTTCTCCGGGTACAAGCCGGATTGGAAGAAGGCTTACGTGAAGCTGAAGGCGGGCGAGAAGATGCCCGAGTACGTCAGCAACCTGTAAGTGCAGCCTTTAGCTGCTAGCTCCCAGCTTCTAGCTTTCGCAGGAAGATTTGGAAAGCTTGAACGGGAGCGAAGACAGGGAAGGATGAGCAGCAAGCAATTGGCAAACTGCTCATCGAGTGGGATTATCGGAGGCGCAAAGGCGCTTCCGGAAAAGCAGAGCGGGCTAGAGGCTAGAAGCTAGCAGCTAGAAGCTCGTTTAGGACAAAGACCATGGCTATCAAGACATACAGACCGGTAACGCCGACCCTGCGGTTTCAGACATCGCTGGTGAACGACGACCTGACGACCGATAAGCCGCACAAGCCGCTGCTGACCACGCGCAAGCGTACCGGCGGGCGCCGCAACATGGGCGATCTGGTGATCCGTCACCAGGGTGGCGGCCACAAGCAGAAGATCCGGTTGATCGACTTCAAGCGCGACAAGTTTGGCGTCCCCGGCAAGGTGGCGACGATCGAATACGATCCCAACCGCTCGGCGCGCATTGCGCTGGTGCACTACGCGGACGGCGACAAGCGCTACATCCTGCAGCCGGTGGGCCTGAAGGTGGGCGCCAGGGTGCAGTCCGGACCCGATGCCGACATTCTGGTCGGCAACGCGCTGCCGCTCAAGAACATTCCTGCCGGCACCACGGTGCATGCCATCGAGCTGCGTCCCGGCAAGGGCGCGCAGATGGCGCGTTCGGCCGGCGCCCAGGCTCAGCTGGTGGCCAAGGAAGGCGACTACGCGCTGCTCAAGCTGCCTTCCGGCGAGACCCGCAAGGTGCTGGTGGATTGCCTGGCGACCATCGGCCAGGTGGGCAACACCGATCACGAGAACGTCTCGATCGGCAAGGCCGGCCGTAACCGTTGGAAGGGCATTCGCCCGGCCAACCGCGGTGTCACCATGAACCCGGTCGACCACCCGCACGGCGGCGGCGAAGGCAAGACCTCCGGCGGACGCAATCCGGTGACCCCATGGGGCCAGCCGACCCGCGGTTACAAGACGCGCAACAACAAGCGGACCGACGTGTTCATCGTCAGCCGCAGGGCGAAGTAGGGGGAGACGATGGCGAGATCGACAAAGAAGGGTCCGTTTGTAGACACCCACCTGATGGTGAAGGTCGAAACGCTCAACCAGGCCAGCGACAAGAAAGTTGTGAAGACCTGGTCGCGCCGCTCGACGATCTTCCCCGAGTTTGTGGGCCACACCATTGCGGTGCACAACGGCAAAAAGTTCGTGCCCGTGTACGTGACCGAGAACATGGTGGGACACAAGCTGGGCGAGTTCGCACCGACACGCACCTTCAAGGGCCACACCGGCGGCAAGTCCGAAGCCGGCGCCAAGGCGCGCTAAGACAGCGATTAGCTTCCAGCTTCTAGCTTCTAGCTAGAGAGAACCGAGGCTAATGATCGCTGGGAAACAAAGCAGGCTAGAAGCTAGTAGCTGGTAGCTGATTTTGAGGAAGAGACAATGGCAGTCGAGACAAAAGAGTACCGGGCCGAAGCGAGGTTCCAGCGCGTGTCGCCGCAGAAGGCGCGTCTGGTGCTGGATCTGATCAAGGGCCGTGGGGTGGCGGAGGCGCTGGAGACGGCCGCCTTTACCAAGAAGCGCATTGCGCCGGTGGTGCACAAGCTGCTCACTTCGGCCATCGACAATGCGAAGTACGTGGCCGGCGAACAGGGCATCGACCTGGACGTGGACAACCTGATTGTGAAGCAGGCTGTGGCCAACGACGGACCGCGCATGAAACGGATTCGCCCCGCCCCCATGGGCCGGGCCTACCGCTACCAGCGCCGTTCGGCGCACATCGTCGTTACCGTGGCCGAGCGGCCTGCCGCTGCGGGTGTGGTGACCAAGGTCGAAGCGCCGGTTGAGGCTCCCAAGCCCGCCAAGAAGGCTGCCGCCAAGAAGACGGCCGCAAAGCCGGCTGCCACCAAGACCGCTGCCAAGAAAGCAACCGCCAAGAAGGCCGCTGAGTAGGCCTGGGAAGCGATAAGAGGAAAAGAGCATGGGACAGAAAGTCCATCCTTATGGATTCCGGCTGGGAGTGAACAAGCCCTGGCGTTCGCGTTGGTTCTCGGAGCGCGAGTATGACAAGCTGCTCGTCGAGGACGTGAAGCTGAAGGCGGAGCTGCGCGAGAAGCTCAAGGCGGCCGGGGTGAGCTCGGTGGAGATCGAGCGGCCCGGCAACAAGCTGCGCTTCCTGATCCGCACCGCGCGTCCGGGCATCGTGATCGGGCGCAAGGGCGCGGAGATCGAGAAGCTCAAGGGCGAGCTCGCCAAGCGCACCAATCGCGACGTGTTCATCGACATCATCGAGGTGAACAAGCCGGAGCTGGATGCGCAGCTGGTCTCGGAGAACATCGCGCTGCAGCTGGAAAAGCGCGTCAGCTTCCGTCGCGCCATGCGCAAGAGCGTGGATTCGGCCAAGCGCTTCGGCTGCAAGGGCATCAAGGTGCGCGTCTCGGGCCGTTTGAACGGCAACGAAATTGCGCGTTCCGAGTGGTACCTGGATGGACAGCTGCCGCTGCATACGCTGCGCGCCGACATCGATTACGGGTTCAGCGAAGCGCACACCACGTATGGCGTGATCGGCGTCAAGACCTGGATCTATCGCGGCGACATCTACGAGCAGAAGCGCCGCAAGGCGCCGCCGGTTTCCACCAGCGTGTTCTAAGAGCAGCTTGCAGCTTTCAGCTTCTAGCTTCCAGCTAGTTTCGGCCGAAAGCGGGCTGCGTGGTAGAAAGTCAGAGCTAGGAGCTAGTAGCTAGAAGCTATTAGCTGCTTTTTGAGGGTTTCGTTATGTTGATGCCTAAGAAGGTGAAGTACCGCAAACAGCAAAAGGGCAAGCGTCGCGGCAAGGCGTGGCGTGGCTCCTCGCTGTCGTTCGGCGAATACGGACTGAAGGTGATGGAGTGCGGATTTATCACCGACCGGCAGATCGAGGCCAGCCGTATCGCAATGACGCGCTTCATCAAGCGCGGCGGCAAGATCTGGCTGCGCCTGTTCCCGGACAAGCCGATCACCAAGAAGCCGGCTGAAGTCCGTATGGGATCGGGCAAGGGCCCGCTGGACCACTGGGTAGCCGTGGTCAAGCCCGGCAAGATCCTGTTCGAGATGGAAGGCGTGACGCCGGAGATTGCCGAAGAGGCCATGCGTCTGGCCTCCCACAAGCTGCCGCTCAAGACCAAGTTCGTGATGCGGCCCGGCGCGGTGAAGACCGTCGCGGCTGCCGAGTAACAAAGCAGCTTCTAGCAGTTAGCTTTTAGCTTCTAGCCTTTCGGTGGAAAGGAAAGAAGTTAGGACCCCGAGAGGCAAGCTAGAAGCTAGAGGCGAGAAGCTAGGAGCTATGGAAATGGAACTTGCAAAGATTCGCAGTTTGAGCGACGAGGAACTCGCGCAGCAGGAGAAGACAGCCGCCGAGCAGCTGTTCCGGCTGCGGTTTCAGGTCTCGCTCGGCCAGAACGACGGAGTGAAGAAGCTCCGCGAACTGCGCCGCGAGATTGCGCACATCAAGACGGTGGCGCGCGAGCGCGAGCTCGGGTTGAACACCGGCCTGGCGGCGAAGACCAACCAGAAGGGAGCCCGGTAATGGCGGCGGAATTGGAAGCAGTGCAGGCGCCGGCGAACCGGCGCAACGAGAAGGTTGGCCAGGTCGTCTCCACCAAGATGGAAAAGACCATTGTGGTGGCCGTGGAGATGCGCAAGGCGCATGCCAAGTACAAGAGGATTGTGCGCTCCACCAAGAAGTTTTACGCGCACGACGAGCAGAGCTCGGCCCGGTTGGGCGATGTGGTCCGCATCCGCGAGACCCGTCCCACCTCCAAGCTGAAGCGCTGGACGCTGGAAGAGATCGTCCGCCGCAGCTCGCTGGCCCAGATCGAAGAAGCCGCGCCCAAGGCCGAAGCCAAGTAACGCGAGCGAGAAGGAGAAAGAACCATGGCTGTGCAAATGCGAACCATGCTGGCGGTGGCCGACAACTCCGGCGCCCGCAAGCTGCAGGTGATTCTGCCGCTGGGCGGTGGGTTGGGCTCGAAGGCTGGCTTGGGCGACGTGGTGACCGCGGCGGTGAAGGAAGCCGCTCCGGACGGCACCGTGAAGAAGGGCAAGGTCGTCAAGGCCGTGATCGTGCGGACCCGCAAGGAGTACCGCCGCAAGGACGGCACCTACATCCGCTTCGACGAGAATGCGGCGGTGGTGATCAACGATGCGATGGAGCCGGTCGGCACCCGCGTCTTTGGCCCGGTGGCCCGCGAGCTGCGCGAGAAGAAGTTCCTCAAGATCGTCTCGCTGGCGCCTGAGGTGGTCTAGCCGTTCCGGCCACTGCCGAGCGCGGTGGCCCTGATCCTGCGGCTTCACCAGATTGCGGTGAGCAGATTCCCGGACTCCGGTACAATAGGAGTTCCGGCTAAAGCACAAAACGGACCGGCGGCTACGGCCGGCGGGCCTTGTTTTGGAGAGAAGAAATGGCGAGTGTAGACATTCATCGCAACGATACGGTCAAGATCCTGACCGGCGCCGACCGCGGCAAGACGCAGCGCGTGCTGCGTGTCTTCCCTGAAGAGGGAACACTCCTTGTCGAGCACGTGCGCATGGTCAAGAAGACCGTTTCGTCCAAGACCGGCAAGCGCACCAAGGGCGGCATCGCCGACCAGGAGTCGCCGATCCACATCTCGAATGTGGCCATCGTCTGCCCCAACTGCGGCCCGGTCCGCATCGGCCACAAACTGGACGGCACCAGCCGCATCCGCATCTGCAAGAAGTGCGGCCAGGAACTGGTCACCAAGAAGTAGAAGAGCAGCTTCTAGCTTTTAGCCTCTAGCTTTTAGCCTGTTTACGGCGAAGCACGAAGCAGATAAAGGCAAGAAGAGCTAAGGGCTAGCAGCTAGTAGCTAGCAGCTGATTTTAGAAACCTTCCGTAGCGGTACACGGCTGGCAACAGCTACTCCGAAGATCGGAAGAAAGGAATCGGAAATGGCAGCAAGGCTGAAAGAGAAGTATCACAAGGAGATCAAGCAGGCCCTGAAGAAGGACCTCGCGATCGAGAACCCGATGGCGGTTCCGCGCCTGGAGAAGGTTGTCCTGAACATGGGTCTGGGCGAGGCCACGCAGAACACCAAGCTGCTGGATCCGCTGGTGGCCGATCTGGCCGCTATTGCCGGCCAGAAGCCGGTGACCACCAAGGCCAAGAAGTCCATCGCCGCCTTCAAGGTGCGCGAAGGCATGTCGATCGGCGCCATGGTTACGCTGCGCGGCGACAAGGCCTACGAATTTCTGGACCGCTTGATTTCGACCGCGCTGCCGCGCGTGCGCGATTTCCGCGGCGTTTCGTCGAAGAGCTTTGACGGCCGCGGCAACTACACGCTCGGCCTGCGCGATCAGCTGATCTTCCCGGAGATCGACATCGCCAAGGTGGAGAAGCTGAAGGGCATGAACATCACCATCGTCACTTCGGCCAGCGACGACAACGGCGCCCGGGCTCTTTTGAAGGCCTTCGGGATGCCCTTCCGCCAGGGCGCGTAAGAACAGCTTTCAGCTGCTAGCTTCTAGCCTCTAGCTAGTGCTAAGTAAGACACGCGGCCGAAGCAAAACGAGATGGGTTCCAGGTTTCAAGCCGCAAGCGTTACTTGAAACCGAAGCTGGAAGCTAGCAGCTAGAAGCTAGTAGCTGCATTTGAGGAATTATGGCAACCACTGCAAAGAGGGTGAAGGACGCGCGGAAGCCGAAGTTCAGCTGCCGCAAGCACAACCGGTGCAAGCTCTGCGGTCGTCCGCGCGGTTACCTGCGCAAGTTTGGCATGTGCCGCTTGTGCTTCCGCTCGCTGGCGCTGAAGGGCGAGATCCCCGGCGTCAACAAGTCGAGCTGGTAGGAAGACAGCTTCTAGCTTTCAGCCCCTGGCTTCTAGCTGCCTGTGCCGGAGTTAGCTGCTACTGAAACGCTGATGGAGCTAGAAGCCAAGAGCTAGCAGCTAGAAGCTGCATTACCCATTCCCGCAGGTTCCCGGCTTCAGCCGGGCGAACGGGGAATGAAGGAGAAGGAATGAGTCTGACCGATCCTGTAGCGGATTTTCTGGCGCGCATTCGCAATGCGATCCGGGCGCGTCATCAGAAGCTGGATGTGCCAGCTTCCAAGCTCAAGGCTGAGATTGCCCGCATTCTGAAGGAAGAGGGTTACATCTCGAACTACAAGACCCAGGAAGAAGACGGCCGGCAGGTCCTGCGCGTGTACCTGAAGTACGGCGGCACCGAGCCTGCTATCCGCGATCTGGCCCGCATCTCTCGCCCCGGCTGCCGCGTCTACATCGGCCGCGACGAGATCAAGCGCGTCCAGGGTGGCCTGGGCATTTCGATCATGACGACCCCCAAGGGCGTGATGACCGGCCGCCAGGCCCGCCGCGAAGGCGTGGGTGGCGAAGTGCTCTGCGAAGTTTGGTAAGAACAGCTGCTAGCTCCTAGCCTCTAGCTGCTAGCTCATTTGTGCCGGGCTGGATCGTCTGCCTTCCGCCGGATGAGCTAGAAGCTGAAAGCTAGGAGCTGATAGCTGCCGGGCCTCCGGCCCGGCTCGGCTGCAGTGGAACGATGCGCAAGCATCGGGACTCGCAAGCCAACAAAGGATTGAAGCAATGTCTCGTATTGGTAAGAAGCCGATTCCGCTGCCCAAGGGCGTGAAGTACGCGGTCGAAGGCAATGTGGCCACTGTCGAAGGCCCCAAGGGCAAGGTCACAGCGCTGATCGCCAAGGGCATCACGCTCGAAACCAAGGATGGCGTTCTGCACGTGGTCCGCGAGAGCGACAAGTTCGCCGCCTTCCATGGCCTGACCCGCGCCCTGGTCTTCAACGCCGTTGAGGGCGTGACCAACGGCTGGAAGAAGGAACTGGACATCGTCGGTATCGGTTACCGCGCCGAGCTCAAGGGCAAGTCCATGGTGGTCTTCACTCTTGGCTACTCGCACCCGATCGAGTTCCCGCTGCCCACCGGCATCGAGGTCGCGATCGATCCCAAGCAGACCCACCTGACGGTCACGGGTATCGACCGCCAGAAGGTGGGCCAGGTGGCCGCCGACATGCGCTCCCTCCGCAAGCCGGACCCTTACAAGAACAAGGGTGTCCGCTACTCGGATGAGAAGCTGAAGAAGAAGGCCGGCAAGACAGGCTCGAAGTAAGAAAGACAGCTTTTAGCTTCTAGCTTCCAGCCAGTTCGCTCAGCAGATGCAGATCGTTGAGCGGAGGATGAGCTGAGAGCTAGGAGCTGAAAGCTAGAAGCTGTACTTCAACCGAACGGGGCTGCCAGGCGGCTCCGCTGATAGGAACGAGGAACCATGATTACGCAGACTCAACGCAACGAGATCCGCCAGCGCATTCACGTGCGCATCCGGCGCAAGCTGTCGGGTACCACGGAGCGCCCGCGCTTGAATGTCTATCGCTCGCTGAACCACATCTACGCACAGGTGATCGACGACGCCAACGGCGCCACCGTCGCATCGGCCTCCACTCTGGAGCTCAAGCTCAAGACCGGCGGCAACATTGCCGCGGCCAAGGAAGTGGGCAAGGCCGTGGCCGAGCGCGCCGCCCAGAAGGGCGTCAAGAAGGTGGTCTTCGACCGCGGTGGCTATCTGTATCACGGCCGCATCAAGGCTCTGGCCGATGCAGCCCGCGAGGCAGGGCTGGAGTTTTAAGAGACACGGGCGGGCAGCCCTCCGGCTGCCTGTCATTAGTCGACTGCGGGCGGCTAGCTGCCCGGAAGGACAGACAAGAGCATGACGATTGCTAAGAAGAAACTCGATGCCAACCAGTACAACCTGAAGGATCAGGTGGTAGCCATCAATCGCGTGACGAAGGTGGTCAAGGGCGGCAAGAACATGTCGTTTGCCGCGCTGGTCGTGGTGGGCGATGCCGCCTCGGGCGTGGTGGGCTACGGATCGGGCAAGGCCAAGGAAGTTCCCCAGGCCATCCGCAAGGGAATCGAGTCGGCCAAGAAGAACCTGTACAAGGTGAACCTGACCGAGACCACGATTCCGCACCAGGTGCTGGGCCGTTACGGCTCCGGCCAGGTGCTGCTCAAGCCGGCCCCCGAAGGTACCGGTGTCATTGCCGGTGGCGCGGTGCGCGCCGTGATGACCTCGGTTGGCGTGCAGAACGTGCTGACCAAGAGCCTGGGCTCCCCCAACCCGCACAACGTGATCAAGGCCACCTTTGACGCCCTGATCCAGTTGCGCGACCGGGCCGAGGTAGCCAACGCCCGCGGCAAGTCCGTGGAGGAGCTCTAAGCCATGGCAGAAACCAAGAAGATTCGCCTGCAATACTACCGGTCGAAGATCGCGACCCCCACCAAGCACAAGCTGGTGATCAAGGGTCTCGGCTTCACGCGGCTGAACCAGATCGTGGAGCGGGAAGACACCGAGTCGATCCGCGGCATGGTCAAGGCAGTTCCGCACCTGGTCCGGATTCTGGAAGACTAAGAACAGCCTCTAGCTTCTAGCTTCTAGCTGCTAGCTCTTTCGTGCGCAGGATAAGGCTTCGGCCTGCACAAGGGAGCTAGAAGCTAGCGGCTAGCAGCTAGAAGCTATTGAAAACGCGAGTCGTCTGAGCAATAGCCTCAGCCGGCGTATGAGCGAGGAGAACAATGGCACTCAATCTATCCAATCTGCGCGCCCCCAAGAAGGCTAATACGGGGCGCAAGCGTGTGGGCCGCGGTATGGGCTCGGGCATGGGCAAGACCTCGACCAAGGGCCACAAGGGCCAGCGTTCGCGTTCCGGCTACAGCATGATGCGCGGTTTTGAAGGCGGCCAAATGCCGCTCCACCGCCGTCTGCCCAAGCGCGGCTTCACCAACATCTTCCGCACCGAGTACACGGTCATCAATCTGGCCCGCATCGCCGAGCTGGGCGTGGCGGAGATCGGCATTGACGACTACAAGAAGCTCGGTCTGGCGGCCTCCAAGCGCGCTCTGATCAAGATTCTCGGCAACGGCGAACTGGCGGCGGCTGTGACCATCCAGGCCCACAAGTTCTCCAAGACCGCGGCGGAAAAGATCGAGAAGGCCGGCGGCAAGGCCATCGTGATCGGCGGCGAGGCCTCGGCGGCTGCTTAACTCTTTCGGCCCCATCCGGCATCTGCTCGGTGGGGTCGGCTAGCCTGGCGTACCCACCCGCTGCCACCAACTGCGCAGCCGGTGTGCATCTGAAGATTCTGCAAGCTTGCCCGTTTTACTTCCATCTCCCGGCAAGTGTCCCTGCAATCCACAGGTGTCGACAGCACGCAACAGGCCGAGCCTGATAGAACTAGTGTGACGGCCCGCATATCCCCCGCTCCTCCGGCTTTTTTACGATGGCCGCGACCGGGAGAGGACCAGAACTCAAAGAGGCAAACGAACGGGCCTCCGGGCCTGACGGCGGACAAGCGACATGCTCGAGAAGTTTCTCAATATCTTCCGGATTCCCGATCTGCGCAAGCGGGTCCTGTTCACCCTTGGCATCCTGGCCATCTATCGCCTGGGCGCCTGGATTCCCACCCCTGGCGTGAACACCAAGCAGCTCGAACTGCTGTTCAACATGCAGAATGGCTCGGCTCTGGGTCTGATGGATCTGTTCAGCGGCGGTACCCTGCGCCGCATGACCATCTTCGCCCTGGGCATCATGCCCTATATCACTGCGTCGATCATCTTCCAGCTGCTCACCGTCGTCTACGAGCCTTTGGCGCGCATCCAGAAGGAAGGCGAGCTGGGCCGCCGCAAGATCACCCAGTGGACCCGTTACCTGACCGTTCTGCTGGGCGGGCTGCAGTCCATCGGCATTGCCGCGCTGCTCATGAAGCAGGGCCTGGTCATTGATCCCGGTCCGAGCTTCATTATGCTCACTGTTCTGACCCTGACCACCGGTACGGCCTTCATCATGTGGCTGGGCGAGCAGATCACCGATCGCGGCATCGGCAACGGCATGAGCCTGCTGATCTTTGCCGGCATCGTCGCCGGCCTGCCCCGCGGCGTGGCTGAACTGGTCAACAAGGTTCAGACCGATGCCTGGGGTTCGCTCACCTTCCTGGTGGTGCTGCTGCTGGCCGTGGGCATGATCGCCGTGGTGGCCTTCATTGTCTTTGTCGAGCGCTCGGAGCGCCGCATCCCCATCCAGAGCGCGCGCCGCATCGTCGGCCGCCGCATGATGGGCGGACAGTCCAGCCATCTGCCTCTCAAGGTGAACTCCGGCGGCGTCATGCCGGTCATCTTTGCCAGCTCCATTCTCTCCGCGCCCATGTTGCTGCGCAGCTGGGACTGGGTGCAGTCCAACCGCTTCATCCAGCCCATCATCGAGGCGTTGCAGCCCGGCTGGCCCTGGTATGAGGTGCTGGACGCGCTGGGCATCATCTTCTTTGCCTACTTCTACGTCTCCATCGTGATGAAGCCGGACGATATCGCCGACAACTTCCGCAAATCGGGCTCCTTCATTCCCGGCATTCGCCCCGGCAAGCGCACCTCGGACTTCATCAATGACATCCTGACCCGGCTTACCCTGGTCGGCGCGCTGTACCTGATCGTGATCTCGATGGTGCCTACCTTCCTGATCTCCGGTATCCGCCTCGACAAGCTCTTCCTGATCGGTAAGCTGTTTGAAAGCTTGCCGCCGTGGGCAATTCACGGCATGGGGGTCAACTTCTACTTTGGCGGCACCTCGCTGCTGATCGTGGTGGGTGTAGCCATGGACACCGTCAATCAGATCGAATCGCAGCTGATCATGCGGCACTATGACGGCTTTTCCCCGCGCTCCGGTCGCATCCGCGGAAGGAAAACCTGGTAATGTCTTCATTGTTGTCTTCAGTTACAAGCGGCCG
>Ga0371490_1001171_pt1 | contig 14348 bp, 12 predicted proteins | sample MB2SIPfraction_FD_207959 | JGI IMG/M metagenome (GOLD analysis project Ga0371490, IMG submission 207959) | Lab enriched peat soil microbial communities from McLean, Ithaca, NY, United States - MB28FN SIP fraction | ecosystem: Environmental > Terrestrial > Soil > Wetlands > Peat | place: USA... | reverse complement strand
AAGCGCGGTCAACATATGGTTGAACTTCGGGCCAGCGTTGCCGCCAAGGTGCTCTTGTTGAATGAAATGCTCCGCCAAAAGGTCAGGCCGGTTGAATTGGCGCGGAGATTGCAAACCACCCCGCAGGAGGTTAACCGGCTGACCAATATACGCCACACATCCCGCATCGACGGCATCGCTGGCGCGCTCAAGGCGCTGGGCAAGACGATGGAGATTCGGGCTGTTTAGGCCAAATCGATGGTTGGTGGTCTCCATATCTCAAAATCCAGACCTGGTGCACCCATCATTTGTGGTCAGACGTCGGCCGCCTACCCGGCACTGAATTCCTCGGAAAAGACACCGCTCCAGAATACCCATTGAAACTGACATCATTCAACCATTCAGCGACAAATTCCTGGTCATCTGGATCTGGCTCGAATGCATCGTTTAACAGGAGCATTGTGGCCCAGAATATGAGTGCCTCTTCAGAAATCTTACCGAGCTTTCTCTTTTCGACGGCGTTACGAATATGATCACGTGTAACAACAACGCCTGGTTCAGGCACTCGAAACCCGGTAATCGCCATTCGAGTTGGACCCGCGAAATCAAAGTCAAAGACTCCGGCCAATACATCACGGATGTCCCCAGGTGTTCCTTCAAGAAGTACAAAACTCTTGAGAAATTCAAGCTGCTTCAATGAAAGAAACGGAAGTTCAGAATTCCGGATCAAAGTGAGTAATCTCTCCTGCAGAACTAAGGCATGTTCACACTAATCACTATAGAACCTGTACCACCCGCCCCCATTCATCGCAATAGTACAGTCTCCGCCTTCTCCATCGACACTCCGCGCAGCAAAAAGACCTTGCTCCGCGACAACTCGCCCGACTTCAGCTCCACGGCATTCTTTGCCACGCCCAGCGTCTCGGCCAAAAACGCAATCAGCGCCTGGTTAGCGCGGCCTTCCAGTGGCGGAGCTTTCACGGCAATCTTCAGTTGCGCCGCTGCCCCCTCGCCGTAAATCCCGGTGATGGCGGTCTTCTTCGCGCCGGGTTGCGCGCGCACGGCCAGCGTCACTCCTTCAACGGTCGCCCGCAGCATCAGGCCGTCTCCTGCTTTGCCGAGCGCGCCCCGAAGAGCGCCGTCCCCACGCGGATGCGCGTTGCGCCTTCCTCAATGGCCAGCGCAAAATCCTCACTCATGCCCATAGAGAGCACCTCCAGCGAGAGCCTCGGATGCCGCGCCGCCCAGCGCTCCCGCAACTTACTCAATTCTCTAAAGCAGGCCCGTGTCTCAGCCTCGGCCACACCCAACGGCGCAATCGTCATCAGCCCGCGCACCTGCAAATGCTCCAGATCCGGCAACCGCTCCAGCAGCTCCGCGGCCTCGGCCGACTCCGGCTCCAGCCCTGCCTTGCTCTCCTCCGCGCTGAGCTTCACCTCAATCAACACCGGCAGCCGTTTTCCCAGCTTGCCCGCCGCCTCATTCAGCCGCTCCGCCAGCCGCCGCGAGTCCAGCGAATCCACCCCGTCAAATAACTCCACCGCCCGCGCCGCCTTGTTCGATTGCAGATGCCCGATTAGATGTACGCGGATCGGTCTCGCGGCGCGCTTGTGCAACGGCTCCAACTCCACTGCTTTACCAGCAAACTCTTGCACGCGATTTTCGCCGAAGAGCGTCAACCCCAGCCTGGCAGCCTCGGCCATCGTCGCCGCAGGAAAAGTCTTCGTTACGGCCATCAATTCGATTTCGCCGCGCCCGCGCCCCGCCCGTCGGCAAGCCGCCGCAATTGCCGCTTCCAGCCGTTCGATATTGTCCTTGAGTGCAGTCACTGTACTCCAGCCTGAATCCTGTCCATATCGCCCGCATCTAAACTGACTATGTGGACCATCATACTGCTCATCTTCTCCAACATCTTCATGACCTTCGCCTGGTACGGCCATCTTAAATTTCGTCAGGAGGCGCTTTGGAAGGTCATTCTAATAAGTTGGGGCATTGCCTTACTCGAATACTGCTTTCAGGTGCCGGCCAATCGTATCGGCGCCACTCGTTTTTCGCCCGTTCAACTCAAGGTCATGCAGGAAATTATTACGATAGTGGTCTTCGGCGTCTTCGTCACCTTCTACTTCGGTCAGCATCTGCGCTGGAACCACGCTGCCGCTGGTGTATGCCTGGTTGCAGCGGCATTCTTCGTCTTCCACTCATGGTAGCGGCTTAGAGCCCCTGCTCCTCTAAATACTTCTCCGCCTCCAGCGCCGCCATGCACCCCGACCCGGCCGCCGTAATCGCCTGCCGGTAGCGCCGGTCCTGCACGTCGCCGCAAGCATAAACCCCCGGAACCACCACACCTTTGTTCGTCACCAGCACATTGCCCGTCGTCCGGATGTAGCCGTCGTCGTCCAGATCGATCTGCCCGGCAAACATCTTGGTATTCGGCTCGTGGCCAATGCCCAAAAACAATCCGCTGATGGCCAGCGTCGTCTGCTCGCCGGTCTTCACATCGCGCAGCCGCAAGCCCTTCACTTCCCTCTCATCCACGCCCAGCACCTCCTCGATCACCGTGTTGGGGCGCAGCTCGATCTGCGGATGAGCATGAACGCGGTCCAGCATGATCTTCGAGGCGCGGAAGCCCGAGCGGCGATGCAGCAGCGTCACCTTCGCGGCAAAGCGCGTCAGAAACAGCGCCTCCTCCATCGCCGAGTCGCCCCCGCCCACCACCGCAATCTCGCGCCCGCGGAAGAAAAATCCGTCGCACGTCGCGCAACTGGAGACGCCGTGGCCGATCAGCGCCTGCTCGCTGGGCAGCCCCAGCCAGCGCGCGCTCGCCCCGCTGGCCACAATCAGCGTTCGCGTCAGAATCTCCCCCGCCGAGGTCTGTAAGCGGATGGGATTTTCCTTCAGATCCACCGAAGCCAGATGCGCCAACTGAAACGTCGCCCCAAAGCGCGCGGCCTGCTTCTTCATGTTGTCGATCAGCTCCGGCCCCTGAATACCCTCCGGCCAGCCCGGAAAATTCTCGACCAGCGTGGTTATTGAGAGCTGGCCCCCCGGCTCGTGGCCTTCCAGAATCAACGGGTTGAGGCCGGCACGGGCCGTGTAAATTGCGGCGGTGAGTCCGGCGCAGCCGGAGCCCAGAATTACGGTCGAACGAATCTCTGTCATGTGTTTTCCTAGCTTGATTTTAGCTCTTGCCGTGGCCAGGCTTTCTATTTGGAAGCCCGTCCCATTGATTTTGATGAAATTCAGGCAGAGTTTGACTCTGTTCCTGCACTACCACACTACAAATCGAATGAAAACTTCTTGTTACTGAATGGTTTCTAGCCATATCCCTCCGCGTCTATAGCTTTTTACAAGGCAGGACCAACCCACAATTTTGGTGCCCCATTCTTGCGACGTTCTTGTTTCTGTCGCAAGAGTGGGAAACCACGAACCCCAAAATCTCCCTTTCCACCCCTTCAGTTAAAATGGTACTGTCATGCTCGATCTCGGCTTTGTCCGTGCCAACCTGGAACTCGTTGAGAAGAAACTGCGTGCGCGCGGGGCGGACCCGGCTGCGCTCCTGGGCGATTTTCGCGCCCTCGACGCCAGCCGACGCGAGGCCATTACCACCGCAGAGCGCCTCAAGGCCCGCCGCAACGAGTTGAGTCAGCAGGTTGGCGCGCTCAAAAAATCAGGTCAGGACGCAACAGCAGTGATGGACGAGACCCGCGCCCTCAAGGACCAACTCGACGCTCTCGATACCACCGCCGCCACCCTCGACGACCGCCTCCACCAATTGCTCGCCGGCATTCCCAACCTCACGCGCGACGAAGTGCCAGTTGGCCTCACGGAGGCCGACAACCTCACCGTCAAAACCTGGGGAGAAATCCCAAAATTCAACTTCACCCCCAAGCCGCACTGGGAGCTCGGCGAAGCCCTCGGAATCCTCGACCTCGAACGCGCGGCCAAGATCAGCGGCGCGCGCTTTGCCGTTTACATGGGCGCCGGAGCGCGCCTGGAGCGGGCGCTGATCAGCTTCATGCTCGACCTGCACACGGCCTCACGCGACGGGGGTGGGCACGGCTACACCGAAGTCCTGCCGCCCTTCATGGTCAACTCCAAATCGCTCTTCGGCACCGGTCAGTTGCCCAAGTTCTCAGAAGACCTCTTCCGCTGTACTGATACTGATTCTGAAGCCGTCGCCCGCGGCGAGTTCCGCGACAACGACCATTGGCTGATTCCCACCGCCGAAGTTCCCGTCACCAACCTTTACCGCGACGAGATTCTCGACGAAGCCCGCCTGCCCATCTGTCTCACGGCTTACACGCCCTGCTTCCGCGCCGAGGCCGGAGCCGCCGGCAAAGACACCCGCGGCATCATCCGCCAGCACCAGTTCCAAAAGGTCGAGATGGTCAAGTTCACCCGTCCCGAGGACTCCGACGCCGAGCACGAAAAATTAACCCGCGACGCCGAAGAGATTCTCGAAGCCCTCAAGCTCCCCTATCGCCGCGTCCTGCTCTGCGCCGGCGACACCGGCTTCTCCTCGGCCAAAACCTACGATCTCGAAGTCTGGCTTCCCGGCCAGCAGCTTTATCGCGAGATCTCCTCCTGCTCCAACTTCGAGGCCTTCCAGGCGCGCCGCGCCAACATCCGTTACCGGCCCAGCGGCCTCAAGGGCAAGCCCGAGTTTGTCCACACATTGAACGGCAGCGGCTTGGCCGTGGGACGCACCTGGCTGGCCATCATTGAAAACTATCAGCAGGCCGACGGCTCGGTCCTGATTCCAGAATTGCTGCAACCCTACATGGGCGGCTTGAAACGCATCACAAGGTAAGGAAGTCATGAGCAAAATTCTCAAAAGCTATTTCTACTGGACCTATCCGCGCGGCAGTATTCACTACGACATCATGGTGACGCTGATCCTGGCGTTCATCTTCGTTACGCCCCATTTTTGGAATTTCGGCGACCGGCCATCCCCCTCCGGCGGACCCCTCCATCCCATCCAGGTCGTCGGCACCGGCGGGCGCGGTTTCATTGTCACCGTGCAAGCCGAGGACGTGGACCTAGACCTGAAGACCACAGCTTCCAGCCTGGTGATAAAGAAAGCCCTGCGCAAGGCCATCGAGCCGGTAACCGGAGACGCTGTTGCGGTGGAGTATTGGGAAACCAAGCAGGACCCGCAGGGCAATTGGACCTGGAAGGTCTGGGCGCGACGGTAAGAACAGCTTCTAGCTGTTAGCTTCTAGCTTCTAGCTACTAGCTTTTAGCTTCTAGAGCGTGTTTCATAAACCCGATTTGTATCAGGGCACGACTTCAGTCGTGCCGAGAAAGGACATCAAAACAAGGGGTTTTAACCCCTGAAGGTTTGCAAATGAAACGTGGCGGCAGTTGATGAAACACGCTCTAGCTTTTCGTAAGCGGCAAGGGGAAAATCGCCGTCTGAATGGGTAGACATTTAACCATGCAAGAACCAGTTAGAAGCTAGCAGCTAGCAAGGATAAGGAAATCCATGCATAAAGCAAGTAAACTTGTTTTCCTCGCGTCTTTCGCGTTGTCCGCGATGATTCTGCTCTCGGTGCGCTCCGCCATGGCCGCTCCCGCCGCTCCCGCTGAAAAGGACAAGGTACTGCGCCGCCTCGACGCGGCGGCGGCCAACTTCCACTCCACCTCCGCCGACTTCCAGTTCGACACCTATATAACCGATCCCATCCCCGACCAGGAGATACAGAAGGGGACTGTCTACTACGAGCGCACCGGCAAGAATTTCCGTATGGCTGCGCACATCCGCGAGGACAACAAGAAGCCCGTGGAGAAGGTTTACACATTCTCTGCCGGTGTTTTCCGGCTCTTCGAGGGCGGCAATCTCAACCAGGTGACCACCTTTACCCAAGCCGGCAAATTTGAGAGCTACCTGATGCTTGGATTTGGCGCCAGCGGCAAGGAATTGGAAGATAAGTGGGAGATCAATTATCTGGGCTCTGAGACATTGCTCGACGGCAAAACCGAAATCAAGACCGAGATGCTGGAACTGATCGCCAAAGATCCCGCGGTCCGCAAGAACATTACCAAGGTGACCATCTGGGTGGATCCGGTGAGCGGCGTGAACCTGAAGCAGGTCTTCGACGAGGGCTCCGGCCAAACCCGGGTAGCGGTTTATTTCAACATCAAGGTCAATCAGCCTCTGCCGCCCGACGCCTTTACCTTCAAAACGGACAGCAAGACTGTCCGCGTCAACCGGTAAAGCGCAATGCCACCCAGCGCAAACAGCATGGGAAAGCACTCCAGCGTGTAGCGTGTCTCGGTCGACGCAAAGGTCGTCAACATCGCGCTGCGCATAAGGATATAGGCCAACATCGCCCACCAGAGGCGCGGCCTGAGCCACATTCCCGCAACTCCCAGCAGCAGGTACAAAGCATTTAACCCCGCGTAAGCCCAACTGATGCAAGTCTCGTCTTCGTGTGCGCTGTAGTTCCACCAGTCCAGCTCGATGGGCAGGTTTTCCACGCGCGGTCTGAGCCACATATCTGCCATCCGCCCCAGTGGAAGCCAGAGGTAGTAGCGTAGCGGATGGGCGGCGATCCGTTCGTCGGCCAGCTTGCCAAAGCGGGCATCGATCTCCGGCGTCAGCTTCTTGTTCACGTTGTACGCAGCGGCCAGCCCCGCCGTTTCTGCGTACTGCGCCGGGGAATCGAAAGCCCGCGCGGGCAGCTTGCCGACCTCCAGCGGCCCTTCGGGAACGTTCCAGACAATCTCCGAGGTGCAGACGAAGTCCAGGCACCACGACCTCACCCAGCGATCCCATCCGGGATCGTAGGATTCGCCTGGATCGGTGGCCCGTGGCGGGGCCAGCGGCTGAAAAACATGAAAGACCTGCCAGTTGCGCCAACCCCAGGCCGCAAACGGCATGAGAGCCAACAGCACGCAGACCACGGCCATCCTGGCTAGCTTCTTGGATGAAATCGAGCTATCGCCCGGCTCGCGCCCCAGCCCCATCAGCAGCGCCGGCGCCAGCGCCACAGCCACCAGCGCGCCGTCGGGCCTGAGCAGCGCCGCCATGGTCACCGCAAAGGTAAACAAGAGCGCTGCCGCCCATCCTGGCCGGGCGCGGAAACGGGCCGCCGACCACAGCGCCAGCGCAATCGCAAAACAGGTGAGCGCCTCGGTCATCGGCTGGGCGGCGTAAACCGCGGTGAAGGGGCAAAGCGCGGCCAGCCACAGCGTGCAGTGCGCGGCCCCAGCGCCCAACGGCGCGGGCGCTATCCGCCGCGCAAAATCGGCCAGGAGAAGGCAGCCGGCCAGCTCCAGCGCAATCTGCACCCAGGCGGCCGAAACGTAGTTTTCCATCCCGAAAAGGCGAAAGCACAGGGCCAGAAACAGCGGGTAGCCGGGCAGGCGTATCAGCGTGGGCGCCAGCACGCCGCCGTCCCCGCTGAGGGCATAGCGGCCATGCAACAATAGGTTTTTAGCCAGGCTGCCGTAGACCAGGGAGTCGCCGTCAAGATCAAAAAACTGCTTCAGCATCCACAGGCGCAACGTCAGCCCGGAGGCCAGCGCCAGCAGCACGGACAGGGCGCCAGCCAGGGGGAAGCGATTTCCGCAATAGGCTGATTGACTCTGGGAGGCGGCTTCCATACGATTCGTATGTATAGCGTAGACTGTTTTGCTGGTTTTCGCGCCCTGTTTTTTGCAGCCCGTTTTTCGCTTTTAGGATTTGCCAGGCCCTTTTATGCCGGATAAACAGATTTTCTTCGACCCGCAACGCAAGCGCTGGAAACGCCTACGCCGCATTCTCGACTCCACCGCCGTGATTTTTACGCTGGTTTTGGCGGTTTTTATCTTCAACGTGCTGCGTTATCAGCAGTTGCCCGAACTCTTTTTGCCCACGCTCCGGCACAACTACAAGGCATTGCCCGAACGAGTTCTACTGCCCCACGGCGCAAAAGCCCCGCGCCCCGCGCGACGCAAGACCACCCGCAAGCCCTCCGACATCCCCTTCAACACCGGCGAGGGTTTGCGCGCGGCCTTTTACGTGCAGGACGACCCCACCAGCTATTCCTCTCTCAAAGAGCACCTCCACCAGATTGATCTGCTCTTTCCCCAGTGGCTGCACGTCAACGCTCCCCAGGGAACGCTGATGGCCATGAGCGACGACCACCGCCACGAGTATCCGGTGGTGGACGGCGCCACGGTGCATGACCCCGACGAACTGAACAAGGTCAAAAGGGCGATCGAGGCGGGCAAGGAAGATACCGAAATCTTTCCTCACCTGAACAACTACAACTCCAGCATCCAGCGATGGGATCCGGACATCGCCGCCGTTCTGGCCGACAACTCCAAGCGCGCTCTGCTGCGCCAGCAAATCGTGCGCTTCCTCACCGCCTTTCCCGCCTATCGCGGCCTTTCGCTGGACATCGAAAACCTGCCTGACGAAGCCAGCCCCGTCTATGTGAACTTCGTTCAGGAACTCTACGCCGACCTGCATTCCCGCAATCTGCGCCTCTACGTCAATACCCTTGTCTCCACCACCGACGAAGACCTGACGCACATTGCCGCCAGCTCCGACGGCATTATCCTGATGAACTACGACCAGCACGAGATCGAGAGCCAGCCCGGCCCCGTCGCCAGCCAGGATTGGTTCGTGGCCAACCTGCGCCGCGTCCTCAAGATTGTCCCCAAGGAAAAGCTTATCTGCGCCCTGGGCAACTACGGCTACGACTGGACGCTCTCCATCCCCAGCGCTAGGGATCGCAGGCATCACAGGTTGCCCGAGGTCCTCCATACCGATGTCCTGCAGGTGGCCGACGCATGGCAGCGCGCCTCCGACTCTGAGGCTGACCTCAGCCTCGATCCCGACACCCTCAATCCCCACTTCGAGTACATCGACGAGGACAACAATCAGCGCCACGTCGTCTGGTTCCTCGATGGCGTCACCATACTCAACCAGATGCGCGCCGCCCGCGCCATGGGCCTGCAAACCTTCGCCCTATGGCGTCTGGGCGAGGAGGACAGCTCCCTATGGAATGTGTGGGACAGGCCCACCAGGCCTGAATCCATCCAAGCCCTCGGCCAGGTCCAGCCCAGCCACGATGTGGACAACGAGGGCGAGGGCGACATCATCCGCGTCATCGGCACGCCCCAGCCCGGCAAGCGCACCGTGCAGGTACAGGCGGACAGCGATGAGCTTGACCCGCGCCGCAAGCTCATCGTCGATGAGCACATGGATGTCTATCCGCGCACCTACGTCATCGAGCAATACGGATATCACGCCAACCAGGTAGCGCTCTCCTTCGACGATGGTCCCGACCCCAAGTGGACGCCCAAAATTCTCGATATCCTTCGCGACAAGGGTGTCAAGGGAGCGTTCATGCTCATCGGCGCCGAGGCGCAGAACAATATCGGCCTCATGAAGCGCGTGGTGCGCGAGGGGCATGAGATCGGCAACCACACCTGGACCCATCCCGACATCAGCGAAATCTCCAACCGCCAGCTCGACCTCGAACTCAAGTTCACCGAGCGGCTCTTTGCCAGTAAGCTGGGCATTCAGCCGCTCTACTTCCGCCCCCCTTACGACATCGACGAGGAGCCCGACACCGACGACCAGGCCGCCCCCATCGTGCGCATCCAGCAAGCCGGGTACACCATCATCGGCAGCAAGCTGGACACCAACGACTGGAACGAGAATCCACGCAAGACGCCCGCCGAGATCTCCCAGATTATCCTCGACCAGTTGCAGGTCATGAAGACCAAGCCGCAGTTCCGCGGCTCCATCATCCTGCTCCACGACGGCGGCGGCGACCGCTCCGCCACCGTCGCCGCACTGCCCGTCCTTATTGACGCCCTGCGCGCCCACGGCTACACCATCGTCCCCGTTTCCGCGCTGATGGGAAAAACCACCGCCCAGGTGATGCCCAAACTCACCTTCAACCAATTCCTGCGCGCCCTGCCTGACTCCATCGCCTTCTCCAGCCTGGCCATTGTCGGCGAGTTCATTATTCTGGTCTTCTTCCTCGGCGACATCCTCATGAGCGCCCGCCTCCTGCTGGTGGGCATCTTTGCCGTGATCGAGCGACTGCGCGCCCCCCACGCCCTGGTCCCCGGTTTCACTCCCCGCGTCGCCGTCCTCATACCCGCATTTAACGAGGAGAAGGTCATCGTGCGCACCGTTCGCTCGGTGCTCAACTCCGATTACCCCAACCTCCGCATCATCGTCGTCGACGACGGCTCCAGCGACCACACCTTCGATGTAGCCCGCCAAGCTTATGCCGCCGAAATCGCCGCCGGCCGCGTCCTGCTGCTCTCCAAGCCCAACGGAGGCAAGGCCGCCGCCCTCAACTTCGCCCTCGACCGCCTCACCGAGGAATTTTATGTCGGCATCGACGCCGACACCGTCATCGCCCCCGACGCCATCAGCAAGCTCATCCCCCACTTCGAGGACCCGCTCGTCGGCGCCGTCGCCGGAAACGCCAAGGTCGGCAATCGTGTCAACCTATGGACCCGCTGGCAGGCCCTGGAATACATCACCAGCCAGAACTTCGAGCGCCGCGCCCTCGACCTCTTCAACGTCGTCACCGTCGTCCCCGGCGCCATCGGCGCATGGCGCGCCGGCCCCGTCAAAGCCGCCGGCGGCTACCCCATCAACACCGTGGCCGAGGACGCTGACCTCACCATGAACCTCCTTGAGCAAAAACTCAAAGTCGTCTACGAGGATCGCGCCCTGGCCTTCACCGAGGCCCCCAGCGACGCCCGCGGCCTCATGCGCCAGCGCTTCCGCTGGTCCTTCGGCATCCTCCAGGCCGTCTGGAAGCATCGCGCCGCCTTCGTCCGCAACAAGGCCATGGGCCTCTTCGCCCTGCCCAACATCCTCATCTTCCAGATGCTGCTCCCCCTGGTCTCCCCCTTCATCGACCTCATGTTCCTGGCCGGCATCGTCCACTACTTCCTCGACCGCTACTATCATCCCCTGGCCGCCTCGCCCGCCGACTTTTACAAGCTGCTGTTCTACTTCGTCGGCTTCATGATCATCGACTTCATCACCTCCTCGGTGGCCTTCTCGCTGGAGCGCCGCCACCCCGCCAACAAGGGAGACGGTTGGCTGCTCTGGCACATCTGGCTGCAACGCTTCGCCTACCGCCAGCTCTTCTCCATCGTGTTATTCAAGACTCTCAAGCGCGCCATCGACGGCAAGCCCTTCAACTGGGACAAACTCGAACGCACCGCCATCATGAGCAAGCGCACCGTAGCCATCACAGAAACCACATAGCGCGCCCTCTGCTAACTCGTCAACGCCGCGCTAACTAACACCCTAGCGATACAGAAATTGCACTTGACAGCCTGAATCCTCTTCTGTTTGCATAACGTTACTGGATTTGGACCTTCAGTAAGCGCCAGATTTCCCCTTAGGCTCCGGCAATATTCAACGCACCATGTAGGCAACTGACTGGTCTCTCGCCTCCGCGGTGGCGACCCCGAACCTCACCACAAGACAGGCTACTGGTTCGCGCCTTCAAAGGATGATCTATGTACGTAAAATTCAACGCCCTCGCGGCGCCTCTCCTCAGCCTCGCCTTGCTTCTCGCCGCGATTCCCGCCGCCGCCAGCAGCATTGTCGTCAACGGCAACTTCTCCGGCGGCCCGTACACCGGCGGCGGAGCCGGGTGGACCGATAATCTGAATGTCTATAACTACGGCATATGGAACTTCGTCTATCTCGGAGATCACGGCGATCCCAATATCGCCGACGCGCTGACTGGTTGCACGGGACCGAGCTGCATCACGGGTTCCGGCGCCGCGCGCGGCGCTCTCTCACAGCTTCTTCCCACTGTCGCTGGCGATAGCTACACCCTCTCCTTTCTGTACAGCCCCGAAGGTGCATCTCCCAACGAACTCCAGGCGCTCTTTGCGGGCGCGGTTGTTGAGGATCTTTCCAACCTCGCCAGCAACTCCTTCGTCACCTACACCGTCTCCGGATTGGTTGCCACCTCCTCCTCCACTACCCTCGAGTTCCTCGGACGCGGTGATGGCGGAGGGATCGCATTGACGGAAGTCAGCGTCACCGATGACGGCCCTGCTATTCCCGAGCCGCCAAGCCTCTGCTTGATCACCTCCGGCCTCATCGGCTTCGCAGCGTTCTTCCGCCGCACGCGTTTCGCCTGAGGCGCGCATCCAACAACAGTTCCAGTGCCCCATCAAACGCGCCCTCTGAACCAACCCAAAACCGAGCCCTAAAGCAACAAATCCAGTAAGACATCGACCGCCCCTGCCCCCCATCCTGATGGCTCCGGCCGGCTGAATCACACCCATAATTACGCATAAAATCGGAAGGTCTTACGCATAACTACGCATATAAGCTGCCGGATTTACGTAGAATGACGCATATATCCGCCAAAATCACTACGCATAAATACGCATAAACAGCCCAACGCGAATTGGATTCTGTCTATCCAAATACAACGAGTGCCCCTCGTCCCACAGCCGCGTCTTCGGCTACAATCGATGGGCGATGGCTACCAAAGATTGCACCACCTCGATTCAGCCGTGCTCGCCCTTGGGCGGGTTTGTCAATGAACCTTTTATCGATTTCAAGACGCCGGAAAATGCTCGTAAGATGCAGACCGCATTGGAGTTAGTCTCCGGCCAACTGGGGCGCGAATATGACCTCGTCATCGGTGGCAAGCGCGTCAAGACCGGGGACAAAATCCGCTCCGTGAACCCGGCGCGCCCCGCTCAGATCGTCGGCATTCATCAGAAGGCCGGCGCGGAGCACGCCCAGCAGACCATTGCCGCGGCGCTCAGCGCCTTCGAGTCGTGGAGCAGAACCCAAGTAGAATCAAGAGTTTCCCTTCTCCTTAACGCCGCCCGGATCATTCGCAGCCGCAGTTTCGAGTTCCGTGCCTGGCTCACCTATGAAGTGGGCAAAAACTGGGCCGAGGCCGACGCCGACGTGGGCGAAACCATTGATTTCCTTGAGTTTTACGCCCGCGAGGCGTTGCGGCTGGCCGGCTCGAAGACGCCCATCCAGTTCCCCGGCGAGCGCTGCGAGCTGCATTACATCCCGCTCGGCGTGGGCGCGGTGATTCCTCCCTGGAACTTCCCCTTTGCCATTATGGCGGGCATGACGGCAGCCGCCATCGTCACCGGCAACACGTTGATTCTAAAGCCATCCAGCGATGCGCCTACGATAGCCGCGAAATTCTATGAGGTCTTGGAAGAGGCGGGCCTCCCGGCCGGCGTGGTCAACTTCTGCCCGGGCTCCGGCTCGACCTTCGGCAACGCCATCGTCGAAGACCCCAAAACCCGCTTTATCTCCTTCACCGGATCCAAGAAAGTGGGCCTGGAGATTCACGAGCGCGCCGCCAAGGCTAAACCCAATCAAATCTGGCTCAAACGGACGATTCTGGAGATGGGCGGCAAAGACTCAATCCTGGTCTGCGCCGACGCCAATCTGGACGCCGCCGTCGAGGGCGTAGTGGCCTCGGCCTTCGGTTTCAGCGGGCAAAAGTGCTCGGCCTGCTCCCGCGCCATCATCGAAGCCCCTGTCTACAACTCATTCATAGAAAAGCTGGTTGCGCGCGTGGCCAAGTTGACCGTGGGCGACCCGGCGGCCAACCACAACCTAGGCCCGGTGATCAATAAGGCCGCGCTCGACTCCATGCTGGGCTACATCGAAACCGGCAAAAAGGAAGGCCGCCTGATTGCCGGCGGCAAGGCTCCAGAGATCAATGGCGGCTATTTCCTTGAGCCAACAGTCTTTGCGGAGATTTCGCCGGATGCTGTCCTGGCCCAGGAGGAGATCTTTGGGCCGGTGCTGGCACTCATCAAAGTTGCCAACTTCGAGGAGGGCCTGAAGGTGGCCAACAATACCGAGTACGGCCTGACCGGCTCCATTTACTCGACCGACCGCGAAAAGCTGAACATCGCCCGCCGCGAGTTTCACGTTGGGAATCTGTACTTTAACCGCAAATGCACCGGCGCGATGGTGGGCGCGCATCCCTTCGGCGGCTTCAACATGAGCGGCACCGACTCCAAGGCCGGCGGGCCGGATTACCTGCTGCTCTTCACCCAATCCAAGAGCGTGGCGGAGAAGCTGTAAGGCCACGGAAGAGATTTTTCCACCGTAAAACGTGCGCATATAAGCGCACGTTTTTCTGCTTTTATGGCCCATATTCTCCATCCATTCGCCAAAAACGAACTAACTTTTTTATATGAATGGGTTAAGCAAAATAACCCGAAAATTATTGCACATAATTTCGTGCACTTGACCTAGAGTCTGTTATGAACTTTGCGTGAGCATTCTGGTTAAATTGGCGAGCATGAGGATAGCGAAGGCCAGGTAGTGAAGTCCGGCTAGGGTTTGGGAGAGTCGTTCGTAGTCCCTTGCCAGCCTGCGGAAGAGG
>Ga0371490_1001170_pt1 | contig 14357 bp, 10 predicted proteins | sample MB2SIPfraction_FD_207959 | JGI IMG/M metagenome (GOLD analysis project Ga0371490, IMG submission 207959) | Lab enriched peat soil microbial communities from McLean, Ithaca, NY, United States - MB28FN SIP fraction | ecosystem: Environmental > Terrestrial > Soil > Wetlands > Peat | place: USA... | reverse complement strand
GTTTCTTCAGGATGCGCCCAGCCGGTGTCAGCACCACGTGTCCACCGGTGCGGTCAAAAAGGCGAGTGCCAAGTTCGTCCTCAAGTGCCTTTACCTGCTGCGTAATAGCCGGCTGGCTGAGGTGCAGTTCCTCGGCAGCCCGGCGGAAGCTGAGATGCTCGCAGACACTTCGGAAGACTTTGAGGCGGAAATTTTCCATTACAGGACCCCTGCTATTGCAACATCAGCTTACACAACCACTTGGCACGGCAGGCGTGACGCCCATCACAGCCGCGGTGGGCAAGCCGATAAGGCTGGGTTATCGCAGATAAATACTTTGCGATAGACACTTAGATGGAATGAGGTCAAGATTCCCCTGTCGCGCCGCCGGTTGTTACATCCGCGCAACAGCGGGAGCTGATTCGCCCGCGCATTTGGATCTCATACTTATACACGGTACGGGCGGAGCAGTAAGAGCGGGCGGCGACGAACAGCTCATCTTTAAGAGTGAGGAGAGAGTCGTCATGCGCTCATCTCGTTGCCTTGCCGCGGCCATGGTGCTTGCGGTCCTGGGCGCGGTTGCGCTCGCGCAGGCCCCCGCACAGCCGGAGGCCAAGCCCGCTACGCAGCCCGCTAAGCCAGTTGCATCCCATGCCCCAGCCCAACCCGCCGATAAGGAATTTCAGAAGCCCCGTACGCTGGAGGGCTACGTCGAGCAGGAGAAGGACTTCTACAAGCTGCTGCTCAGCTCGCACCCCATCTTCAAGTACGAAAAAGAAGGCCGGCTGGTCGGCAAGTACCAGGTCAGCGACCGCGAGGAAGAGTTCGTGGATTTTGGCGGCGGCAAGGAGTACGCCAAGCAGAATAATCAGCAGGTGGCAATCACATACCGCCTCGGCATGGAATCCATCCTCGACCTGCCCAATAATTTTGTGGGTGCCAAAAAGTGCGGCGAATGCCACCCGGCGCAGTACCAGAAGTGGGTCAAGTCCCGCCACGCCAAGGTAGTCCGCTTCCCCGATGAGATGGACGAAGTTCCCGGCAAGGATCTCAACAAGCCTCTATATGGTTCCCAGGCCGCCATTCTGCCCGAAGGCATTACCAAGGATGACGTTTACGCCATCATTGGCACGCCGCGTACTAAGTATGGATTCATTGACAAGTGGCTCGTTCGTGGCACCTATCACATTGAAGGCGGCATGTTGAAGGATGGCACCGGAACCATGGTGGCCGGCGGCAACCAGCACAGCCGTCACTGGGCTGAGTCGCTGACGCCGGAAATGGCAAAAAAGATTGCGGCCTACGTCCCAGGCTTTCCCACCAAGCTGGAAGACTTCGGCGACAACGGCAGCAAGGTGTGGGGTATGACCAGCTATGGCGCCAAGAACCGCAAGGCCATGCTCTTCCAGCCCGCCACCAGCTATTGCGAGGTTTGCCACAGCTTCAAGTTCGACTTCAAGAACCAGCAGGAGTTGATGGCCGCACTTGGCAACCCCGAGGAACTGCGCAAGCACACGGTCAACAAGGGCATTACCTGCGAGGAGTGTCACGGCGCGGGAGCCCACCTGGTGGGCGCGCGCGGCGCTGGCATGCCCAGCAACTGCGAGCGCTGCCACCAGCGCTTCGCCTGGAACAAGGACGAGGCTGCGGCCAACCCGGACAAACCTTTCAGCTCATTCTTTAAAACGAAGTGCCCAGCCTGCGGCACCGAAGGTTCGCAGAGCTACAACACGGCTCACTACGAGAAAGGCATGCGCTGCGGTACCTGCCACGATCCGCACGAGGTCACGCAGAACGACTGGCGCGATCCCTACACCAAGCCCGGCCTGCGTAAGAAGTGCGGAGACTGCCACACCGAGCAGGCCAACTACGCCAAGCAGAGCAACGTCCACAACGGCCATGACTGCACCAGTTGCCACATGCCGGTGCTGATGAGCTGCGAGAACTTCGGCACCATCCAGTTCCCCGACTACGGAGGTTTTGACAATACCCGCGCGGCCCACATCTGGAAGATCAACGTGGACCCCGAAGAGAAGACGCTGAACCCGCCGCCGGGCAAGGACCGCAACTTCAAGGACGGCGCATGGCGCCTGGCCAAGAAGAACGGCAAACCCTACATCGACCTGATGTGGTCTTGCGGCCGCACCAGCTTCAGTGATGGCAACGTGCTTGAGGCAGGCGGATGCCACAGCCCAGCGCAGAGCGCGCAGCCCAAGGACTTGCAGTTCACCAACCAGCGGATGATCTACGACCGTGTCATGGTTTGGCAGAAGCCGATTAAAGAAGGCGTCACTGAGGTCAAAACGCAGTTGACACTGGCCGCATCCAGGCTGATGAACGCCAAGCTCACCGATGCGCAGCGCGCCCAGGTGCAGGTGATGCTCAACCAGGCGCAGACCAGCATTGACAGTGTGCAGAAGGACGGCTCCTGGGGCGTGCACGCTCCGGAGTACACCCTGCAAAAGGTGAACGAGGCCAAGGTGCTGGCCAAGGGCGCCAACGCCATCCTGTTGAACAAGCAGGTGGCGCAAAAGTAGTTGTGGAAGTAACCTCCTGAGAGATTGGGGCGGCGGGCCTTGCCTTACGCCGTCCCATCTTTTTCCAGATGAGGAGTTGTATGCGAATGTTGAAACTCTCTTTGCTTGCGCTGGCAGTGGCCGCGCTGTTTGTAATCACAAACCCGGCCGCGGCTTCCACGCCCGTGCAGGGCGAGCAGTACCAGGCGCTCAGTCTTCGTGAGGCTAATGATCTTCACGGCAAGCCCGGGGTTTACTTCCTGGACTGCAACGAGCCTGATGTGCACGCGCAGTACCACGTGCCTGGCTCGGTGTGGGTCATCAGCGATGATCTCCTGAAATATCTACCTGCCGATCACCAGGCCACCATCGTTTTCTACTGCTATAACCGCCGCTGCTCGGCCAGTCACGCCGCGGCCCGCGAAGCCGTCAAACTCGGCTACCGCAAGGTCTTCGTCATGCCCGACGGCATCACCGGATGGGTGTTGGCAGGTTTGCCGGTAGAGAAGGACGCCAGGCACTAGGATTACATTTCTCTTCGTGCTTATCGCTCATCAACAATTGTGAATAGTATGAGTGCGCCGGTTGCCTCACAATAGAGGCATGGCAAAGAGCGTATTTATCTTGGGGATGATTCTGGCCGCCAGTGGACTCATCTCCCCGCCGCTGGCCCTGGCCTGCGGTCTGGCCTTTGGGCTTACCATGAGCCACCCTTATCCGGCGGGTGCGCGCAAGTACACTCGCGTGCTTTTGCAGGTATCCGTAGTCGCGCTCGGCTTTGGCATGAATCTGCATCAGGTGCTGCGGGCCGGCAGCAGCGGCTTTCTATATACGGCGCTCAGCATCACTGCGACATTGCTGGTTGGCACCGCAGTGGGGGCAATGCTGAGCGTGGGCCGCGTGCCGTCGTTTCTCATCTCTTCTGGCACGGCGATCTGCGGGGGCTCGGCCATTGCTGCTGTGGGTCCGATAACCAAGGCCACCGACGATGAGATGGCGGTCTCGCTCGGAACAATCTTTGTGCTGAACTCGGCAGCGCTGCTGGCCTTCCCACCAATTGGTTCTGCATTGCATCTCACGCAGGAGCAGTTTGGATTATGGGCGGCGCTGGCGATACACGACACCAGTTCGGTCGTTGGCGCGACGGCCAAATACGGCGCCGTGGCGCTTGCCGTGGGCACCACCGTCAAACTGGCACGCGCACTCTGGATCGTTCCGCTTTCGTTAGGCGCTGCAGCGGTGAAGCGGAGCCGGAGCAAAATCCGGTGGCCGTGGTTTATTCTCTTTTTTTTACTGGCAGCTGTTGCCAATAGCTACCTACCCATGCCGTTTGCCATTTATCCCAGACTCGCCGGCCTGGGGCGGACGGGATTGACGGTAACGCTATTCCTCATTGGCAGCGGGCTTTCCCTGTCAACTCTGCGCCAGGTGGGCTTTCGACCGCTTCTGCAGGGCATACTGCTGTGGATTGCGGTCAGCGTCAGCACGTTGCAGTTGATCCGCATTGGGTGGATCCGGCTCTAATTCGAACGCTTGTCTAGTGCTGGAACTGGCAATGAGACCTGTAGGGCACCCTTCTAAACTAGACATTCAGGGTCTGCTTCACGGCTTGGCCAGTCCGGCGAAACGATACATCCACTAGCAGATGCGGCACTTACGGCCTACCTGTAGAGCAATCGGATGCCCGTGGACACATTATTCGTATGTTACCAAGGTAACTAAACGAACAACTCCTGCTTGTGCCTCCGCGCAGTCTGGTGCATCCTTACACACCGGGTTTTAGAAGCAGGCAGCCCTGCCGACGGCAGACGCAGCTCGGTTCAATGGAATGATGCACGGGCTCATGGGGTTTATTTTCTCGATACAGAGGAGATTATGGACTCGAGTAAATATAGCGGCCAGCCATCCGAGGATATCGTCCTCGACTCCGAGCTCTACAATATTCATCCAACAATAGCCGAGCGCAAGATCAATGAGCGGCGCAACCTACGTATTCCATGCAACCACGTCCAGGCTTGCGTAGAAAGCTCCGGCGAGAGGATCATCGTCGAGGTTGTAAACATCAGCCGCCGTGGTTTGTGTTTCCGCGCGGAAAACCATTTTATGACGGGGTTAGAGATCACCATCGCCACGCACTACAGTCAAGGCGGGCAGAATATCTTCCAGCGGGCAAAGATTGTGCGCTCCTCCCGGACGGAGGGGGAAACGCAGTACGAATACGGCGTCGAAATGCTCAAATAGCTTAGGCAGCGCCAGTGCGACAGGATGATATGCCGTGAGCCGCCTCCTAAGAAAAGGCCCCGGTATGCTACAGGGAGATGCTGGCAATGCTCTTTTCCCGCGCGTCTGCGGGGTGTAATGACCTACGTTACCAACACTCTAATATCGAATTAGACATATCCCAATTTTGCGGAAGAGGAACATTGCCGGTTCCTGTGCCGACAGCGCATTTTTACGCTGTCACAGTTAAGGAAAGTTGCCGGTGATTCACATCAGTCGTAATTAGCTCCGTTCCTTCTCCACTAACTATCAAACCTGTCAGCATATCTCTACCTTTGCAGGCATCAGCATGATTGATGTCGCTGCCGTGCTTTTTCCCGAGCAGTTTCCCAAAATAGCACTCCGCGAGCCTTCTTAGCCTAAGTTGCATATGTTTTTGTTCGGGATGGGTGGAGAATGTGCCGGTCAGCGTGCCGGCATTACAAAGCTGCTTCTGGAAAGGAGGAGCCACGTGCCTGCTGCCATAGTGGAGACTCCGGACACAAACGAACGAGCCTTTATCGATCAAGTCATTACCAGCCAGGGTGATCGCCCAGGCAATCTGTTGGGAATCCTTCAGGCTGTTCAGAACCATAACCCCCACGACTACCTTCCCATGGAAACTCTGCGCTACATCGCAGAGAAGACACAGATACTGCTTTCACAGGTGTACAGCGTGGCGACGTTTTATGCGTTCTTCAACCTGCAGCCGCAGGGAGAGAACACGCTGTGCATCTGCCGCGGAACGGCCTGCCATACTCGCGGCTCGCGTGAGTTGCTGGATAGCCTGCTGCTTGATTTAGGACTGGGGCAGCCGGAAGACTTGAGTGGCGGCGGCGGTGCCGACAAGCTGGCGCTGACCACCCAGGACCGCAGGTTCACGGTGCGGACGGTGGCCTGCTTTGGGCAGTGCGCACTGGCCCCCGTGGTCGAGGTCAATCACCACATCTGTGGACACGTCAATGAACACACGCTGCAGCGGCAGCTCAAAGAGCTGCTGCGGGAGAATCAGTGATGCCGCTCATCCAGGATTTGGGCGCATTCAACACCGTGCGGGAAACCGGGCTTTTAAAGCTGACGCCCAATGTTCCGCGCGTCACGATTGGGATGGGGACGTGCGGCCGTGGTAATGGCGCCGAGGGTGTCTTCCAGGCATTTGCCGACCTGAGCTCACGAAGTGGAGTGGATCTGCAGTTGGCGGGCGTAGGCTGCTTTGGTTCCTGCTCGCAGGAGCCGCTTGTGGGCATCCGTATACCGGGCAATCCACTGCTCATCCTCCACCGCGTGCAGAGCAACGACGTTGTGCGCATTATGCACGAGATGAACTTGGGTAAAGTTCCGCTCGATCTGGTTTATTGCAAGATCGAGGAGTGGGACCACATCACATCGCATATCCGCTACGGCCATGGTTATCCCGATATCCCGCTCTGGAATGAATTGCCGTTCTTCAAAGGACAGAAGAAGATCGTCCTGCGCAACTGCGGCATCATCAACCCGGAGGATATCGAGGAGTATATCGGTGTCGGCGGCTACCAGACGCTGTATAAGGTGCTGATCGACGAGAGGCCGGAGAGCGTTGTCGAGCGGGTGAAGGCGGCCAAGCTGCGTGGCCGCGGCGGAGCCGGCTTCCTGACGGGCAATAAATGGGAGTTCTTGGCTAAGGCCCTGGCGGATCAGAAGTATCTGATTTGCAATGCGGACGAGGGAGATCCCGGGGCCTACATGAACCGCAACGAGATTGAGGGTGACCCGCACGCGCTGCTGGAGGGGATGATCATCGGTGGCTATGTAATGGGGGCCACGAAGGGCATCATCTATGTGCGTGCCGAGTACCCGCTGGCCGTGCAGCGCATTCATCGGGCAATCGACCAGGCGCGCGAGTACGGGCTGCTGGGCGACAACATCCTAGACCGCCGATTCAGCTTTGACGTGGATGTTGTCGAGGGCGCCGGGGCCTTCGTCTGCGGCGAGGAGACGGCGCTGATTGCCTCGCTCGAGAATAGCGCCGGACGTCCGCGTACCCGTCCACCCTTCCCCGCACAGAAAGGACTGTGGGGCAAGCCCACCAGCATCAACAACGTCGAGACCTGGTACAACATTGTGCCCATCGTAAGCCGGGGTGCGGCCTGGTTCAGCGACACGGGCAGCGCCAAGAGCTCGGGAACGAAGGTGTTCTCGCTGGTGGGAAAGGTGCACAACACGGGACTGGTGGAGATGCCGCTGGGTACGCCATTGAAGACCTTCATCTATGACATCGGTGAAGGGGGATGCACTCCGGGGCGGGTCATAAAGGCGGTACAAACCGGTGGACCTTCGGGCGGCTGCATTCCTCAGGAGATGTTCGACACTCCGGTGGACTACGAGAGCCTGCAGCAACTGGGATCAATCATGGGCTCCGGCGGCATGGTGGTGATGGATGAAGACAACTGCATGGTTGACGTGGCGCGCTTCTTCATCGAGTTCACCCACTCGGAATCGTGCGGCAAGTGCATTCCCTGTCGAGTTGGGCTGAACAAATTGCTGCGCATCCTGAATGGCATCACGCACGGCGTGAGTGGCATGTCCAACCGGCTGGAAAACCTGGAAGAACTGAGCCGTATGATCCGAGACTGTTCGCTGTGCGGGCTGGGACAAACCGCGCCCAACCCGGTTTTGACCACGATGCGGCATTTCCGCGGCGAATTTGAGGACCATCTGCGGGCGCATCTATGCACGGCCGGCGTCTGCCAGGACTTGGAGCTTTCGCCTTGCGAGAACAGCTGCCCGCTGCACATGAACATTCCGCGCTTCCTGCAACTCTATAAGGAGCACCGCCTGGAGGATGCCTTCGAGTCGGTCATCCTGGATAATCCACTGCCGGCGTCGACCGGGCGGGTCTGCCAGCATCCTTGCGAGAACCGCTGCCGCCGCTCAACGATCGACGAGGCGCTGAACATGCGCGAGGTGCATCGCCGCATCGCCGATTCCATCTACTTCTCCGACCACTTCGATGTCCTGGTGAACCGTATTGCCCAGCGCAAGTTCCCCTCGACGGGACGCAAGGTGGCCGTGGCCGGTGCCGGTCCTACGGGCCTGACGGCGGCCTTTTATTTGGCTCTGATGGGCCATGATGTAACGGTATTTGATGAGAAGTCCGAGGCCGGGGGAATGCTGCGCTTTGCCATTCCTGAGTACCGTTTGCCTAAGTCGGTGCTGAGTCGCGAGGTGGAGCTGATCGAGCGCATGGGAGTGAAGTTTGTCTTCAATACGCGGGTTGGCTTTGAACTTAGCCTCAACGAGATGGCCGATCGCTTTGACTCCGTGTTCATCTCCATCGGTACCTGGAAAGAGTCTTGGCTTTACCTGCCGGGCACAGAACTGAAGGGCGTGCACGCCGCGCTCCTCTTCCTGGAGTCAGTGGCAAAGAACGAGGAGATACGAGTGGGGCGGAGGGTGGCGGTCATCGGCGGTGGAAATGCGGCCATCGATTCGGTACGCACCGCCAGGCGCATAGGTGCTCAGGCCACGGTGTTCTATCGGCGCGACCGCAAGGATATGCCAGCTATCGAGGAAGAGGTGATCGCGGCCGAGGAGGAGGGCGTGGAGTTTGTCTTCCGGGCAATTCCGCATCGTATCCTGGGCGATGCCGAGGGTAACGTGAAGGCCATCGAAGTAGTGAAGGCGCAGCCCGGTGAGTACGACAAGTCTGGACGCCGCAAGCCGGTACCAACCGGGGAGATTCAGCGCTATGAATGCGACACGGTGATATTGGGCGTGGGCGAGATCTTCGATCAGGATTTCTGCCGTGCTTCAGGACTGGAATTGAAGGAGGAGGGCACGATCATTGTGGATCGCTTCTCGCTGGAGACCAGCCGTCCGAACTTCTACGCCGGCGGCGATGTGATCAGCGGTGCGTCCAACGTCTCCAATGCGATGGAGTATGGCAAACGTGCGGCGCGCAACATCGACGAAAGTCTGATGGGCGAAGCGCGGTGGGAGAAACTTATTCCGGATTTCAACTACGAACAGAGGGTACCCGAGGAGGCTAATACTGCGACTCGGCACCATGCTCGCTGCGTCGCGGCCAAAGTGCGGGTGCAGTCGCAGGTGGAAGTGGTGACTGGCATGGCCCCCGAGGAGGCATGGGAAGAGGCTTGTCGCTGCCTGCGCTGCGATATTCGGACCCATGTGAGCGTCAGCTAATGAGAGGAGACAGCCTTGCCGGAGAATAAACTGTCGATCCGTATTGATGGCGAACTAGTGAGCACCGTGGAAGGACAGACCATCCTGCAGGCGGCGCGAGCGGCCGGCAAGAAGATTCCCACGCTTTGCTACCTGGAGGGCTTAAGCGCCGCCGGTGCCTGCCGGCTGTGCGTGGTCGAGGTCTCGGGCACGGATCGCCCACTGCCCGCCTGCACCACGCCGGTGCGGGAAGGGATGGCGGTGATCACGGTTTCAGATAAGCTGACTCACTACCGCCGCATCGCCATCGATCTGCTGATGGTGGAACGCAATCATATCTGCGCGGTCTGCGTTTCCAATGGCCACTGCGAACTGCAGGCCATGGCCACCGCGTTGGGCATCACCAACACGCGCTACTGGTACAACTTTCCCAAGCTGCCGGTGGACCTCACACACCGGCTCTTTGTGCTGGATCACAACCGCTGCATTCTGTGTACGCGTTGTGTCCGTACCTGCCGTGAGGTGGAGAACGCGTGTGTCTGGGAGGTGTCTTCGCGCAGCATCCACTCGCGCATCAGCAGCGACTTGAACCAGCCCTGGGGCGAGTCCGCCAACTGCACCAGTTGCGGAAAGTGTGTGCAGGCCTGTCCCACCGGCGCGCTGTCGGAGAAGGGATGGGCGGTGGAGGAGATGGTGAAGCGCAACGACAACATCACCCGCCTGGGTGTCCGCAGAGGAGTTCGTTCATGAAAAAGGTGAGGGTGGCTACAACTTGGCTTGATGGCTGTTCGGGATGCCATATGTCGCTGCTGGATTGCGATGCGGCCGTGATCTCATTGGCCGGCAGGATCGAACTGGTATACGGTCCGTTGGTCGATGCCCAGGAATTCCCCGAATCGGTGGATGTAACGCTGGTGGAGGGCGCGGTGAGCTCTGTGGAGGACATGCACAAGATTCAGACGATTCGCCAGCAGTCACACCTGGTGGTAGCTTTGGGCGATTGCGCCGTCACCGGCAATGTGCCCTCCATGCGCAACACGATTCCCGTCAGTCAACTGCTCAACCGTGTCTATGTGGAAGACGCGGACGAGGGTAAGACGATTCCCACTGACGGGGTCCCCACGCTGATGAAGCACGCCCGCCCGCTACAGGAATTTGTGAAGGTTGACATCTACATTCCCGGCTGTCCTCCGCCGGCCCAGGCCATCCTGAGCGTGGTGAGTGATCTGCTGGACGGTCGCAAGCCACAGCTGAATCCGAAAGCCAAGTGGGGTTAGGGAGCAGGCCATGAAGAAGCTCACGATCGATCCCGTGTCCCGCGTAGAAGGCCACGCAAGAATCTCCATTCATCTCAACGACGATGGCAGCGTAGCCTCCACGCAGTTGCACGTCACGCAATTCCGCGGCTTCGAAGTTTTCACCGCCGGCCGGCCATATTACGAGATGCCCGGCATCACGGCACGCATCTGTGGCATCTGTCCAGTAAGCCATCTGTTGGCCTCGGCAAAGGCCTGCGACGCCATCATGGCCGTGAAGATTCCGGCCGCGGCTCACCGGCTGCGCGAGATGCTGCACTACGCGCAGATTGTGCAATCCCACGCGCTGAGTTTCTTCTATCTTTCCGCGCCGGACCTGCTGCTGGGGATGGACTCCGACCCGGCGCGGCGCAACGTGCTGGGAGTGATCGAAAAGCATCCCGAGCTGGCGCGCATGGGCATCGAGCTGCGTAAATTCGGCCTGCAAGTCATTGAAGGGCTGGCGCGGGAACGGGTACACCCCTCCTGGGTGGTGCCGGGCGGCGTCAACGCGCCGATGACAGCGCAGCTGCGCGACTGGATTGCTGCGGAACTGCCTGCTGCCATCATCGCTGCCGAGCGCGCGCTGGCAATCTTCAAGCCACTTCTCGACAAATTTGCAGGTGAGATTGATCACTTTGGCGCCATGCCCACACTCTACGCCGGAACCGTGAATGCCTCGGGCGACCTGCAACTCTACGACGGCCAGCTGCGCTTCATTGATGCTGCCGGTACGGTGTTGCAGGGGGGAGTAGCAGCCGAAGACTACGCCAGCTACATCGGCGAGAGCTCTCTGCGCGACTCCTATCTCAAGGCGCCATACTTCAAGCCTCTCGGCTATCCTGACGGGATGTACCGCGTGGGGCCGCTCGCGCGGATCAATGTAGCCGAACGCTGCGGAACACCGAAGGCCGACGCTGAGAAGGCCGAGTTCCATCGGCTCTTTGGAAGGCCGGCACACAGCTCATTCCTCTTCCATTACGCACGGCTCATCGAGCTGTTACACGGGTTGGAGCGGATCGGCAACCTGGCTGCCGACCCGCAGATTCTGGAAACCCACGTCCGCGCCACAGCGGGGGTCAACGCACTTGAGGGAGTTGGTATGGTGGAAGCCCCGCGGGGTGTGCTCATCCACCACTACAAGGTGGACGAAAACGGTGCCATAACCTGGGCGAATCTCATCGTCGCCAGCGGACACAACAACCTGGCCATCGGCAAGAGCATACAGCAGGTGAGCGAGCATTTTGTGCACGGCAACCGGCTGCAGGAAGGGATGCTGAATCGCGTTTCCGCCGTAGTACGCGCCTACGACCCCTGCTTCAGTTGCGCAACTCACGCTGACGGACAGCCCGCGATGATAATCCAACTGCTGGCTCCGGATGGAAGCCTGCTCGACGAAATTCGCAACCTATAGGCGCCAGCGGAATAAAGTCCGGTGACAGGAGCGCCTCAGTCAGGCGTAATCGGGCGTTGTTCAACAATCTTCCACGCATCGTCCTGCCGCAGCGAGTAAATAATCGTTGCCTTCTCGAGTCTGTCGCCCTGATCAGACCAGGGCCAGGCCATCAGTACCGACTCATCGGTGCAACCGGTGAAGACGCGATAGGCATCCTGCGCACTGATAAACCACTTAGTTGGAATCTCCGCCGTGTGATCTTCTTTCCCATGTCGGTATGTATAGGCTGCGCGAATGGCGGCCACAGCGTTATCCCCGGTATGAAGGCTCGTTGCCAATTCACGCAAGGGGTCGATAATCCGAGGCTCTCTCACCTCTAACACCCGATGGCATAGCTCACACTTCACCGCCGCCAAAGCTCCCCGCTCCCTATCAATAATTTGAAAGTGGCGGCCGGGGCAAGGCGCCTCGGCAAATGTGAGATGTGCTCCATGCTCACCCGGGAACTGAATATCTGAATGCGTATTCATACTGATTCTCCGCTTTCTGTCTCGTAGTCGATCTCGACACGAAACACCCGGTGTTGTTGGAACTAGGCCTCAGCCAGCTTAGTGCAACACCTCGCGGTCATTGAGGAAAGGACAACCAAATACTTGCGACCGTGTACCCCCGGCTTCGGCGTTACCAATTCTTGCCGCCCAGGACACCCTTAGACGGCAGTATTCACCACCGTCAGCCGCCGCTTGCGGCATCTACCCGCGTAATGTAGCACTGTCCCTGCGGCTGTCAATAGAAACGAATGACCAACCATCGACTTGTACCGCTTTGGCACATTCTATTGTTCAACCCCATGCCATTTGCCCGATGTATAGGTCAGACAAGTGGCGCAACACTAAATTGCACCCAATGTCCGGCGGTAACCTTACAACTTATTTCACCGTTTGATTGTAAGGTTCGTGAGTAAATAACGGGTCCGCGAGAGCAACGTGTGCGGGAACAAGTGGCATCGAAGGCTAAAATCCCGCAGGTCGTTCAGAGGCGACATTGAATAGCTTCTCCAGTGCAAGCCCGGCATTTCCGAGCGTACCCTCGTCTAACAGGATTACGTTCAGCGAGTCATAAGGCCAATCCGGCAGTCCGCGGACACCAGCCCAGCCGAAGTCATCGCCAGAAACTCTCTCCGCGTTATGCGTATGGTTGGCCTCCAACCAAATTATCGGATGAACGATAGCGCTCACGACTGTCACGGGCCGCGGCACCTACAGGCAGTTAGTGCCGATCACATCAAAGTATAGAAAGCTCTATTTCAATTGACCTACGATCAGATCGCTGGGGCCGGGAAGGGCAATCCTGCGTGCTTCTGGAAACCCGGCAGCCCGCATCCAGCCAACATATTCCTGTTCACTGTAACTGGCGCCTGCATCAGTGCCGACAAGCATGTTGATGGAGAATAGCGCCGCGTGTTGCGGACCAGTTTTATCGGGGTTGAGGATGAAGTCCTGCACCACGAGCCGGCCGTTGGGCGCAAGTGCCTGGCGAGCACGCATGAAAAGGTTCTGATTCTGCTCCTCGGAGAACATATGGCAGATCGCATTCAACAGGATGATGTCGTGGCCGGAACCGAAATCGTCGTAGAGCATATTTCCGGCACGGATGTTGACTTGTGCCGAAACGCCAGCGCTTTCGACATAGTGTGTGGTGAGCGGCACGACGTCAGGTAAGTCAAGAATCTCGCACTGCACGCTCGCAGAAGCCTTTGCAAAAGCGATTGAGTAGACGCCGGAGCCGCCGCCGAGATCGAGAATTCGCCGAACCCCATTCGTGCCCAGGGCCTTCACCAACAGGGGAGCGCGATCCTTGGCATTCAGCTGCATGGCGGCAATAAAGCTATGAGTCCATTCGGGAGTATTGCTGCGCTCGAGCGGAATCCGGCTGCCGCTGCGCACTACATCCGTCAGCGTGCTCCAGCGATGCCAGATGTTGGCCGTATGCAGCAGGCCATCGCGCTGATTGTCTTTAGAATCATGTACGAAGTAGCGCGTAGAGTCGGGAGTGTTCTTGTAAATGGCTCCAGATTTGCTGAGAAGTTCCAGAGCGACGAGCGCATCGAGCAGGATCTCAGCCGCACGAGCGTTCGCGTGAATCCGCGTGGCAATCCGTTCTGCATCAGCGCCGTCGCCAACAGCGGAGAAAATATCGAGTTCAAGCGCCGTAAGAACGCAACGACTCGGCATATAGCCGCGGATCATTTGAAAGAGGTGGTCAGGCAGCGTGCCTGCCTTGTCGCGGGCAGCCATCGCTGCACGGAACTTCTCGCCATGGTCGATCGACATGGCTCTCATCGCGGAAGCATCCTTCCAGATAAGACGATCGACGGGCTTTCCATCAGAAAGGTGCCGGCCGAAGATTTCCTCTACATCGGACGCTTGAACACGCCGATACCAGGTTCCTTCGGGATACACGACCATGATGGGACCTTCGTCGCATAACCCCATGCAGCCGCTGGTAGTGACCTGAACTTCGCTTCTGAGGCCGTGTGCCTGAATTTCACGATCCAATGTGTCAAGGACGGCGAGCGAACCGCTGGCCGGGCAGGAGGGAACACCTTCAGGTTTTTGCTGGGTGCAGACAAAGAGATGAATCCGGAACGGCTCCATCGCGCTCTCCAATCGGAGAAAATGGTAGCGATTTTCGTACTGCCATACAAGGCGAAGTGAAGTGTAGCTAATAGGCGCCGAGTTTGCGCTACAT
>Ga0371490_1001164_pt1 | contig 14406 bp, 10 predicted proteins | sample MB2SIPfraction_FD_207959 | JGI IMG/M metagenome (GOLD analysis project Ga0371490, IMG submission 207959) | Lab enriched peat soil microbial communities from McLean, Ithaca, NY, United States - MB28FN SIP fraction | ecosystem: Environmental > Terrestrial > Soil > Wetlands > Peat | place: USA... | reverse complement strand
TTGCGGCAAAAAGCGTTGGCGCGGAGATCGCGCTGTCGAAGATGACATCCGTCATCTCACCGACGAACAAATCTGGCAAATGCGGTCCACGGAGCGAAAGACGTTCATTGATCGGTTGCGTAAACGATATGCCCGCCAACTCGCTTCAGAAGGTGGAGACCCATCAGATGCGAGTAATATCTTCGACGAAAATGCGTTGACTTTGGGATTTGCACGGCGCTTTGCGACATATAAGCGGCCAGATCTACTCCTGCTTGATTCTGAGAGGCTGGTTCGCCTTCTTTCCGACCCTCAACGGCCGGTACAACTGATTCTTGCCGGCAAGGCACACCCTCAGGATTTGCCAGGACAGGCTTTGATCAAGAAGTGGAAGGATTTTATCCGGCGTCCTGAAGTTCGTTCGAGAGTCGTCTTTCTAAGCGACTATGACATGATGCTGGCGCAGCACATGGTGCACGGAATTGACTTATGGATCAATACGCCGCGCCGTCCATGGGAGGCTTGCGGAACAAGTGGGATGAAGGTACTTGTAAATGGTGGCTTGAACTTATCGGAGTTAGACGGATGGTGGGCTGAGGCCTACTCTCCCGAAGTTGGATGGGCCATCGGTGACGGCAAAGAGCATGGAGACGATCCTGCCTGGGATCGCACAGAGGCTGAAGCCGTCTATGCTGCATTGGAGAATGAAGTCATTCCGGAGTTTTACGAACGGAATGAAAAGGGCCTGCCGCTGAAGTGGTTGGGACGTGTACGAGAGAGCATGGCAAGGCTTACTTCGGAATTCTCTGCTACCCGTGCTATCCGCGAATATACCGAGAATCACTATCTGCCGGCCGCTTCCAATTACCGCGAGCGTGCAGCGGAAGACAGCAAACTTGGTGAGAGTCTACTCCACTGGCAGCAAGAGATCGATCGGCATTGGAGCACAGTACGATTTGGTACGGTGGGAATCGAGACGCACGACGGACAGCATTTCTTTCAGGTCGAGGTTCTTCCGGGCAACCTCAATCCAGATCAACTGACAGTCGAACTCTACGCAGACTCAGTTCAGGGCGGCCAACCTATTCTTGAGGTGATGATTGCACCCAAACCCAGTGCCGATGCGCCGGGCATGTTGACCTATTCGGCCCACGTATCCGCAACTCGTCCCGCGGGCGACTACACTGCGCGCATCATCCCCCACCATCCCAACGCTCCGGTGCCGCTCGAAGCGCCGCGGATTCTTTGGCAGCGTTGATCGACAAGGCAAATCGGGAAATTTGCGTCATCTGCCCCTGCGATTCAAAATGATGACTGGATTGCCTGCTGTTCACATTTGACCTGATTCATTGGAAACTCCAATTGAGACTGCAAGAAGTCCGAGGTGGATGAATGGTGAAAAAGCTGATTGTCTTTGATCTCGACGGAACGCTCGCGGCAAGCAAATCGTCACTCGATGCCGAAATGTCGTCTCTCCTGCATGACCTGCTCGGTGTCGTCAAGGTGGCTATCATCTCCGGAGGCGCATGGCTACAGTTTGAAAAGCAGGTGCTCTCCCATCTTCCCCCGGACGAACGTATGGCAAGGCTATCCATTCTCCCTACATGTGGTACACAATTCTTCCAATACACCGGCGGGTGGAAGCGGCTCTATGCAGAAGATTTCACAGCGGACGAAAAAGAAAAGATCGTCAGTTCTTTGAACAAAGCCGTAAAAACCGCGGGCTTCCCGGTCGAAAAGACGTGGGGAGAGACCATTGAAGATCGTGGAAGCCAGATAACCTATTCCGCACTGGGCCAGCAGGCTCCCTTGGAGGAGAAGGAGAAATGGGACTCGGATTTCGCCAAGCGGAAGAAGATCAAAACGATCCTCGACACTCTGATTCCCGAGTTCTCGGTGCGACTCGGTGGTTCGACATCCATTGATGTCACCAAGCCGGGAATTGACAAAGCATACGGGATCAAAAAACTGCAAGAAACACTTGGCATTTCTATAAAGGAAATGATTTACGTAGGAGACGCCTTGTTTGTGGGAGGGAATGACTACCCTGCCGAACAGGCAGGTGTCATCTCAATTCCAGTTCGAGGTCCAAATGAGACCAAGCGGGTGATCGAAGCGATCATCGCTTGTTTGGACGACGGTCAACAGGCGCGAACCTTCGAGGTGGCAAGTGCGACTCTTTGAGGAGTACAGATGGAAGCGTCTCGGATTCACAGTTGCTGAAAGTCCTCAATCGCCAGACCGCCTGTGATTCGCGGCATTCATAAGAATCTCGAAGGTAGAAAGATCGGACAGGCCAAAGGGCATAGCCTCGCTCAATCGCGCAAGAATACATTCAGCAACGATTTATGCATCTCTGGCAGATGGTTAGGGCGGAAGTGGTTGGGGGGAGACCCATGTTGCCGCGCTTGTCCTGTCGCCGGATTCTCCATTTACTACATCAGAATTCTCTTCACGGAATTTGTCCCCCTGAAGCGTACGTGAAACACGGTTCGCGTAAACTGTACTTATGTCCTGTTCTCCCACCGCTGAGAACCAGCCGAAAATGAGTTGGATCACGGCCCTCCGGGCGCGTTTGATAGCTCATCTTCAACAGCGCGAGGAGCAGGTGTTTCTTCTTCTGTCGCTGCTGATCGGAGCGCTCACCGGACTCGCCGTTGTCGCCTTTATCGTGCTCACCGAGCGGCTGGGAATGCGCCTCTATCCGCCGGATAGCGCCGCGTGGAGGCGTGTGTTGGTGCCAGTGGCGGGATCGCTGGCCATGGGTTTCCTTCTCTATCGTTTTTTCCCTTACGCTCGCGGCAGCGGCGTGCCACAGACCAAGGCCGCGCTCTTCGCCCGGGATGGGTTCATCTCCCTGCGCACCGTCCTGGGCAAGTTTTTCTGCACGGCGACCACGCTGGCGAGCGGGATTCCACTGGGCCGCGAGGGACCATCTGTCCAGGTGGGCGCCGGAATCGGATCGGTACTCGGCCGATGGCTCGGATTGCGCCCGGAGAAGGTAAAGGCCCTGATTCCCGTAGGCGCGGCTGCCGCCATTGCCGCCGCATTCAATACGCCGATGGCGGCCGTGTTGTTTTCCCTCGAAGAGGTGATGGGCGACATGCACGCGCCTATCCTGGGTTCGGTCGTGCTCGCCTCTGCCACCTCCTGGGCGGTCTTGCGCCTCCTGCTTGGCAATAACCCGTTGTTTCAAGTGCCGCAATATACACTGGTACATCCGCTGGAACTCGCCATTTACGCCCTATTGGGCATCGCTGGAGGCTTTTTGTGCGTAGCCTTCACCCGGCTTTTGTTGGGAATGCGTAGATTCTTTCTGCACCTGCCCAAGAGAACGCGCTGGTGGCACCCCGTCGTGGGCGGCGTGACGGTCGGCCTGATGGGCTGGTTTGTGCCCCAAGTGCTGGGTGTCGGGTATACCTATGTCGGCAGCGCTTTGAATGGAACGATGGCGCTCAAATTGATGCTGCTACTCGTGGTGCTCAAGCTCATTGGTGTTACTGTCAGTTATGCCTCCGGAAACGCTGGTGGAATCTTCGGCCCGAGTTTATTTCTCGGCGCCATGCTGGGCGGGGCCATCGGCACCGTAGCCCATGGCTTGTTGCCGGGATACACAGCAACCCCTGGAGCTTACGCGCTGGTCGGCATGGGCGCGCTCTTCGCGGGGATCGTGCGCGCTCCCATGACCTCGGTACTGATGATCTTTGAAATGACGCGGGACTACGCTGTCATTGTGCCGCTGATGATTGCAAACCTGACCAGCTTCTTCATCTCTTCCCGATTTCAGAAGCAGCCCATCTACGAGGCTTTGGCTCTTCAGGATGGCATTCATTTGCCCAGCTACAGTACTCGCGACGAACCCAACCAGCGAACCGTGGCTCAGGTCATTCGGAAATCTCCGCGAATACTTTCCGCGCAAATGCGCGTTGAGGATGCCGTTGAACTAACTCGATCCAGCCAGCTCCGCATCTGGCCCGTTGCCGAGAAGAACTACTTTCTGGGAATGTTGACTAGAGAGACGCTGGGGTGCGCCTTTGCCGACGGGAGAAAAGAACAGCCGCTGAAAGACCTTGTGGAAACGCTCCATGTTCCGCACCTCCACACGGATCATGCCCTGCATCTGGCTCTCGAACGCATGAGTAAGTACCATCTCGATCTCTTGCCGGTCGTCCACCGGGCGGATATTCACAAACTCGAAGGCGTTGTGACGCTAAAGGATGTGTTGAATGAGTACGGAGTTGACTGCATCAGCGGGTTGTCCGACTCCTCACACTAGAATAAAGCTGGGGGACGCCCAACGCCGCAGCGTCCGTCGCGCCAGCGACTTAGTTCAAACGCCAATGTCGACAGGAATCGCTCTCGATAGGCGCCAAATAGCCGATGCGCTCAACAACGAAAGCAGCAAGCTCAACAATCCGGATTCCCGGCAGTGACGTGTATCCAGGAGACTGACCCGCCGCCAGAAGACGAAAATTCATAGAATCTCCGCCCCAATCCGGGTATACTGTCGTCAAGGCGGCGGGTGACGATCCTGGCCGGCCGGAAGCGAGGTGCGTCTTCCGCAGTGACTCCAATTCACTGACATTCGACGTTCCAGCCTCGGGGACTTCCCGTTGGCGCGCGGTGGTTCGTGTGCTGCGAAGTCCCATGGACTCCTTGAGTTGCGCTCTCCTTCCTTCCTCCTGTGCCCTCTGCGGCTCCCCTCTGCCGCATCTCTCTTCCGTGCCCATTTGTGATGTTTGCTGGACGGAGTTTCCCGTGCAGAGCGGTGCCCTGTGTGCCCGCTGCGGCGATACGCTGGACGCGCCGATGTTGGCCGGTCCGTCGAGTTCCGGGCTGTGCCGGGCCTGCCGGATGGCGCCGCCGCCGTTTGTGCGGGCGGTGGCATACGGGCCTTACGAGGGCCGTATGAAGGCGGCCATCCACGCGCTCAAATATGACCGGCTGCACGCGGCGGCTCGCGGGCTGGGCCGAATGCTGGCTGAGGCAATTGCCCAACTGGCGGATGAGGCGCCCGGCGAGATGCTGGTGGTTCCGGTGCCGCTGCACCGGACAAAGTTTGCCGAGCGCGGCTTCAACCAGGCTCGCTCGCTGGCTTTTCATGCACTCGATGTGTTGCGCACAACCCATCCTGCGTGGCGGCTCACGCTGGCCTCGAGCACGCTGATGCGGCTGCGCGCCACCGAGAGCCAGTTTGGCCTGACTCCCCGCCAGCGCCGCCTGAATGTGCGCGGAGCCTTCGAGGTCTCCGATCCGGCCGCAGTCACACAGAAGCACGTTTTGCTCATCGACGACATTATCACCACCGGCGCAACGGCCCGCGCCGCGGCACAGGCGCTGGATCGGGCCGGCGCGGCCTCCGTTTGGGTGGCAACGCTGGCCAGGGCGGGCCGCGTGCGCGACAGCCGCCGGGTAATTTCCGCGCGCTTTGACGATGCGGAGGAGAATTTAGGAATGGCCGGCACAACGCCGGCCGCAACCATGCAAGAGGCAAGAATTCATTCATTGCACGAGCAATCATCTTTTTGACGAGGGGAAAAAGGATGTCGCTGGGAAAAGCTATGATTCATGCACGCAAGCAGAAGTCCATCGCCAGGGCCGCGGCGCTGGCCGGCGAGAAGGTGACGGTTCACTCCGCACACATCCTGCAGATGCCGGTGCTGGTGCTGAACGCCTCCTATGAGCCGATCAATATCTGCGGCGCTCGCCGCGCATTGGTGCTGGTGCTCAAGGGCATTGCGCGCACCGAGGAGGAGCACGGGTTGATCCTCCACGCGCAGCGCAGCCGCATCGCCATGCCCTCGGTGATCCGGCTGCTGGAGTACCGCCGCATCCCCTACCAGACGCGCGCCCTCTCGCGCAAAAACATCCTGCTGCGCGACCGCAACACCTGCCAGTATTGCGGCGAGACGCTTCCGGCCGCCGATCTGACGTTGGACCACGTAGTTCCCCGCTCGCGCGGCGGCAACTCCACCTGGGAGAACCTGGTGGCCTGCTGCCACACCTGCAACCGGCACAAGGGCAACCGCATGTTGAGCGAGATCGACGACATGATTCTGCTGCGCGACCCGCGCCCCTTCTCGCTGCACACCAGCCGGCAGATCATGCGCATGTTGGGCCGCGCCGACGACCGCTGGCGAAAGTATTTGTTTTATTGAAGCAAGCTTCTAGCTGCCAGCTTCTAGAAGCTATCTCATCCAATTCATGCTAAGCATTGCTCTGGGGTACCCCCACCCGTATTTTGTAGGGAAATTCCTTGTTTTCATGAGCTTACAGGCAGGGTTGCGCTGTAAAATATTGAAAACAAGGAAGTTCCCTGCAAAATATTCCTGGCAAAGGAGTTACGGGACGTTTCGGCCTCTATTGGCCGCTTCCGGCTGGAAGGCGGCGCGAAGAGGACGTGCCGGGACGATTGGAGGGAAAGCTTCTGAGGATCATTGTGCAACGAAGAGGGGAAATAATCTGCAAGCACCTGCGGTGCGGCCAAACGCTCGCTATTCGCTCCCAAAGGCTGGGGTTCGTTGTCTCCCGGGTCCCAAAATCGGGACCTGGAGCACCCATGGAAGTACTTATTCTATTTAAGGAAGCAGTTTGTAGTTCGTGTACTTGATGGTGTCACGGATGTGCACGTTCCGGGCCATGTGACCGCTGCCGCCGCTGAAGTGCAGTACGCCTTCAGCTTTGGTGTAGACCGGGAACCAGTTGTGGCCGTCCACCTGTTGCCGCCAGGTCATGACGGGCGGATGCAGGTCCTGGTTGTGCATGCGCGTGCCGTTGGGAACCATGCGGCCGTTGGTGACCACGATCTGCAGGCCGGTCGCGTCCACCCAGATGCGTCCATCTAGGTAGCGCTGCTTCTTCTCGATAACTTTGGGGCTGATGTCGAAAACGTAGCAGTCCACTTCGTCCACTTTTTGCCGGCCCACGTACTTCACGCTGTACTGGCCAATCTCCTCGGTGGTGAGGACGAAGGGATCGCCGTGCTGGATCTCCTGCAGGTCGGAGGGCGACATCTGGATCTTCCGCAAGGTGCTCTGTGGCGCGTAGACCGTCTTCTCGATGCGTTTGCCGGCGGAGTCGAAGAGGACGTCGTCCACCTGGTAGTACTCACCGTCCACCTTGTTGTCCTCGTCGATGGTCTGCACGCGGGCGGCGCGGCGCCAGGTGTAGTGGTTCAGCGCCTTCTGAAACTCGCTCTCGTGGGCGGCAAACTGGCGGATGATCTCTTCCGGCGGAATGGCGGGCGCGGAAATGTCCATGGGTCCGAAGCCGGCGTCCAGCGGCATCGGCGTAAAGCTGTCCTTATCTTTCGCCGTTGAGGCCAGCGCGCATCCAGCCGCCAACAGCAACGCCAAAGACCATCGATTGAGCATCGTTTCTCCTATTCATAAGATAAGACGCCGGCAGATTCCAACCGAACATTGCGCACAATCCGTAGAATAATCCTAGATGGCTTTTACCGAACAATACGATGTAGCCGTGGTGGGCGCGGGACACGCGGGGTGCGAGGCGGCGATGGCGGCGGCGCGCATGGGGCTCAAAGTCGCGCTGATCACCATGAACCTGGACCTGATTGCTCAGATGAGCTGCAATCCGGCGGTGGGCGGCGTGGCCAAAGGCCATCTGGTACGCGAGGTGGACGCGTTGGGCGGCTTGATGGGCGAGGTGGCCGACGCGGTGGGAATTCAGTTCCGGCTGCTGAATGCGTCGCGCGGTCCGGCAGTGTGGAGTCCGCGGGCGCAGTGCGATAAGCAGCTCTACCGGGTGAAGATGCGCGAGGTGCTGGAAGGCCAGCCGGGGCTGCACATCCGGCAGGCGGAGGTGGCGGGACTTGTTCTTGACGAGGGACGAGGGAACAGGGAACAGGGAACAGGGACTGAGGGACTAGGGACTAAGGGACTGAGGAGGGTTCTGGGCCTGAGGCTGCGCGACGGGCGCAGGCTGCTGGCTGGGGCCACGATCATCACCACCGGCACGTTTCTGAACGGGCTGATTCACTGCGGCGAGGAGCAGTATCCGGCGGGGCGCAGTGGGGAGCCAGCCTCAGTTTTGTTAGGCGAGGCGCTACGGGCTTTAGGCTTGCGGACGTGCCGTCTGAAGACCGGGACGCCGCCGCGGCTCGATGGCCGAACGATTCGCTGGGAGGCCTTTGAGGAGCAGGCGGGCGACGCGGAACCGACGCCCTTCAGCTTCCGGACAAAAAAAATCGTCCAGCCGCAGATCAGTTGCCACATCGCCTTCACCACGCCGGAGACGCTCAGGATCATTCGCGAAAATGTGCATCGCTCGGCGATGTATTCGGGGCAGATTGCGGGCGTCGGGCCGCGCTATTGCCCGTCGATTGAGGACAAGATCGTCAAGTTTCCCGACAAGACGCAGCACCAGTTCTTTCTGGAGCCGGAGGGGCTGCACACGCACGAGGTTTACGTGAATGGCATGTCCACCTCGCTGCCCATGGAAGTGCAGTGGGAGATTGTGCGGTCGATTCCGGGGCTGGAGCAGGCGGAGATGCTCAGGCCGGGCTACGCCATCGAATACGACAGCGTAGATGCGACGGAGCTGGACCGGACGCTGCGCGTGAAGAGCATGGAGGGCCTTTACCTTGCCGGGCAGATCAACGGGACCAGTGGTTACGAGGAGGCTGCCTGCCAGGGGATCATGGCGGGGATCAACGCGGCGCTGTGGCTGAAGGGCGAGTCGGCTTTCACGATGGACCGGAGCGAGGGCTATACGGGCGTGCTGATCGACGATCTGATCTCGATGGGGACGAACGAGCCCTACCGGATGTTCACCTCACGGGCCGAGTTCCGGCTGCACCTGCGCATCGACAACGCCGACCGGCGGCTGACCCCGCATGGGCGGAGGCTGGGGCTGATCGATGACGCGGCTTGGGCGGAGTATGAGCGCAAACAGGCAAGAATGGGAGCGCTGGAGCGGCTGCTTGTCACCCGCAAGGTGGACGGCGAGCGGCTGGGCGCGGCGGGATTTGGCGGGCTGACGGCGACGGCCGGTTTGACCTGGGCGCAACTGCTGAAGCGGCCGGAGGTGGGCATCGAGGCGGTGTTGGGCGCGATGCGGGAAGAGCTGGCCGGCGATCCGCTGCTGGCGGAGATGATTGCACGACCCGATCAAACTCCCGAAGCGCGAGCGGCGCTGCGCAATGAGGCTCGGGCCGTGGAGACGGAGATCAAATTTGCCGGCTACCTGGAGCAGCAGAAAAAATCTATTGCGAAGTTGAAGGCCGCCGAGGGGGTTGCAATTCCGGAGTGGATTGACTACGGCGCTATCAGCGGACTTTCGCGGGAGATGCGCGAGAAGCTGGAGCGGGTGCGCCCGGTGACCATCGGCCAGGCCAGCCGCATCTCCGGCGTGACGCCGGCGGCGCTGGGCCTGGTGCATGTGTCGATTCGGCTGCAAGGGGCGCGAAAGCTGGCTGTGTAGCGAGTCAGCCTGTGCCGCCCTACTGGTTTGGCTTGTCGCTCCGGCCAATAAATGGGATATGGAAGGGATTTTCCTCGCCTGGCTGTTTTTTATGTTTGGGGTTGGTGTCTTCGGGGAGCCGGGTGCGCTGGGAGTTGATGCACATCCAGCCGCCGCGGGCGCGCTCGAAGACATGGGTGAAGACGCCCTTTTCGTCCACCTGTGCAGCGCCGGCCTTGTGGTGCAACTGGTAGGTGCCGTTGGCCACCGCGATGTCGCCCAGCATGCGCACGGTGATCACCTTCTGCTCGAGATGGAGGGTTTTGTCTTCGCCGGTGATCAACTGGGCCAGTTGCTGGTTGCGGGTGGTGATGTCGCCGCCGGCGGAAACGTCCACGAACAGCGGGGAGAGCACCAGTTCCAGGCCGTACTGGTCGCGCATGTTAATGGCGTTGGACCAGGTGTCTTCAATCTTCTGGAACTCGCGAATCGCAGGGCTTTCGGTCGAGGTGACGTCGGGCTGAGGCGCTGCCTGCGCCGGATTCTGAGCTACGACAGAGCAGAACGAGAGCAGGAAAACAAAAAAGCCGGCCACAAGACGGGTCATACGCACCATGAACTCCACTTCAGGGATCAGGGTTCGGGGATCAGGGGTTATTTGCCGTGGTTGCGGCTGCTCTTGGGGGAGGAGCCTGTTCCCGATTTTCTACTCCCTGTTCCCTATCTACTGATAATAGCTCCTGAACTTGGCAAGGAGGCCGTCGGGGCGACAAAAAAGAAAGCGCGGCCCTAATTCAGTGTTTGCAAGTGTTCGGGCTCGTGGAGGGTGATCAGGGAGTCTTCGATGGAGATCCATCCGTCTTTGCGGAACTGCCCCAGGGTGCGGGTGACGGTTTCGCGGGTAGTGCAGGCCATGGAGGCCATCTCCTCGTGGGTCAGCAGCAGCGGAAAGCGGTATTCGCCTCCATCGAGGTGTTCGCCGATCTGGTGTGCCAGCTCGAGGAGCAGTCGCCCCAGACGGGCGGCGACGGTGTCGGCCAGGGCGATGCGGCAGGCGTCCTGCAGGGCGAAGCGGTACTCCTGGCAGATGCACTGGACGGCGCGCATCTGGGCCTCTTTATGGGTGCGCAGGAAAGTTTGGAAGCGGTCTCGCTCGACGGGGCGGAGTTGGGCAGCGGTGAGCGTTTCTGCAGAAACCTCGTAGACGCCGTGGGAGAGAACCGCGTACAGGCCTAGCATGGAGCCCGGTCCGGCCACCCGGACGATCATTTGCCGGTCCTGATGGCGCCCGGCGGTGAGCTTGAGATAGCCGCCGCAGATCAGGTAAAGGCAGCGCGCATCCTCGCCTTGGGTGAAGAGCGAAGCCTGCGCGGGAAGGGAGACGGTGCTGGTAGCCAGCTCAAGATCGGCCAGTACGGCGCTGCCTAGGGAGCAGAACCAGCCGGGGCGTCGATTGGAACAGGCCGCGCATCCCACCGGAACCTGCCGTGCGATGTGCTTCTGCCTCGTTTGCGCTGCTGCCGGGTTCTCTGTGTGCGCCATGGTCTTGTCCAGTTTTCCGCTGGTTCAGTACCCTCATCGCTGCTGTTGACTTTAATGAATCCTCATTTCGCCAGCATTGATTGTCATGGGCGACTTCGCATCCGCCGAAATGTCAACGATGAAGGAAGTTTGCGCGCTTGCCGTCTTGAGTACGCCATGCCCTCCCTGAAGGTACTGCGCGGCGATGACATACTTACCGGGTGAAATGTTGGACACAAAAAAACTAAATACCGCATTCTTTGGAACGGGAAACTTTGGCAGATCCGAATCGTAACGGATAAGGCCACCTGCACCATATGTGACAGCATAGCGCCCATCGGCTGAAAATGGCACTAGCTGAATGTAGGTAGTGCCAGGCACAACAGCGGCGTTGAATTCGTCGAAGTTCTTGATGGTTCCGGTGATCGTGACCGCCTTCGTGTTAGAGCCAACTTGTGTCTTATTAGTATCTTGCGCGAAGCAAGGGCCGCAAAGGGCTGTCGCAACCAGGAGAATAGCGAACTTGTTCATGATTTTCCTCCGAATTCTAAACCTGTAATGCCGGTCCGAGATAAAAATGCCCTGGCCTCCTGGGGAAGAGACACTTGCTATAGAGAGTGTGCCGGAGCCACAGCCGCTATGGATGTGATGGGCCTCACGCCTATACGAGACGCTCTCAGGCGGGGATTTTCCCCCTGCGCCTTCGCCTTGAGGCACGCAGTGGCTATGGTTTCTGAGGCGCTATGCCGTCAATTGAGCAGCGGCGAAACCTGCTCCGGATACACTCCAGGAGCTGCTGCCCTGCTGCAAGTTCAATCCTTGTAGGTGTTCAGAGCCGCATTTGTCCTGTATTTCTGCCCAGAAACGGATCCCTTCCCTCCCCATATTCCCGGCTTCAGGGGAGGCAGAGCTGTTGGGTGGGCAGTTGGATTTCCCCGTTAAGCACTGAAATTAGTGCATATTCGGGAATCCACGTCACTTTGGAACAGGAAATCCAAGCCCGTAAAGAACCCATTCGACGGATGTGATGCGCGTCACCGCGAAGGCGTATACAGGAAACGTAATCTTCCGGAATGAAGTGATGCTCCGCACAAAGAGCACCCTCCACAGAAGTGTAACCGGCACGGCTACCGCCAAGCGGCATTCCTGAGGGGGGTAGCTGTTTTGAGCAGCAGAACGCCGGTATACTTGAGGCGGAAGTGGCTAAGAGAGCACCCGAGGCGGTAATCGATGCATAGAAATGGGCCTGTTACGCAATTTTCGTTTGGTGCGGCTCCGGGCAAGTGGACGGGGTTGCGAGCTGGTTTGATGTTCGTGTTGGGCGCAGGCATGTTGTGCGTCCCCTTGCTGGCGGCTCCGGCGCCCGGCGATAAGCCGGCCACCGCGCAGGTCATGAACACCGCGCCCGGCGATTATGTGGGCACGGAAACCTGCGCCACCTGCCATGACGAGGTGTCCAAGAAGTTCGCCGATAATCCTCACACCAAAATAGCCCTGATGCATGGCAAGAACGGGGTCACCTGCGAGGGTTGCCACGGCGCGGGCAAGGCGCACGTTGAAGGTGGCGGCGACGTAACCAAGATATTCAATCCTGCCAAGGCTTCTTTCAAAGATGTGGACGCCAGTTGCCTGGGTTGCCACGCGGGAGCGCATCCCAACTTCGTTCGCTCCCCTCATGCCAAGGCCGGCGTCGGCTGCATCAGCTGCCACGACATTCACGGAAGCAAGGCAGAGCCGCTGTTGAAGGCCGCGCAGCCCGCGCTGTGCTTCCAGTGCCACAACGACGTGAAGCCGTTCTTCGATATGCCCTTCCATCACAAGGTGAATGAAGGCCTGGTCAAGTGCGGTGACTGCCATAACGTTCATGGCACCTTCGGGAACAACAACATCAAGGCCACGGCCGATCAGAACGCGATCTGCACCAAGTGCCACATGGAGAACCGCGGGCCATTCGTCTATGAGCACCCTGCCGTCAAGGCGGAAGGCTGCCTGTCTTGCCACACTCCGCATGGATCGCAGAACGCCCGGCTGTTGAATATGCCCACCATCAACACTTTGTGCAACCAGTGCCATAGCCCGGTTTCCGCCGGCACGGTTCACGGGGTGAACGCGGGATCGGCCGAGTTGCAGCCCTGCATTGACTGCCACACCATGATTCATGGCTCCAATCTCGACCCGTATTTCAAGAGGTAACGGAGTTGCGCCGCGCCCTCCGGAAGCATCGGAGGTCGCGGCCCATACTCCGTGCAAGTCCGGTGCACGAGTTCAAGATTTTTGATGTCAGAAACAATGTTTTTTTCAAGTGAGGCTTCTTATGAACAAGGTAGGCTGGATTTCACAACTGTCAAAACAACAGACCTCTACCGCCAGGATGCAGCGCATCGCCGGGGGCTTTGCCGCCGCCATATTCCTGCTGATGACGGGTATCGCTGCCGCTCAGATTCCCACGCCCAGTGAGCCGATGGCCGTCCCGCAAGGATATACATCCCATCAGTCCGTGGACATCGGCGGGCACATTGCCGACATCAAGGGTAGCGGAGCCATGTACGACACGCTGATCAATCAGCAGTCCGGGCCGCGCCTGATGGGCGGGACCTTTGAACTGCGTGCGCTCCCCACCAACAAGCACACCCAGATCGATTTACTCCATGCCATCGCCAGCGGCTTCGGAGGCGATCCCTACAACTTCGCCAAGCTGGACTTTTCCAAGGGCAAGATCTACGAGTTCTCGGGAACCTTCCGTCGTAACCGTCAGTACTCTGACTACGACCTGCTGGGCAACCCCAATATCACCACCGGGCAGTCGATTCCCATCGGGCTTTCCACCGCGCCATCCAACACACTGGCCTGGCCGCAGGTGAATCACTCGGCGGTGATGTTCAACACGGTGCGCCGCATGACGGACACCAACCTCACCATCTATCCGCTCTCCAAGGTGACCTTCCGCGCCGGATACTCGCAGAATGTCTTCCAGGGCCCGGGCATGAGCCCCAGCTATACCATCGCCAAGTACAACGCCCTGCTCGAAGCCTATCAGCGCAACAGCACCGACGAATTCACGGGGGGGGTCGATTGGAAGCCCGTGCAGGGCACCAAGCTGAGCTTTGATGAGGAGATCACCCACTTCAAGACTGGCACCTACTTTACGCTGGCCCCGAACAGTGCCCTGGTACAGGAGGCAGACGGAACACCGGCTTACCTGGGCAACTGGGACAGCCAGACCGCCTACGGCATCGCCGGCTGCAATACCGCCAGCATGGGCGGTCCTCCGGCATACACCAACGGAACCACCTACACCCTCCTCTCTCCGGCGCAAAACGGCGGCCTGCCGATCATCAATCCCGCATGCGATGTCGTGACCAGCTACATGCGCTCGCAGCCGACGCGCATTCTCACGCCCACGGAGACCTTCCGCTTGCAAAGCTCCAGCATCAAGAACGTCACCATGAACGGCGATATGCGCTACACCAAGGCCAACATGAATCT
>Ga0371490_1001157_pt1 | contig 14470 bp, 15 predicted proteins | sample MB2SIPfraction_FD_207959 | JGI IMG/M metagenome (GOLD analysis project Ga0371490, IMG submission 207959) | Lab enriched peat soil microbial communities from McLean, Ithaca, NY, United States - MB28FN SIP fraction | ecosystem: Environmental > Terrestrial > Soil > Wetlands > Peat | place: USA... | reverse complement strand
TTACTGGAAGACTGCGATGTTCCTCGCGCAAGGGGGGCGCTTGTCCGCTCAGAGGCTTGACCAGCCCGAGGACATCCCGAACCAAAGACCGAGGCCCGGAGCGACGAGCGGAGATTGCGGTCTTTGGCGGCTGTTTTTGCAGGGAATGTATCATAATCGCGTTTTGGCGAATGACAGGTCCGGGAACATGTGCGGGGACGGATCGAGATTCTTGCGCCCGGCGGTGGCCAGGTACACAACATTCAGCGCAACGTGCCCACGGAAAACGTGATCGCCATGCTCGACGCCGCGCGCGAGTATGGGGTGTACACCAAGGGGTGACGGATCTTCCCCATCGCCCTTGGAAGGAGGGTTCATGAAAAGCCAATCGTCCGTTGTTGCTGCGTTTTCTCTGCTGCTGTTTGCTGCTGGAACTTTCGCGCAGCTTCCGAAAGCTCCTCCTCTGCCCCGACCTGATGACCGGTACAAGGCAGATTTCCTGCTCATCATCGCGCATCCTGACGATGACGTGCTGATCTCGGGATACCTCGCCAAGGCGATCCTGGATGAGCACAAACGCGGTGCTGCCATCCTTTGTTCGTCTGGCGATGGGGGTCGCAATGAGATCGGACAGCAAACCGGCGCCGCGCTCGGGCAGGAACGCATCCTCGAATAACGGCGAGCATTGGAGTTCCTGGGCATAACCAACGTGTGGTATATGGGTGGCCACGATACTCCAGGTCAGGATGTTCTTTGGTCATTGGATAACTGGAGCCATGGTCAGGTTCTGGATGAGATCGTTCGCTTGGTTCGGCTTACCCGGCCGGAAGTCATTATCACCATGCTTCCCGATTACGTGGCGGGAGAGAATCATGATGATCACCAGGCAGCGGGCGTTATGGCAACCGAGGCCTTCGACATGGCTGGGGATCCCACGGCCTTTCCCGAACAGGTTGCCGCACCGCGGGACCGAATGCAAGCGATGAACATGACCGAAGGGCTCCACCCGTGGCAAGCGAAGAAGATCTACTATTTCACGGATGCGTTCGATGCTTTTTCACCGTACGGGCATGACGAGCGGCATGAGTCCCCTTTCCGTAAGAACTTCCTGGAAGGCAATGGTCCCGCGTACTCAAATTCTCTTCTATCACCCTCCCGTCATGTGTCATACGGGCGACTTGCCGCCGAGCAACAGAGCTTTTACCTCATGCAGGGGGGAAGCATCGGAGAGGAAGCTCTCGCCAAGGGCGACGTTTCGGCATTTGAACAACCGACACACTTCATTTTCGGCAAATCTCTCGTCGCGAGCAGCGTCACGGGTGATATTTTCGAGGGTGTCACACCCGGCCCGATTCCACCCACTCGAATCCCCGGGTTCCAACAGCAAACGCATGAGGGCTTATCGGTCGAGTTCGGCGATTCGTGGGGGTTCTATCGCGACTTCTGGAAGGCGCGCAGCCTTGAACACATGGCTCATCTGCTGCCGGTTCCCGAGGTGGCCATTCCGCGGGGAGGGGCTTTACATGTCCCGTTGGTCATTCGAAACGACACAGAGAATCCCGAAGAGGTCAGCCTGACAGCGGTACTGCCAGAAGGCTGGACCGAAAAGACCGGATCTGCCCGCTATCCTGTGAGGGCACACGAGGTTTATCCTGCCCAACTTGTACTGATCGCTCCTGATATGGATGGGGTCCGTTGGCAGGAGATCACTTGGAATGCAGAGGCAAATGGCCGCCCAGTGGGCACGATCAAGTTGCGCGTCCTTTCTGGGGTGGCCAACGGAGGATTGCCGCAGTAAGTGTGCATACCGATAATTCTGACCGCATTGAAATCATTGCGGTTGGCGCCTTCGGCTGGCAGTCTTGCCCTCTCACGAAAACGGTCGTTTTCGTCTTACGTCATGCCTTATGGTCGTACCTCCGAATCCGGCTGGCGCCGCAAGCGGAGAATCTTGCCCAGCGCCATCCGATCTCCGCGCTGCAACGCGGTAGGAAGCGACTGCCACTGAACGCAGCCAATCGCTTCCTCTGGGCCTGCCGGTCACGCCTCTGGGTGGGCTGGTGCTCCGGGACAAGGAGCCGTTCAGCCGCCGGAATGGGGTCCTGTCATTGATTTCACAATCGGATGGAATGGTGGCGAGTGACAGGCCTGATCGCAACCGATCAGGCCAAAAAACCAAAGCCACATTAGTCAGCGGACCGGGCGGCACAATGCAATCGCACGAATGGTGAAGCCAACTTCCGGACCTGTCAAACTTCTACGGCCTCCCCGACAGAGCCGGGGGGTCTCCCAACGGACCAGAGGATACGACTCTGGAGTTAATGGAGTTACTCGATGAGAGTCTGGAGGCGGTCCGAGCTGCTCAGGGGGGAGCGGATGGCGCGAGCGGGCAGTTTCCTCCGGGGACACAATTGGAATATGAGTCATAGTTCAACGGGCTCTTCCCGCAGGCCGTGGGTCGTGGCCAGGTTGGTTGACCTCGACCATGGCTAATGACGAAGCGATTGAACCAGCGCAGAGGCCCGTTTCTCAATTGAACGTCACACGCGCAGGAGAAGTTCAACGCAAACATAAGTTGAGGGTCTTGGAGGGGGGACGGACGATGCGGGGCTGTCCGGATCGCTGGCAGCGGCGGGAACGCCGGCGCGGGTTTTGCGAACAGCACCCGCAGGACATAATCTACGCTCGCATGAAATCGCTTACGGAGGCCTTGAGATTGTGCTGCCGATGGTGTATCCGTTCCGATCGCCAAAAGGGGATTCCATGAATCGAAGTTTCGCCTTTCCCATACTTTGCCTGGTAGCCGCCTTGGCCCGGCCTGCGGCTGCGCAACTGCCTAGCAAGGCATCCGACTGGACCATCTACGTCACCAACGACACCTGCCCTGATTACACCTGGGGATTCAACGAAGAACGAACCTTGCAAAACTACGCTGATCTGGTTGCGGCGCATCTTGACGAGATGGGTGCAACCGATAAACAGCCGGCTGAGAATCGCGACCACTACAACATGGCAGCGACCAATGAAGCGCTGGCATTTATGAACCGCTATCCCACGCGCCAAGCCGAGTTCTTCCAGCGGATTCGAGAAGGGCGCCTGTTCTTAAGTCCCTACCTGAACAACTCCCTCTGGGGTTTTCAGAGCTTTGAGGGGGCCCTCCGAACTTTCTATCCGGCTCGGCGCCTTGAACGCGAGTTCGGTGTTCCGATTGACGTTGCGGAGCACATCGAATTGCCCTCGCTGCCTTGGGAGACGGCTTCCATTCTGGCCGGTTGTGGAATACGCTGGCTGTCCGTACCTTTCTACGACTACGACTCAACGTTCAAGGGGCTCGAAACTCCTCCCGTATTCATCCTGGAAGGCCCGGACGGCAGCACGGTTCGTGTCGTCATGGACTCGTGGGCGTCGCACAAGGGCAGCTATGCGCAAGCCTCGCTCCTGCTGCACGACCCGAACCTCATCCTTCGCGAATGGCTACCGCATTACAGGCAGTTGGGTAATGGCTAACCGCTCCGGCTCTTTCTTGCTAGTGGAACGCACAGCGATACATCCCCAGCCAGCGCTTCGCAGACGGCCGGATTTGCCGACGCGATCATCAGCTACAACGCTACTCGAGGCGAAAAGCCCCGTCTCCGGAACGCCACGGTCCGGGAGTTCACAAAGACCATTGACGAGACTGAAACCGACCACCCTTTCCTCCACACGGTGTGCGGCTCATTCGGGCACTCCTGGGAAACCTGGCCGGTGAGCATGGCGAAATATGCTGCTGATCTTCGGGAAGGAGAGCGCGCCTACCTAGCTGCCGAGTCCCTTCTCGCCATGGCAGCACAGACGAGGCCGGAACTCCTGGCTGGAGCCCGTGCTGAGCGCGAACGCGCCGAGTGGTGTTGGGCAATGCTAGGCGATCATGCCTGGAACGGGACCGATGCCATTAACCAGCAAGTGAATGCGGATTTGCGCCGCGAGTGGAGCACCGAACTTATCCGCACGGGCAAGAGCCTCCAGGAGCAGGCCTGGGCGGGACTTGGGCCCAACCCCGGTAGAAACGGCATCGTGCTGTTCAACAGTCTCAGCTTTGCGCGCCCGGGACTCGTTCGCATGGTGGCGCCGGCTGGCGTGAGTGGCGTACTGGCCGGCGGGACAAGTCTCCCCGCTCAGTGGATTGAAGAGGATGGCCGGGAGATGCTGTATTTCGTGTCCCCGGTGGTTGGGGGCTTTGGATTTAAGACCCTCCAGTTGAAGACAGGGCCTCGAAGTTCCACCAGGGGTGACAAACTGCGTGCCACCGCAACCGAACTGGAGAGCCCCTACTATCGCCTCAAGGTCGACCTCCAGACGGGAGGAATCTCCAGCCTGATTCATAAGGCTACAGGGACCGAGTTGGTGATGGGCAACGCCGGCCGCACGCTTGCCCAGACTGTCTACTTCGATGGTCAGGAACACACGTTAACCGGCGTGAATTCGGAAGTGGCAGCCATCGGGCCAACGCTGGCACAGCTGAGAATCACGGGGACGGTGTCCGGCATCAGCGTGGACTCCTTTGTGACGGTCTACGCCGGCCTCGATCGGGTGGATCTTGACCTGCACATCAAGAAGCCGGTCTCGACCCAGCAGCAGCGCCTGTGCCAGGTTTTCCCGGTCGTGCGCGCTGGGGCGGTGGAGCGAATTGAAACCACTGGCGCGGTCATTCGCCCCTTCCCGCAGCCCGAGGGAGATCTTCTCCCAGGCGCCGACACTCGGCGGTTCGCCGTACAGGGTTTCGTAGACGTCTCCCTACCGGAAGGTCTAGGGGTGACTATCGCCACGCTCGATGCCTTCGCGCTGCGCCAGGACTTGCAACCCCTCACTTTCGAAGCCCTTGGGAACGACCAGGACTATCAAGAGGTTACCAGGGACCAAGACAAGGTCACGAGTTTCCGCTTCCGCTACTCGCTGTGCGCGCACGCCACGAGACACAACGGCTCCGAAGCTCTCGCCTGGAGCCGCAGCTTGGCTACGCCATTGTTGGTTGGCGGGGGGAGCTTGCCGCACGGAGAGTGCACGGTGCCGTCGATGGGGGCTGACCCGAGACGAGTTATTGCCACATCGCTGAAGCCTGCAGACGATCCTGCCCGCGGAGGACGTATCCTGCGCCTGTGGGAAGTTGGAGGGCAGTCGGGACCAGTGAGCGTAACTGTCCGCGGCTATCGGCGGGCCTTTCGCACTGACCTGCTGGAGCGCGACATAGAGGAGCTGCAGATTGAAAATGGCAAAGTCGTTTTCAACCTGCGGGCCCACAGTTTCGGCGCTCTGCGGCTCCAACCGTGAATGCGGGATTGAGGGCGTAAGATGCAAGAAGTCAACTCAGGGCAGTTCCCTTTCCACGCAAGGTCCACGGGGTGCGAGTTTCCGTTGGATCAAGGATCGCTTCTCGTTTTGCGACCTCCCCGGATCCACACGCCTCACGGCTCGCGAAGACTATCTGCAACCCGCCCAGGAACGGCCCGCGCAAGGCACTGGGATGTGGGCCGACACCTGTCAATGGCCAAAACTCCCTCGGCTCGAAATCCATTGATTATTCAGGTCGTTACCCCCACGTTCCAATCCATGATCGAGACACTGCGATGGCTGGCCATTTGCATAATTGCAGCTCTTAGAGAACGCCGCAACTTGGCCCTTGAGAACCTGGCTTTGCGACAGCAGCTGGGACTGCTCAAGAGAAGGAAGGGAGTACCGAGACTGAAGAGGAACGATCGATTGTTTTGGGTGGTGCTTTCCCGAATCTGGGCCCCTTGGCGACAGGCCTTGCACCTGGTGAACGGTGATAGGGTCGTCGGCCGGCAGCAAATGGGCTTCCGAATCTGTGGGACCAGGATTTCGCAGCGGAAAAGTTGGGGGGTCGGCCGCAAGCGAGTTCGGAGGTCAGAGCTTTAATCAAGCGGATGGCGACCGCGAACCCGTATTGGGGTGCGCCTCGCATTCACGGGGAACTGCTCAAGCTGGGAATCGAGGCTTCCGAGCGCACGGTAACCCGACTGATGCCCAAGTACCCGAAGCCACCTTCCCAGACTTGGAAAGCCTTCTTGAATAACCACGTCCAGGGTTTGGTCTCGGTTGACTTCTTCACGGTGCCCACGGTCAGTTTTCGAGTGTTATTCGTTTTTGTCATGCTGGCGCATCATCGCCGGCGCGTCGTGCATTTCAACGTGACGGAGCATCCGACGGCAGCTTGGAACGCTCAGCAAATCCGGGAAGCGTTCCCCGAAGACACGGCGCCAAGAAATTTGATCCGAGATTGCGAGCAGACCTACGGGGAATGTTTCCGGAATCGCCTCAGAGACATGGGCACCATTGAAGTCCTGACAGCGCCGCAGAGCCCTTGGCAAAACGGGGTTGCCGAGCGCTGAGTGGGAAGCTGTCGGCGTGATCTACTCAACCACGTCATCGCTCTGAATGAAGCCCATCTGAAGCGACTTCTTGGCGATTACCTTCGCCATTGCCACGACGATCACACCCACCTAGAGTTGGGCAAGGAGACGCCGGGCGGCAGAATTCGTTCAGCATCCTGGGGTCCCGTTGTTTCTCAGGCGCGACTCGGCGGCCTGCGCCACCGATACGACCGTGCGGCGTGAACGGAATCAGAAAATGATCTCGGGACTCTGGCGCTGCTCAAGGGAGAAGTGTCACGCGTTCCCAGGGAATCGCGATGACGACAATTTCAGGAAACATTTCACCGCCAGAACCAACCCTCATACAAGCCGCTAAATCTCGCCGACTATGCACCTCCTATTATGCAGATTGGAATGTGGCGAGACACAGTCTACTGCTTGAGGTCCATCGAGGCTTCTTTTACAACCTCGTCGATCGCGGCCTCCTGCTCAGCAGTCAGCACGGGCACACTCTCCTCTGCTGTCAATTCACGGACTTTCCTGGCGGCGCGCTTTTCGAACCGCTCCCGGTCCAGGCTATCGCCTGCATCCCACGTCCAGGCGTCGAAAAATGGCGATAGCAACTCTACATCGCGGAAGTGCGAGACGGTGTGCTGGTGATCGTAGGTGTGACCGTTGATGCCTGTCTCCTCGATGACGTCAAGCGCCAGCGTTTGTTCGCTGACCTCGATACCTCGGACGGCGTGACGCACGTAGCGGGCAATCTCGTTGTCAATCACCAGTTGCAGCGGCGAGTAGGTAACGGCATTCTCCAAATGACCCACTACGCCAAACCCAATGGCCCCTGACATCACGGCCACGTACATCGAAATCGCTTTCTCAACCCCCGCCTGAATTCCCGGCACGCACGCGTCCGTCTTGCCGCCATGGATGCCGGAGGGACAGCCGTAATACTCCGATACGAGCTGCACTCGCGCCGCAAGCAAGGGCATGCGCTCAGGGCCCGCGTAACCGAAATGCATCGAGCGCATGTCGCAGTAGCCAGGCGTGAGGTCAATCGTCATGGTGGCGTCAGGATCGACCGCATAGCCGAGCACCAAACCTCCCAGGCTCTCGGCGAGCCCTAGCGATAGCACCCCCGCGGCGCTCATCGGCGCCGTGGCCCCGCCATTCGGCATCGTGTCCAAACTCTGGGGCAGGCCGAGTTCAAGATGGGCCAGAATCACGTCGGCCATGGCCGCGTCCAGGCACAATGGCGAACGCGCCTCGGCGTAACCGACCAATATCGGATCGCGCCGGTGCGCCTCGCGGCTACCGGCCACGATTTCGCCGATGCGAGCGACATACTCCACATCTTGCCGCTTGAAGGTCTCAATCCCCCCGTATTTCCGCGTGGCCTTGACCAGCTCTGCCGCCATCACTACGGGACGAAGGTGCGCGGGCACATCCTGTGCGGAACAGGGCAGACCGGTGTAGGCAATCTCGTCAAGTTGGTCGGCCAGCTTTAGCGACTGTCGGACGTCCTTCAGCGTGGCGTAGCGCCGTTGGCCGTCCATGTCCCAGATGAAACAGCAGAATCCACCTGCGCTGACCGTGAAATCCTCATGAACGCGAAATGGCTGCGCATCGAATCGCACCTGCGCATACCGAACTGACATCCGCTTGGGCCAGCGGTTGGGATCCTGAAAGTTGCGGCGCATCCGAGCGATGGCGGTTTCCACAACTTCAGGCGGGAACTTCACGGTCCGGCGGTCCATGTCCACAAGGCAGCCTGCCCCTCGAAGATATTCCAATGCCGTGAGGTGATCGATCCACATCCCCGTGCCCTCGAGAATCCGCAGCGCGGACTTATGGATCGCATCCATCTCATCACGCATCAGGTACCGGATGGGTTCGATCGAAGACGTTTTCATAACTTGCATCCCGTCAAGGAAGAAGCAAAAGAGAACTGGTGACTTGCAGGTAAACACCGGAGGCCGTGCGCACAAAGATCCATGATCTCCAACCGGAGGTGACCTTGCCGAAGGTCCATTTGCCTTCGTGCCCCAAAAACTTCCCCCTGCCGCAGGTTGCGCGTGAAGACCAGGTTCTTGTTTCTTTCAAGCGACAAGCTGAGCAACCAACTTACCGATGTTACCGCCGAGGACCGCAGTTTCCTGCTGCTTGGACAACTTAAGCAGCTTGACCGCGAACATTTCTACCCGGGGGTCCTCCTCAGGGGCATTTGAACCGAACACTATCTTGTCGACGGGAACTTCGCGTACCGCCATTTCGAGATACTTATGACTCAGCACTCCAGAGGTTTCTACATATACATTAGAAAGCCGCTTCGCGAGATCGATGGCCTCGATATGTGCCCACCATTCGGATGACCGATAGGATCCGAGATGAGGCAGAATAAAATTCACCGAAGGGTATACCGTTGCCATTATGTAGTATGCCCTAGCTGGCCCGGTATATTCCTGGGGACCCGCCGTCCCAGGCCCCGCGGGAGGCTGTTGAACTCCTAAGAGAGGGTAGTACATGACCGGGATGTTGAGTTCAGCAACCGTATCCAGCACTTCTCGCGTGGGGTGGCCATCCGTCCGGAGCCCCTTGAGTCCCATGGATTTCACTTCTTCGATAAGCATTTGCCGCAGCGTCCCAGTTTCTGCCTGGGGATTGTGCGCAGCGAAGCCGATGAATTTCTCCGGATACTTTTCGCAAAGGTGGGCTATCTCTTTGTTTTTCTCCCTGTAAAACTTGCTTCGAGCGGGCATTATACAAGACCGCCGGATTCCAGCCTGGGCCGAGTACCTCAAAAGAACAGCGGGATCATAGTTGACGGGGCGCGTCTTGGGCTCCCAGGTTACCCCTTCACCTATGGCTGCGTTGCAATCGATAACCAAAGGCACTGTGTTGCGATTTTCGCTCATGGGACCCTCCTCGACCCGCCGAGCAGACGCAAAATGTTTCCACCCAGAATCATCTCCTCATGTTCCTTGGGAAGTTTCAAGTTACGAATCTTGAATATCTCTAACCTGCAATCACTCTCCGGTTCGTCCGATGCGAAAAGGATTTTTTGCGGACCAAGCTCTTCGATTGCCATTTCAAGGTATCTGGTGATCACCACATTGGAAGTATCGAGATAAACGTTTGGATAGCGCTTCGCGAGGTTAATTGCGGCTAAATGCTCCTCGAAATCCTCAGACCCGCTGCTTCCGAGATGCGCCACAATGAAATTCACGTCAGGATAGGAGGGTACGAAATCATTAAATGGCGCCACATGTTCACGGGGAGGGTGAATCAGGATTGGGATCCGCAACTCCTTCACGACATCCAGTAATTCCGGGGTCGGGTCCTCCTCTAGTTCTCCGACGCCTCTCAGGCCCCATGCCTGGTACTCGCGAAGCAACAGGGTGCGAATGCGGCCCGCCTCGGTAGCCGGACTGTGGCATGCAAATCCGATAAATCTGCCGGGATAACGACGGCATATTTCCGCAATGTCTTCATTAGCCTTCTCGTAAGTTCTGTTGTAGATTGGGAAAATAACAGTTTGATCGATCCCCGCTTCCTTAGCACGCCGAAAGATCATTTCTGGGTCGGCTACTGCATTCCAGGGATCCGTGAGATCGTCTTCTGTGCCGGAAAGCCTCGCGATTCCAGCGTGAGCATGGCAATCGATTACCGGAACCTTGCCTTCCTGCTCGGTGACGATTGCGGTAGCGGCTCTCGTGCCGGGTCCACTTGCGTCCAATAAGGCATTCCCAAATAATAGTATCCCCCCCCGGCTCAAAAATTCTCTCCGTGAGGGTTCGTATTTTTCGCTCATAGTCACACTCGTAATAGAAAATTACCCCTGTAAGCGCAACGAACCTTATCACTCGCATGGTGCACGGTCAAGAGACCTCCGGCAACATGTCTTAGCAAAAGCAGCGATTCTGAATCCGCGAACAAGAGTTCTGGAAATACACCGCGTCCAAATTTCTTTCGATATGTGACCAAAAGGGCACCAAAGGGCCGGTTGACAAGCATCTGCCCTTGTGCTAAATGCCCGAATGCCAGAATCCCTGTGAGCTGCGAGGCAAAAATGTCAATCAACCGAAGGAGGTTTCTAGACATTGGAATGCGCTCGACGCTCATTTTCAGTTTGCCAGCCTGGGTACAGAATCCGCCACCTACCGGTACCCTAGCAAGCAAGGAAACCTTTCCCTGGCCCCACGGAAAGCGGGCGGCGATCAGCCTGAGTTTTGACGAGGCGTTGCCCAGTCAGATCGACGTGGCGTTAGACATACTGAATAAATGCAGGGTTAAAGCGACCTTCTTCGTAGTGCCGAGACGCGTGAAGGAAGGGTTGGAAGGATGGAAGCGGGCCGTGGCCAGCGGTCATGAGATCGGAAACCACACAATGACCCACCCCTGCACAGGCAACTACGATTGGTCTGCAGACAATGCCATCGAGAACTACAGCCTACAGATGATAGCGAAGGACATCGACGATGCGACCGCTGAGATTCAGCGGTTGCTCGGCGTCACGCCGAAAACCTTCGCCTACCCATGCGGTCAGATGTTCGTCGGAAAGGGCCGGCAAGCGAAGAGCTATGTTCCGCTGGTAGCTGAGCGATTCATTGTCGGGCGTGGCCCGAACAGTGACTCAATAAACAATCCTGGATTCTGTGACCTGTCGAAGGTCTACGGTATGGCTTTCAATGATATGGACTATGACGACATGGTAAGGCAAGTTGCAGAAACCGTTCACCGAGGGTCGTGGACGATCTTCGTTGGATACGAGATCAGTGACCGGAGGGGGAGCCAGGTTACCACCACGTCCGCGCTTCAGGCGCTGTGCCGACATATCACTGAGCCTTCTCGGGGAATCTGGGTTGATACCGTCGAACACATTGGCAGATTCATTCAGCAGGAGCAGGTGAAGGCCGCAAAGTGAGCGTTGTGGCAGAGTGCGGCGGTCGGGGGAATGGGGAGGCTAGAGCGAACACTGTGAGCCAAGTTAAGGCACTTCGGGTTGTCGAAAGTCAGGAAGCAAGAGGCTAAAGATGACGACATGTACTCGTCGGAGGTTTTTGGAAGAGATGGGCAGGGCGGCAACTTTTGGAGGACTGGCCTGCTTGCAATCTTGGCCGCAGATTACCCCGCCTCCCCGCGCCGGAGCGAATAAGAAGGCCTTTCGCTGGCCTGATGGAAAGCGAGCTGCGATCAGTCTGAGTTTTGATGATGCGCGGCTTAGTCAGATCGACGTGGGATTGGATCTACTAGATATATGCGCGCTCAAGGCGACATTCTGCGTACTACCGGGTGGCGTGAAGCAGCGGTTGGAAGGATGGAGGCGGGCCGTGGCCAGCGGTCATGAGATCGGGAACCACACGACGAACCACCCCTGCACAGGCAACTACGGTTTCTCTGCCCACAACGTCCTCGAAAACTATACCTTGGAGATGATGGCCAAAGATATTGACGACGCGAACGCGGAGATCCAGCGCATGCTCGGCGTGACGCCAAAGACTTTCGCCTACCCCTGCGGTGAGATGTTCGTCGGCAGGGGCCGGCAAACGGAGACCTATGTACCTGTGATAGCCGAGCGATTTATTGTAGGGCTTGGGCAGAACGAAGACTGGTCAACTGATAGATACGTTCCGGTTTTAAACAATCCCGGGGTTTGTGATTTGGCGCAGGTCCACCGGGCGGCTTTCGGAGAACTGCGCACGATGGATATCGACCGCTTGGTGGGACTCGTGTCAAAGGCGGTTGAGGGAGGGAGGTGGCTGATTTTCTTGGGACATGAGTTCGGCGAGCCGAGACCGCATTTCACAGACGCGTCGGTGATCCAAGCATTTTGCCAATACATCACAGACCCCTCCCGGGGAATTTGGGTTGATACGGTAGGGCACATTGGCAAATACATCCAGGAGGAGCGTGCTAAGGCTGAATAATGGGCATTGCGGCGGAGCTGCGGCGCCTGGGCGGAATGGGAAGGCTAGCGTGAACGCTGCGACCTAGGCCCGGTTGTCGTCTTCCGCCTGTTGTTTTGCGCCATATTCCTTTTCCGTCGTAAATAGCTTAACGGCAGGACGCTCCATTCACGTCTGAGGGGGGACATACCACTTGACGCTCCCACGCTCGATCAGTTTTGTGGGCACCAGGTGCGTACGAACACTCTTGCTGGCCTTGTGAAGCCCTTCGAAAAGCAATTTAATGCAGGACCTGCCTATTTCCTGCGAGTCAACGCGAACAGTGGTAAGAGGAGGATCTATCAGAGTGGCCAATTCACGATCGTCAAAGCCGATGAGGCTGATATCGCCGGGTATTTTCACACCCAGACGTCGCAGGGATCGATACAATTCGTAAGCTATCTCGTCATCCCCCGCAAGCATCGCTGTGGGAACATGCTTGCTTCCCAGGAGGTGTACGGCTGCCCAGTGTGCATACTCCGCAATCGTTCCTGGCCGCTTTTTTGTCACGGATAAGGGATTCAATTTGCTGGCTCGCATTGCTCTTATGTAACCTCGATACTGCTCGCGTAACCATGGATACTCTGTGTCACCTATGAATGCAATCAACCGGTGCCCGCGATTGATAAGGTACTGGGTCGCCTCAAATTCTGCTCGAATGCCGTCGTAGCACACTCGGCCAAAGGAGCCATTATCGCTCATGTCAAAAACATTATTGCCAAATACGACGAGCGGGAGGTTTAACGCTTCTATCCGGGAGATTAAGTTAGGGTACACCGCCCCTGTCAGGATGACTCCGTTCACCCAGCCTTTTTCCTCAAGAATGGGGGGCAGGACAATTTGATCGGGAGGAGTTGCCTTTTCGCAGCTGTTTTGCATGAACATCATGTGCCGCTTGAGATCGCTGGCATAGGCTTCGGCACCCTGCAAGATGCCCGCGTGGAACGGATGGAGGAGAGGGCGGTTCGACACCATGAAGCAAACCATTTCTGCACGTCGCATGATTCGTCGGGCGTGGGCATTGGGACGGTAGCCGAGCCGACGGATCACCGCCTCAACGTGCTTGCGAGTCTTTGGGCTGACGTCGTTTGAACCATTGATTACTCGTGAAACTGTTGCCACACCGACTCGTGCCTCGCGCGAAACGTGTCGAATATTAAGTGATGCTCCTTTGGTTCCCATGCGACTGCACTCCTCTAGCATCGGACTGGGAATGATAAGCGCCCCGAAAATCACGGGGCCTTCCCGTCAATCTCGGGCAAGTTCTCCCGAGCGCTCGACGCCCTCTGGGATCTGAAATCTTAGGACGACCAGAATCCGATCTCGCTCGCCGGGCCAGCGAGAGTGCTCTCAAGTGTCAGCGTTTTTGAATTCCCTTACCATGAATCTAATGCTGTCCTGTTGATATGAATCACGACTCTTAATTCCCGAATTGTCGGGCAAATGATTATTGCATCGTCTTAGGCGTTCCCCATTTACTCAGCGGGAAGCGTGTGTCGAAAATTATAGTAGAATCCATTGTCGGGGTGCAACAGTTCCTGCGGGGCCGCAGCCGTTTCGGAACTTTAAGCTCTTGAGTGCGTGGACAGTGGATGAACAGCGGGATGCGGGCTTGAGACGTATCGCCGTGAGGGGAGAGCTATTTTCGCAAGATGGTGATCTTGGAGGCGATATGAGCTGGGCGGGTACGGCGGTATTCAGGGAGAAGCTTCGTGGCGCTATGGCGATCGGGATTGGCCGAGTATGACGAGATGGAGGGCCTGGCCTGGAACTGGCAAGGCGTGGGCGGGGCCATGGTGAAAGCTCCTCGGGCCCTGGAGTGCATGGGGGCCAACCCCACGGATCGGGGGAAAGAAGGGGCGCAAACGAAGTTTGGTGGTCTACGGGGTGGCGTCCCGCTGTCGATCGTCGTGAGCGGAGCCAACGTGCATGAAGTGAAGCTCCTGGCGGCGACGCTCGGCCAGGCGGTCCGGGCACGACCGGCCCCGCGTGCGAAAGCACCCCAGCATCTTTGCGCCGACGCGGGTTTCAAGGGAGCACCCGCCCGACACGGTCAAGCGGCATTTAGTGTGTAAACGGTAGACCATTGAGAGAGCGGATGAAAGCTCCAGCGATATTCCATCGTTTGGGAGACATAGACTAAACATCGATACGTCGAGATTTCTCCTCCGGTCACTT
>Ga0371490_1001155_pt1 | contig 14487 bp, 10 predicted proteins | sample MB2SIPfraction_FD_207959 | JGI IMG/M metagenome (GOLD analysis project Ga0371490, IMG submission 207959) | Lab enriched peat soil microbial communities from McLean, Ithaca, NY, United States - MB28FN SIP fraction | ecosystem: Environmental > Terrestrial > Soil > Wetlands > Peat | place: USA... | reverse complement strand
ATTTATCTACCCCAACCGCTCCAAGAGCTGCTGCACCTTTTCGATGGTCTTGTCTTCCGCTAGCGCGCTCTTTCGCGCAGCATAGAATAGGTCGCTGAAGAGGCGAAACCTTGCAATCTTGGGCTGATCGACGGACTCAACCAGGTTTTCCTTATCGTCAGAAAGCCGGCTTCTCCTTCTGATTTCTAGAAGCTTTCGCGTGATGGGGCCAATAGGAGAAACATTCAGAGGAAAATTGTCCGCCTGTGCAGTGTAGACCCTACCGGGTTGGTTCAGAACAAAACTCAATACTTTGTTATCGCCACTGGCTTGTCTTCTGATCGAAAAGGAGTATCCGGGCTCAACAAGATCGGCATGGTAGCTTTCGTCCTCTGTCCAAGGCTCTCCGGAGGGAGTAGGAGGATCAAAATGCCATAGAAGTTTCCCTTGTTCTGTCTTTTCGAGGATTTGTCTAATCAATTCCTCTGCTTTGTCGCTCATCTTCCCTCCTTATCCAGCCGGGCCAACAATCGTCCATAAATTGCATTCAGTTCACGGTTTGCCTTGAATGCTGTATTGATAGCCGCCTCGACCTGTTCCTTTTCTTCCAGAAATTTTGAAGAGGAGAGTTGAACCGCCAGTCGTTGAAATCCTGACTCCAGCGCTTTCAGTTTATCGGAATCCTCGGCAAGAAATCGTTCAAATCGTGCACGATCCCGTGGAATTCGAGTCACCAGGTCCCGAGCGCGAACGGCAGCATCAATCGGTCTTTCAAACTGAAGCAACTGGGCAAGCTCTCCCGCCAATCCTCCCAATTCGGAAAAGGAGTCCGATGCCTCTCGTTTCCAAATTGCTTCTTTTGCCTCGGTTGCAGCCCTCTTCGCTCCCTTTGCCAGGAAGAGCGTAATGAGCGTCAGCACAAGTCCAACCGCGCCGATCCACCAATTCGACCAATCTACCCAATCGTGCGTGTTCATCGCCGGTCTCTCACCAACAGCATACCGCAGTCCGGGAACACCTACAGCCCCAGTTCCTGCCAGATCGCGTCCACGCGGGCCCTGGTTGCGGCGTCCATCTCCAGCATTGCCGGCCACGGCCGCTCAAAGCCTTCGGCCTTCCACTTGCGTGTGGCGTCAATGCCCATCTTCGAGCCGTAGTTCGGCAGCCGCGCCGCATGGTCCAGCGAGTCGACCGGCCCCAGCATGAACTGGATATCGCGCTCCGGGTCGATGTTGTTGGCCACGCGCAGCACCACCTCGGCAACATTCTGCACATCGCAATCCTCGTCCACCACCACAATGCACTTGGTGAACATGGCCTGGCCCAGCGACCAGATGGCGTTCATCACCTTGCGCGCCTGGCCCGCATAGCTCTTGCGGATCGCGACCAGCATCAGATTGTGCGCCACCCCTGCGGGGGGCAGATTGATGTCAACTATTTCAGGTATAGAAAGCTTCATCGCGGGCAGGAAGATCCGCTCCACGGCCTTGGCCAGCCACGCATCTTCCATGGGCGGCTTGCCCACAATCGTCGCTGCGTAGATCGGATTCTTGCGGTGCGTGATGCAAGTCAAATGGAAAACCGGATACTCGTCCGTCATGGTGTAAAAGCCGGTGTGATCGCCGAAGGGTCCCTCGGTGCGCAGTTCGCCCAGTTCCACGTAACCTTCAAGGACGATCTCGGCATGCGCCGGCACCTCCAGATCCACCGTCTCGCACTTGACGATCTCCAGCGGCTTGCCGCGCAAAAAGCCTGCGATCATGAACTCTTCCACCTCCGGCGGAGCCGGCACAATGGCGGAGAACGTCGTCGCCGGATCGGTGCCGATGGCTACCGCCACCTCCAGCCGCGCGCTCTTCTGCCTGGCGAGCGCCACCTGCGGCAAGCCACCGATGGGCCCATCCGGAATGGCCACCGCGCCGCCCGAGGACTCCGCCATCGCGGCAACACCTGCGGTGCGCGGATCACCTGTCGATCCCAGCGAAGCAAGAGCTCGCAGGCCATTGCGATAGTGCTCGGCTGCTACCTTCTGCCGCTGCCAATGCATTCCGGTGGTCTGCCCGTCGTACACCTGCATGCGATACATGCCCATGTTGCGCCGCCCCGTCTTCGGGTCGCGCGTATGCACGCAGGGTAGCGTAATGAATCGCCCGCCATCCTGCGGCCAGCACTTCAGAATCGGGAACGCGTTCAAGTCGAAGCCTTCGCCCCCGTTGTCTTTCGATTTGAGAATCACTTCCTTGCACGGCGCATCTTTCGCGCTCACCGTCTTCGGGAAGGCCGCGGTCAGCGCACCCAGTTGGGGCAGCATCTTGAGCTTGTCGAACAGACCTTCGGGAGCCTTCATCTGCATCAGACCGGTGATGCGCTCGGCAATCTCCTCCAGCCGGTTCACACCCAGCGAAAGCGCCATACGTTTCTCTGATCCAAACTGGTTGATGAGCACCTGCTGGCCCGGATGGCCCTTGATGTTTTCAAACAGCAGCGCCGGGCCGCCCACATCGTACTTGGCACGCGTAGGAGCGGCACCCACTGTCGCAGCGACATGGGAGCCGATCTTCGAAACCCGGTCGGTGATCTCGGTGATCTCCAGCTCTGGGGAAACTTCCGTGCGGATGCGCTTCAGTTCGCCGTGCTGTTCAAGGGTGCGGATCCAATCGCGCAGGTCATCGTAAGCCAAGGGAAACTCCTGGGGCTCGCCGGAGCCCACCTGCCCATTCTAGAGCCTCAGTCCCCGGTCCCCGCCGCAGTCTCAATGGCCTCCAGCGGATAGCCCCGTTCGCGCCATGCGTCCAACCCACCACGCAGCGGGCGCACGCGGTCAAGGCCCAGCCGCTGCAGCGTTCTCGCGGTTTTGGCCGCGGTGGCCTCGCTGGGGCAGGAGCAGAACAGCACAATCTCGCGGTCGCGCGGAATCTCCTGGTTGCGCCGCGTCAGCGAGTCGGGCGCAAAATGCTGTGCACCGGCCAGCGTCACCGGGTCCTTGACCAACTCCAGCGGATGGCGCAGATCCACGATGAACACATCCTCGCCCTCGTCCAGCCAGCTCTTCAGTTCCTCTGGCTCAATGCGCGCCGCGGCCAGTTCCTTCAATACCATCGCCCGGCGCACAATGCGCGCGGCCAGGAACGCCGCAATCCCCACCACCAGCAACATGCCGGAAAAGTGCGCGGCCCAATGGAGCAGCTCGACGCTGCGACGGAGCAGATCGGCGCAGAACCGACCCACCAGCAGCATGGAGCCCACCCAAAGCGAGGAGCCCAATGCATCGTAGTAAAGAAACACCCGCGCGCGCATGCCATTTTGCCCTGCCACCGGCGGAGCCACCGTCCCCAGCCCCGGCACAAACTTGGCAAAGATCAGCATTGTCCCGTGGTTGCGGCTAAAGGAGAGCTGCGTACGCCGCACACAGGTGGTTGGCTCAATCGACATCTTGCAGAGAAAACTCAGCACCACGTGCCCATAGCGGCGGCCGATGGAAAACCACGCCGTATCGGCAATCAGCGACGCCACCAGCGCGGCCAGAAACGCCAGCGCCAGATTCATCTGCCCCGCGGCCGACAGCGCTCCCGCGGCCACCAGCGCCGGGACCGCCGGCAACGGCACGCCCAGTTGCTCAATCAGCACCCAGCCGAAGACCACCAGGTAACCATAGGTGAGCAGGATGTGCGTCGGCAGGGGCATGGCGTCTCCTATGGCCTTTTAGGCAGCTGCGGCAGGCAGGGAATATAGACCGGAGGCGGGGGGATCGTGCAGGCGCAGCAGGTCTTATTCCATGAGATGCCGGAGAGGGCCGTTGGGGTTCATCGGAGCTGTGGAAGACAAGAAAAAGGCCCTGCGCGACGCTTCTCGCACAGGGCCTTTCGGGTTTTCGTCGCTTTATCGCGCGGTCAGTACCGCTGCCAGGGCGTTGGCCAGCAACCGCGTCTGCACCTGAGGCGATGCGGAGCCGGTCAGTCCATCAAACAGTACCGCGCCCTTGCCCAGTCGCGTGGTAAAAGCCGCCGCGCCCAGCGTTTTGCCGTGGTCGCGCCCGTAGCCCGCAACCGTCTTCACCGCCGCGCCGCTCACCAGCACGCCAAAGCAGTTGTTCACGTTGAACTGGTAATCGCCGCGCGCCACCTCGCCCTGCGGCAATCCGTCGAAGAGCGCATGCCGGCTCACCAGAATCCAGTTGCCCATCCAGCTGGCGCGGGCCGAGCCGATCACGCCCTCAAAACTGAGCGCGCCCTCCCTGGCCAGCAGCGTCAGCGCGGGCGTAGCCGAACTCGCGTCCGGCGCCGTCAGCACCAGCGGCGTGCCCGCCTTCACCGCATCCAGAATCTCCGCCGTCAGGTTCGATGGCGGAATGTAACTCTTCCACACCAGCCCATCATGATCGGTGTAATCCTCGCCGCCCAGCGAATAGGCGAAGGTCTTGCCCCCGATCTCGATCCTGATGGCGTTGTAGAGCGCCTCGCGATAGGCCGCGCTGGCGCCCACCACGTTGTCGGCGCTCAGTTCAATCGCCCCATCCACCGTCTCCACGTCAAAGCTCTTCACCACCGCCGTCGCGCCGCCGTGCGCTTCCCCGGCAATGTCAAAGCCCTTGGCCACCACCTTGTGGTTCAGCTCGATATCGAACACGCGGCTGCCCGCGCGCGCATCGGCGGCATCGGCAAAGTAGAGCGAAACCTTGGCCGTGCCCGCCGGCAATCCGCCAAAGTGCAGCGTAAAGCCGTGCGCCCTGCCCCGAATGCTCGAGCGAAACAGCGTCTCGTCGCTGGTGTTGGCAATCTTCGAGCCGTCGTCGGCATGCACAATGTTGCCATTCGACTTCTGCACCGCCAGAATCGCGTCGTAGTGCGCGCCGGGCGTGTAGCTCTCCAGCTGGAGCTGCCTGACCGCGGCCAGTTGCTTGGCCACCGGCTGCAGATCGCCCACCACTCCCACGCGCGCAGCCTTCAGCGTAGCCGGCGCAGGCGCCAGCACCTCAATCGTCTCGGAGTTCTCGGCCGGCGTCGCGCCCTGCAGCGCAAGGTGCAGCGTGTACTTGCCTTCCATCGCCAGCGCCGGCGTCTTCACCGCCATCTGCACCGGATACACAAAGTGATTCTCCACATACGCCGGCACAGCCCACGCACCCAGCTGTGTCTCTTTTCCATCGGGCGCAGTCAGCGTCAGCTCCAGCGTTCCGGTGACGGGCTTTGCGGTTTCGTTCAACAGATAAACATCCGCAAGCACCTCGTCGCCCGCCGTGTGGATCGTTCCCCGCGGCCGCACCACCGGCAGCAGTGGCGCCAGGTGCGGAGCCAGCAGTTTGGGATCGGCCTTGGGATTGCGCATGGCATCCACCAGCCCCGAGTGGTTCTCAATCGCCGTCGACTCCCAACCGCTGATCGTCAAAATATCATTCGAGTCCGAGAGCCGCGCCGTCTCAATCACCCGGCCCCAGAACTCCATCGTCTTCTTGCCGATCTCCTCATACACTGCTTCGGTGGTCGGGAAGATCGCGCCCATCCCGCTCTTCGCCAGGAAGCTCGCATACCCGGCATCCATGGCGCGATGGTCCGCCAGGTCATAGCTCGCACCGCCGCGCTCTTCCACCTGCTGCACCATCAGGCCGTGGTGATCGGCCGAGGCCGCGCCCAGCATCTCGCCCCAGTCCACAATCTCCTTCGCATCGTCCAGCCGGTGCGTATAGTGTTCAGGGTCCTTATACAGGTCGTCGGTCCACACCCCCGGCCCACCCACCGTGTGCTGGTCGCGCCAGCCCGAGTAGCCGGTTCCATCGTCGTAGTTCGCCGTATCGTCCCACGGCCCCAGCCACGCCTGATGCGCGTAGTTGATGCCGCTCTTGGCCGCCACCACCCGGCTCGGGTCGAGCCGGTGCATCGCCCGCAGCGTGTTCCACACATGCGGATTCGAGACATCCGGCTCGGTCTCGTTCTGCACCACCCAGATCACCAGTGACGGATGGCTGCGGAACATCTTCACCATGCGCAGCGTCTTCTCCGCGGTGTAGCGCACCAAAAAGCTGTCTGGATCGCCGCCCACCCCATCGGTGGCAAACGGTCCCTTCTTCACCGCCTCCTCGCGGCCCAGCGCCGGCCCCAGCAGATTGCGTCCGCCGCCCGGCTCCATGTAGCGCAGCAATCCCATCTCGTCCTGATCCGCCAGCACATCTTCCTTGCCGATGTTGCGATGGAAGTTCAGCATGTTCAGCCCGTACTCTTTGGCGACTGTTACTTCCTTCTTGGCCAGCTCCGGCGTGGGCCACAGCCCGTTCATGCCCCAGAATCCCCATGAGATCGAGGTCAGCAGCCGCACCCGCCGTCCATTCAGATAAAGCCCCGCATTGCTGCCGATGCCGCGCGGCTCAAACCAGCGAAAGCCGAAGCGTATCGTGCGCGTGTCGCTCTGCCCTTCCGCCAACCACTCTGTCTTCATCCCGTAGAGCTGGGGCGTATCCAGATCCCACAGCTTCGCCGACTCATCGGTCAGCGGCGCTTGGTAATCCATGGTCACGCCGGCCGGAATCGTCACCGCACGCACCGCAGCCACTCGCGTCGCGCCGGTCGCCAGGTCGATCACGCTGAACCGCACCCGCCCCCTTACTGCCTTCTCCGTGGTGTTCACCAGCGTGGCGTTGGCGCTGATCGTCGTCATCTGCGGCTTGTTCAGCACCCAGGAGTCGGTGAGGTACACCGGATCGTGCGCTGTAATCGTCATGCCGCGATCCAGTCCGCCAAAGCCGGGGCTCTTCTGAATCTCGTATTTGCCCCAGTGCATGTTCTGGTCGCGCCAGTCGAGACGGCCGCCGGGGTTGGTAATGCGAATCGCAATCTGGTTCGCCTTGCCCGGCTCAACGGCGCTGGAGATGTCGGTGTCAAACGCCGTCTCGGCAATCAAGTCGTAGCCCACCAGCTTGTGGTTCACAAAGATTTCGGCACGCTGACGTGCGCCGCGGATGTGCAGGATCACCTTCTTGCCGGCAAAGCTCGCAGGAATCTCCACCGTCCGCCACCACCAGCTCACGCCCTCGTAGTTGCCGTTCTTCATCTCTGGGTCGGTAGCCGTGTAGCCGTACTCACCCGGGGTGTAAGGCCGCAATCCGAACTTGCCCCAGTCGTACTGCTCCACAGTCGCCGGCAGCGTCACGGCCGTGCCGTTGGAATCCAGCGCCTGCCAGCCTCCGGTCGGCGGGTTCACCGGCAGCGTGGCCAGCTTCACCTCTTGGGGAAGATACAGCGTGTCGTCCTTCCACGTTGCCGCTGTGTCCGGCCACATCTTCCAGCCCGCATCGGGGACAGCGACGGTGTTGGCCCCCGGCAGGGGCTCCTGCGCCGGCACACTGGCCGGCACGCACTGAGACAGAACCAAAGCAAAGCACGCCGCAACCAACGGCGTGCTCACCATCCGATTGAACCGGAAATCAGGCTTCATCTTCGCCCTCAAAGTGTCAAAAAGTTAGGTGAACCAGCGGGCGCCCCGGGCCCCCGCGGACAGGTCTTTGTCCGTGAGGTGGAGATCTCGATGTTGAGACCTAGAAAAGCAGAAATCGATTCCGCCATCCCATGGAAAACCGTTTTACTCACCGTCACACATCATCCACGATGAGGCCCCGTGGCGGCAACCGGCTCCAGATTCGCCGTAAAGTGGCGCAAAAACGGCGCTTCATAGGTCAGCTTCAGCCCGCCAATCTCGACCCGCCGTTCCCAGACCTTCAGGATCACCTCCACCACGTAGTCGATGTGGCTCTGGGTGTAGACGCGCCGCGGAATCGCCAACCGCACCAGCTCCATCTGCGCCGCCGCGCCGAACATCAGGCTGCCGATCTCCACCGATCGGATGCCGCCCTCCAGGTACAGCTCCGCCGCCAGCGCCACGCCCGGAAACTGTTCCTTCGGAATCTGCGGCAGAAAGGCCGCCGCGTCAATGTAGATGGCGTGGCCGCCCGGCGGCTGCACAATGGGCACGCCTTGGCTCGAGATGTGCTCGCCCAGATAGCCCGTGGAGGCAATGCGGTAGCGCAGGTAGTCCTCTTCCAGCGCCTCCTGCAATCCCACCGCAATGGCGTCCAGATCGCGCCCGGCCAGCCCGCCGTAGGTGGGATAACCCTCGGTCAGGATCAGCAGATCTTTCTCCTGCCGTGCCAGCACGTCGTCGTTGGTGCACAGGAATCCACCGATGTTGGCCATGCCGTCTTTCTTGGCGCTCATCGTGCAGCCGTCGCCCAGCGAAAACATCTCCTGCGCAATCTGCTTGGGGGTCTTGTCAACATACTGCGGCTCGCGCTGCTTGATGAACCACGCGTTCTCGGCATAACGGCAGGCGTCAAAGTAGAGTGGAATGCCGTGCTGGTGGCACACAGCGGAAACCGCGCGGGCATTCTCCATGGACACGGGCTGGCCGCCGCCGGAGTTGTTGGTCACCGTCAGCATCACCAGCGGCACGCGCTTGCGGCCCACGCGCTGGATCAACTCCTCCAGCGCCGCCACGTCCATGTTGCCCTTGAAGGGCAGCCGGGTCTGCGGCTCGCGGCCGGTGGGCAGCAGCAGATCGACGGCCTCCGCGCCCACCGCTTCCACGTTGGCGCGGGTGGTGTCAAAGTGGGTGTTGTTGGGCACCACGTCGCCCGACTTGCACATCACGTTGAACAGGATGCGCTCGGCAGCGCGCCCCTGGTGGGTGGGAATCACGTGCTGGTAGCCGGTAATCTCCTGCACCGAATGCTTGAAGCGATGGAAGCTGGGGCTGCCGGCGTAGCTCTCGTCGCCCTGCATCACAGCTGCCCACTGGTGCGTGGACATGGCTCCAGTGCCGGAGTCGGTCAGTAGGTCGATCAGCACATCGTCGGCCTCCAGCAGAAACAGATTGTAGTGAGCGCGGCGCAACAATTCGGCGCGTTCGTCCCGCGTGGTCCAGCGAATGGGCTCCACGCTCTTGATACGGAAGGGTTCAATGATGGTTCGGTTGGCCATAAAAGTGTCTTCTTTCACACGGCAACCGATCATCGAACCTTCTGCCCCTGCTTGTCAAAGCACCTGCGGTGCGGCATTGCATGCAGCCGGCATTGCATGCAGCAGCCCGCTGCGCGGCATTGCACACAGGGTTTTGATATATACGGCCTTGGGAAGAAGCAGGGGCCTTTAGGCCCGGAACTGCGGGTGCCCCACCCTCGCCGCGTTCTTGTTTTTGCGGCTAGGGTGGGATGGAAGGATGCATCCTGATCACAGAAAAGGTGAAAGGCCTGCAGGGACGGTTGAGCTGCGTTTACAGCGTGGCGTGCGAGCCGTCGCACAGCTGCGGCGACTTCGAGTGCTTGCAACCGCAGAAGTACACGGTCTTGGTCTCCGTGGCTTCATACTTGACCGGGGTAAATTCGGTGCCCTTGTGGGCGCCACTGCAAAAGGGCTGGTTCTCGCTCTTGCCGCACGAACACCAGTAATAGCTCTTGCCTGCCTCAACCGCAACCGGGTAGGGGCGCTTCTGGGCGATGGTGGGTTCTGCCATTGGGGAAGACTCCTCGAATTGAAGTGCCTCCATCATCGCCGATTTGATTAGTTGTTGCAACAAATTTCATCAAAAAGCAACGCCACGTGACCGGGTCTCGCTTCTGAAACCTGAGAAGTCGGCGCAGCCCATCCTGCACTCCCCGTCCATAACAAAGCGCACACCCACCCACGCTTTGCAGATTATTTCGGCAATCTCTCTATGATCGGAATCCATGGGAGAATCCTCCGCAGAACTCTGTCGCGAAGCACGCTGGAGCCGCTCATCCTCTATCCGCCCAGGAGTTTTGAGCCACGGCCCGCACGGCCGTTCCCGGACGAGTGTCTGCATCGTTTAACTTCAACCGGCCTCTGGGCCGCAGCCACAAGGAGATCGCATGTCCATCAGTCATCACAAGTTCTATCCGCTCACGGACGAGATGCGCCGACGCGCGCGCGGCCATGAACTGCCCGAGGTTCAAAGGCTGGCCGACTACGTCCATCAGGCCGAGGCCGAGCCGCCCCAACAGGCGCGTCCCATCTCCAACCATCAAACCGAGCAACTCATCGAAAACGCCCGCCGGTTCCAGGACAGGCTCTGCGACGACGAGTAATCCTCAAACCGGGAAAGACCCCTTCAAGCGGGCTTTGCAATCGCACAGAACCGGCAGTTCCCGTCCGTCCTTGGGGATACAGACCATCGGCACACCGCCCCGCCTGCCTTCCTGGACAAACAAAGAGCGGGGGCCTTCCCCCGCTCTCGATCAACGTTGCTGTTCCGGGCCAGACCAGGAAAACTAATCGCCGTGGACGATGGGGCTGTAATAGCCTTCCACCTTGCGCCCTTCGGCGCCGTAGCGCGGCTGCCGCCAGATGCCCCGCCGATGAAGGAACGCGCTCATGGTGGTCGCCAGCACGCCCAAGCCATTCTGTGAGTACTGCGGTTGCAGATACGTCACCGGGAGGGAACAGGGGCCTTCAGGCCCCTGAAAAATAGCCGGAAAAGGGGGCCTTTAGGCCCGGATCGTGGCAGTACGAGATATGTACGACTGTAGTATTAGTCCCTCGTTCCCTTGTTCCCTTGTTCCCTCGTTCCCTTGTTCCCTTGTTCCCTTGTTCCCTTGTTCCCTCGTTCCCTCGTTCCCTCGTTCCCTCGGGTTATGATCCGGAGATGCTCGCGCACGACGGTAAGTGGCGTAAAGTGAAGGTGAAGGTGAATCCTCCTGCCGGGCTGTCGCCGCTGGCGGTCTATGCCCGAAGTGGATACTATGCGCCCGTTGAGTGATTGGTTTGTCGACTCTTTTGCAGCCGGTCTGGTACTGACCTTGGCTGTTCCCGGTTGGGCTGCGACCCCGCAAAACCCGGCTCCGCAGCAGACCCCGCCCGTGCTGGTGGATCATGACCCGGTGCGCTCACCCGATGGCGACCTCCCTGCCCCGGCGCCCGTCGAAAAACAGCCCGAAGGCTACGTTCTGCACACCGAAGTCGAAGAAGTGGTTCTCAACGTCACCGTGCTCGACGGCACCCGGCTGGTGCAGGACCTGAAAAAAGAAGATTTTCAGATCCTCGAAGACGGCGTGCCGCAGAAGATCCTCAGCTTCCAGCACACCGATCTGCCGGTTTCCATCGCCATGGTGGTGGATAACTCCGGCTCCATGATCCGCAAGCGTCCTTCGGTAAACAAAAGCGCCATGGACCTGATCGCCGCCTCCAATCCCGAAGACGAGGCCTTCGTCGTCAACTTCTCCGACGAGTCCATCATCGATCAGGACTTCACCTCCAACCCCGCCTTGCTGCGCGAAGGGCTTTCACACCTGGAGGCGCGCGGCGGTACCGCGCTCTACGATGCCGTGGTGGCCTCGGCCGATCACATGGTGGAAGCTGCCAAACGCCCCAAGCAGGTCCTGATCCTGATCACCGACGGCTCCGACAACTCTTCCGCGCTCAATCTGGAGCAGACCATCCGCCGCGTCCAGGAGCTCTCCGGCCCGGTCATCTATACGATTGGCCTGCTCTTTGGCGACGAGATGACCAAGGCCGACATCAAGCACGCCCGCAGCGCCCTGGAGATGCTCTCAACCGAAACGGGCGGTGTGGCCTTTTTTCCAAAGTCCATTGAGCAAGTTGACGAGATAGCCGCCGAGGTGGCCCGCGACATCCGCAGCCAGTACACAATTGGCTATCACTCCACCAAGCCGACCAGCGAGCCGGGTTTCCGCCGCATTCAGGTCAACGTGGAAGGACGCTCCAGCTCGAAACTCGCGGCTCGGACTCGCACCGGCTACTTTCCGGTGGGCCACGTCGCCCGCTCCAACACGTCCGGGCTGACGCCCGCTGCTGTGAACGGGCGGTAAAATCCCGCCCTCCGGCCCGCCGCTGCCAGGGTCGTCCGGTTTGTTTGCGTTGCACTGTGGTTTTGAACGAGCGTAAGGCCGATAAGGATGTACGTGCACCGGGACCAAGCTGCCCCCTCAGCTGAACCCCCTGGAGTGTTTCCGATGACCGACCAAGACGACCGTGAGGAGTTGCTGGCTCAGCTGGAGCATCTTAAGTCGTTGGCAGAAAAGGCTTACGGCGACATGTACGAGACTGGCTCGCCCTCAGGAGCCACTGCCTGCTACTCCGAGGCCAAGGAGTGCCTCCACGACGCCATTCGCGTGGCCACCCAGCTCGGCCTCGGCGAACAGGTCGACGACCTGAACCACCGTCTGGACCACATCAAAGCCGTCTTCCGCAGCCAGTTCTGCTGAACGGCCCGTTCCCCGGAGTTTCCCGCTTCCCGCGCCGCTTACCGTTCCTTCCTCCATCTCCCACCCCACCGGCTGATATCCTTGAAGTCGATGGCAGACACGCCCATGACAACCGACACCGTTGAACGCCCCGCGCAAGCCCCCTCCACCGTGGTGGTTTGGATCGTCTTTGCGGCGATCTTTGCCGCCGTGCAGTTCGCTTCCCTGTTCTCCCCGCCCCTGCTGGACGACGTGGACGCTGCCCACGCGCAGTGCGCCCAGACCATCGCGGAAGGCGGCAGCTGGATCACCACCTACATCAATGGGATCCGCTACATCGAGAAGCCGCCCATGCCCTACTGGCTGGTAGGCATCAGCTATAAGATCTTTGGCCAGAACACCTTTGCCACCCACCTGCCGAACGCGCTGGCCATGCTGGGCCTGGCTCTCCTCAGCTGGCTCTGGGCCCGCCGCGCCTGGGGAGACCGCGCCGGCTTCTACTCCGGACTGGGCGTGCTCACCTGCATAGGCGCCTTCCTGTTTACCCGCTTCATCATCCCCGAATCCATCCTGAGCCTGTTTCTGCTCATCGCCCTGTACGGGCTGATTACCGCCCTCGAGGACAACAAGCCCCACCGCGCCTACTGGTTCTGGGTCTGCGTGCCGCTGGCCACACTCACCAAGGGCCTGATCGCCCCAGTCTTCTTCTTCGGCGCGGCCATCCCCTATCTGTTGCTGACCGGCTTGTGGCGCCGCTGGCGGGAGCTGAAGCCCTTCACCGGCATCCTGGTCTTTCTGCTCGTCGCCGCCCCCTGGCACATCCTCTGCGGCCTGGCCAACCCCGACCAGGGCCATCCCTTCGGCAACCACCCCACCATGGGCAACGTCCATGGTTTCTTTTACTTCTACTTCGTCAACGAGCACTTCCTGCGCTTCTTCTCGCTGCGCTACCCGCACGATTACAACAAGCTGCCGCACATCGCCTACTGGCTGCTGCACTTTGTCTGGATCTTCCCCTGGAGCCTCTTCCTGCCGGCCACCCTGGTAGCCGCCTGGAGGACACGTAAAAGCTGGATGCAGCATCTGCACCGCGAAGCAGGCACCACCGTCGATTTCTACCTGGACAATGCCCTGCGCTCCGATCCAGCCGCCTCGCTAGCCCGGCAGAAGTTCCGCGTCCGCTCGATTTGGCTCTTGAGCCTCTTCTCCGCCTGGACGCTGTTGTTCTTCGCCATCAGCTCCAATCAGGAGTACTACACCTTCATGGTGTGGCCGCCGCTCATCATGCTCATCTCCGGCGTGGTGGTGGGCATTGAGATCGGCCGCTCCGGCAGCGGCCAAAAGCCCCTGCTTTCCACCGCCTGGCTCACCTGGGCCCAGGGCCTGTTCGCTGTGATCGGCGTGGTGGCAGCCATTGCCCTGTTCTGGGGGCTATGGAGCTCGCGCAACCTGCCCTTCACCGACGACATCGGCACCCTGCTGGCGCACCGCGCCGTGGCCGACTACACGCTCTCCATGTCGCACCTCTTTGACCTGACCGGTGCGGCCTTTGCGGCTCTGCGTCTGCCGGCGGCGCTGGCTGCGGTCACGCTGCTCATCGGCCCGGCCATCGGCTGGTGGTATCGCATCAATGGCCAGCATCTGAAGGCCACGGTCAGCGTCGCGTTCACCACCGCGGTCTTCCTGGTGGCGGCGCACATCGCCTTTGCGCGCTTCGCGCCCATGCTCAGCTCCAAGCCCATGGCCGACACCATCGTGGCCAAAGGCTCGCCGTCGGACACCTTCATCATCTACGGTGACGAATCCGACGCCAGCTCGGTAATCTTCTACTCCCACAAGTTTCTCCATGGGCGGCCGGCCCTGATCGTCACCCAGCAGTGCGGCCAGCATGGCGAGGGCTCCACGCTGCTGTGGGGTTCCTGCTATCCCGACGCGCCACACATCGACATCAGCGACGACGAGCTCTCCAAGATGTGGGGCAGCGGCGAGCGCAAGTGGATCTTTGCCCAGGACGTGAACCAGAACAAGGTCGAACAACTGCTGGCCGGCCGCCTCTACCCCGTCCAGTCCATTGCCGACAAGGCCATGTGGACCGATCGGCCGCTGAATTAAGCACCAGGCACCTGCGGTGCGGCAGACGGCTTCGCCCCTGTTGCACCGTGTACATCAAAGGATTGAACAGGCTCCCTTCGGGGAGCCTGTTCAATTTTGCGGGTGTTCCAGCCACTCCCTTCCCACAGAGAACGCGAAGCGGTCTGCCGCACCGCAGGTGCCAACTTGATTCTTTTCTTTTGTTTGTAACGATT
>Ga0371490_1001146_pt1 | contig 14587 bp, 12 predicted proteins | sample MB2SIPfraction_FD_207959 | JGI IMG/M metagenome (GOLD analysis project Ga0371490, IMG submission 207959) | Lab enriched peat soil microbial communities from McLean, Ithaca, NY, United States - MB28FN SIP fraction | ecosystem: Environmental > Terrestrial > Soil > Wetlands > Peat | place: USA... | reverse complement strand
CTGTCGAGGGGCCCGGCATCAGCGCCTATGGGGTGCTCGCCGGCTCACCCGATGCCGCGAATGCGCGCCTTTACAACTGCACCGGCATGGTCGAGAAGCCTAAGTTCGAAGAAGCTCCATCGAGCCAGGCGATTATCGGCCGCTACGTTCTTACGCCGCGCGTCTTTGAGTTACTTGAAATCACGAAACCGGGCGCCATCGGCGAGATACAACTTACCGACGGCATCAAAGCTCTGCTCAGTTATGAGAAAGTATTCGGCTATAACTTCGAAGGCAACCGCTTCGACGCCGGCGATAAGTTCGGCATGTTGCAGGCAACTGTCGAATTTGCCCTCAAGCGCCCCGAGTTCGGCGATAAGTTCCGGGCGTATTTGAAGGGGCTGGGGATTTAGCGAGTCAGCAAGTCAGCCAGCGAGGCCTCGGCAAGCCGGCTTGCTCACTCGCTGACTTGCTGCTCTTACGCCTTCCACTTGATATTGCATCCGATCGACGGCCGCTGGTCGGCCGAAACCGGCTTTCCTTTGAGCACCGTGTCGATCGCGGCGCGCAAATCCTCGCCCGTCACCGGAATACCGTTGCCCGGCCGGCTCGAGTCGTACTGTCCGCGATAAACCAGCTTGAAATCCTTGTCGAAGAGGAAAAGATCGGGCGTGCAGGCCGCCGAATAAGCCCGCGCCACATCCTGCGTCTCATCGTATAGGTAGGGGAATGTGAACCCCTGCGCCTGCGCCTGCGCTTTCAACCCTGCCGGACTGTCAGCCGGGTACGTGGTCGCATCGTTTGAACTGATCGCCACAATCCCAATGGGCTTCGCAGCGTAGTCGGCGCCAAGCTTTCCCAGCGAACTTTCAATGTGTTTCACATAAGGGCAATGCGTGCAGATAAACATCACCAGCAGCGCATCCTTGCCCTTGAAATCGTCCCTCCGCACCGTGTTTCCGGTTACCGTATCGGTAAGTGCAAAGTCCGGCGCAGTGGTCCCTAGTTCAAGCATCGTCGATTCAGTGAGTGCCATGATGTCTCCTTTAGCAAGTCAGCAAGTCAGCGAGTTAGCAAGTCAGACCGAAAGATCGCGCTGCAACGCCGGCATATGGCTACCTAGACGGAATTGGCCTCGCCGATGTGCTAACTCGCTAACCCGCTGACTCGCTGACTTGCTGCCGTTAAAACAACCCCGCCTGCCGTCCCGTTGGCGCAATGCCAAAGTGCTCGTAAGCCAGCCGCGTCGCCACGCGCCCGCGCGGCGTGCGGTCAAGAAATCCAATCTGAATCAGGAACGGCTCGTACACTTCTTCCAGCGCGTCTTCTTCTTCAGCCAGCGTCGCCGCCAGCGTACCCAGGCCCACCGGGCCCCCGTCGTATTTTTGAATAATCGTCAGCATCAGCCGGCGGTCGATCTCGTCGAATCCGTGCGCGTCCACCTCGAGCAGGGTGAGCGCGGCGTTCGCGGTTGGCCGGTCGATGATGCCCGAGCCGCGCACCTGCGCGTAGTCGCGCACCCGGCGCAGCAGCCGGTTGGCAATACGCGGCGTGCCGCGCGAGCGCAGCGCAATCTCCGCGGCCCCGTCTGAATCGATGGGAATTTGCAACACCTCGGCCGACCGCTTCACGATGACCCGCAACTCCTCCTCGCTGTAGAACTCCAGCCGCAACAGGATCCCAAAACGCGAGCGCAGCGGCGACGAAAGCAGGCCGGGCCGGGTGGTGGCGCCGATAAACGTAAAGGGCTTGATCTCCATCACGTGGGTGCGCGCCGCCGGCCCCTGCCCGATGATGATGTCGAGTTTGTAGTCTTCGAGCGCGGTGTACAGTTTTTCTTCCAGCACCGGCTGCATGCGGTGGATCTCGTCAAGGAACAGCACCTGCCGCTCGCGCAAATTGGTGAGGATGGCGGTCAGGTCGCCCTGGATCTGCAAAGCCGGACCCGAGGTCTGCTGGAACCCCACATCAAGCTCATTGGCAATAATGGTCGCCAGGGTGGTCTTGCCCAGGCCGGGAGGCCCGAAGAGCAGTACGTGGTCCAGGGCCTCGCCGCGCGATTTAGCCGCCTCCAGCGCAATCGCCAGTTGCTCTTTGGCTTTGGACTGGCCGATGAATTCGCGCAGCCAGCGCGGCCGCAGTTTGAGCTCAAATCCCTGCTCTTCGTCGGCGCGCGCGGCGCTCACGAGCCGGTCCGGAGTGTTGTCGCGGGCAAGTGTCATCTTCAGGAGCAGTGTAGCCGTTTCCCGCGCCGGGGTAAAAGCCGGCCCATATACCTTGAAGGACTTCTGTTCCGGAATTCCGAATCCCGCCCGAGTTACTTCCCCGCAAATTGATTTCGAAATTCGGAGTTATCACGGCGCAATGGTCGCCAATCGACACACTTTAAGTCCCTTCAACAAGGCGCGCCCTGACGCGATTAATGATTGACTATGGAGGGTTTATTGACTATCTTTATTCCACACGAACAGTGCGTCTGCGTGGACCGAAATGGTTCGCCGATGGGTGGACTATAGTCGAAGGCATAATCGTCTGCGAGTGTTTGCTATGAGATATATGGCCGGCGCCGCTACCGGCAAGAAATTCCGGAGGTCAACGATGTTTGATCGCATCAAGTCGGGAGCGCTGCTCCTCATCGGTATTGCGCTGCCAATTATGGGCTGCGGTTCCGCCCAGGTCGATTCACTTGAGGTCACGCCTTCTACTATCACCATGGCCATCGGCACCACGGCCCAGCTCACGGCCACCGGAGTCTACGGTCACGGAACCGGCCCCTCCTCGACCCAGAATCTCACCGACCAGGTTACTTGGAGTACAGCATCCGCCGACGTTGCTACTGTCAGCTCCACCGGAATGGTCACCGCTACGGGCCCCGGCGTGATTCAGATTACCGCCAGCATCAAAGGTTTTACCGGCCTGCTTTCTGCGGGCGCCACCATCACCGTCCCTGCCTCGACCACCGCGCCGGCGAACAACGACGTCACAAAACTGACCATCATTCCCGGTTCCCAGACCGTAGCTTCCCCCGGCGACACGGCTACCTATACTGCGGTCGGCACCACGGGGGCGGGCGCAAACGTAAATGTGAACGGGGTGGTTGTCTGGAGTTCGAGCAGCGCCGGAATTGCCACCGTCAATGCCTCAACGGGTGTTGTCACAGCGGTTGGACCGGGCACTGCGACCATCACCGCGGAATACACCAACGCCGACCAGACCGTTGCAACAGGAACAGCTACCTTCACGGTCACCGGAGGCGGGGCGTCGAATACCGACATTACGTCGGTGACCATTATCCCCAGCGCGCAGACAGTCGCTTCACCTGGCGACACGGCGATCTATACGGCCATCGGCACCACAACTTCAGGCCAGACTGAGAGCCTGAGCGGAGTAGTTGTCTGGAGTTCGAGCAGCCCACAGATCGCCACCGTCAACGCCACGACCGGTGTCGCCACGGCGGTTGGGCCGGGCACGGCGACCGTCGCCGCGCAGTACACCAATCCCGATAAGACCACTGCTACGGGAGTAGCGACCTTCACGGTCACCGGAAGCGGGTCGACCAACAGTGACATCACCTCGGTGACCATCATTCCCAGCGCGCAGACCGTTGCTGCGCCCGGCGACACAGCCGCCTACTCTGTGATTGGCACAACCGCCTCCGGTTCCACCATGAGCTTGACCGGGCAGGTGATATGGAGTTCGAGTAGCCCGCAGATCGCCACTGTCAATGCCTCATCGGGTATTGCCGTCGCGGTTGGACCGGGTACCGCCACCATCTCCGCGCAGTTCACCAACTCCGACAAGACCACGGCCACGGGAACAGCCACCTTTACGGTGACTGGAAGCGGGTCGACGAACACCGATATCACATCGGTCGCCATCGTCCCCAACTCCCAGACCGTGAATGCGGTCGGTGACACCGCGACTTACTCTGTCGTTGGCACCGCAGCATCAGGCGCGACCCAGAACCTGAACGGATCGGTTGTCTGGAGCGGAAGCAGCCCGCAGATCGCCAACGTCAATGCCTCAACCGGCGTTGTTACGGCGGTCGGTCCGGGCACGGCAACCATCGCTGCGCAATACACCAACTCCGACGGGACAACAGCTACGGGGACAGCCACCTTCACGGTGACTGGAAGCGGGACGACAAACACCGATATTACGTCGCTGACCATTATTCCAAGCTCCCAGACGGTTGCGCCCGGCCAGACAGCGACCTACACTGTCGTCGGCACCACTGCATCCGGCCTTGTGGAGAACCTGACCGGAGTAGTTGTCTGGAGCGGGAGCAGCCCGCAGATCGCCAACGTCAATGCCTCAACCGGCGTTGTCACGGCGGTTGGTAAAGGCACGGCGACCATCACTGCGCTCTACACCAATCCCGACAAGAGCACCGCCACAGGGATAGCCGTCTTTACGGTGACCGGAAGTGCAACCTTAAGCTCCGACATTACGTCGGTGTCGATTATTCCCAATGCGCAGACCGTTGGCGCGCCCGGTCAGACAGCGACTTACACCGCCGTTGGCACCACAGCCGCCGGCGCGACTCAGAACCTGAACGGATCGGTTGTCTGGAGCGGGAGCAGCCCAACTATCGCCAGCGTCAATGCCACAACCGGCGTTGTCACGGCGGTGGGTCCGGGCACGGCGACCATCGCGGCGCAGTACACCAACGCCGACAATACAACCGCTACCGGGACAGCGACCTTTACCGTAACCGGAAATGGAACGTCGCTCAGCGACATCACTTCAATCACGATTATCCCGGGTGCGCAATCGGTTCCTGCGACGGGTGATACGGCAACGTTCGTTGCGGTGGGCACCACCGGCTCCGGCACCGTCGTGAGCATGTCGGGACTGGCTACATGGACCTCCAGCAGCACGGCAGTTGCCACAATCAACTCGTCGACAGGCATTGCCACGGCGGCGGGACCGGGCACAGCGACCATTACTGCGCAGTACACCAACTCCGACAAGACTACGGCTACCGGGACAGCGACCTTGACGGTAACCGGAAATGGAACATCGCCAAACGACATCACGCAGGTGTCTATCGTTCCCAGCACCCAGACAGTAGCTGTGGCCGGCGACACAGCCACCTACACGGCCACTGGCGCCACCGCGGCAGGAGTCACCAAGAACCTGAACGGACTGGTTGTCTGGAGCGGGAGCAACCCACAGGTCGCCAACGTCAATGCCTCAACCGGCGTTGTTACGGCGGTGGGTCAGGGCACTGCAACCATCTCAGCGCAGTACACCAACACCGACGGCTCCGTGGCGACCGGAACGGCAACATTCACAGTAACCGGGAATGCCGCATCGAGCAGCGACATCACCGCGATCACGATTATTCCGGGCTCTCAATCGGTTCCAGCGCCGCTCGACACGGCTACCTTCGCAGCGGTGGGAACCACCGGCTCCGGCGCCACCGTAAGCCTGCCAGCGCTGGCTACGTGGAGCACAAGCAGCCCGACGATTGCCCAAATCAACTCCGCGACAGGAGTGGCGACTGGAGAGGCAGCGGGCTCTGCTACCATAACTTGCTCGTACACCAACGCCGACGGGACCATTGCCACCGGGACGGCAACCTTCACAGTGATTGGCGGCACAACCGAGCAATGGACTGCGCTGACCATCACGCCGAGTTCGCAAACCGTTTCGGCCTCTCAGGGGGTCGGCGACTTTATTGCGCTGGCAACCTCAGGCTCGGGCCTGATCGAAGACGTAACCAGCAGCCCGAACATAACCTGGTCGTCCTCAATCCCGGCTGTGGCTACAATCTCGTCGGCAGGCGTTGCCACGGGAGCGAGCCCGGGTACGAGCACCATCGAGGCGCTCTTGACCAACAATGACAAAAGCGTGGTGTCCGCTACAGCGTCTCTCGATGTCACGCTCACTTCCCCTCCCCAGCCCATCCTTTCGCTTACCGTCGTTCCCAGTTCAATCACATTCGGTGACGCCAGTCAGGAGACCGGCCAATTCCTGGCGATCGCGACGTATTCGACCGCGCCCTATGTACGGGATGTGACAAACGACCCGAGTACAACCTGGCTTTCGAGCGAACCGGAAATTTTCACGGTCGGCACCAACTCAGGTGGGAATCCAGGAGCCAGCGCAGGACTTGTGACCGACTACGCCGCGTACAACGCAAGTGCAGTGATTATTGCGGAATCACTAAGCCCCGGCTCGACGACAAGCAGTTGCACGGGAAGCACGTCTGGCAGCTGCACGATCCAGACCGCAACGGCGACTGTCAGTTGCCCCGAGGTTCTTCCTCCGCCACCGGGCTCAATATCGCAGACGCCGGGTACTTGCTATCCGGGCGAGCCGGTGTATGTGGCACTCCTTCAAACTCTGACCGTCTATAACGAGGGCCTGAACACCACCGATTGGGAGGTCACTGCCCCCTCGGCCACCGGCACTCCCGACGTGATTCACTGCGGCCCCGGCTGGACGTTAAATGGTGGAACCGGCGGATCAGTTTGCACGTCCACCTATCCCACGACTGTCGGCCAACCGACCACGGGCGTGTTGCCTGTGGGCGCCGCTCCCACATGTCCCGCTGCCAACGCCAGTACGCTTTCGGGCGTCCTACTCACTGCGCCAAATACAGGGGCAGAGTTCGGCGGATGGTCGTATAACTGCCCGCCGACGGACCAGTGCGGCAACCCAACACCCTGGACCGCGGCCGGACCGAACTACTGCGTTGTCAACCCCACATCCAGCGACACCGTCGGCGCTATCTTCAACTGATGGTTCCTATCTTCTAACCTCGCGAGCCGCCCTCCGGGGCGGCTCGCTTTTTGGGGCGCAGTGCCGGTCTGCTTCCTCAACCAGGCAGAGCGACCACGCCTGCCACAAGCTTGTAGTGGAAGCCCTCGAATGGTTCGCTCAGGCTCACGGTGAGAAATGTCCGGGGCGCGCTTCCATCGAAAAACGACGCGTGGCGATAGACACCCGGAGCCAATGGGCGCATCCGCTCGATCCAGACGGGATCGGTAACGGCCAGATCGTAGCGCGTGCGGCTGATGTGTCCAAATCGAAAGAGCGCACGGTTCTTGCGTTTGCCGTCTTCGTCGCGAATCCACCACCACAGATCGCTGGGCTCAATCAGTTCCAGGGATCTTTCGGCAGCGGCCTTTTCGAACTTCCGCCCATAAACGCGATCGCCGCTCCCCTGCAGGACCGCCGGACCTTTGTTGAGATAATTCGCAAGGAAATGGGCATCGTGCGGTCCGTCGAAACGTCGGATGGGGCGCAATGGCCGGCCGGCTAAGAATACGTCTTCGGGATGGCTGTTGGTGCCGCATTTTTCGCCAAGCTCGGCTTCAAAAACATCCAGGACCGCGGTCTCAGTGCCACCCTGGTAGCACGTCTGCTCGCGAGTGAGACAGCCTTGAACCTCGCTGCCAATCAGCCGCACCCACTTCTTGTCAGCCAGGCTGATTCCCGCCATGCAGCGGTGGCTATGTTTATACGAGTTGGCAAGACAGACAATCCGTTGAGCGCTCATCGAGCCGAGCACGCCTCCAACGTCAAAAACTATAGGTGCCGTATGACTACGCCTTCCCAGTGCCTCTGCAGGTATTCGAGCGCCAGCCTGCGATGACATTGTTCGGCGGTCGGCTCGCTGCACAAAAGCACGGTTTTCTTCAGGAAACTCTCCTGGGAGAGAACCGATTCAACTTTTCTTGAACCGATTAAGGCGAGATACGCTTCGGTATAAACGTCCCAACTCCCCTTGCGCTTCTTGAAAGCGTCCAGGATCTCCTGCGTGGGAGCAAGCAGCGGTTCATGCTCGTATTCGATCCCGCAAATCTCCCGCAGGAAATATGGCAGGTCAGACTGCTTGGCGAATCCCGCGAGCTGCGATGTATTGTTCAGCCGAACGTCGAGCAGGCGCTCGATGCCGTTCGCCTTCAATGCGCCGAAGAACTCGCTGGCGCTCTTTTGGGTGAAACCGATGCTGTAGATCTCCATTGGTCTTCTTCCAATTCGGCAAACAAAGCGGGTTGCTCACCCACCAGCGGCTTGCCGGACTCGACAGTCAATTCGGCTTCCGATTGCAGGCGGCCGTCGGCTCGTATGTGAAGTAATTCATGGCCGCGCTCCGCCAGTACCCTCCCCACCAGCAGGCGGCGGTGGCAGTGTGCCGGGTCCTCCTCTCCGCAAAGCAACGCCACGCGATAGTTGGCAATTCCTCGCTCCAGCCGCTCGATGCCCGCGACAAATTCCGGGTTCCCCGTCATGCGGCCGTAAAGCACATGCCCCTGCTTGTCGTAGTACTCCCGGCCGTTGGGACGTCCTCCCAATTCGGCCCCGAGGAAGAGATGCTTAACGCCGCACTCGGCCAGCTTCCGTTCGAGAACCTCGTGGTCGAACTGGGGAGCAAAGCGAGAGTACGGAGCGGAGCGTATATCCACCACAACATCGATGCGATGCGCCTTCAGCAACGCGGCGAACGCCTCCCATGCGTGAGCGGAGTGACCGATGGTGTAGACATTGCTCATGAGCGGTTCTGGTCAAGCATAGCACCAGTCGACATTCTGACATTCCGGTTGGTGGTTCACATTCTCATTCCCTTCGGCGCCACCGTTTAGACTGGAAACGTCCGCCTGATCGTGATGACCCACCGGTTTGGAATCCTTCGCCGCTTCCGCTTCAATTTGCCCCAGCGCATCGCCGCCGGTCTGCTGGCGGCCTTCCTGCTGCAGGGTCTGTGGGTCACAGCACACCAGACGCTCACCGACCGCGACTACCAGTACGCCCGCTGCGGACGCGAGACCTGGGAGCGCCCCTCGGCCCTGGCCGGTTACTACACCACCTGCGGCAACATCCACGACGGCATTCTGGCCTATCGCATAGCCGGGTTCCCGCTCACCCTCAACTTCCTCGGCGAACGCTTCCTCGACATGTTCCGCAAACCGGAAGATCGTGTGGTGCAGCCCGCGGACTCCGCCGGCCGGCCCTCCTCCGGGATCGGGAACGGCAGCGAACCAAGCGCCTGGGAACTGCGCCACCAGATGACCCATATCCTGCTGCTTTTACGGCTTCCGTTCCTGTTGGCCGGCTGCGTGCTGGGCGGATGCCTGTGGTGGGTCACGCGGCGCCTCTACGGCAATCCGGGCGGCTACACGGCCCTTGCCCTCTACTGCTTTTGCCCCGCTATCCTGAGGGCCTGCCTCGCGCCTAATCCTGAGGTTCTGGCCGCGCTGGGCATCTACGGCGGCGTCTACACCTCCATCGGCGTAGCCCACGCCATGCTGGGTCCGCGCCGCAAATGGCGGCCGCGCATCATCATGCTGATGGTCATCTTTGGAGTAGCCGCCGCCTCGCACATTGCCGCACTGCCTGTTGCCGCGCTACTGGGTCTGGCCGCAATGCTCTGGCTCGCCGAAGGGCGCCGCAGCCAGGTGCTTCCCGTGGTCATGGCGGCTGCGCTGGGCGCCCTGGTATTCGTCTTCGCCTGCTACGGACTCTCGCCCGATGCTTTCAGCTACGTTTTCCGCTCGGCTGCCGGATTCCTCTGGTTTTCACCCGAGCCTGCCCTGCGCTTCTTCAAGTCGCTGCCTGAAGCGGGAATCTCGGTTGCGGCGGGTGCCTCGCTCGTTCTCTATCTCGGACTGCGCCCGTCGCGCTATTTCGGCAACACAACTCCGTTGTTTTGCGCTTTGGCTTGTATGGTGCTCGTCATGACCGGCTCCCCGGGCAGCCCCTGGATCTGGTCGCTGCCATTCCTGCTCACCTTCGTCGGCGGGGTCTTCGCCGACGCATTTGACAGCCCGCGCCGCCGCATCGCGCTCGCCTCGGCCGGAGCAATTGTCCTGCTCCAGGCGGTGCTGTGCCTCGTGAGCCTACCGGGCATGGTGTGAGAAGCATCGTCTCGGCCGACAGCCATGAGGGGAAAATGCACTTGAAGACATTAGGCTCTACGAGGCATACTATGAAGAAGCGGTGGTGTGTTGAGTTTCACGAAGAGTTTCTGCCCGAGTTTCGTCAATTTTCTGAGGCGGTCCGGAGACAGACCTATTCGTTGATCGAAATGCTGAAGACGTTCGGGCCGCAACTTGGCCGACCTCAAGTGGATACCCTGAAGGGCTCGAAGCACTCGAACATAAAGGAGCTTCGCTTTGATGCCGATAATGGTGTGTGGCGTGTCGCTTTCGCATTCGATTTGAAGCGGAAAGCGATCCTGCGCACCGGAGCAGACAAGTCCGGCGTTTCTCAAGACAAGTTCTACCGCAGTCTGATCGACATCGCCGATCATCGGTTCGACCAGCACCAAAGAGCGATTGCAAAGGAGAAGGAGAAATAATGGGGGTCCCCTACGAACAAGTGCTCGCCGAGGAATCGGAAGAGACCCGCCAATGGGTCAAGCAGCGCGCCGCCGAGCTGATTGCCGAAGAACTCAACCTGCGCGAGGTGCGCCGTTTGCGCAAACTCACCCAGGCCAAGCTATCAAAGAAGCTCAAGATCGGGCAGGAGGGCGTTTCGCGGATCGAGAAGCGCACGGACCTCTACATCTCCACTTTGCGGAGTTATGTGGAGGGGGTGGGCGGCAAACTCAAACTAGTGATCGAACTGCCGGACCGATCACCTGTAGTCCTGTCTGGATTGGGCGAGGATGGGGGCAGGAAAACGGTCAAAAAGAAGACGGGGGAAAGGCCAAAATCGAAGGGCGGCGCCAGGCGTGCGGCCTGAGTGCCACAGGACTCGGGAAGAACGGCACGCGGCTTGACATAACTTAAAGCAATATAAGGACTTATTTCATACTCTTCGCCTTGCTAAAACACCCCTCCGACGCGTAAAATAATCCTGTACCTCCGCGGACCCGGCCCCGCTTCTTCCGGACCTTTTTGTGCGCCTTCCGCGGGCTTCAAATCTATGGCAGACGATCAGAATCCCCAACTCCCTCTCGATGGCGGGACGCCCCCGGCGAACAGCTCGAACCTCATTCCCATCAACATCGAAGACGAGATGCGGCGCTCATACCTCGATTACTCGATGAGCGTCATCATCGGCCGCGCCCTGCCTGACGCGCGCGACGGCCTCAAGCCTGTCCATCGCCGCGTGCTCTACACCATGAGCGAAATGGGCCTGGAGTACAACAAGAAGTACACCAAGTGCGCCAAGGTGGTGGGCCAGGCCATGGGCGTCTACCACCCCCACGGCGACTCCGCCATCTACGACACGCTGGTACGCATGGCGCAGCCCTTCACGCTGCGCTATCCGCTGGTCGACGGCCAGGGCAACTTCGGCTCCGTCGACGGCGATCCGCCCGCGGCCATGCGCTACACCGAGTGCCGCATGGAGCGCATTGCCGGTGAGCTGCTTGCCGACATCGAAATGGAAACCGTGGACATGGTCCCCAACTACGATGAGTCCACGTTCGAACCATCGGTGCTGCCTGCGCGCATCCCCAATCTCATCGTCAACGGCTCAAGCGGCATCGCCGTGGGCATGGCCACCAATATTCCGCCTCATAATCTCACTGAGGTTGTGAACGCCACCATCGCGCTGGTCAAGAACCCCGGTGCCGGCATCGCGGAAGTGCTCAAGCACGTTCACGGACCCGACTTCCCCACCGCCGGCCTTCTTTACGGGCGCGCCGGCCTAGCCGAAACCTATCGCACCGGCCGCGGACGCTTCATGATGCGCGCCCGCGTGGGCCAGGAGAACCTGACCAAGGAGAAGCTGGCCCTGGTCGTCACCGAGATCCCTTACCAGGTGAACAAGTCCAAGCTCATTGAGCGCATCGCCGAGCTGGTGAACGACAAGATTATCGATGACATCGGCGACGTGCGCGACGAGAGCGACCGCGACGGAATGCGCATCGTGATCGAGCTCAAGCGCGGCGCGCAACCCGAGATTGTGCTCAACCAGCTCTACAAGCACACCCAGATGCAGGAGAGCTTCTCCATGATTTTTCTCGCGGTGGTCAACGGCCAGCCGCGCGAACTCGGTCTGGATGCCGCAATCCGCGTTTTCATCGATCACCGCATCGACGTTGTGCAGCGCCGCACCGTCTACCTGCTGCGCAAGGCCCGCGAGCGCGAACATGTGCTCGAAGGCTACAAGATTGCCCTCGACAATCTCGATACCGTCATCCGCATCATCCGCGCTTCGGCCTCCCGCGTTGATGCCCGCGAGAACCTCTACGCCTGGGGCAAGGGTACTGGCATCGTCGTCAACCTCGATCGCGAGCGCCTGCCCAGCGAGGAACGCGGCCTCACGCTCAAGCAGATCGATGCCATCCTCGAACTGCAGCTCTACCGCCTCACCCAGCTCTCGGTCGACGAAATCCTCGACGAGTTGAGAAAGAAACGCGCAGAAATCGCCGAGTACGAATCCATCCTGGCCAGCGACACCAAGCTGCGCGGCGTCATCGTCAAGGAACTCGAAGAGGTCCGCGACAGGTACGGCGACAAGCGCCGCACCGAAATCGTCGACGAGAGCGCCGAGCTTCAGCTTGAAGATCTTATTGCAGACGAGCAGGTGGCCGTCACTGTAAGCCACCAGGGCTACCTGAAGCGCACGCCAGTCTCCATCTACCGCCAGCAGCGCCGCGGCGGCTCGGGGCGCATGGGCATGAAGACGCGCGAGGAGGACTTTGTCTCGCAGCTCATCGTCGACTCAACGCACGCCTTCCTGCTGTGCTTTACCAACACCGGCCGCGTGTACTGGCTCAAGGTGTACGAGATTCCCGATGTGGGCGCGGCGGGCAAGGGCAAGTCGATGCAGAGCCTGCTCGACCTGCAGCCCGGCGAGAACGTGCGCGCCATTCTGCCCGTGCGTGACCTGGAGGTCGAAGACAGATACGTCTTCTTTGCCACGCGCAACGGCACCGTCAAGAAGACTCCGCTCAAGGACTTCTCCAACGTGATGTCGCGCGGCATCATCGCCATCGCCATCGACAACGACGACGACCTGGTCTCTGCCGACCTTACCAATGGCAAGCAGACCGTCTTCCTCGCCACGCGCGACGGCATGGCTATCCGCTTCGACGAGGAGTACGACCCCGAGCGCAGCGGCGCGGGGCTGCGTCCCATGGGCCGCAATGCCGCCGGCAACCGCGGCATCTCGCTCAAGAAGGGCGATTACCTCATCGGCGCGGCCATCACCAACTCCGACGCCCTGCGCGACAGGGAGCGCGACGAATGCGCCGCCCGCATGGGCCTGACCGACAAGCTCGCGGCCCTGCGCAAGGCCTACGCCGATGCCGAACAAGCACTTACAAAGACCCGCGAGGACTATCGCAACAAGCTGGTCGACGCCGCCGCCGTGAACGCGGCTGAAAAGAAGCTCAACGATGCGTGGAAGGCCATCAAGGCCCTCGATAACAAGCTCTGCGTCACGCAGCAGCTCATTCTCACCGTCACTGAGAACGGCTTTGGCAAGCGCACCGACGTGGACGAGTATCGCCTGACCGCGCGCGGCGCGCAGGGCGTCACCAACCTCAAGGCCACGCCCAAGGTGGGCAAGACGGCGTCGATCCTGCTGGTGAACGAGACCAGCGAGCTGATGGTCATCAGCCAGTTCGGCAAGATCATCCGTTGCGACACCAAGACCATCCGTGAGGCCGGCCGCGCCACGCAGGGCGTGCGCCTGCTGAGCCTGGAAGAAGGCGACAAGGTCGCCGCCGCAGTCATCATCCCGCCCGAGGAGCTGAACGGCAATGGCAATCACGAAGGCGAGCAGGGGACGCTGCTGCAGTAGGACTGCGCGCCCTGCGATACGCCGAGGTTTCAAGATCGAGACCTGGCGCACCGGGCGAATACTCCAATTAGGAGAGTTTTGCGGATGATCTGGGTAGCCCTCGCCATTATCGTGACCTTCCTGATCATCGACCTCTGGAAGGAGGCAGTCTGGAAGAGGTCTAAGCGATGTCAGCACGGTATCTTCGGTGACTGCCCCAAATGTCAGGAGGAGGCGGAGGAGCATGCTCGGGCTAACGCAGCTGCTCGGGCTGAGACTGAGGCCCAGCGTCTCCAGGAACTCGATGAGGCATTCTTCGCCATCGATGAAATCACGAGGATGAAGATCATCGAAGTACTCGAGGACCACTGGGTTGATGCGGACCTCCCCGATTGGACGCCGGAGCAGATGAAGCAAACCGTAGTGAAGGTCTACCAGCAGTCGCTGGCGAACGAAGGGAAACTGAGGGAAGTCTCAGGAGCTTCTATCAGAAGAGGTAAAACCTAGTCCGTGCCGGGTGCCTCGGGTTTCGCTTTTGAGGCCTTGGATTCCCCGGCTTCCGCCGCCTATCTATCCCGCGCGCTCAACCCGCCGTATCGTCTTATCCATCGGCTTGCTCGGATCGCGGACAACGCCCAGCTTCGCCCAGGCCGCCTCGCTCAACTCGAAGCTCAGACCCAACCGCTCGCCCACCGAAAAGCCGCGCCAGTTTTTCACCCTATCCTTCAGGTGCTCGGGCACAAACGTGTAATCGAACTTGGACTCGTCCACCTCGCTCATACCGTCCAATCCTCCACCACCAGCCCCTTCACCCTCGCGTATTCGCGCGTGTTGGCGGTAACCAGCACCAGGTTGCGGGCGAAGGCCTGCCCGGCAATCAGCGTGTCGTACTCGCCGATGCGTTTGCCCTTGCGCT
>Ga0371490_1001145_pt1 | contig 14592 bp, 13 predicted proteins | sample MB2SIPfraction_FD_207959 | JGI IMG/M metagenome (GOLD analysis project Ga0371490, IMG submission 207959) | Lab enriched peat soil microbial communities from McLean, Ithaca, NY, United States - MB28FN SIP fraction | ecosystem: Environmental > Terrestrial > Soil > Wetlands > Peat | place: USA... | reverse complement strand
CCCCATCATCTCTTCGATGCTCAGTTGGTAGATGACAGTCAGGCTGTAAAACTTGTAGATACTGGGGAGTGAGCCGTCGTTCTCAATCTGGTTGAGGCGCGCCGTGGAAACCACGTATTCCGAGTTCTGCTCGGTGTCAGCGATTTCCAGGCTGCCTTCCTCAACCTGGCGCAGGGTAAGCCCCAAACGTTCGCGAATTTGCTTCAACCGGAAACCTGCTTGCTCACTGAGCCCCTGGGTAGCGGACTCCTTCCAGGTGGTCTTCCGGTTGCGCTCGGGCGCCGGTTCCAGACCGTGCTCCTTGAGAATCTTCGCGATGGTGCCCCGCGCGACCGTTCGAAAGGGCAACCGATTTCTTCTTGACAGCGATTCTGGGCCCCGGGACCACAAGGTCCCGGTTCTCAAGTTACCTTGATTTCTGTGGTTAGCGGGCGCCCCTTCTCTTCTTACCATGCGAGTCATTACGTCGCGTGACCCCCATTAGCTTCACGTTCTTATGGATACATCGGAGTAGATCGTCTCCCCCTTTGAGTCAAGACGATTGCCGACCTTGACGGGTATATGGGGCCATTGTAGTATTCCAATTGCTTTGTGGCCTGGCAGCCGGGAACTTGGCCAACCACGGTCGGATGGCACCTTCGCCAATAAGGCGTCCGCCGTGCCAAACCCAAGAAAGCGTTGAACGGAATGTAACCTTCAAGAAGCTGACGCTCAGTGATGGAAAGTGAGAAATCAACGAATGCGGCTACGCGGCGCCGAAGTGATCGAATCCTCGGCCCGGTCCGCATTCGTGTCATCGGAAACAACGCTTCGGGCGTCTCGTTCGCTGAGGAAACTGAAACGATCAGTTTCAACCAGCACGGCGCTCGCATCAGTCTAACCCACGCCCTGCTGCCCGATGACGTCGTGCTGATTAAGAATTTGGGAAACGGGATCGAGGAAGAGTTTCGCGTCGTGGGAGGGTTTCAACAAGTTTTTGGCGGCCGGCAAGAATGGGGCGTAGAGGCGCTTAATTCCGCCAGCGAAATCTGGGGGATAGAATTCGCCGCCCCTGCGGAGGGAATTGAACCCAAAGTTCTGATCGAGTGCGCGGCTTGCAAAACGGCGGGGCACGGCGCGCTGTCCTCAATCGAGTATGATGTCCTCCTCTCCACGGGCCTGATCTCCCGCCATTGCGAGCGCTGCGGTGAAAACACGCGCTGGAGGCCCAGCACCCAGGTCCTGACGGCGGAGGTTGTTGCCTCAAACGCCAAAAACGTTGTAGTCGAGGGCGAGCGACGAAGAACCAAGCGCCTTAAGCTGACCATGCGTATCCGGGTTCGGACCGTCTGGGGCGTGTCCGTCATCGCGCAGACCCGCGACGTTTCCAAAGCCGGATTGGGCTTTGTGAGCAACCAGAGGTTTCAGGTGAGTGACGAGGTGTATATCACCCTGCCGTTCGTCGACCGGCAGGTTCCCGTGGAGACGAAAGCAAAAATCATCTGGACTTTGGAAGCTCCTGGGGGGCGACTTTACGGGGTCTGCTACATGAAGTGACTTTCGGGCCCGAGGGCTGCCCGAAAAATTCTTCTGAAGCGCAACATTCACCCTTCATGTTGCAGCTTTCCCAGGTTCCTCGAAGAACCTACAACTTCCTTTCCGTATCGCGTGCCCGCGATCGGGGATCACCTCCGTCGGTGCCGTCCCTCGACTGTCTAGACGGCAATTTGCTTGCCTCTTCAAATCCGAACGGCACCAGTGACGAGGCGACGGCGGGGTTCAGGTTCGCAGGGGCCCGTTCACAAACGCGCCCGCAGCCCAAAATCATGTGATTCTATTGAAAAACCGTAGCTAAAGAAGCTGCGGCGGGGTTTCGAGGGGTGGCGAGCCGGACTATTCCTTCCGCTTCTCCTTTTTCCTTTCCTGTGATTTTGGGGTGTCCAACTCTCAAGAATCGGGCCTTCGGAAGCAAGGAGTTAAGGCTAGTCCGCCGGCAGGGTTCTTGGGCAAGCTATAGAAGGCGTGGGAAATGATGTCATTTCAAGGCCTTCATCTTCGGATTGCCGCCATCACGCCGGGGGAAAAGGCAGCCGAGATCGCCCCAAAGATTACAAACCGGAAATCAGCTCTTTGAGACCGCGGGTGACGTACTCCCGAATAGTCTCCTGATCTTCGGCAGTCAGGTCGTGGAATTGGACCCCAATGCGGTCCGGCGGTTCTTTGTGAACAATCTTTGCTCGCAGGCTTAGATGCTCCTGGCCCGGTGAGAACGTAAAGTCTAGGTTGATTTCCTGACCCGACTCCAGCCCGCTCGACGATTCGAGCAGCATTCCGCACTCACTGATGTTGACACTACCCAATTTGGACTGCTCGTTCCCCCAGCGGCACGTCACCGTCGTGCAAAACGGCAGCCGAACGGAACGCGTTCTCTCCCTCAAAATAGCGCTGCGCAGGGCGAGGAGAAGGCCGCGCATCTTCTCTGGGTTGAAAGGCTTGGTGAGGAAGAAGGTAACTCCTGCTTTATACCCGTGGCGCATCGTTTCGATGTCTTCGAACGCGGTAATCATCACAATGGGAACCCCGCTGTTCAACCGCGAGGCTCGGATGAGTTTTGTCAATTCGAAGCCATCCAAGTTGGGCATTTGCACATCGACGAAAATGCCGTCAAATTTCTGCTCATTCACGCATTCGGCTGCGTGCCGGCTATCTGCCAGGGCCAAGACTTCGTACCCAAGCGGCTCGACCAGAGCTTTGACTAATTCCAAGGCTGCCGGGTCATCATCAACAACCATAAGTTTCATCGACATGAGGCTTTCCGTTTCAGTCCCTTAGGGATTATGATCCCTTCAGCAACAGCTGGTCCACTTGCAGCCTGAGGGCAGCAGCGTCGATTGGCTTGCTGATGTAGGCATCGAAACCAGCCCTCAGACCTTTTTCGCGGTCTTCCTTCATCACATTCGCGGTGACGGCCACGACACGAAGGTTGGCGAAGCGGGGATTCTGGCGGAGCTGAAGCAAAACGGCGAAGCCATCCAGAATCGGCAGTTGGATGTCGAGAAGAACCAGGTCAGGTTCTGTTTCCTCGATCTTCTGCAGGGCTTCCCGTCCATCGCACGCTTCGATTACGTCGTAGCCTCGACCAGACAAGACTTCTCGTATCAATTCACTACTGGCCGGATTGTCTTCTGCAACCAGGATTTTCTTCATGACCGGAGAGACTGCTCGTGGAGCGTCACGTCGAGCTTCGCGACAAGCTCTGGACCCCATCGAGTACCTTTCTGGAAGCAAGCGCAGGTCTCCCGCTGGAGCAACGCGGCCTCCGTGTCCGTCAATTCTTTACCCGTCAGTACAAAGATGGGAATCTCGCGCAACCGGGGATTCTCTTTAACACGGCGGAGCAGCTCAATGCCGCTCATTTCAGGCAACAACAGGTCGAGCACAATAGCATCCACGCGAACGCGCCAGAGGATTTCGTGGGCTTCTTGTCCGTTGCGCGCCAAAAGCGGAGAATAGCCCGCCGTGCTGAGCACTTCACTGATCACCTTCAAAACATCAGGGTCGTCTTCAGCCACCAGAATCGCAGGGGGACCGGTTTTGGAGCCCGGCAATTGCCTGAGCAGAGCCTTCAACAGCATTTCTTTGGACACCGGCTTCACCAGGCACTCAGCCGCGCCCATGGCAAGAAACCCGCTCTTGTCGTCCACTATTGAAACGACGACGACCGGAATGCGGGCTGTCGTCGGGTTGGCCTTCAATTCTGATAGGATCATCCAGCCGCCCGTACCTGGCATTATCATGTCCAGGGTTATGACATCCGGCTGAAGTTGGCGTGCCTTGGCTAGGGCTTCACCGCCTGAGCTTGCGATCTCGGTCTGAAAATTCTCGCCGACGAGGTGACTGGCTAAAAGCTCGCGAGATACAGGTTCATCGTCCACCACCAAAACAAGAGGCTGTGCACGAACTGAACGAGTTGGAACAAGCCCTGAGGCTGTGTCGCTCAATTTCGGAAGCGGATGTCCCTGCGGCAGGGTGAAGCTAAATCGGCTGCCTTTCCCAATCTCACTCTCAACCCAAATTGTCCCCTCCTGCTGCCCCACCAGCCGCTTGCAAATGGCCAGCCCCAAGCCCGTTCCCTCCGTGACGCCGCTGGTAGTCTGGCCAACTTGGCGGAATTCTTCAAAGATGGCTTCGCGGTCTTCGGGCCGAATCCCAACACCCGTGTCGGTAATTGAAAACCGGACAAACTTCTCTATCTTAACAGATTCAACATTCACTTGGCCACCCTCTGGCGTAAATTTGATGGCGTTACTCAGGAGGTTGTAGACGATCTGCTTGAAGCGTACTCGATCGGCATAAAGAAGCAGACCGGGTTCCAATTCAGTGCGCACCTCAATCTGTTTTTTCATGGCCAGGGGCTTAATGACCGATAGCACTTCCGGTAACGCCCCTTCGGGTGAAAAGTTCTCCGGTTGAAAGTTAAGCTGTCCGGCCTCAATCTTTGAGAGGTCCAGGATGTCGTTGATAAGGTCTAAAAGATGTCTTCCGGCCTGCTGAACGTGATTCACGAATTTCTTCTGTTTTTCGTTCATCGCGCCGCTCGTACCGTCTTGAAGTAAATCAGCAAAACCGATGATGGCATTAAGGGGTGTCCGAAGCTCGTGACTCATGCTGGCCAGAAACTGGCTCTTCAACCGCGTCATCCGCTCAACTTCGCGGTTGCGTTGTTCGAGCGTTTCGTTGACCGCGGCGAGCTGGGCGGTGCGCTCGGCCACGCGCTGCTCCAAACTTTCATTGAGTTTTGTAATCTCTTCTTGCGCTCTCTTTCGCTCCGAGACGTCCATCTTCGCGCCGATTATCCGAAGCGGCTTTCCGTCATCGTCGCGGACGATAGAACCCCGGTCAAGGATGCAAGCGTAAGAGCCGTCTTTGCGACGAAAGCGGTATTCATCTGACCACGACTTCCCGTCGCCGTCGATCTGCTTGTAAATTCCGGCGATGACACATTCTTGATCTTCAGGGTGGATGTGTTCGGTCCACCAAGTGGCGTCGGGTCCCACCTCATCCCGGTCATAACCGAATAGAGTTGTAACTCCCTCATTCCACCAGAAAAGATTCGTCAATAAATCCCAATCCCAGACGGCATCATTCGTCGCTTGTACGAAAAGCCGGAAGCGGCTCTCGTTCTCCCTCAGCATATTCTCCACCCGTGTACGACGCGTAACGTCCCGGGAGACGACAACCACCTTTGTCGGTTTTCCTTCTCCATCCCGTATCACACTCCCCTGCGACTCCATGTAACGGATACTTCCGTTTTTGAGCAAAAACCGATACTCGGCTATTTGCCCTATACCGGTCCGAACCGTTTCTTCAAAAATTGTTTTTACCTTTTCCCGGTCGTCGGGATGGATCTCATTGAACGAATCAGTCCCTTTAAGCTTTGCGGGATCACCCAATACCGCTCTGTACGACGGGCTGTTGTACACTCGCCGTCCCTCCAAGTCGAGGACGGCGATAAAGTCAGCAACATTTTCGGTGATCAGGCGAAACTGTTCTTCGCTCTCGCGCAATTTGTCTTCAGTCCTCTTGCGCTCGACGATCTCCGACAGAAGGGCTTGGTTGGCCACGGTCAAATTCGTATTCACCTGGATGAGTTCCGACGTGCGCGCGGCCACCTCCTCTTCCAGGTGTTCGCGATGCCGTTCCAACTTCTGATCGCGATGTTGGATTTGAGACAACATCTCATTGAAGCCTTCAATGAGCAGGCCCAGCTCATCCTGGTTTTGTTTGACGGCGCGCACGGAATAATTCTTTTCCACTGACACCATATGAGCGGTCTCGGCGAGATGCAGGATGGGGCCGGAAATCACTCGTTGCAGTTTCGAAGCGAGCGCGTAAGCGGTGCCCAATGAAGCCAGCAGGACGAGTGCAATGAGCCCAAAGTCCAGCTTCAGGCGGGAATAAATAGCGCCCAGATCGGAATGGATGTAAACCGTTCCGATTCTCTCGCCGTCCAGGATGATTCCGTAGAATAACTCCAGGCGATTGGGCCCGAAATGCGCGCCGTCTTTTTCCAATTGCGGGGCGGAAATGTCGCTCCCTGCTCCGCCTCTCCGGTATTGGACGAAGACTTTTCCGTCTTTGCCATAAATGCACGCGGCGACGATATGAGGCATGGCGCTCAAAGCGTTCAGAACATCTTTGGCTGAATTGTGATCGTTAAAAGAGAGAGCGGCGGTGCTGTTGGCGCCAATAATTTGGGCGAGCGTGGAGAGGTCACGAGCCAGGGACTGCCGGGACGTGAAGAGGTCGTAGGTGACAAATACAGTGGAGGCCAGCGCCAGAGCAGCGCCCGCAGTCAGAAGTACAATCACTTGCAGCTTTCGTTTAATGGATAGATCTCGATAGGCGGTCACCTTAACTGCTCCCTCCATGACCTTGCTCTTTGACGATTCGCGCCAAAATGAGAAGCTTCGAGCTGATTTTCAGCCTGGCACGTTCTGCGGCGTCGATGTTCACCTCGAAGTGCACTTTGTTGTCTTCCACAGTGAAGTTGATCATGCCGCCCAGCCCGGTGAACCCAGCGGATTCGCCGACGGTCAGTGCGCTGGAACCGTTCAGCCCGGCGACAATCCCAGCGGCCCGTTTTTTCTCCGTGGCGGGGACAAAAACGAGGTGGCAACGCTTCAGGTTATCGCTCGATTTCAGCGTCTTAATCTCGACCCGTCGTCCCCCGACCGTTCGGGTTTGTAACTCCCGTATAAGGTCATCGCTGAAGGGGTCATTTCCCGCGACGCATATCCTCAGGGGCGCGCTCGCATCGCGGTACGAGTCGGGCGGCCATTCAACAAACTTGGTGAAGTTGTACAGGAAGGCGAGTTTGACCGGGTATTCCATCCTCTCGTCATCCTGCGATCGGACCTCCGTTGCAGCATTGAAGAAGAGCCCGCAAGCGATGAGGAGGAGGGAAACTTGCCGGATTCGGCGCGACCCAGCCCTAACCATGAAGCGCCAACCCCAACGTGATCCCACGTCGTTACGTTTCTGCCGGCGGATATTCATCATGTGGCACTAAAACCGGTATGCGACTTTGATTCGGAAGCTTCGCCCGTCCTGAATGATAATGTCCTCCCGGTGCTCCTCCCCTCCCGGGTCGCCATACCTCTCGTCGGTAACGTTATAAAGGCTTGCCGAAACCTCCAATCCCTTCAACGCCTTTGGGCTGAAAAGCGTGAGGTTGGGTAGGATGTAGCCTCCGGCATAATTCCCCTCGAGCGTTCTTCTTTTGCTGACGTACTGAACGTTCATGCTGGCGAAGACTTGTCGATGGAAGAGCGCCACGCTCAGATGGGCTTGAGCCAACGCGTGCGGGGAATTGGTGAGAGGACTCCCGTCGCTCACATTCTTGGCATCCTGATAGCTGAAGCTGCCCCCTGCCTCCAGGCCGGAGGGGAGCTTTTTTGTCAGCGCCAATTCCAGCCCTTGCATATTAATGTTTTCGCTGTTGCGGTAAACAATCAGCCCTGTGGCGGGGTCATCCTCCTCACTGATCAGTCCCCGGATGGGGTAGAAGTAGCCGGAGACGGTCAGGCGGAAATTGTTCTGAAGGGACTGCTCCAGCACCAGTTCGCTGGTCTTAGCAGTTTCGGGCTTTAGGTGCGGGTTGGGCTCGCTGCCGCCCCCGTACTCGTACAACTCGTAAGCAGTAGGAGCACGAAACGCATGGCCGTACAGGAGTTTGATCGTGGTCTTCTCAAAAGGACTATAGATAAGGTCTACCCGCGGGTTGGTGGTACCGCCAAACGTCGAGTATTGGTCGTGGCGCAGTCCCAGGTCGAGAACGAGATTGCGCCGAATGGGAATCGAATCCTGGGCGAAGATGGCCCAAATAGTCGAAGCCCTTCGGTCGTTCAAGTATTGGAAGTACGGTTGGACATCATAGTTCTCCTGATCCTGCTTAAAGTTATCGCGGAATTCCGACCCAGCGATCAGGGTCTGGTTACCCCAGAACTTTTTCGAAACATCGAACTCTGCTCCCCACCGCTGCCCAAAACCCAAGTCTTTGTTGACGACTCGGGAAGGCCCGCCCGACGCTGAATCATCATCGATGTAGGTTCCATCGTACGTGTAGTGGTCATAGTAAAAACGGGCCCTGTAACCCCAGTCACTGCCGAACTTGTGATCGTACTTGAGGTCGAGGTAGCCCGGGGCATCAATGGTGTTCGTCCCCGGATCATTGAAGATGGTGCCGAAGGAAGCCGTGGGGATAGTCTTATTTCTCCATCCGTAAGCTCCTTCGAGTGCCAAGCCTTTATAGGAAAGGTTCGCAACGACTTGGTGATACTGATCGCCATCGCAGTCTTGCGCGATGCCATAGTTCGTTGCGGGACTGTCAAACTCCGTGAAATACAACCGCTCATGGCCTCGGCTGTCATAAAAAGACCCCGACACCAGCAGCTCCAAACCGTCCCGGAATCGGTTGCTGTATGTCACGCGAGTCTTGAACGTGCCGTAACTCGCCAACTCGGCGGAGGCGGTCAGATTTCTTGAGCTGCCGGCCCGCTTGGTAACGACGTTGATAACCCCCAGGAAGGCATTGGCTACGTATAGGGAGGAGTTCGGGCCGCGGATCACCTCCACCCGGTCAATCAGATCAACGTCAATCGGGAACTCTGTTCCGATCAGGGCCTGGTCATAGACGTTGTCGTTCAAGAGGTGGCCGTCCACCAGCAGCAAGATGCGGCTGTTATAATCTCCCGGGCGGCCAAAGCCGCGAATTCCCAAGTAGCTATAATTGCGGTCATAACTTACGTAGAAGCCAGGCACATTGCTGAGGATGTCCGCCAGGGTGCGGTAACCATACTTCCGGATGTCATCGGAGGTGATGATCGTTATCGATGCCGGCGCCTCCGTGACCTTTTGCTTGTACCCCGAGGCCGCGTACACCGAATCGATGTCGACCTTCATCAGGTCTTCCATGCTCGCGTCGAACAAGTCTGTGGGGGCTTGCTTGTCCTGGGCCAGCAAGCGTACTGGATTTAGACTTGCCATTAGAGAAACTAACAAGAGGCCTCGCAAGACCTTCACCCAAGGGGAGTAGCGCGGCGGAATCGTCACATAAGCCGCTAACTTGCCTGCTGTCTCCCCACATGTCCTTGCTGGCATAACTTGCTCCCACTCTTCATCCGGGTCGGGTAAATTCACCCGGCATTACACTCTCAATCCTCGGAGATGCCTCACGAGTCGCTCTCCTTGCATCCGACACAGACCTGGGCCGCAGCCGTATCACAGGTCACTCGCCTCCAAGCAAACTCCGTGTGCGCTAGGACCGCCTGCCCCGGCAGGCGTGGCGGGCAGGAGAAGAGCAGGACCGCCGCCTTTGACTGGTTTTGTCGCTACGATGAGACCCTGCTCCGTCCCGATGAGAGTTCGGTCTTTGGCTCGAGTCGGATCGCATTGTAGCTGTCCTGCCGCCGGCGCCCGGCAAGGTCAAGTGCGGCGTACGAGGCGATCATCGCAACCGAAAGCGCAATTAGCCAGGGATCATATGAACCCACGATTGCCATGTTGGAATGAGTCAAGTCATCCTCCCGCACTACCTACATCGCGGGCGTGCGAGCCATGCGCTTCCTTGCGATTTACAGACACCAAGGGTTAGAGCCTACCACCCGGGAAAGTCACCGGACTGAGAGGGCGTGGCGTCCGAGTCGTTGCAACGCATTCAGCGCTGTCACCCAAGGGATGGGTTCTCCTTTTTGGCCCGGGGGCGAACCCCCATTCGACCGGCGATGTGGATTTGGCAACTTTCTTAGACTTAGTTTTCCACGTATAACATCGCTAGTTCCCACCGGTCGGTGACTTGCCATCATTGGTAGTGAGTAGGTTGCGAAACTCAGAGAAGATATGGGGGTCCCACCAGCCCTTCTGGACCCCTTGCCCCATTATTCCCAGGGCTTCTTCCGTGGACGAAGCGCCGTGATAAGGACGTTCGGTCGTGATAGCGTCGTAAACGTCCACGACGGTAATAATGCGGGCCGTAAGCGGGATTTGATCTCCTTTGAGTCCGTCGGGATAGCCGGATCCGTCGAGCTTCTCATGATGGTGGCGAATGATGGGGAGAACGAGTCGGAAAGATTTCAGGGGCGCGCAGATCCTCTCACCGACCGCGGGATGTTGGCGCATAATCTTCCACTCTTCGGGCGTCAACTTGCCCGGCTTTAGAAGAATTGCATCCGGCACAGCTACCTTTCCAATATCGTGAACAATTCCCCCTTGTCGCAAGGCTGTAATCTGCACTTCAGGTAGCCCGAGGCGCCGACCTAGGCGCTCCGAGTAGTCCGATAAGCGCTCGCAATGCCCCCCCGTGTATGGGTCTTTGCCTTCGATGCTCCGCGCTAGTGCGAAAAGCACTGATTCGGCCCGTTCCAGTTCGTCGGTATAAGCCTTAAGATTGAGCAAGGAGCGAACGCGGGCCAGCAACTCAATGCGATCTACCGGTTTGTTGAGAAAGTCGTCAGCGCCGGCTTCGATACCCCGCACCCGGTCCTCTTTTGCGGAAAGGGCCGTGACTAATACGACGGGCGTCAGGCGAGATTCTGGGTGTTTCTTGAGTCGTCGACAAACTTCCACGCCGTCCACTCTAGGCATCATAATGTCGAGAAGCACTAGGTCGGGTTGATGGCGCGCGAACTCCTCCAGGGCTGCCTGACCGTCAACGGCTGTCACGATTCTATATCCCTGCGGCTGCAAGAGCTCTATCATGAGCTCGCGGTTTGCTAGTTCATCGTCAACGACAAGGATGGTCGCTGCCATGGACGCTCCAGAGGGCAGAGATCCAGAGAATGGGGTGGAAAGCGATATCCAGTCTGTCTTCATTAAGATTGAAGTGCAACCTTAGCTGGTCGCAGAATACGTAAGGGTTTTTGGGGCAGGCTGTAGAACGTCCGCTGCGCCGTACCCTTCAGCAGCCTGGCATTGGAGACGGTACTTCATCGCCCGGCTAATAACCTTCTCTTCTAGTCGCACTGATGCTCTCTAATGATAAGGCGCTGTCTCAAAAGGTATCGCTCTGGTCCCATTTTCCTGGAGCAGTCTGCTGGACATTCTTACGCCCTAGATTCCGATGGACGTGTTGGGCACCTACCTGACCTCAGTTTCCGGCAAGCCGACAAGTCAGTGATGACATCTGTTGGCAGGCTGCCTCAAATAACCCCAGAGACCTCTTCAGCGCCCGACGGCCGGTAGCGACCGCACATAGCCATAATCCTACTGGACCGGCAACGAACGCGGAAGAGAGATCTCCTTGCGACGGGGTGGAGGCTCCTCTCCGCAACTGCGTTGACAGCCATCCATGAGTTACGTACAGTGGGGGCTGAACGACGATTTCAACATGGCAATCCTCACAATCCAATGGAGAAAGGAATAGAAGAACCGATGATGACGAAACCTCAGATCGTTGCGCATTTGGCCGAGAAGGCGGAAATCCCGAAGAAAGCCGCCGTCGCGGTGCTCGAAGAACTCGTCACTCTGGCCACAAAGGAAGCCAAGAGCAGCGGGCAGTTTGTGGTTCCCGGGCTGGGCAAGGCGGTGAAGGCAAATCGCAAGGCTCGAACGGGTCGCAATCCTCAGACCGGCGAGGCCATCAAGATTCCGGCCAAGACGGTGGTGAAATTCCGTCTGGCGAAGGCGTTCAAAGACGCGGTAGTACCTCCCAAAAAGAAGTAGCCTCCATCGAGGCCGACTTTCCTCAAGGGGCGGAAGTCATAGAAGCCCCGGTCTCCCGGCTGCAGCACTTGTGTCAATATGGCGAACGCCATTCGCGCAATCGCCCCCGAGGCGACCAGTGCTTTGGGGGGCGTTGCAATATGTCGCGCAGAGGAGTATGAAGGGAACATGCAAACTGGAGGAGGTAGGACTCCGCCGGACATGCATGCGGAAGTTGAATAACCACACCGCTCTTGCGGTGCGCACCCTGGCAACGTCCCGCGGACGCTGCCACGGCGTAAACGACGAAAACCTGAGACGGGGAGCCGGAGGCGGTTCCCCGCTCTCGTTCTTGGCCCAAGAATCCTGGCCCCGCTCCTGGTCACATAATAGCTTTGGAGAAGCATCAGTAAATCAATCTCAGCGAGAACTGAATCTGGCGTGAAGTCGCAGTGGTATGATTGATGACCTCTCAGCGAACGGATACGGCTTCCGTTGCCATGCAGCGAGCACTGAAGTAGCATTCACCATGGGTGGTTTTCGATACGACTGGGCAGGCGAGGTCCGTTCTCCTGGGGGTGTGCTTGATGGCGAGCGCGTGTGCCTTCGCGGCCTCACCCGAGGACCCGCAAAGCGGGCCCACCTCTAAATTTCCCTCTCAGCCTGTCTCCCTCTTCGAAGAAAAACCGATCAATTGGAAATCAATCGTCCCTGATGTTTTTCATGACCAGCAGACCATTTGGACGTTTCCTGCCGAGCTTGCTCACGTGAAACATTGGAAACCAGCGCTTGGGATTACAGTTGCCTTGGGAGCGCTCGTGGCGCTCGGTGCACACGACACGCCTTATTTCCGAAACATCGGCCTTTTCGGGATTCAACCGTGGTTTGAGCGGAACGAGTGCGGCAATCGGCACCGCACTCGTCCCGGCCTCCTTCTATGCCTTGGGATTGGTGCGCAAGGATTCGTACGCGACCCACGCTTCGCTACTGGCCGGCGAATCCCTTGATGCAGATTGGATTGTGGCGAGACATAGAGTCAAAATCGCCAACATAATACTCGATTCCAGCTAACGGAGCTTTTCGAGTTCCGGCTTAACAATCTTTTCGTAGCACTCGGGGCAGATTCCATGGCTGAATTTCGCCTCCGAGTGGTCACTTAGGTAACTTTCCAGTTGCTGCCAGTAATTGGTGTCGTTCCGGATTTTCTTGCAGTAAGAACAGATGGGGACGAGTCCCTGAAGTTGTTTGACGCGCGCCAAGGCATCTTCCAACTGCTGGACGCGCTCCGCCAAGCTGCGCTGTAACTCGACGATGCGCCGGCCAACCTCCACCCGCGCGCGCAATTCATCTGGGTCAAAAGGCTTCGTGATGTAATCGTCTGCTCCCGCCTGCAACCCCTGAATGATGTTTTGCCGACCGCCGCGGCTGGTCAGCAAGATGATATAGAGGGGCACGGTCTGGGGCCTCGCGCGGACGATTCGGCAGACTTCCGGGCCGTCTCTTTCCGGCATCACCCAATCCAATAGGGCGATGTCCGGACGAGGCCTTTCTTCGAGGATGCGCAAGGCCTCGGCGCCGTCGGTAGCCGCGCAAACTTCATACTCCCAACTCCTTAAGGTCGATTCCAATAGACGACGGGTGACCCCGTCGTCATCCGCCACCAGCACTTTCATCTATCTCCCCCTTGGCCATTTATCTCCGGCAGGATCAGGTAAAGCAACACGCTGTTGATCTTGGTCGTGTGCCTGCGCAGATATCCGGCGCGCGCGCCTATTTCCGAAGTGAGCAGCTTATAACCCAGTTTTCGCAAACCCTCCTGGACACTAGTCGCTCCCGTATTCGGGAGATCCAAATCGACGAACTCGTAATCAGTGAACTTCGCGCGGTCTAGAGTGGCTCTTTCTGTGACGGCTCGCCCTGGATTCCGAGGGCGTGGCATATGACTTCATACAGCTTGTTCATGTCGGCCGGTTTGCGCACAAAAGCATCGGCGCCGCCTTCCAGGACCTTTCCCTCAGCCTCGGCGTCGATGCTGCCGCTCACCACAATGACGGGGATGTGGCCGGTGAGGCTGGAGCCCTTGAGATTCTGAAGGACTTCGAAGCCGTTCCCGGCGGGCATGCTGATATCGAGCAGAATCACGTCGGGCTGTGTCCGCCGCGCGAACATCATTGTCTGCATTCCGTCGTAAACAGGTGTGGGCTCCAATCCCCGCTGTCTGAGAAAAATCGAAACCATGTGCACGTACACGCGGTCGTCGTCCGCAATCAAGACTTTCACGCGCGCGCCTCCCGACCGTTCAAATTGGCCATCGCCATTTTGAGACGTTCAATTTCATTTTCCAGCTCAGCATAGGCCGTCGGGGCTTCGGACAGGCTGCCGTCTCTGCACAGGACTTCCAACTTCAAAGCCGCCTCGAAGGTGGGGTGAGCAGCGAAATTGCCCGGGGATCAGGTCGAAAATCTCCAGCATACGTGGGCTGTGGGCGGTAATGCCCTCCAGCTGAGACACATCGGCAAGCTCTCGCTCCAGGGCGCGGGCTCGCTCCTCCTGGGTCACCAGGCCTCGAAAGCGGGTCACCAGTTCCCGCAAAGTTCGCTGCCCCCAAAACCTCACGTCCACATTCAGAATCCCCCAAATCCGCATTCGGTAGGCCCATTCTTGTCACCAGCAGACCCTTTGCTAATCCGAATCCTAAGGCAGCATTCTGCGCTCTCCCAGACGGGCTATCAATCATCTTTTCGCTTGGTGTCCAGCACTTCCCGGACTTTCCGCAGCAGGGTACTTGGCACAAAGGGTTTCTGGAGAAAGAACGTGCCGGCTTCCAGGACGCCGTGGAGGAAAACGGCGTTGTCCGTATAGCCGGACATGTAGAGCACTTTTGCCTCGGGATGCGCGGTGGCCAGACGTTTA
>Ga0371490_1001143_pt1 | contig 14608 bp, 10 predicted proteins | sample MB2SIPfraction_FD_207959 | JGI IMG/M metagenome (GOLD analysis project Ga0371490, IMG submission 207959) | Lab enriched peat soil microbial communities from McLean, Ithaca, NY, United States - MB28FN SIP fraction | ecosystem: Environmental > Terrestrial > Soil > Wetlands > Peat | place: USA... | reverse complement strand
CCTTGAGTGCGGAGAATCGGATCCGCTCCATTGCGGAATATGAATACTCAAAACCGTAGCCGAGCGCTCCGGTGTAGGGGTCGATAACGATGTGGTCCCGTGGTACGCCGATCTCCTTAAGGAGGATGTTGAGCTGCTTTGCCAGGTTGATATCAATGGGGGACTGGGCGATGATTGCGTGGTTGTACGCAAGGGCCGCAGCGGCGATACTCCGGTACCGTCCCGCCTCTGCGGTGCCCAGCAGCAGGCGTTCACCCTGCCCGACCTCACCGCATTTCTGGAAGACTTCGCTGTCAATCTTCGGCTCATTGCTTCCCTCGATGATGAGCGGCAGGGTGGTTGAGGCAAGAACCGCTTCAGTCGTTTTCCCGAGAGAAGGGATATCGGAAAAATCCCGCTGCTTGGTGCTTGTCAGGCAGAGCCGGACGAGGTCGGCCCCGTAGGTGGTCTCTGCCGTCTTTGCCCATGCAGCCGGGTCGTAGATGAGATCTCCGCAGAAATCGTTGACTATCGGGGACCAGTACCGGAAGTCATCGCAAATCTCAAAGACGACGAGCGGTGGGGGGAATGGTCTCCCTTTTTCCATAAAAGGAAGCGTGGTGCCACCGCCGATCCGGTACGACCGTGACCGGGTGCCCCCGTCAGAACGGGTTGCACCAAGAATGACTTCTCCTACCGAGCCGGTCCAGCCAAAATTCGGTTCAGGTATCATCGCACACCTCACATAAGGGGTTTCATCACAAGCGCCGGGTGGCCGACACGGGCGAGGAATGCTGCCAGGTCTTCTATGGTTGGTGCCGAATTTTCATCCGCGATCTTATCAAAGAGGTCAGGATGTCCCTTTGCCGCAAGCAGCGGGACGAGACGGGGCCTGATCTCCTCTTTTAACTGCGAGGGCATCCAGACAAGTCGTTCGATCCCACCTTCTCCCTGAAGGAACCGGTCCGAGAGGATATAATTTTTCGAGATTCCGGCAAAGCCCGGGGTCTGGGCGCCCCCGCCAATGGTTCCGGCAAGGGTCGAGAAGCTCATGCCGGACGGAGTCATGCCCTTGTATTCCCGGTTGACGACCATGATCCCGTTGACCTCCGGGAGCATCAGGGCTATGGCCTCAAAACATCCGCAACAGGTCATGGGAAATTCCATCACGCTGTACAGCGAGCACCGCTCGATCTCTCCGTGGCTGGCCTTCTTGATGAACCGGTTTACCCCTTCGAACTCGCCGTTCTGGGCATTGATGAGCGCCCCCTTTTCGACCGGCTGGTTTGCGCCGGAGGGGGACATCTCGTACGCAATCTTCCCGTCAAGCCAGCTGATCGCCCCGCAGAGTGCTGGCCGTTCCGGCGTGATCACGCAGACATGGTTGGGAGCAAATGTCTGGCAGAGCGTGCAGGAGTAATAGGTTTCAACATCGTTATCCCGCATCCCCTTGATACGGGCGTCACGCTCCTCGTAGATTTTCTCTGCTTCCTTCTTTCCTGCAAGCACCATCTCTTGGTCTGTGATGAGGGTCACGGCGACTGCATCGAGGAGCTGGGGAAAGTCCATCCGGAACTTGCCTGCAAGGAGTTTTCCGAGATGCTCGATTTTCACCCCTTTTGTATATGCTTCTTTTGATATCCGCACCCAGATGAGATCCCGCTGGGCAACGTGCCATGATCCTTCACCGTAATTGATGAAATTGTGGATCCTCCGTTCGAGCACCGGCTCGTAATCCTTCTTCATTGTCTTCCCTGCCACTTCGACGATGATGCCCAGGGGGTACGCTCCGCCCTCCTTCATGGAAGCGATCTCCGGCCCGATGACGGTTACCTTCCCGTCTGTGATCTCGCCGGGGTTTTTCATCCTCAGCAGTTCAAACGCGGGCGAGCGGCCTCCTCCAAATTCAACCTGCATCTCCTCTTTTCTTATGCTCTTTCCCTCAAACGCAGGAGAACAGCCCATAGGTATGGGAATGGCGGTTACCGTGACCCGGATCCCCTTCAGTTCCATGCCTTTACGCACGACATCATCGGGTGTAGCAGGGATCCATTCCCCACCTTCGTATCCACCCAGCGAAAGGATCGGGAACCCCAGTACACGCATGCCATCAACAAATGCCACTTCATCGTCAGAAAGGCCGGGGAAGACAACGACCATAGCTTTTGCGCGTTCAGCAGCGTACGAGAGAAGCCGCCCGGTATCTCCCGGTGAGACGCCCCCGAACATCATCGCGACCCGTGCGATAATATCGACAAAATGGACGCTGTGGAGGGGTTGGGATCCGAGGGGAATGAGCCGGTAATCAAGGCCCAGTTTCACTCCTGCAGAAGAGAGGGAAGGGATAACACCGCCGGCAAGGAACGTGAGCATGTATTTTTCCTGGAGCTCGCGGCAGATCGCCGCAGCACTTCCGGCACTGTTCGGGGTTCCGACAATGAGTGCCATGCCGAGAATACTCCCGTCCACCAGAGAGTAACCGAGTTTCCGGATCACCGTGTCGCTGATAAATCCCGTGTAGGGGGCAGACTCTTTTCCCGTTGCTGCAGTTGCTGCCGCAAGCAGGCATTCAGATGCCACCAGCGGATTGTCCCCGGTCTTTGCAAAAACATCTAAAGCGGCGTTCCTGTCGTGCACGGCAATTCCGGTCAGTGCAAACGAGATTGGAAGGTGGTATGCTGTTTCATCATAGGAAAATTCGCGCGATATGTTGGATATTTTATTTTTCAGCTGTATATTTCCTGTTTTTTTGGCCAGGATGACGTCGGTCATTGGTATCCCTCTGTTTATGGGGTATCTGCGCAACTATAGATATAGTTTCGTTATGAGTACAACTTCCTGACAGGGATTGAGTAATTTGAAAGAATCGTCATTCAGGCGAAATAAAAAAGGACAACAATGTTTATTCTCTTATGAATATATTCTCTTAAAGGTGAAGATAAAAATGTGCTCCAGAAAATTCCCGGAATTATGTTCCGGCCTCTTTATCTTGATCATCTTGGTATTGTCCATAGTGCCGGTACAAGCACAGACGGGAAGTGTATCCATCTCTTACCGGGGAGACGGGGGTTATTATGTCGGTGACAGCGTCATATTTGATGGCAGGAACACCGTGGGCAACATGACCGTGATCACCATCACCGGCCCTGACCTTCCGGCAGCAGGAGTTCCCCCTTACAATCTGACCGGTGCAGCGGGAAGTGGGAACACGGTTGTTACAGATCCCTCGGGGACATGGTCGTATATCTGGGATTCTTCCCGGGCTGTGGGGGCCGACAACCTGAATACTGGGCGGTATACGTTCACGGTATTTGATCTCAGCAACCCGCAGATCAACTCTTCAGCCTCCATCTCCCTTAAACAACCTGAGTTTTATGTAACCATCACCCCTAATCCCGCGGTTCTTAACGATTATGTACAGCTGGTAGGGAAGGTGGACACGGCAGTCGACACCATTGAGATTGACGTGCTGGACGCATCCGGGAATAAGGTGCATACCTTCACCTCGCCGGTCAGCGCAGGAGGGTACTTCCAGTATGGGTTCCATGTGGATATGCCGCCAGGTACATATACCGTTTCGATCAGCAGCCCATCGCTGTCAAACAGCCTGAGCCAGCCCCTGACCATTGCGGCCTCAAATGCAAACCTGACCCCGGTTGCAACTGCGACTACTGTCCCGGTTACCCTGCCGGTAATGACAACCGGAACGACAGCTATGCCGCAGGTAACAGCCACGCTTTCCCCGGGCCCGGGAACTCTGGTGATCTCGTCGGTACCCAGCGGGGCCTCGGTCTATCTTGATTCTGTGAATGTCGGGAACTCCCCGGTGACGCTGAATGGTGTGGCGTCAGGGACCCATCTGGTTGAGCTCAAATCGCCCGGGTACCTGACCGTCTCCATGGATGTGGTCGTCTCTGAGGACAAACCAACCGAGATCTCTCCTGAGATGGTAAAGGAACCCTTTGGCCTCTCACTCTCTCCGCTGGATGCAATCGGGGGTTGTCTTGGGGCAGCAGCATTGGTTGTTGCCGCACGGAAAAAATAAGAGTTAACCCGGACCAGCCCGGATGCCGGCCAAGGGCCGGCCTTTGATTTTTTACCGTAATCTATAACCAACTCCCCTCCCTATTTTAGTCCTGCATACGATGCCGGTACCTGTGAAAAAATTTGGGTTTATCGCACACATGCCTGATGAGCCCGGCTCCCTTGAGAGGGCAGCCCAGGTCATCACGAAATACGATGGCAATATCAACCGCATCCAGTATGACCGGAGAATAGATCCCAGCACGGTCTTTTACGAGGTGACGGCGACCGAAGAGGATTATGCGAAGATCACAAACGACCTTGCTGCAATCGGGTACCTGCAGACTTCGTTACAGCCGTTGAGTTTTCTCAAATTCTTTGTGCACCTTCCCCACACGCCGGGATCACTGCGCCGGTTCCTGCGATATACGACAGAGTCCGGGGCAAATATCGGGTTTATCGATTTTGACGATACCGGTCGGCATCCTGACCGGCTCACCGTCAGCCTGAATCTCGAAGACCCGGCAACAGTCGAGCAGCTTCTCGATCAGCTCAAATCCCGGTACCACCTGGAGATTCTCGAGTACGATACTACCGGGAAACATCTTGATGATACGGTATTTTATGTGCGGTTTGCCCAGGAGATACGGAACCTGATAGGCGAATCCGAAAATACCTTCCTCCTTTCTTTCCTCGCCGACACCAACCATATCGTGCAGGAACTGATGAACCGGGGAAACAACCCCCGGCAGGTCTTTGACAGCGTGCTTTTGACGGGCCGGACATTGCATGCCACCACTGGCAGGAATTTCTACGCAGATGTCCAGAAGATCGCCATCACCCCGCAGGTAGACCTCTTCTGTTTCCAGCTGCCCTGTGGTGGGAACACCTATGTCCTTACCTCAGAAAAGGAGACCTTGATGATAGACACCGGGTACGGCATCTACCACGATGACGTCATGGCGATGTTTTCCCACTTTGGCCTCGGGAACGAAGACCGGTTTACACAGCTGGTGATCTCCCATGCGGATGCCGATCACTGTGGGGCGGGCGGCTTTTTTTCGGCTGGCGCTCTCATGCATACCGGTACCCGGGACATCATAAAAACGAATAACCGTGCATATGGTTCCCGGAGCGAGCATTCTGTTCTTGAAGCGTTTTACACCAAGATGATCAACCTCTTCTCCCGGTTCCGACCCCCCCGGAAAATGACCTGCCTGCCGCAGGCAGGAACCGGGTCACGCAGCATCTTCCCTGTCCTTGGGTCTGTCACCATCGGCGATCTCAGTCTTGAGGTGCTCGAAGGTCTCGGAGGCCACACCCACGGGCAGATCTATTTGTATTCCGGACAGAAGGGGCTGCTCTTTACTGCCGATGCAGTCATCAATTTTTCCAGCCTGACCCCGGAACGGGCGGCCTATAACTCCCTTGCCGATTTCCTGGTTACTTCAGTGAACGTCGATAGCGATCTCGCGCGCAGGGAACGAAAGGCACTTCTCGAACTTGCCGCAGAGACCGACCAGCACCTTGCCACGGAACAGAAACGCTGCCGGATCTGCGGCGGTCATGGGTCCGTATCCGAACTGGAAAACGGCAAGCTGGTTCCCACAGGTAACATCACCCATTACAAGATAGCGGATTCTTAAATATTCATACCATTTTTCAACTCATCACTTTCCGGGTTAACCGGTACCGGCTGCCCTGCAGGTACGATATTCTCATCTACTATGGGATTGCACCATTCTTGCGAGCAGGATGGAAGACCACAGGGTTCAGGAAATGATGCAGCTGATGGCATCGAAGATCCGGGCAATCGCACACTCCATCTCCGATTCGGACGTGGAGGCATTTCTTGCCGAGATCCTGAATGCACGACGCATCTATGTTATGGGGGCAGGCCGGTCGGGACTGGTGGCAAAGGGATTTGCCATGCGCCTGATGCACCTCGGCCTCCAGTCGTACGTTGTTGGAGAAACGATCACGCCGGCGCTCCAGAAGGGGGATGTCATTGTCGTCTTTTCGGGATCCGGCAGGACGAAGACCGTTGCCGATATTGCCGAGACCGGAAAGGAGATCGGGGCGCACATCTGCCTCATTACCTCCAACGCGGACTCACGGATCGGGAAGATTGCCGACTGCAAAGTGATCATCGAGAACCAGCGCGATGATGTCCGCGACGATGCGGCAGAGTTTGAGATCCGGCAGATGCTGGGCGATCATAAGTCGTTCGCACCGCTCGGGACTCTCTTTGAGACGACATCGATGATCTTCTCCGACGCCGTGATTTCCCGGCTCATGGAGATTACCAAAACCGATGAATCCGCGCTCAAGGACCGTCATGCAAATATCGAATAAGACAGGCCAAGGAGGGAAATGATGGAAGAACAGTTTTCGCCCCGGGTGAAGGGTATAGAAATTTCCGGGATACGAAGGATCTTTGAAGCGGCAGGCCCGGACTCGATAAACCTCGGGCTCGGCCAGCCGGATTTTGATACGCCGCAGCACATCAAGGATGCGGCCATCGCCGCAATCCGGGCAGGAAAGACCGGGTACACGGCAAATACGGGGATTCCTGAGCTCAGGGACGCAATCTGTGCCAAGTTCAAAAAAGAGAACGAGGTGCAGTATGGCCCTGACCAGATCCTGGTCACTGCGGGCGCAAGCGAGGCGCTCCATATCGTGATGCAGGCGCTCGTGAGCGACGGGGACCTGGTACTCTGTGCCGACCCGGGCTTTGTCTCATATGCAGCACTCGCGACGATTGCCGGCGGCCGGCCGATCGGCGTCCCGCTGGATGAAACGTTCCACATCGACCTTGAACGGGCGCAGGCGCTTATGGATGGCGCCCGACTCTTTGCCCTCAACTCCCCGGCAAACCCGACCGGTGCCGTGGAGAGCGGAGAGTCGATCAAGGCTCTGGTCGAATATGCAAACGATGCCGGGGTCACGGTCATCAGCGATGAGGTCTACGAGCATTTCGTCTACGGGAAAAAGCATGTGAGTGCTGCCCGGTTTGGCGACAACGTGATCACGATAAACGCGGCAAGCAAGACGTACGCGATGACCGGCTGGAGGCTTGGGTACCTTGCTGCCTCTCCCGAAGTTGTCGGCCAGTGCCTCAAAGTGCACCAGTACTGCCAGGCATGTGCGACTTCGATCTCCCAGTATGCGGCCCTCGCAGCCTACACTGGCGATCAGACTCCGGTACGGCAGATGAGGGATGAATACCGTGCACGCCGCGACCTGCTCTGCAAAGGCCTTTCTGATATCGGGTTTTCATTCCCGGTACCGGAAGGGGCATTTTACGCGTTTGTGCCGATGAAACCGGCGCTCGTGCAGAAGGTGATCGACCGCGGCGTTATTCTGACTCCGGGTTCAGCGTTTGGTGCAAACGCGCCGGACTATGCCCGGCTCAGTTATGCCGCCTCGCGGGAAAACCTCATGCGAGCCCTTGATAGGATCAAAACCGCAACAGGTGAATAACATGGTCAAGGAACTTTTACGGAAATTGTCCAATGCCCATGGGGTATCGGGCAGTGAAAGCAGCGTATTTGCCCTTATTAAGAAGGAACTTAAGGGACATGTCGACGAGATCACCGAGGATCCCATGGGAAACCTTATCGCAGTCAAGCACGGAAACAAATCGAAGGTGATGCTTGCCGCCCACATGGACGAGATCGGGCTTATGGTCAAGTACATCGATGACAAGGGTTTTCTCCGGTTTATCACGCTGGGCGGCTGGTATGCACCGACCCTCTATAACCAGCGCGTCATTGTCCATGGGACAAAGGGCGACCGGATCGGGGTCATCGGCGGAAAGCCCCCCCACATGATGGACGAGGATGAACGCAAGAAAGGTGTGAAAACGGATGACATGTTCATCGATGTCGGGGCAAAAAACAAGGATGAGGTCGCGGAACTCGGCATCGAGGTCGGGACGCCCGTAACGATCGACCGGGAGTTCACCGAGCTCGCGAACAACCGTGTCACCGGGAAAGCATTTGACAACCGGGCCGGTGTCGCGATGCTTGTAAAGACCATGCAGAAGATGAAATCCCCCTTCACGGTCTACGCGGTCTTTACCGTCCAGGAAGAGGTCGGGCTCAAGGGCGCAAAGACCAGTGCCTATACCATCGACCCCGACTGGGCCATCGCTACCGATGTCACTATTCCTGGCGATCATCCGGGCATCGATATGAAAGATGCGGCAGTCGAGATGGGAAAAGGGCCGGTCATTACCATCGTTGACAGCAGCGGGAGAGGTCTTATCGCGAACCGCAAGGTTGTCCAGTGGCTGAAAGATACCGCGGAGTCTCACTCGATCCCGGTACAATTCGAGGTTGGAACCGGGGGGACGACCGATGCAACTTCCATTCATCTGTCCCGCGGCGGTGTACCGAGCACCACCATCAGCCCGCCCACCCGCTACATCCACTCGCCGGTAGAAGTGCTGGACATCGGGGACATCGAAGCCGGGGTCAGCCTGCTGGTTGCGGCACTCAAAACAAAACCGGCGCTATAATTTTTTTTATTTTCCTGTAACTTTCACCTATCCCCTTTTCATGCCAGCGGGTTTTCGGATACCCCTATACTGCTGCATCAGGGTGGCGCATATATTTTAGGCAGGACACTGGCAGGGATAAAGCAGGAATGGCAAGCCAGGATCCGTGAGAGTGGTCGCACCCGTTTTGCCTGTGACTACCCTAAATCAGATCTGGAAAATCATATAGAAATCGCCTTTTATACAACGATATATTTTACTTGTGAGGGGGGCATGGGGATTTGGGGGTCGTACGGATCGCAGGCGTGTGGAGCTGGTTTATCCTTCGACAGTGACAGATATTAGAATCGAGAAAATAACGGATCAAAATAGAACAAGCAATAATGGAAAATGAGACGCCCCTCAACGAACTTGAATTAAAAACAAAATTTTAAACGACTTGAACTTGAAAAGTGGTACGCCCCGGCCGGGACTTGAACCCGGGTCAAAAGCTCCGCAGGCTTCTAGGATGTCCACTACCCCACCGGGACGTGCGTTTTATGGGTGCCTGCCTTATTTACATCGTTTTCATCGCTTAAATATCTCACCGTAAAAAAAAAGGATCGGTATACTGGGATGGCGGACCCACCCTATACCGAAAAAAAATCATACCGAAAAAAGATTGAGTCCCTCAATCGTTGGGGGTCTGTACGTTCACCGCAGTCCATGTGGGAGTGGGAGTTTGTGTCGGAGACACCAGGTAATTCTGCGGATGGCCTCCCCAGTATTGACATTGGGGGAATGACTGGTTCTGCGGGTCATCAATATTACCCACAGGTTTTACCCAGATCCCCGTTGTTGCCGTGATGTTATTCCCGGTCATCTCTATATGAAGATCGCCTGAATTGAGAATGGGACCGAGAGTCGCATTGGTATAGACACTTAGTGGATTGGGAGTCCTGTATGGTCCGAACCCATCGTCAAGATAGACATCACCTGTGGCATTGTCCAGAACGGTAATCTCAAACCATGAATACGGGGCAAAATCCGAGTACTGCAGGGTTATCATGCTATTGGAACCCTGTCCTGACTTAACATATTTAGTATTTGTGATGTTGAAGGGAACGACTGAATACGTAATATACATTGGAGGATTTTTCAGGTCGAAAGCTATCGCGGTCGTATTATAAGAGAAAAATTGAGTGTTCTGGTAGATGAGGCACGACAGGTCAGCAGAGATTGGAGTGGGGGTCGCATAGGGATTACTTCCCTGACTACTACCGACCTGAACACCAGAAGTACTAGTTACAAAAGGTGTGACCGCCGTCACATAGGACGGGGATGCAGGTGTTTCCTGAGCAGTGGTTTCGGTCGCATAATAACTGCCGGATGCCGACGAGGTCGTTGTTCCCTTGGGAGGTGTAACGCACCCGGCCACAAGGAGCATCATGACAATGCTCAATACCAGTACCGCACAACACATTTGCTTTGTCATTACTGAGGTGTACAGTTTTTCCTGTTATTTATGCATGCTTAAAAATATCTAGGTAAAACATTCCGGAACCAGATACTTCTATCGGTTGCATCAATCATGGAACCGGATTCAACCATTCCTTTGAAAAATTGTATTTTATCCCGCTTTTTAAACAGGGGCAATTTGAAAAAAATTGGCCTGTAATCTTTTTATGCTTTCGTTTCAATTCATCAGATTCCCAGTTGTTTCATCAGAAGCCCCAAGAAAATACATAGCCAAATAACATACCCTAAAGAAACATATTTTATTTCTGTACGGGAGACTCTCCAATGGCATCAATCAAGGCCCAAGCAATAATCCTGATTATACTCGCTGCCTTTTGTATCGCCCCAGCGTTAGCGGGGACGAAGTATCTCGAAGGCAGCCCGAACCTGACGGCGTATATAGCCGGCACGAACCAGTATACGGCGGGCAGCGACATCCAGATCCCGGTAGTGATCAAAAATACCGGGATAAGTACTAACTATGAAGTATCGCCTGACATTGTTGACCGCGTCGATATCCCGACCACGGCGAAGTTTGTCACGGTAGCGATGGGAGCCGGGGATGCCCCGGTGGTGATAAAATCCGATCCGCAGATGATCGGGGACATTGCGAGCCAGTCCCAGCAGACCGTAACATTCTCCGCCAAGGTCAATGCAGATGCTGCGGGCGGCACGTATTATATTCCGCTCAACATCAGTTACACGCAGTTCTCGAATGTCGACCAGTATGGCATGGACACGTTCCAGTATTACTACGTGCCGGGCAACGTGACCATTACCGTCCCGCTGGTCATCAAGTCCGAGGTGATCCCGGAGGTGGTTTCAGCGACCTCCGACCAGCTGGTTGCGGGTGCCGACGGGTACCTGAACCTGACCATCGCAAATATCGGGTCGCTTGACGGGGCCAAAGCGACCGTGGAGATCGTCCAGGATGATGACAGCCCGGTCAGTCCGGTCGACAGCAGCGTGTATATCGGGGCGTTTCCCGCGGGCAGCACAGTCTCCTGCCAGTACAAGGTAGCCGTGTCAAAGAATGCTGAGAACAAGACCTACCCCGTAGATGTTATCGTGCTCTACCAGGATGACGAGGGGGACTTTGTTCCCTCACAGACCCAGACCGTGGGCGTTGACGTCGGCAACAAAGTCAATTTCGCGATCCTGTCACCCCCGGTTGAGATGAGCCCGGGCAGTAAGCGCACGATCCAGGTCGAATACCAGAACACCGGGGACTCCACGGTCTACAGCGCAGAGGCTCGTATCAGTATTGTCGATCCGTTCACCAGTTCCTCCGATATTGCCTACCTCGGCGACCTCGCGCCGGGGCAGACCGCGGTGGCTTCCTACCAGATCAGTGTGGCCAGCAATCCGACCATCAAGGAATACGGCCTTGATTCGGAGATCCGGTACAATGACGCCCTCGACGATACCTACGTCTCCGACCCCATGAAAGTCTCCATCGATGTCGAAAACCTCACCGGAATCCAAGGCATCGTCTCTAACCCGGTCTATATCTCCCTCATCGTCGCCGTCATCATTGGTGTTATCTACGCCGTGATGCAGGTCAGGAAGAAAAAACGGTAACCCTCCTTTTTATTCTATCAACCGTAACCCCCTCCTTGATTCCTTGCTTTTCTCTCGCACAGATCTTTGCATTTCGCAAGAGCCCGACACGTAGGGAAAACCCGGGTATTTCTTCTTGCATAGGGTATCGGCTCATGAGTGTTATCCTCCATAAGCACAGTACGGCAACAGATTCATGATTCAAGCGGGGTAATCATCAGGTAATGACGGATATGCGAAGCGACAAGGTCAGGAAAGGGTACGAACGGGCCCCAAACCGTTCGCTTCTGCGATCACTCGGAGTCACTGACAAGGAGATGGAGCTCCCGTTTATCGGTATTGCCAATGCTTACAATACGATTGTGCCCGGCCATATCCACCTGCGCCAGCTCTCGGACAAGGTTCGTGAAGGTATTGCCGCGGCCGGTGGTGTTCCGTTTGAATTCGGCGTCATCGGCATCTGTGATGGGATTGCCATGGGGCACGAAGGGATGAGGTACTCGCTTCCCTCTCGGGAGAATATTGCCGATTCCATCGAACTCATGGCCCAGGCGCACCGTTTTGATGGTCTCGTATGTGTCGGCACCTGCGACAAGATTGTTCCCGGGATGCTTATGGCTGCAGTCAGGACCAACATCCCTACCGTTGTTGTGACCGGGGGAGCGATGCTCTCCGGAAGCAGCGGTGGGAAAGACCTCTCGCTTATCGATGTGTTTGAAGGGGTAGGAAAGGTTGCTGCAGGAGCCATGGACGAGACATCCCTAAAAGATCTGGAATGCTGTGCCATGCCCGGCTGCGGGAGCTGCCAGGGACTCTATACCGCAAACACAATGGCCTGCATGACCGAGACCATGGGAATGTCCCTGCCTGGCTGCGCAGCGATCCCCGCAGTGGACGCAGCAAAGCTGCGGATAGCCCGGGAGAGCGGCGAGGCTATTATCGCTCTGGTAAAAAAGAATGTCACGCCGCGTGACATCGTTACCAGACAGAGTCTGGAAAATGCGATCCGCGTGGATATGGCCCTTGGCGGTTCGACTAATACCGTGCTTCATCTCATGGCAATTGCAACCGAGGCAGAGATCCCGCTTTCGCTTGCAGATTTCAACCGTATTGCTGACGAGATCCCCCATATCTGTCACATGCTCCCTGCCGGTCCCCACTCAATGCAGGCCCTGTACCGGGCCGGTGGTATCCCCGCGGTTCTCAAGCGTCTGGAAAAACAACTTGAAAACTGCCCGACCTCTTCAGGGTTAACCATTCACCGCATTGCACAGAATGCAGTGATCAAAAATGAAGATGTTATCAAGACGCTGGATGCACCGGTGAGCCCGGCAGGCGGCCTGCGTATCCTCTTTGGATCCCTGGCGCCAGATGGGGCTGTTGTCAAATCTGCAGCCGTACCAAAAGAGATGTGGAAACATACCGGTCCTGCCCGGGTCTTTGAGGAGGAGGAACATGCGATGAAGGCAATTCTTTCCCGGCAGATTCGTGAAGGCGATGTGGTGGTCGTAAGAAACGAGGGGCCCCGCGGAGGCCCGGGCATGCCGGAGATGCTCTCTGCGACCTCTGCATTGATGGGTGTCGGCTACAAAGATGTTGTCCTCATAACAGATGGTCGCTTCTCCGGGGGTACCCGGGGCCCCTGTATAGGGCATGTTGCCCCGGAGGCCGCGGTTGGCGGACCGATAGCATTTGTACGGGATGGCGACCGTATCGCAATCGATCTCTTTACAAAAACTATCGATCTGCAGGTCGATCCAAAGACTCTCCAGTCCCGCAAGGATTCATGGAGACCGGCGACCCGATCGTTGACCGGTGTCCTTGCCCGTTACGCAAAGACCGTGGAGCAGGCAAACCTTGGCGCGGTGCAGAGATAACTCTGCCAGCCTGCCTTTGCATATTTTTTTGAGACCCCTGAAAAATTTTAGCCCGTCAACGTTTTTTTTTAATTTGATAAAAAGAAGGATTCGGGAGATGCCTGGATCGGTCACGGTTCTGCCAGTACCGTTGCAGCTGCGGGCTCCCCGCGTTCGTACACAAGTGCTGCATAACAGCTCACAAAGAGGATAAAGGGCGGGTACAGCACAAGGGCAACGATCAGGAAAACAACCTCACCGATCACCGGTATGAACATGAAGACATGGAGCAGCATCCAGAAGATGATGCCAATAATCCCGATGATGATAAGAGCGGCAATATAGGTCAGCCAGCCAATCCTGCCGATATGGGAAAGGATCTCTGAAAAGTTGAACCCTTCGCGAATTCTTCCGGTCCTTGCAAACCTGACCGTTCCGATGAACGAGAAGATCGTGATCACAATGGTTACAATTGCCGCAACGAGCAGGATCATGACCATGAGAATGGTCGCGGACATAAGCTGTGGCTGGGATGTCATCCATTGTTCAGTCTGGGCCGGCGTCATGGTAGTGAAGTCCAGAGAGAGGGCTCCGGAAGATATGAACGCTGACATGAACGGAAGGAACGCTGCGACAACCAAGAGGATAATCGGTGCCGCATAAACCAGACTTACAATGAGCAGTTTGATCCCGTCGATAAACATCATGCCCCAGTTTTTCAATTCAGGGACCGGTTTTTCACCGCGGTAAATTCGTATGACATATCCCAGGATCAAGGGGAAGATAATCAGGCTGACAATCAGAAAAAACCAGTTTTTCCACTTTCCCCATACACCCTCCTTTGCATAGGAAAAAGAATCGTTAAGCATTATACTAAAACTCATAACCACCACTAATCTTCTACCGTTGGAACGATAACATTAAAAGAATATCTTCCCCACAAAAAACAGAAATCCGGCAATGCGTCAAAAAAGTTAAAAATATTATGCAGTCCCGACGCTGTCGTATACCTGAGTGATGTACCGTGCTTCGAATACCGCGAGGATCGGGAGAACGATAAGCACGATGATGCAGGCAATGACCATTCCCACGACAGAGAGCGCAAGCGTCAGTCCCGCAAGGATAAGCCAGAGGATAAGCGTTGGAATACCTACGACGATAGCAACGACAATAAGTGCGAGGATATAGGTCA
>Ga0371490_1001141_pt1 | contig 14620 bp, 10 predicted proteins | sample MB2SIPfraction_FD_207959 | JGI IMG/M metagenome (GOLD analysis project Ga0371490, IMG submission 207959) | Lab enriched peat soil microbial communities from McLean, Ithaca, NY, United States - MB28FN SIP fraction | ecosystem: Environmental > Terrestrial > Soil > Wetlands > Peat | place: USA... | reverse complement strand
GCTGCTGGTTGTTGTTGTCTGCTCAGGCTTTGGCGTCGTCACCTGGCTTTATTTTTCGCTACGGACTCATCGCGACGCCGAGCGCGAATCCAATGGGCAATCCACCGAGGTTCTGGCTCGGATTGCCAGTATCGATGAGCTCTCCGGCCAGCGCGTCGGCGATGCCATGAACGTCCTAAAAGATCTCAGCAGGGCGCAGGGAACGCCTTCGCTCAAAGGCACTGGGTCGCTGGGCGGCAAGCAGGTCCCGAATCTCCTCTTCGGCGGGCATTCCCAGGTGGAGGACTTCGCGATCGTCGATCGGGTGCGCGATCAGATGGGCGGTACCGCGACGATCTTTGCCTGGGACGGCCGGAACTTCACCCGCATCAGTACCAACGTCTTGAAGACCGACGGCTCGCGCGCGGTCGGCACCGTATTGGACCCGAGCAGCAACGCCTACGCCGCGTTGTCCCAAGGCCAGGCTTTCCAGGGCGTGGTCAACATTCTCGGCGCCCCCTACACCACCAGCTATGCGCCGCTCAAAGACAGTTCCGGCCAACTGGCGGGTGCACTCTACACCGGTTACCGGCTCGATTCCATCGCCGCCGTGAACCGTAGCATCGCCGATGCCCACATCCTCGATCATGGATTCGTCGCGCTGATCGATCCCAACGGCAATGTCCTGGTGCATGGCAAACAGATCTCCGACAAGGAGCTGGAAACCATCCGCAAGAACCCTTCCGGTTGGACCGTCAACCTGACATCCTATCCCGCCTGGGGCTATCAGATTCTCACGGCCTACCCGACTTCCGACGTCATCTGGAGAACCATCAACACGCTGAGCGTGCTCACAGGCGAGACTACGGTTCTGATGGGGCTGATCTTCCTCCTGCTGCAGATGATGCTCACGCGGCTCGTGGTGCGGCCGGTGAAAGCGCTGACCGGACACCTGAACGACGCCGACCTGAACACGGTTCTGGAGGTCAGCAGCTCGGACGAGATTGGAGACCTGACCAGCGCCTTCAACCTTTTTGTGGACCGTATTCGCCACACGCTCATCGACGTGCATGACCGCGCCACAGCCACGTATGCCAAGTCCAACGAGATTCAATCCATCGCCCAGCAGGCGGTCAACAACCTGGCCAGCCAGTGCCGAGAGGCCGAAAGCGCATCGTCGGTGGTAACGCAGCTCTCCCGCGACATTGCCTCCTCGTCCAGCCATACCGAGGAAGCCAGCGTGCAGGTACGCGAGGCCGCGGACGCCGCCCGCCAGGGCGTGCAGCTGATGGAAGCCACCTCAGCCCGCATGCAGCAGCTGGCCGTCGACACCCAGGAGAGCGCCAACCGCGTCTCCGCACTCAGTGGTCGCGTGGAGGAGATCGGCTCCATCGTCGGAGTAATTGAAGAGATTGCCGCCGGTACCAATCTGCTGGCCTTGAATGCCTCCATTGAGGCCGCGCGCGCTGGCGAGCACGGACGCGGTTTTGCCGTCGTCGCAGGCGAAGTGCGGCGGCTGGCCGAACGCACGGCACAGGCAACCCAGCAGGTGAGCACTCTGATCTCCGGCATCCAGCAAGAAACCGAAGGCGCAGCCGCCGACATCGGCACCGCCTGCACCCATGCCGAAGAAGGCGCGCACGCCGTTGCCAGCCTCAGCACCACCTTCGAGCAGATCTCGCAGCTGGTCTTTGAGGTGAACGACCGGATTGCCAAGATTGCCCACGCCGCCCGCCAGGAAGCCGACGCCGCCGACTCCGCCACCGAGACCATGCGCACCGTGGCCATCAGCGCCCGGGAAAGCGCGACCGGCTCCGAGCAGGTGGTGGTGGCCTCCAATCACTTGATCGAGATCGGCGAAAAGCTCGAGGAACTGGTGGGCCAGTTCCGCGTGGAAAATCAGCGTTGAGTTTTGCCTTCTGCCACGCGGATGCAAACCATGGGAGCTGCTCTTGACCCCAAGTGAGAGCAGCTCTTCTTTTTTCGGGCCAGCGATTCTGTCAAGCCTCGCCGACAGCAGGATCGCTTCCTGCCGGCCTCGCTTTGCCCTGCAACCGTATCGATACATGCACCAGGCTCAGCGCCGCCGGCGTCACGCCGGGAATGCGGCTGGCCTGGCCGATCGTTGCAGGCCGCACCCGCTCCAGCTTCTCGCGCATCTCGCGGGAGAGTCCGCTGATCACGCCATAGTCCAGCCACTCCGGGATGGCCACCTGCTCGGCCGCCTTCAGCTTGGCAATCGACTTCTTCTGCTGGTCCAGATAGCCGGCAAACTTGATCTCCGTCTCTACGGCTCGCAACTCCGCGCGGCGCGGGCCCGCCAGCTGGGAGTTATCCTCCAGCCACTCCGTCAGCAACGCATCCTTGCGCAGCTCTTCGCCCAGAATCTCAACCACCGGCTCAATCGTCACCTCCGGCCGCTTCAGCAGTTGCGCCCAGGTCAGGCCCGCAGTTGCGGTCTGTTCGGCAAAGCCCGCTTCGGTCAACTTCTCCGGCGTCAGTTTTGTCGCTGTCAGCAGCCGGTCCAGCGCAACCATCCGCGCCTGCTTGCGCTCATAAGCGGACCAGGTTGCGTCGTCGATCAGCCCCAGCCTGCGCCCGTGCGGCATTAACCTTCGATCCGCATTGTCAATACGTAGATGCAGCCGGAACTCGGCCCGCGAAGTAAACATGCGGTAGGGCTCGTTGGTGCCCTTGGAGATCAAGTCGTCGATCAGGATGCCGGTATAGCCCTCCGAGCGGTTGAGCGTAAAGCCCGGCTCACCCTTCACCCACAGCGCGGCGTTGATGCCGGCCATGATGCCCTGGCAGGCCGCCTCCTCATAGCCGCTGGTCCCGTTGATCTGCCCGGCCAGATAGAGCCCTTCCATGCACTTCACGCGCAGGGTGCGATCCAGTTCGGTAGCATCCACCGCGTCGTACTCAATGGCGTAACCAGGCCGGAGCATCTCAGCCTGGTCCAACCCCGGAATCGAGTGCACAATTTGCCATTGCACCTCCATGGGCAGCGAGGTGCTCATCCCGTTCACGTAAACCTCGTGCGTATGCAGCCCCTCCGGCTCCAGGAAGAACTGATGCTGCGTCTTGTCCGGAAATTTGACGATCTTGTCTTCAATCGACGGGCAGTAGCGCGGCCCAATGCCCTCGATCCGCCCCGAGTACATGGCCGACCGGTGCACGTTCTCACGGATGATGCGCAGCGTCTCCGGCGTGGTAAAGGCAATGTGGCAGCTGATCTGTGGCTGCGCAATCTTGGTGGTGCGGAAGCTGAACGGCGTCGGGTCGGCATCGCCGGGCTGCTCTTCAAACTCGCTCCAGCGGATCGTGCGACCATCCAGCCGCGGCGGGGTTCCGGTCTTCAGACGGCAGGTGCGCAATCCCAGCGCGCGCAGCTCCTCGCCCAGCAATACGCTGGCCGGCTCGCCCGACCGTCCTGCCGGATAGCGCTCCTCGCCGCAGTGAATCAGCCCGTTCAGGAAGGTTCCCGTGGTGATCACCGTGGCGCCGGCCAGCATCTGCCGTCCATCGCGCAGCTTCACCCCCAGAATCCGCCGCATCGGCCGCGCATCGGCTGGAAAATCTGCCGAGTCCCGAGTCCCGAGTCCCTCAGTCCCCAGTCCCTCGTTTGCTTGTTCCCTCGTTCCCTCGTTCCCTGCCTCTTCCACCATCAGCCCCGCCACTTCCGCCTGGCGGATATGCAGACCGGGCTGCGCCTCCAGCACCTCGCGCATCTTCACGCGGTAGAGCTGTTTGTCGCACTGTGCACGCGGGCTCCAAACCGCTGGGCCGCGCGAGCTGTTCAGCAGCCGGAACTGGATGCCCACGGCATCGGCCACTTCGCCCATCACGCCGCCCAGCGCATCCACTTCGCGCACCAGGTGGCCCTTGGCCACGCCACCGATGGCGGGGTTGCAGCTCATCTGGGCAATCAGGTCCAGGTTCATGGTGATCAGCGCGGTCTTCAGGCCCATGCGGGCTGCGGCCATGGCCGCCTCGCAGCCGGCATGCCCGGCTCCTACCACCACCACATCGTATTGTTCGGTAAACGCCATCCAGTTTCTATTCTAGGGACTTCCGGTCCGCGGTAAGCCCCCACTGGACCAAACAGCGTCTAAACTTCTGCAGGGCTGCGCCGGGTTGGGCATCTATTCTGAAGCCAGAGCCACCTCCGGCCCCTTCACGCTCTTCTAGGAGTTCTGCTTTGAAACGTCTGCTTTGGTTGCTCCTGCTGGCCGCCGCACCCCTGCTCCCGGCGCAGCGTCACGATACCTTTACCCCCATGCCGCTGGACGCCGGCTTCGGGCACATGGACGTGCGTCCGCCCGCGGTCCCTCCGGAAGAGATCATCAAGAAATTTGCCGCCAAGGAGAGCGAATTCCGGCATGCGCTGGACAACTACACCTACCGCCGCGTGGCTCGCATCCAGGAGATCGACGATGACAACAAGGTGACCGGCGAATACTACGAGGTGGACGACGTCATCTTCGACTCCACCGGCCGCCGCACCGAAAAGGTGGTCTTTGCCCCTCAGAACTCGCTCAAGCAGGTGATGCTCTCTCCCTCCGACCTGCAGGACATTCAGAAGGGATTCCCCTTTGTGCTCACCACCGAAGAGATCGCGCAGTACAACCTGAGCTACGTGGGCCGGCAAAAGGTGGACGAGGTGGATTGCTACGTCTTTTCCGTTGAGCCAAAGGTCATCGAGAAGAAAAAGCGCTACTTCTCCGGACGCATCTGGGTGGACGCCACCGACCTGCAGATTGTAGTTTCCAACGGCCGCATGGTGCCCGACGACACCAAGAAAGGCCAGGAGGATCTGCACCCGCCCTTCATGACCTGGCGCGGGCAGATCGATGGCAACTACTGGTTCCCCATCTACACCAAGGGCGAGGGCCTTCTCCACTTTGCCGGTGGCTACGGCGTCATGGCGCAGGACGTACACCTGCGCGAGACCATCAAGTACTCCGACTACAAACGCTTCGGATCGACGGTGAAGATCCTCTACGGCGATCAGGACATTACCAACAGCATCCAGCAGCAGAATCAGGATCCGCAAAGCCAGCCACAGCAGGAGAAAAAGTAGTTCTCTTCGTTATCTACGCCCACATGACCCTGGGCACTCCAGGCTGTTCACGCAGCCGCTTTTTTAGCACCTAGCACCTCGTTCCCTAGTCCCTAATAAAAAAGATACTTTCGCCAGCGATCATCCCCCCGTCCCAGCATGCGCATGATCTGACGGCTGGTGTGCAGCGAGAAGGGCTTGGGGTCGCGCATCAGCACCATGTCGTCGATCTCATGCAGCATCCGATTGCCCTTGCGGCGATTGCAGCCGTGGCAGCAGGCCACCAGGTTCTCCCACGTCGAGGAGCCGCCGCGCGAGCGGGGAATCACATGATCCAGCGTCAGATCGCCCGGCGCCAGCACCACCCCGCAGTACTGGCAAGTGTTGCGGTCGCGCAATAAAATATTTTTTCGGCTCAGCGCCCGCGTCTGGTGCGGAATGCGGCGATACTCCAGCAGCCGGATCACCGAGGGCATGGTCACCGTATTGCGCTGCGCATGGAACAGCAGGCCGTGCTCTTCTTCGGTGCGCGCCACGCCCTTCAACACCAGCACCAGCGCCCGCCGCGCGCCGCAGATGTTGATCGGCTCATAGGAGGCATTCAGCACCAGCACCGGCATCTGCAGCATATGGTTGGCCGCCGCTGCTGTAAACTCTGTCCCACTGGTGAAAGCGACTTTGGCAATCGCTTTCTGTTTGCGCGCATGCATCATAGCTTTTCCAAGCGACATTCTTTTCCCCCATCAAAAAGATCGTTGGTCGTGCAATGAATCGATGAAAGTCCCGTACGGTTGCGATGAACCCGTTTGCGCCCACAGGCCGTCGGCCTCGCGCTGTTCGGCGGCCAGATCGGCCAGCGTATCGTTCACGCGGCGGGCCCGAGCCAGTGTGGCTACCCACACCGAGGCGGCTCCGGCCTTCCGCAGCGCGTCGGCCGCTGCACGCGCCGTGGCGCCGGTGGTCAGAATGTCGTCCACCAGCAGGATGTGCTGCTGCCGGATGGTCGCCGGATCGGTCACGGAGAACGCGCCGCGCACATTCAGCCGCCGCTGGCGGGTCGTGAGTCCGGCCTGAGTCTCGGTGGCCCGCAGACGCATCAGCGTGCTGCAGGCAAGGCTAAGCTGCCAATCGGGATCGCTCTTGGCAAGGGCCTTGACGGCCTCCGCGGCCAGCGCACGCGCCTGATTGAAGCCGCGGAAGGCAAGCTTGGAGCGATGCAGCGGCACCGGCACCACCAGCATCTGGCACGGCGCTTCGTCCTTCAGACGCAGAATGGCCCGGGCCAGCAAAACGCCCAGATGGCGCGCCGCCGGGTGCAGGCGCCGATATTTCAGAGCATGAATGGCCTCGCGCATGCGGTCGCGGTAGGGCCCAAAGGCTACCGCGCGAACAAACGGCGGAGCCACGGTGCGGCAGGTGCGGCAAACCGACGAGGATGCAAAGGGAGCATCCAGCGTGTCGCCACAGCGCTGGCACACAGGATCGCCGGGAACTGAAAACTCAGCCCAGCAAGCCTCGCAAATTGGCGCAAGGGAGATTTGCGGCAAGGGGGAGCCGCACAGAGCACAGGGGGAAGGAACCAGAGCGCAAGTGAGTGCGTCCAGAGGACTTCGCAGCACGCGAACTACCGCACGCCAACGCGACAAGCCCGATGGCGGAACTGCGTTCGAAAGTGAGCCCGAGTCCCTGTGGAAGACGCACCTCACCACAGCAAGCGCCGCAGCGTGCGCGCTGCCTCACGCTCAGTATACGCGCGCTGGTGCACGGTTTCCATGGCGAAGACGCCACCCCAGCGTGGAATTCAGCGTCCATTCACAGCGCTTGCAAGCAGCGCAGGTTGCGCACAAAAAAACGCGCAGCCTCACTCGGGAAACTGCGCGTTTTCCCAAGCAGGATCAATGGGTTAGAAGACACCGGCCAGATAGGCTTCCGCCGCGCGCACCTTCTCCGACTTCGATCCGCAGGCAGCCAGCACCACGGGCGAGAGGGTCAGCACCGGGCAATGCGCGTGCGCGAGCACTTTGTACACCACCCCGTGGCGCGTAATGGCCGCAAAGGCCGAAGCGCCCTGTGCACCCAGCACGATCAGATCGGCCTGTTGCGCCTTGCCCTGGTAGAGCAGTTCTTCGGTTGGATCGCCGGGGACCACGATGGTCTGGACGGTCAGCTTGCCCTGCAGCTTCTCCGGCACCAGGCTGAGCATCTCTTTCTCGATCTGATCCAACGACTTGCCGGCCAGCACCTCGGTACGGTCCTGGGGCCGGATCACATGCTGCAAAACCAGCCGGGCATCGTGCTGTGCAGCCAGATCGGCGGCAAAGTTCACCACCACGCTGCTCGACTCCAGCAAACTCACGGCGCACAGCACCGTCCGCGTGGCAAAGCTGCGATAGCTGCCGTCAACCACTTCCGGGCCAATAATGTAGACCGGCACCTTGGCCGTGCGCAGCACCGCCTCCGCCACCGAGCCCACCAGCAGCTTGCCGATGGGACCGGGCGAGTGCGTTCCCATCACCACGCGGTCAATCTCCCGCTCCCGCAGGAAGGCCAGAATCTGGTCGGCAGCCAATCCGGGCCGGGCCACAATCTCGCAGCGGACCCCGGCATCGGTTGCCTGCCGGGCCAGCGGTTCCAGTTGATGTTTCTCGTTGCGCGCCGCGGCGGCGTAGTCGTAGTAGCGGATCCCCGACTGCTCGGTTGCCGCCACCACCAGCGTGTCATAGGCATGAAAGAGGATGAGTTCGGCGCCAAACTCCTTGGCCTGGGCCAATGCAAACGCAAAGGCTTTTTCGTTGGCGGGAATCTCAGAGGCAAACAGGATGGTGGAAGGCTTGCTCCATCCCGATTTGAGCGCGGTTGGCATGGCGAACCTCCTGCTCGTGCGCTGGTACTATGGCAAAACCTATCACCACATTCTGTGCCAGTTAGCACAGGCTTGGGTGAGTTGAATCACCCAGTTCTTGCATCGTTCATGGTGCATTTTGCAGCCCAGGAAAACGTTTGAAGCCAATGATCGATAACGTCTTGCCTACTAGCTTCCGCCGCACGAGGCATACACAGAACGCGCTTCATTCTCCCTCAAAACCAGCCCTTCTCAACAACATTTTTCTTCTAGGGCGCGTGATATATGTCACAGCCACACCCTCCTGGGAACTGGTCTTCTTGAGTTGGATTTGTGGCGCCCGCTCTGGCCCGCATCCGCCCGCAGGGTTTCCTCTCGAGAACCGCGATCGGTTCTGATCGGCTCCGCGGACGTTGACGCAGCCTCTTCCCCGGCGCAAGATCGGTTGCGGGGAGTTGCCCGCCACGGTCCGCCAGGAGGCCCCATGCAGCCGATGCATCAGATTCCCGCCCGCGGCGGGTTGAACTACGACGAGACCCCGTTTCTGGCCATCTGGGAGATCACCCAATCCTGTGATCTGGCCTGCAAACATTGCCGCGCCGCTGCCCAACCGCTTGCCCATCCCGACGAGCTCACCAACGCCCAGGCCAAGAACCTGATCGATCAGATCGCCGACCTGAAGATCCCCATCTTCGTCTTTACCGGCGGCGACCCCATGAAGCGCAAGGACATCTACGAGCTGATCCGGTACGCCTCCGCCAAGGGCGTGCACGTGGCCGTGACCCCCAGCGCCACGCCGCTGCTCACCCGCGAAGCCATCTTCAAGATGAAGGAAGCCGGCGTGGTCCGGCTCGGCATCTCGCTGGACGGCTCCACGCCCGAGATTCACGACCACTTCCGCGGCCTCTCCGGCGCCTGGGCGCGCACCATCCAGGCTATCGAGTGGGCGGGCGAAGCCGGGCTGCCCATCCAGGTGCACACCACCATCAGCCGCCACAACATGAACGACCTGGACAACCTGTGCAACCTCTTCGAACAGCTTGCCATTGTGATGTGGAATGTCTTCTTCCTCATCCCCGTGGGCCGCGGCCAGCTGGACGATCTGCCTACCGGCGAGGAGTTTGAGCAGGTCTTCGCCAAGATCTACGAGCTCTCCCAGCGCGCCAGCTTCCAGGTGAAGACCACCGAGGCTATGCACTACCGCCGCTACCTGATCCAGCACAAGCTGGAAGAGAAGAAGATGGGCCACGGCCATCCGGGCGGGCATCCGGGCGCTGCGATTCTCGCATCGGCCAACGCTGCCACAACGGATGAAAGCGCTGCACACGCCACGCATGCTGCAGGACCAGGAGAATACGAACCGGGTGCGCCGCAGGCCAGCGCCGAAGCGCGCAACATGGGCTGGGCCACACGCCGCGTCAACGACGGCAAGGGCTTCCTGTTCGTCTCGCACACGGGCAACGTCTACCCCAGCGGTTTTCTGCCCATCCATGCCGGCAACATCAAGGAGATGCCGCTGGCGGACATCTATCGTGAAGCCCCCATCTTCAAGGCTCTGCGCGATACCGGCCGCCTGGAAGGCAAGTGCGGCGCCTGCGAGTTCAAGGAGATCTGCGGCGGCAGCCGCGCCCGCGCCTACGCCCTCACCGGCGATCCACTGGCTCCCGAACCCTGCTGCATCTACCAGCCCAAGCACTGGGACCCGGAGCTCGAGCAGACCGCCGACGCGTTCCATCAGCATGAGTGGGAGCCACTGGTGAAGCTGTAGTTTGTAATCACCAACGACCGATAGAACAACCAAGAAGAAAACGCCCTGCGATTCCGGATGGATGCGCAGGGCGTTATTGTTCAATCGTCATCGGCGGCGGGTGGCCCACATTCGATTGCCGCAAAAAGGATGGAGTGCCCCAGGTCTCGATTCTGAGACCTGGGATCGAATCAACGGATCGAGTGCGAGCGAGCGACGCATCCTCGCGAACAACCGCACAGCGCCCCTTCAGGGCGCTTGTTCTCTTCTTGCCGCCTTCCCAGCACGTCGCTACGCTCCCACTGGGCTATTTGCCCAGTGCCCCCGACGGGGCGCGGCTGCAAGGCATTTGGTATCAATAAACTTCGTGCCGATCACACCGTCTATCGATCCGGCAGAAGAACAGCGATAGCTGCTTCCCATCCATTCCCGCAAAGGACGCGGGAATGGATGGGGCACACGAAGAGTCTTCAGGGGATGGATCAAGAATGGCCTTCGCCCACCTCGGCCTTGCCCCTGAAGCGGCTATAGACAAAAACGTGGTAGCCGATGGCCAACGCCATGCCGAAGATCCACCAGACCAGGCCAACACCGAGCGCATACGGCCCACTGATGGCGCGGTTGAGCGTGATATCGAACTGCGCGCCCGTGGTAGCCGGCAGCAGCGTGGGATACACCGACCAGCAGGCCCCGGCCAGCATGAAGAAGAGGTAGAAGCAGCTGGCCAGGAAGGCCTTCACCGGCGCGCCCTGCTTATTAAAGAACCACAACGCCGCCAGCGATAAAGCCACACCTGCGGGAATGGCGAACGAGATTGGAATATTGAAGTAGTTGTTCAGACTCGCGGGGCGCACGGCGATAGTGGCGATCAGACTCACGGCGGTCACCGCTACCACCGCGATCCAGAGCGGCGTTACCAGTTTGTGGGCGCGCGTCTCCAGATCGCCCGAAGCCTTGATGGTGAGCCACAACGCGCCGTGCAGGCTGAGCGCTACCAGAGCCACTACGCCGCCGATCACCGTGTACCAGTCGAGCACGCCGGGATAGGTCGTCGGCGTCCAGGTGGTCCACAACGGCAGAAAGAAGTAGCCGTCGGCATTCAGCGGCACGCCGCGGATCACGTTGGCCAGCGCCGCGCCGTAGAAGATGGTGAGCAAGGTGCTGGCAATGCCGAACAAACCATCCAGCAGCTGCCGCCACACACCCACATCCACGTGGTTGCGCAGCTCCAGCGTCACGCCGCGCAGAATCAAGAGCCACAGCACGATCATCAGCGGCAGATAGAAACCGCTGAAGGCCGAAGCATAGAGCAGGGGAAAGGCAAAATAGAGCGTGCCGCCGCCAGCCAAGAGCCATACTTCATTGCCGTCCCACACCGGGCCGATGCTGGCGAGGGTCGCGCGCTTCTCCTCTTCGGTGCGGGTAAGAAACAAGTGCAGAACGCCGACTCCCAGGTCGAAGCCGTCGAGCACCACGTAGCCAACAATCATCACGGCTACCAACCAGAACCAGATAAATCCCATCATGACAGGGCTCCTTCATCAGCCTTGGGGTGCAATGCTTCGGTCTAGTGCGCGGGCTTCGCCTTGGGCTCGGGGCCGGTGGCAATCTCGCGATAGACCAGCACCGTGAAGAGCAAGCCCATCAGCGCGTACATTCCCATGAAGCCGAGCAGTGTAAACAACCCATTGCCGGCTGAGACCATCTGCGAGTAGCCCGCGCTGGTGCGCATCAGCCCGTAGATCAGCCACGGCTGGCGGCCCAACTCGGCTGTCATCCAGCCCGCGGTGTTGGCAATGTAGGGCAGCGGGAAGCTCAACAGCAGTGCCCACAAAACTGCGCGGCAGGTGTAGAGCTTGCCCCGCCAGAGCAGGAAGGCCGAGCCCAGCATGAGCACCATGAACCACGTCCCCAGACCTGCCATGATGTGGTAGGCGTAGAAGAGCAAGGGCAGATTCTGCGGCCGATCTTCCGGCTTGATTTGATCCAGACCCTTCACTTCGGCCTTGGTGGTGCCGTAAATCAGGAAGCTGAGCAGATCGTTCACCACAATGGGATTGTCGATCTGGCCGGTCTCTTCGTTGGGCTGACCGATCAGCACCAGGCCCGCGCCCTGCTCGGTCTTGAACAGGCCTTCCATGCCGGCAATGGCAGCCGGCTGATTCCTGGCTACGAACTTGCCATGCAAGTCGCCGGTGGGGAAGACGATGAGGATCGACGAGATCACGCCGGCAATCACGCCCAACTTTACAAAGCTGCGGCCATACTCTTCGTTGCGTTTATCCAACAGATAAAATGCGCCCACGGCGCCCATCACAAACGAGGCGGTCACCACCGCGCCGGTCATGTTGTGCATGTACTGCAGCAAAGCCCACGGGTTCAGCAGCAGCGCCCAGAAGCTGGTCACCTCGAAGCGTCCATTGGGGAGATGGTTGAAGGCTACCGGATGCTGCATCCATGCATCAGTGACGATGATGAAGAAGCCCGAGATCCAGGAGCCGACAAAGACGCCAACCGCGGAGAGCCAGTGTACCTTGGCCGAAACCTTGTTGGCTCCGTAGAGAAAGACGCCCAGGAATGCCGACTCCAGAAAGAAGCTGAAGACGCCTTCCATGGCCAGCGGCTGGCCGATCACGCCGCCCGAGAGCTCGGCGAAGCGCGACCAGTTGGTACCGAACTCAAACTCCATCGGAATCCCCGTCACCACCCCAAAAACAAAATTGATGGCGAAGATGCGGCCCCAGAAGCGGGCAGCACGGTCCCAGTGCTCCTGGCCGGTGCGTAACGCCATCGTCTTCAGAACCACGATGAGCAGGCTCAGACCCATGGTCAGCTGAGGAAACAGGTAATGGAAGGTGATAGTAAAAGCGAAGTGCAGCCTGTGGATCAGCTCACTCGTCATCGAGCGCCTCCTAGCGCGGTGTCTGAGGATGAAGTCGGAAAAACCACTCCTCGAAGGGGATGCACCACCAGGCGGGCAGGTTGCAGCACGTTGCGATGCGGCGTACCGGATTTCCTGGCAGAAAGAAGCTGCGGACGCTGCGATTGTACCCTTGAACGCCCGCAGTCCGTTGTTCCAAATCGGCGGGCAAGTGTCCCGTACATCTTGGGCATCGGTTTGGGCCGTGGCATCCCTCTGCCCCGAACGCTGGAAGCTGTCGCGTCCGGGGCGATACAACGGGCCGGGGCGCGGTTTATTCTAGACTCAGTGACGCTACTGTGGCAGGGCAAAACAGGCCGCACAGTAACCTAAATCACTGCCACATTGCTTTTTTTGCGCTCAATTGAGTGAAAACGTGACGGATATTACCGCAGCAGAATTCCCCTACGAATTGCGCGTTGCTTCGGACAAATTGCTGTCATGATGGAGGTTATGTCCAGGATGCGCATTGCGATTATTGGCGGCGGCATTGCCGGTCTGGCCGCAGCTTACGAGCTGGAGCAGGCCCGGGCGGCAGGCAAACCTGTCGCGTATACGCTGTACGAAAGCAGGAATCGCCTGGGTGGTTCGCTGGCCTCGGAGACCGTGGATGGCTGCGTCCTCGAACAGGGGCCGGACTCGTTTTTGACCGAGAAGCCGGCGGCCATTGAGCTTTGCCGCGAGCTGGGCCTCGGCGACGCGCTGATTCCCTCCAACGACGGCGCGCGCAAGACCTTCATCGTAGTGCGCAACCGTATGGTGGCGCTGCCCGATGGGCTCATGTTCCTGGTTCCCACCAAGCTGATTCCCACGGCGCTGACCCGGCTGTTCTCGATCCCTACCAAAATCCGCATGGGCCTGGAGCTGCTGCTTCCACCGCGCCCCGCAGCGGGCGATGAGTCGGTGGCGGCGCTGGTGGAACGTCACTTTGGCCGCGAGGCCGTGGACCGGCTGGCCGATCCCCTGCTCAGCGGCATCTACGGTGGCGATGCAACGCAGTTGAGCGCCCAGACCGTGCTCCCCATGATGGTGAAGATGGAGGCCGAGCACGGCTCACTCTGCCGCGGCATGCTGGCTGCGCACCAAAAGATGCGCGCCGCCGCCAAAGCCCGGCCGCAGAGTGGCGAGAAGAAGGCTCCGCGTCCGATCTTTACCGCGGTCCGCGGCGGCATGCAGCAGATGGTGGACGCGGTTGTTGCGCGGCTCAATTCAGGCTCCATCCGGCTCAATACGCCGGTCGGCACACTGCGCCGCGAGGGCTCCGCGTGGACCGTGGAAGCCGCCGGCCAGACCGAGCGCTACGACGCTGTGATCATCGCCTCGCAGGCATGGGCCGCGGGCCGCATGCTGGCGGAGGTGGACGCCGAATTGGCCGCCGACCTGAGCTCCATCCCCTACTCTTCGTCGATCACCGTCAACCTGGTGTACGACGAAAAGCAGCTGGGCACACTGCCGGAAGGTTTCGGCTTTCTGATTCCCGCCGTGGAAGGCCGCGCCATGCTGGCCTGCACCTTTGTACACCGCAAGTTCCTGGGCCGCACGGCGCCCGGCAAGCTAGTCTTCCGTGCCTTCCTGGGCGGCATGAAGAATAGTCACCTGCTGAATGAACCAGACGACAAGCTGATTGCCACTGTGCGCCGCGAGCTAAGCGAGATCCTCGGCCGCAAGGTCTTCAACCCCGACGTGGAGCCCGAACAGGCGCGGGTGAGCAAGTGGAACCGGGCCATGGCTCAGTACACGGTAGGCCACAAGGAAAAGATGGCGCGCGTCGCCGCGCATGTAGCCGCACTGGAAGGCCTGAAGCTGGCCGGCAATGCCTACGACGGCATCGGCATCCCCGACTGCATCCGGCTGGGCCGCAAGGCCGCCAAAGAGCTGGTTGAAGCTGCGGTGCTGGTGAACGCCTGAAAAGGCATCCGCCGCACGGTTGCCAACGCGATTCCTCCCCAGCGTCCCACCCCGTGACAGGGCGGGCGGAACGCGGTAGGCTGGAGGGTACGCGTTTTCCCGTATTTTCAAGGAGTTTTCACCCCATGCCGATCACGCCCACTGAAAAGATCTGGCGCAACG
>Ga0371490_1001130_pt1 | contig 14726 bp, 10 predicted proteins | sample MB2SIPfraction_FD_207959 | JGI IMG/M metagenome (GOLD analysis project Ga0371490, IMG submission 207959) | Lab enriched peat soil microbial communities from McLean, Ithaca, NY, United States - MB28FN SIP fraction | ecosystem: Environmental > Terrestrial > Soil > Wetlands > Peat | place: USA... | reverse complement strand
CCCATAAAGTGTCGTGCCGGCCAAAACCAACTGCCCCAACGGTAATGCCCCATCGCTGCCTCCGGTGAAGTTCTTCAGTACAGCGAAACCACCACCGTCGGTGCGGATCTTGAACAGCGTGCCCTTATTGGAAATCCCACCCTGAATTGTCGTCCCATAAAGGGCTGTGTTGGACAAAACCAGGGTTGCCTGCGGAATTGCTCCATCACTTCCGCTGAAGCTATGTAAAACCGAATACGTTTGCGCCAATGTTGGGCTTGCCGCCAAGCACAGCAGCAGCAACAACAATATGCCCGTGCGCGCGGCCCGACGTTCGTTCAGTTGTATCCAAGACCCCTTTCTTGAGGTTGTTGTATTCATAGAAGACTCCTTTCTCTCATTTGGCGCTGTGGTTGATGGATGAGCCACTATTCCTTTCTGACGCTGGATGCATGTCCTTCGGCTCGGCGCTCATGGCAACACCACTCGGTAAAACTGGCCAGTGCCACTACTTACCCACGCTTCATGCCAGAGCAGGGTCCCATTAGTGCCGATTTGGTTAGTGGCTACGGGGATCCAATTCGAGAAACCGCTGCTGGCGAGCAGGCGACAGGCCTGACCCGGATTAGCGGAAACGACGATGTCGAGCCCGGTTCCCGCCGAGCCGCTGATGCGCAAGACCGCGGGCCAGCCGTATTCGAACGCGCCGATGTCAGGCGCCGGACCCACTGGCCGGGGGATACCGCGCTGATCGGTCGCGGGAGCAGTGGCCGGGTCCGCTGCATCAATGGCCGGGCTACCGGGCAGCAACGCCATGGTCAGCGTGGGACCGCCGTTGTCGCTCAGCGGACCCAGCTTCGGGTCAGTGTTGTTCATGCTGCCACTGTTCGTAAGTGTGCAACTGGCATCCGAACTGATATTGTGGCCCGCGTCGGTGATCGTGCCCGAGCAGTTCGACGGAGCATTATTGGCAACGATTGTATTCACCAATAGCCCTCCCGCAGTTTTGAACGCGCCTGTTGCCTGGCCGTCCGGGCCAGTGGGTCCAGGAGACCCACCCGGGGTGCCGAACCCTCCCGGTCCGCCCGGTCCGCCTGCGCCCTTGATCCCGGAGTTGGAAGACACAGTGCAATTCGTTAAGAAACATAGGGCGTTGAGGTCGCAAATAGCTCCGCACGCTGAGCCCCCCCCGCCTCCACTGCCCCCATCGCCGCCCCGGGAGGGGTGATCCGGCGGGGAGGTGGAGAAGCCGCCATAGCCCCCGGGCCCGCCCGTCCCGCCCATCGCGACGTTGCCCGCAAACGTGCAATTCGCCACCGTGGACACTCCGGCGTTGAAGAGCCCGCTACCGTTTCCTCCTCCTCCCTGGCCACCTGGCCCGCCAGGGAGACCGACATCGCTGGCCATGCCCTGCTCGCCCATGCCGCCAAGCCCTCCAGACACACTGTTGCTCAGAAACATGCTATCGCTCAGCTCTAAAATGCCCAGATTGTAAACGGCTCCGCCGTTGGCGTCGCCGCCGTCCCCGCCACCACTGCCTCCCACCCCGCCGGCTGCAGAATTGGCAAAAAACGTGCAGAAATCCGCTGCCAGTGTGCCGGAATTCGCGATAGCGCCACCGCTCGCGCCTAGACCCGGAGCGCCAACCGCGGAATTGCTGTAGAAGGAACAGCTCCACAAGGAGACGTTGCCGGCAAGGTTGAGAATCCCACCACCCATCAGGTCCAAACCATGCGCAATTGACAGATTGACAACCTCAAAATTGACATTTGTTGCCACGAAGAAGACCCGAACGGCATCCCCTCCGCTGATGGTGACTTGGTGACCACTCCCGTCCAGCACGGTATCTGCCGTAATGTTGATGGTGGCCGCGAGCGTGATTGTGCCATCACAGGCGAAGGTCACTGTTCCTCCCCCGGCCATTGCCAAACGCAGAATTGCTTCGGTGCACCTCGTCACAGTTCGGAAAACCACGTCGAGCTGGGCGGGCGAACTGGTCACCGCTCCGAAGGTGTTGCTCAACACCAGGGTGTAAACTCCCGACTGCGAGGGCTGGACGCTCACTAGGTGCAGAACGGAATTGGTGGCACCCGCGATGGCGTTGGTGACATTGAAAAACCACTGATAATTCAGCGGGGGGTAGCCCGCCACGGGCGCCGAGAAATCAACCGTGGACCCGAGTGCCACACTTTGACTTTGCAGGGGCATCATTATGGCTGGCGGACCGCATTCGTAAGCGCCGATATCAGACGCGGGTCCGACCGGTCGCGGGATACCCCGTTGATCTACCGGCGGAGCGGCTCCGTCGTCACCGGCATCAATCGCCGGACTGCCCGGCATCAGGGCCATGGTTAGGGTAGGACCTCCGTTGTCTGTCAATGGGCCTACCAGCGGGTTCGTGTTATTCAGGCTGCCCACATTGGTAAAGCCGCAACTGTTGTCCGAACTTAGATTGTGCCCTCCGTCAATGATGCTGCCGGAGCCGTTGTTGGGAGCATTGGAGCCCAAAAGCACGTTGATCAGGAAGGCGCCACCGCTTGAGCTGATGCCGCCGCCACTGGCCGAGCCAGCAGAACCAGGAAGACCTGGGGATGCCGGATAACTGGCGCCTCCGCCAGCTCCTCCTCCACCCCCAATCGCTGGATTGAAGGCCACCGTGCAGTTGGTCAGGAAACAATGGCCGGTCAGGTCATAGAGGCCGCCGCCTGAACCGGAGCCGCCGGCGTTACCGTTGCCACCATCGCCGGTACCACCCACATACCAGCCTCCCATACCGCCGCTGCCACCGGAGCCGCCGGTGCTCGCATTCCCTGTGAGGGTCGAGTTGACTAATCTTGCAATCCCGCCGTTGAAGAGTGCACCCCCGCAACTTGAGCCGCCCGCTCCGCCACTGCCGCCGGGGTAACCGCCCAGGCCGCCGCTAGAGCCAGCGTTACCGCCGCTGCCGCCGGCCCCTCCAGCCGCAGTGTTGCCGTTCAACGTACAGTTGGTCAGCGTCACCTCGCCAGAACTGTAAATCGCACCGCCATAGCCTAGGCCGCCAGAACCGCCTGCACCACCGGGTGCGTATATTCCATTGGTTCCACTGCCGCCGGCCCCTCCACTAGCGATATTAGTCGAGAAACTAGAATCGGCAATGATGGCCACTCCGGTGTTGAACAGTGCTCCGCCACTGCCGTTGGTGCCGGGACTGCCGGATACTCCAGCCTGACCGATGGCCGTGTTGCCGACAAAAACGCAGTTCTGCACCGTGAGGTAGCCTCCGGCATTGTAGATACCTGCTCCGTTATCGCTCCGACCGTTAGCAATCGCCAGGTTTAGCACGGTGAAATTGACGTTGCTGTTCACCAAGAAAACCCGGCAGGCGCTGTTGCCACTGATGGTCACTTTGCGGTTGGTCGCGTCGAGGACTGTGTACGTCGAAATGTCCAGCGGGCTGCTCAGCGCAATCGTGCCGTCGCAGGCGAAGGTGACCACGCCACCCCCTGCCATCGCGGCCTGCAGGTCCGCCTCCGTGCAATTCGTCACCACGCCCCCGGCCCAGGCGGCCACGGGTAGAAGGAGCAGCAAGACGACAGCAGCTCTAACGGCGTGTTTGCTGAGCTTCATCAACGACTGGTATGTGTATCCGCATTTTGTATTCATAAAAGACTCCTTTCTCTCATTTCGTGCCCTGATTACTGGATGAACTGACATTCCTTCCTTACAATTGGTGCATGTTCTTCAGGTCGGCTTTCATGGCATCACCACTCGGTAAAACTGGCCGGTGCCGCTGCTGGCCCATGCTTCATGCAGCAGCAGGATCCCATTGGTGCCGATTTGGTTGGTGGCGATCGGGATCCAATTCGACAGGCTGCTGCTGCTGGCGAGCAGGCGAAAGGCCATACCCGGGTAAGCGGAAACAACGATGTCGAGCCCTGTTTCCTGGGAACCGCTGATACGCAAGACAGGGGGCAAACCGTATTCGAACGCGCCGATGTCGGGGGCCGGGCCTACTGGCCGTGCGATACCGCGCTGATCCGTCACAGGAGCGCCGGCCGGGTCCGCGGCATCAATGGCCGGGCTGCCGGGCAGCAGGGCCATGGTCAGCGTGGGGCCGCCGTTGTCTGCGAGCGGGCCGAGCTTGGGGTCAGTCTGGTTCAGGCTGCCGGCGATGGTGAAGCCGCAGGTGTCATCCGAGCTGAGGTTGTGCCCTCCATCAAGGACCCGGCCAGAGCAGTTGCCGGAGTTAGTGGCGAGCAGGGTGTTTACCAAGACGCAGCCGATGGTCTCGATCCCGCCAGCCGCGATTCCATTTGTGCCCTGGGGGCCTTGGCTACCCGGGTTCACGCCACCGCCTCCCATACCTCCCGCGCCCCCCGTGCCGCCGGCAGCTCCGTTGGAGGCCAAGGTGCAGTTTATCAGTTCGAGGGTTCCGCTGGTGTCGTAAATTGCTCCAAAACCAGCACCGCCAGCCCCACCCGGACCACCGCCCCCACTGATTAGTATGCCCGTGCCTCCTGTGCCGCCGGTCCCGCCTGGGCCGCCGTTACCCAGGTTTCCCGCAAATGTGCAGTTCACTACGGTGGCCGTCCCACTGTTAAACAAGCCGCCGCCCGCGCCCAGCCCACCTGCTCCGCCAACATAGCCATCGGTCCCGTAGTCAATGACGGGCCTGCCGTCCCCGCCGGTCCCACCCCCGCCACCCATTGCCGAATTGTTCTCGAGCGTGCTGCTCTCCAGCCACAAGGTGCCAAGATTACAGATAACCCCCCCGTTTCCGTCGCCGCCGGCGTCGCCGGGGTTCGGCAGGGCTGGCCCCCCCATAGAAGCACCCGTTCCACCGTTTGCCACATTTCCTATGAAGGTACTCCGTCTGATCTCGAGCTGGCCGTCGTTGCCAATGGCCCCACCCAAAGCGTAAATGCCAGGCGATGTGCCGCTGGTGGAAACCTGGCTCGGTGGGCTAGATGCCTGATTGTTTGTGAATGTGCACAAATCCACGGTTGCAGTGCCGCTGTTCCAAATCGCGCCTCCACCAACCTGAGTCACCGCACCGACCGAGGGGGGCAGCGCTGCCAGATTCCGAGCAAACGCGCAGGCGACCAGATGCAGGGGCCCGCTCTGATTCCAAATGGCGCCGCCGGGCTGTGCGTAGGCGTTCTTGTTGTTGTCCGAGAACGCGCAGTTGGTGGCACTGACAGTGCCGCCCGAATTCAGAATGCCCTGCCCGCCCCAAAGATACCCGCTCGAATTGCCGCCGTGGGCAATGGTCAGGCTCACGAGGGTGAGGGTGGTGTTGGTGGGCACCCAGAGCACCCGTACCGAATCGCCACCGCTGATCGTCACCTGATGACCGCTGCCATCCAGCGTGGTGTCACCAACATTGGTGATGGTGCTGGTAAGCGTAATCGTGCCGTCGCAGGCCAGGATAATCCTGCCTCCGCCCGCCATCGCCGCGCGCAATGCCTCTTCAGTAGCATTGGTGACGGTTGGAAAAACTACGCTCAAAGAGGCCGGCGAGCTGGCCACGGCTCCGAACGAGTTGGTCACCACGACGGTGTAAGACCCGGCTTGGTTAGCTTGCACTTGCTGGAGGGATAAACTCCAACCGGTGGCACCGGCCAGAATGTTGGTATGGTTGAAATACCACTGGTAACCAAAGGGCGGAGAGCCCCCAGCGACCACCGAAAACTGGGCCGTAGCCCCGACTGGAACGGTCTGGTTCGAGGGCTGCACCAGAATCGTCGGCGCTCCGGCCGGCACGTCCAGCAGAGCCGGGGCGCTGGTCACTGCGCCAAAGGCATTGGTGATGACAACGGTATAGAGCCCGGAATCGGAGGGCAGCAGCGGGCCCAAATGCAGGACCGAGTTGGTTGCGCCAGGCAGGGCGTTCGTGGAGTTGAAGAACCACTGGTAGGCCAGTACCGGACACCCATCCGCCTGGACACTCAGGTCCACCATGCCTTCGCCAGGGCCGGCCTGAATGACAGGACCGGCCGTGATCACAGGCGGAGCCAGCGAGAAGCTGAACACGCTCCCGTAACCCGCTGTCCCACCGCCCGACGTCACTCCGTAGAGTTTGCCGCCGGACACTAGCAGCGGCGCCATTGGATTGGCTCCATCATCGCCGTTAAAGGAATGGATCACGGTATAGCCGCTGCCGTCGGGGTTCACCATGAAGAGCAGGCCCTTATTGTCTGGTGAGCCAGTAGGATACGCCGCCCCCATTGCGCCAAAAAACCGTCCGCCTGAGGCCACCAGCCGGGCGGAAGGCCCCGTGCCATCCGAAAAGCTGAAGTATTTCAACACGGTAAACCCGGTGCCATCCGGGTTGATTCTGTAAAAGCCGTAGGCCCCGTCAGTAGTCAAACCATAAAGCCTGTTGTCGAATAACAGGGGGCCGGCATAAGGTGCGGCGCCATCGGTGCTACTGTTGAAGCTGTGCAACAGTTGGAAACTGCTTCCGTTGGTGCCCAGCCGGAATACCGTACCGTAATTGAAGGCGCCCCCGCCGACCGTGGTCCCATAGAGCATCCCCTCGGACTCTATGACGCGATCGCACGGCGTTTCCCCGTCGCTGCCGTAGAATGTCTTGAGCACCGTGTATCCGCTGCCATCGGTATTGACGCTGAAGACACTGCCACCACCGCCGTTGCCCGCGGAGGTTCCATACAAGGTTTGACCGGACAAAACCAAACCGCTCACATTAAGAGGGGCAGGCAAGTCTGCGTAGCCGGTGCCGTCCGTGTTGAGCTTAAATGCGCCCCTCGAACTTCCGCAATATAGCGTGGAGCCCGACAGCACGAGAGAAGAAGGTCCCCATTGAGAGCTTTCTAAGAGAACGCTAAAGCCGGTGCCATCGGTGTTGATTTTGAATACCGTGCCGCGACCTGGACCACCGCCAGACACCGTAGTTCCATATAATGTCGAGCCTGACAGCACCAGCTCCGAATCGGGCCCTTGGCCATCGCTTTTGCTAAAACTGTGGAGAACGGTGTAGGGGTCAGCCGAGGCTTGGATCGCCGCCAGGGCGGGCCATAGCCAAAGCGCAACCGTGCGGGCTCGAGCTGCTGCCCTCCACATCACCGTTTCCGTATTCGTCCTCCAACACTGCCGGTTTTCTGCATTTGTATTCATAGAAGATTCCTTTCTCTCATTTCGTGCTGTGATTTCTGGGTGAGCCACTGCTCCCTTCTTACGCTTGGCGGGGGTCCTTCTGGTCGGCGCTCATGGCATCACCAAGCGATAAAACTGGCAGGCGCTGCCAGGAGCGCAGTTGATGCTGAATTGAGTCGTTCCTTCGCCCCCGATTTGGTTGGTGGCGATAGGAACCCAGCTCAATAAATCCGTGCTCGACAGCAGCCGACAGGATTGGCCGGCGTTGCCACTGCCCAGGATGGTCAGGTTGGTGGCGCCGGACAGGCTGATGGCGACGGTCGGCATTACGAAGCCGAATTCGTAAGCCCCGATATCGGCGGCCAGGCCGGCTGGGCGCGGGAACCCGCGTTGATCGGTCGGTGGAGCCGCCCCATTGTCACCCGCATCAATCGCTGGGCTGCCCGGCAGCAACGCCATGGTGGGCGTTGGACCGCCATTATCCGCCAGCGGGCCCAGCTTTGGGTCTATGTTGTTCAGGCTGCCGATGCCAGTGAAATGGCAGGTGCCGTCGGAGCTGAGGTTGTGGCCCCCGTCAGTGACCGACCCGGAGCAGTTACCGCCGTTCATAGCCAGGAGCGTGTTGATTATGAAGCCCCCGTTGATGCCGCCGCTGACCCCGGCCCCGCTTGAGCCGCCTGGTCCGGGGGCACCGGGATTCGGAGTGCCGCTCCCACCCCCTGCGCCACCCTCGCCTCCCCCGCCGCCGTTGGCCCAGTTAAAGGCTAAAGTGCAGTTGGTCATATGGAGGCCTCCAACGGCGTCATAGACAGCTCCAAAACCATTCCCACCAGTGCCGCCGGTACCACCGTTGCCGTTTGCGACCATGCCGGTGCCTCCGGTACCACCTGCCCCGCCTCCACCGCCGCTGCCAGAGTTTTGGCAAAATGTGCTATTGACTGCGATCGCGGACCCAAGGTTGTACAATGCGCCGCCTGCGCCCACCCCACCCGGTCCACCCTCACCACCATCGGTCGCTATGTCCATCCACGGGTGACCGTCGTAGCCTCTCCCACCCGCCCCACCACTTGCGCCATTGTTCTGGAGCGTACTGCTTTCCAGCCACAAGGTGCCAAAATTACAGATAGCCCCGCCGTTTCCGTCGCCCCCCCATCCAGGATAGACAGGCGCTCCCGCTCCGCCGCTCACCCGATTCCCCGAGAACGTGCTTCGCTTCACCACGAGCGTTCCGGTGCTGTCATTGTAAACAGCCCCGCCCATGCCGCGACCCCCCATAAACACGCCCTCCTCGGTTCCGTCTGCGCCAGACGCAAGGTTGCCGGTGAAGGTGCACAAGTCCACGATCACAGTGCCACTGTTGTAAATGGCGCCTCCTGCGGCGTCCGGGCCATCATCGCCCCCGTACACGGTACCGTTGGCAATCGTCAGGTTGACCAGTGTGAGGGTGGCGTTGGCAGGCACCTCGAACACGCGCACAGCGTTGCCACCGCTGATCGTCACTTGGTGGCCGCTGGCATCGAGCACGGTGCTCGCTGCGATCGTAATGGTGCTGGCCGGCGTGATCGTGCCGTCGCAGGCAAAGGTGACCGTTCCGCCGCCAGCCATGGCCGACCGCAGGCATGCCTCCGTGCAACTCCCCACGATGCCCGGAGGAAAGACTTGCAGCAACGCCGGGGCACTGGTCACGGCCCCGTAAAGATCGCTGACGGTCACGCTGTAAGCTCCCGCTTGTGTGAGCTGGACGTTCGCCAGGCTCAGAACCGAACTCGTAGCGCCAGCGATTGCAGTCGTGCCGTTGAAGAGCCATTGATAAACCAGCGGCGGCGAGCCGGTGGCCTCAACCTGGAAGTCCACCGTGGCGCCACCCGCAACCGCCAGGCCAGCAGGGGAAGCGACGATGACTGGCGGCACGCCAGTTACGGTGAGCACAGCCGGGGCGCTGGTCGCCGCGCCGTAAAGATTGCTGACGGTCACGCTGTAAGCTCCCGCTTGAGTGGACTGGACGTCCGTCAGGCTCAGAACCGCGCTCGTAGCGCCGTCAATCGCAGTCGTACCATTGAAGACCCATTGATAAACCAGGGGCGGCGAACCGAAGGCCTCAACCTGGAAGTCAGCCGTGGCCCCAACAGGAACCGCCAGGCTCACAGGGGAAGCGACGATGACTGGCGGCGCGCTGGTCGGGGCGTTGCCCAGGTTCGCCTGGGCGATGTAGGGAGACACGTTGGTCCCGGCCAGGGTGAAGCTTCCCCCGACGAACAGATGCCCCGCCCCGTCAGCCGCCAGCGCCTGCACATAGTTGTTCATCCCCGAGCCCAAGGCCGACCAGGCGCTGCCGTCCCATTGGGCGATGTCGCTGGCGAAGGTCCCTCCGGCGTAGAGATTGGTCTCGCTCACCGCCAGCGACGTCACGTAGTTCAACCCCGAGCCCAAGGGCGACCAGGTGCTGCCGTCCCATTTAGCGACCCCCCCCCATCCTCCGGCGTAGAGGTTTGTCCAGCTCAGCGCCAGGGCAGCGACTGTGTTGTTCATCCCCGAGCCCAAGGCCGACCAAGCGCTGCCATCCCATTGGGCGATGTAATTGGCCGCCACCCCGCCCGCCGTGGTGAATACTCCTCCGGCGTAGAGATGGGTCCCGCTCACGGCCAGCGCATAGACGGTGCCGAGTCCGCCCCCTCCGTACGTGCTCACCCCGGAGCCCAACGCCGACCAGGTGCTCCCGTCCCATTTGGCGATACCGTTGGCCGGCACGCCGCCCACCGCGGCGAAGGATCCCCCCGCGTAGAGATTGGTCCCGCTAACCACCAGCGCACACACATAATCAGGATCGGAGCCACCGCTGATCCCTGAACCCAAGGCCGACCAGGTGCTGCCGTCCCATTTGGCGATACCGTTCGCCGGCACCCCACCCGCCGTCGTGAAGCATCCCCCAGCGTAGAGATTGGTTCCGCTTACCGCCAGCGCTCTGACATAAGCATAGCTTCCAGCCATCCCAGAGCCTAAGGCGGACCAGGCGCTACCGTCCCATTTGGCGATGTTGTTGGCCGACACCCCACCCGCCGTGGTGAACCGTCCCCCCGCATAGAGATTGGTCCCGCTCACTGCCAGCGCAGAGACACAAGGATTGTTTCCCCCCATCCCCACGCCCAAGCTCACCCAGTCGGCATCGCTGAAGGTGGGATCAATGCGCATAGGGTAAGTGGCGTTGGCATCGGCCACGCCCACGGCCAGTCGGTCGGCGGAGAGCACTTCCAAGCGCGCCGTCAGTTCCCGGCCCGTGGCATCCTCCACCCGCAGACGGCTGTAGGCCAGCGTGCGCCCCGACCCGTCCAACCTAAGCCTCGCCCCGTCAGCCGCCGCCTCGGCCCGCGCCCCGCTCAGCGCCAACTCCAGGCGCAAATCCCCCGCTGACTGGTTGAGAGTTGAGCGTTGAGGGTTGAGGGGCGGAGATTCAATGATGAAGTCCTGCCGCTCCCCATCTACGCTCACGGAGTATTCCTCCGTCAGGCCGGGACGCGTGAACCGGACCAGCTTTTCGTTCACAGAAACCCTGCCAGTGCGAGCGAGCGTTTGCGCTTCCTGCCTCAGGCAAGCGATAGCTCCGTTAGGAGCGGCAGGTCTATAGAAGGGCACGTCTGAGAATGTGGTTTCAAGCTCCGTCAGGAGCGGCATGTCGAAGAAGTTCGCCGCCCCGTGTTTACATGGCGCTCCTAACGGAGCTTGGTCACCTTGTGGGACCGTCACTATAGACATGCCGCTCCTGACGGAGCTTGCAGCCTCGGTCAGCGCGCACTGACGTGCGCGGCTGCCACTACGCCCCACCGCCACGGCCACCAGGCGCAGTCGGCCGCCGCCCGGCTTGGTGGATTCCAGCCAGAGCCCCTCGGGTGTGGCGCGGCCCTCGAGCTTCTGGAAACCGCAGCGCAAGCGCGCGCCGTTGGCTGTGGCCGTGACGCCCAAGGCCTCCCCTTGGTAACCCGCCGTGGCTCTGGCTCCGATGTCGGGAAAAGGGATGGTGGGCGGCGGCGTTTGCGCGCTGACGGGCACCGTGAGGGCCAAAGCCAGCGCGGCCAGAAGCCGGCTGAAACTTCTCCACGAGTTGTCTGTGTAGTTTGTTTTTGTATGCATCGAAGACTCCTTTCTCTCATTTCGTGCTGTGATTGATGGGTGAGCCAATGCCGGGGCTCCTTCGAGAGTATGGAACCCCCTGGCGGGTTCGGGACAGATACAACCTTGTCTCAGACGCGTCGAACCAACCGCCGCTGTTGGCAGACAATTTCACCGACCCAAAGATTGGCACATACAGGGTCTGCACCCACCGCGAATCGCTCGTGCCCGCAAACCCTCTGCATTGGAGATTAGCGCCAGGCGAATTACTGTCAACAGCATATTCTATAAGCTTATTATATGGTTGCCATACTAATGCATTATTCTATCATCCTTTTCGCCCGGGTATTTCATACCCGGGAGGCCGGAGCGCCGGCATGTTGCCCAGCAATTCTCATTATGGCTCTGCCAATACCTGCCGGGTGACGGCACCCGGCCTACAACAGCGATTTCTTGTAAAACGTGTAGGCCGGGTGCCCTCACCCGGCGTCCCCATCCAGCCCATAATGAGAATTGCTGCATGTTGCCGGCTTAGGCCGTTCGATCCGCCTAAGCCGGCAACATGCCGGCGCTCCAGCCTGTTCGCCATTCGTGGCCGGTGTTGACCATCCAGGTTAGGCCTCGAAAATCAGGTTGGCTTGCTGTCGCGCTCTGTTTGGGTATCCTCGGACCGGAAAAAGCGGCATGAGCTATCCTCACCTATTTCTCCGCTGGCGTCAGCAAGCTGTCGGGCTTACCTGCAGCCTCGTGGTGATGGCGCTCCCGGGTTTCGCGCAGCCGAAGACGGGCGACATCGTTTTCCAAACCGACTTCGAGGGCGCGGGCACGTTGCACGCGTGGGGAGCGGAGCAAAACCAAAGCGTGCGGCTGGCTCCGGGATTCCAGAGCGCGCAATCCTTGCGGGTGGAAAAGCAGACGAACACAAACGGCTCCGCGAGCGTGGTTCTGCCGCTGCCGATCAACCAGATGCGCGGGGCTCGTCTGGCTTGCTGCGCGATGGTGAGGGCCGACGGTGTGACGGCGCCGCCGCAGCCGTGGAACGGCATCAAGTTCATGCTGCACATCACGACGCCTGGGGGCGCGCTCTGGCCGCAGCAGAACAACCTGTTCGGCACGTTTGATTGGAAGCGGGTTCAGTTCAAGGCTACGACGATTGGCAGGCGCTGGCGACGCGCTCGGCCCGTGCCGTCCGCGCCGCCGACGCGCGGCACGCGATCATCGTCGAGCCGACGCCGTGGGGCGGACCGGAGGCGCTGGAGAATCTGGAGCCGCTGCCGGTGCCGGGCGTGGTTTATAATTCAAGGTATCACGCCTTCCGTGAATGGAGCGGCTGGAGCGTGGAGCACGGCCAGGACAAAGATGACACCGCCCCGAGCAAGACGCAGACGAGCCGTGAGAAGCTGCTCCGCGAGTGGTATGGGAAGAACGTGAAAGCGAAGTGATCAGTCTGAGCAGAGCGAGCCAGCCGCCGATGGGGTTCGATTTGTCTTTAAGCGAGGCGGCTGGCTCCTGTTCGTGGGCCCGTCGTATCATTCGTAAGCCTGCAATCCTGCCTTCATCGCACCTTCCAGCGTGCCATCCACCAAATCATTGCCAGGGAAAAACCACTCCTCTGGGTCGTAACGGTCGGCACTGTACTTGTAGATGGCGAACTCCCAGAGCCGCTTCCGTCGCTTGTACTCGAGCCGGCAAATGGGTTCAACGCTGCCTGAGTCTTCTCTGTCGAGGTAGAGGTACTTGCCTTTGAAGCGCGGCACGTAACAGCGCTCGCTACCGGCGAGCACTTCCCGGTTAAACCGCGCAATGATACGCAGTGCCTCTTCTTTGGCTTCGACTGGAATCGTAGTTGCACTCATTTCGTAGTCCGATTGGCCGTTAACGGACAGAAGTTTAGTTACAAGCAGTCCCATGTCGAGCACGCGCTTTCAGCCAACGACCGCAGTCCTCGGTTTTAAGTCGGATGAGCGGATGTTGCCCCGGCGGCAGCCGGTGCCCGAGGTTGAAATCTTCCGGCAAACACTGGTAGAGGTCGGGCCGCTCCAGGTCCAGCAACGCCGCCAACCAGTGGCGCATGAAGGCGTAAAACCAATCGCGCGGGGCATTGCCGCGCCCGCGCATGAGCTTGCGGAAGTGATCATGCCGGGCGTAACACCGCTCGGCCTTGGCATCGAGCCAGTCCGAGTAGCGGGCCGGGATTTCCACACCGAGGAAGCGGGCGACTTCGCCGCAGACGGTGTCGGCAATCAGCCACGGCATGAGCTGCGTGTCGCGCTCCAGGCCGGGGCGGAGGGTCAGGCGGAAGCGCCGCCAGTCGCGGCGGGTTTCGGCAGTCGAGCGCGAGTAGAAGGCGCGGAGGCCCCAAGTGGGCTTCCGGCGGCGGCAGGCAGGGGTTTTGGAGGAACTACGGCCCCTCCGGTTGGCATGGCTCAGATGCGTGCGTGTTTTCATCACGAGCAACCTAAATCAGCAGGTGGGACAAATACGGTCCAACCCTCAAGATTTCTCTGCGCCCGCCACGAGTTTGATCGCCTCCTCCGTCAGGCCGGCACCGCGAGTTCGCGGGCATGGGTGATCTCGCGCCGGGTCACAGGCCGGACCTGCGAAGCTTCAAGCGTGACCACCGCCGCAGTGTGTCCGTCCAACGCCACGAATTCCACTTTGTAGGCTTGGCCATCACGATACACGTGGACCACCGTGCCCACGTCGCCGACTTCCAGCCCTTCTGCCGGGACCGAGGTCTTCAGCACCACTCGTTCGTGTTCTTTCATCATTGCTCCGTCTCAAGCCTGCGCCGATAGCCTCCTGGACAAAAGGTTCAAGCCGGCACCAGTTCCACCCGCACGGTGTAACCCAGCGCAAGCAGCGTTTGCTCGCAGTCTTCCCATGTCAGGCCAAACGCGCGCACGTCCGCCAAGCCAAGCCGTGCGACGACCCGCGTCAGCATGGGGGCATCTGCTGGGGTGAACTCCCCAGCCATGACGGCGTTCTCCGCCCAGTCCACCAGTTGCGCCAGGGGGGTCTGGTGGTGCAAATAGGCGGCGAGCTTTTCCGCCACCGTCTGTCGCGTAATCGTCATGCCTCAACCTTACTGCTTTTGGTGGCCTTTATCCACTGGGTATTTCTCGTGAATCTCGACCAGCCTGTCCTGGCCATCGTAAATCTCCTGCCAAAACCCGACGGTATTCTCCTGCGCGTCCACTTGCTTGAGGTAACGGGCCCGCCAGCCCAACCGACCGGCAATGTCCAGCCAGTAGCGGCGCCCGCCGTTGGGCAGTTCTTCCCAGGTTCCGAACTTCTTCTCGTTCTGGGCGCGCGAACTCATCTTGTGCTTTCCACCAGCGCGAGTTCCTCTTCGGTCAGGCCGCAAAGCTCATAGACCAGCATGAGCGGAGGCTAACCCAATCGGGCAGTTGGCTTCAACTGGTTTTCCCTCAGCCTTTTGCGGTGGGCAGGGCCAGTGCCAGAGTCGCTTTGGACTGCGGCGGCAAGCGAAGCGCGACGCCGCTCTCCCTGCCAGTAAAGAGCGCTTGGTTCAATCCCCTGCG
>Ga0371490_1001125_pt1 | contig 14773 bp, 7 predicted proteins | sample MB2SIPfraction_FD_207959 | JGI IMG/M metagenome (GOLD analysis project Ga0371490, IMG submission 207959) | Lab enriched peat soil microbial communities from McLean, Ithaca, NY, United States - MB28FN SIP fraction | ecosystem: Environmental > Terrestrial > Soil > Wetlands > Peat | place: USA... | reverse complement strand
CTTACACGTGCGCCAATTGCTGTCCGGTTGCACTTGGTCCCGATCAGTTTCACCTTGATCCAGTTGTTGGCGTTTCCCCCGTCGTTACGCAACAGCGACGGAATCTCGTTCATGTTGTTTACTACGACATCGATATCTCCGTCATTGTCGTAATCTCCGAAGGCGCAACCGCGGCTGGAGTGCCGCGCCGCGATCGCAGGCCCCGTTTCCTTTGACACATCTTGGAATTTTCCATTTCCCAGATTGCGGTAAACGATGCGCGGTTCCAGGAATGTTTGGCCGACCTTCTGCTCATCGACGCTGGGATAAACGTGGCCATCTACCTGCAGAATGTCGGGCCAGCCATCGTTGTCGTAGTCGATGAACCCGCAGCCCCATTTCACGTTCTGTGTATCATGCCCGACTCCGGCCTGGAACGTAACCTCGGTAAAGGTTCCGTCGCCGTTGTTGTGGTAGAGGTTTGATGTGTCATCGGCAAAATTCGTTTTGAAGATGTCGAGCCAGCCGTCGCAATCGTAATCGCCGACCGCCACGCCCATGCCGGCTTGCTCGTTACCGTCCTGGCTATAGGCGCAGGCAGCCATCACGGCGATGTCGGTAAAAGTCCCGTCATGGTTGTTGTGAAACAGAATGCTGGGTTCGGAATCCACGGCGACGTAAATATCCGGCCAGCCGTCGTTGTCGAAGTCACAAGACACGGCGGTAATGGAATAGCGAGGACCGGGCTTGAGGATACCCGCCTTTTCCGAAACGTCAGTGAACGTGCCGTCGCCGTTGTTGTGGTAGAGGATATTGATTCCCCCGGGGAGCCCGCGCGGCCCGCACATGACCGACGCGCCCTTGTACTGGCAGTTGAGAGTCTCGCCGGGCGCAGGTACGCTCGAGGGATCGAACCGGATGTAGTTGGCGACAAAGAGATCGAGAATTCCGTCGCGGTCGTAATCGAGCCACGTGCAGCCGGATCCCCAACGAACCTCGTCCTTCCATAGCCCAGCCTTCTTCGTCACATCGGTAAAAGTGCCGTCGCCGTTGTTGTGAAACAGAATGTTGTGCCCCCAAAAAGTACAAAACAAGTCATCCCAGCCGTCGTTATCGAAATCGCCGACGCAAACGCCGGTTTGCCAGCCGGAGCGGCCGAGGCCGGATTTGGCCGTTACGTCGGTGAACGTGCCATCGCGATTGTTGTGATAGAGCTGAGTAGTGGGCGCCTGGCCCGGCGGCCAGGCAGCATCCAAGCGAGTTCCGTTGGTGAGATATATATCGAGCCAGCCGTCCTGGTCGTAGTCGAAAAACGCGATGCCGCTGCCTTTGGCCTCGATGATGTAACTCTTATTCTCGACGCCGCCCCACACATTCGGAGTCGTGAGTCCGGCCTCGCGAGCCACATCTACAAACTGCACTTGGGTCGCCGCGCTTTGTGCCAGCGCGGGGGCGGGAATCGCCGCAGCTTGCAGGATGGGTATGCTCGACCACCGCCATGTCGGCGTGCGAAGGAAATCAAAAATACCCGGACCGAGTAGCGTTGCGGAAAACCGGAGAAATCGGCGCCGCGAGAAAGCAGCGTTCAAGCCAGTAGCCGAAAAATTCGTCATGCCACAACCTTTTGCCAAAACCAGAGAGAACTCGACCATTCTCGCGCGGCCAATCAGATCAGTCGGTGAGAAAATTCACAGGCGCAACATCCGGGCTCCCAATTCACTCCCTCCCCATACTCAATGTCCGAAAGGGCGACGCAGGCAGGCCATCCTTGTTGAACAGATTACATACCGGATTGTCGGACCATCCATAGCGCACCTGAACAGGGTCCTGTACGGCCGGGCTGGAAACCAGCACGCTTGTATCCTCGACGGACGCGACAGCCGGAACGAATTTCCCGTCCGGGCCGGCAACCTCAAATCCCTGGAGCGTTCCTCCGCCGGCAACCAGTCCCGTATCGGCGTGGTCGAAATACAGACGAAGCGAATCGCCGGCGCGGCTCATCGACCTGAAGATCGGACCCGAGTACTCAACCTGTTCGCCATAGACTATGGCTCTGGCCGCAAGCGCAAGGCGATGCCCAACATCTTGCTTATCGGCGGGATGGATATTCCGGGGATCGCCGATGTCGATAGTAACCGTCATGGCCGTATTCACCAGGGCCAATGCGGCCAGTTGGGCCACGCGAACGTCGGGCCAGTGATCGTCCGGGCCGGTGTGGAAGTTGGCAATCTGGACGAAGAGAAATGGAAAATTCCCTTCCGACCAGGCCGATCTCCAATCCTGAATCAGCGTTTGAAAGAGGCGCGCGTAGACGGGATAGCGCCGCGGGTCGGCGTTGGACTCGCCCTGATACCAGATCACCCCGCAAATGGGAAAACGCGTAAGTGGCGCGATCATGCCGTTGTAAAGCGCTCCTGGAGCCCAGGTTTTGAATACGGGAAGCCAGGGAACCGGGAGGTTCTCATCGTTGGGCATGCTTAACTTTTCTGCGATTTCCGCGCGTTTTTCCGGTTGCATGCGCAGTGTATCCGGCTCGGCAGCGGCCGTCACGGCCCATGCGGAAAATACAGGCATCAAAGATGCATCGCGGGATAAGGCGGTCATGCTGGTCCAAGCCTCTGCGGGCGTCCATCCCCATGCAGACTCAATGATGCCGATCGGCACATGTTCGCGCTCGACGAGGTCACGCGCGAAGAAAAATGCCACCGCCGAAAAAGCAGCGGCCGAATCGGGAGTGCAAGCGCTCCACGGCTGGGTTACGGCCACATTCTCCAGGGGGTAATCGGCGAAACGCTGTTTCACCATAAGAAGCCGCATCTGCGGCAGATTCGCCCCCTCCATCTCCTGCTGCGCGTTCCTTGCCCCGCGTAACTCGAAGGTCATGTTGGATTGGCCCGAAGCGATCCAGACATCACCTACTAGAATGTCTTTGAACGTGAGTGCGTTGGCGCCGCGAACCGTCAACACAAACGGGCCGCCGGCTTCGCCGGGCGGGAACTCGACCATCCATCGACCCAACGGATCAGCCGTGGTAGTCCGCTGCTCTCCGCGGAACTCGACGGTCAGGCTTTCTCCCGCGGCAGCGTCGCCCCATATGTGAACGGGCTGATGTCTTTGGACCACCATGTGATCCGCAAAAAGCGCGGACATACTGACGCTGCCGTAAAGCGGCGCCGCAAGAAACAGCACGCAACCAGCGCATGTCAGCAGTCTCATGTTCATCTTCCGGCTCCAGAAGCAGTGGCGAAGGAGTATGGAGTCCTTCTGAACCTAATGAACTATCGAGCTCGTGTCCGGAGGTGCCGGAACAAGATCAGCCTGTTTGAAAAGTCCTATCTCGGCCAGCGTCGGCTCAAGACGCGAACTCGTGATGCGGATGCGCACGCGATCGGTCGTAACCGGCTCTTGCCACCGCAGAAGGCGCTTGTGCCCAACCGTTGTTTGCTCATCCATTTGTTTCCATTTGGACTCATTCCACACGTCGATGCTGAAGGCTTCGATGCGCTGACTGCGTTGGTCCACCGCCTCCTGCAGCGAAACTACATCAAACGTCACGCTTCTTGGCAATCTCAGGACGAGCGTTGCAGTCGTCTGACTTGGAGCCGCTTCCCACCACGTGTCGAAATTTCCGTCGAGAGCCGACGATGGTTTGTGATTCTGGTTAGAGGTATCCGCTGTGAGCTTGCCCCCGGCGGCGAGATTCTTGTCAAAGGTCTGCTTAATCACCATCGCCATCGTGTGCAAGCTGGATAACTGATCGTCCGGAATTAATCCGCGCGAGTCAGGTGAAAGGTTCAATAACCAATTGCCATTGCGGCCGACGGACTTGTAGTAGATATCGATCAGATCCTGGGCGGTCCGTACCCGTTTGCCCGGTGCCCAAAACCATCCATAAAGAATGGGATTGTTGACTTGCGCCGGATACCACCAAAGATATGAACCTGGAGTGAGCTTGGAGCGGCTGCCAAGATCCTGCGCGGTCATGTCTGTCCATCTGAACGCATCCGGTGGTACGGGTAGAGGTATGACGCTCCATTCCGTGATCCGTCCCATGCCGTCCTCGTTACCGACCCAGCGTACATCGGGTCCTTTGAGAGTAATAACCGCGTTTGGCTGCAAATGGCGGATTAGGTCGTACCAGGCAGCGTAGTCGTAGGTTTCAGCCACGCTCCGGTCGGGGTTGGCACCGTCAAACCAGACTTCACGAATTGGACCGTACTCAGTGAGCAGTTCATAGAGCTGGTTCAGAAAATAACGATTGTAGTCATCAACATCGTAAGTGTAGGTTTTTGATCCCGTCGGCGGCGTACGGCCCTTCGTTGGGTCCGTCTTGAAGCTGGCGGGATCGGTTGGAATCAAAGACTGGAGCTTGTCGCTCTTGTTTCCGTAGTAGCCGTTTGGATTCAGGGGATTGGTACGCAATTGATACAAGTCGGCAGGCGAAAGATAGACGCCCAAGTCAATGCCATATTTTCGGGCCGCATCGGCAACTTCGCGGACCAGGTTGCCCTTCCCTCCCAGCCAAGGGCTTGCGGCGACCGAATGGTTTGAGTAGCGGGTGGGCCACAAGCTAAATCCATCGTGGTGCTTGCAGACCAGGATTACCTCTTTGCCGCCAGCATCTTTGATGGAACGGATCCACTGATCTGCATCGAGCGCCGTCGGATTGAATACAGATGGGTCTTCACGGCCGTTGCCCCATTCAACTGCTCTAAATGTATTGGGACCGAAATGGATAAAGAACGTCTGTTCCAGCCGCATCCAGGTTGTCTGATTGGGACGGGGTAGAACCTTTGCCGCCTTCTCTACAATTACGGCCGCGGAATCATCCTTTGAGAGATGTTGTAGTGTGCCATATTCAATCGGGACGCGCGCTTGGTCCCCGCCTGCCGTGGACACTTGACCGCAAGCAGGGGAAAGCATCATAACGAGGCAAAACAATAATGGAACTGCAGTTCTTGTAAAAGTTCCCTTCACGGACGCCCTCCACTTTCAGTCCTCACGATTCAATACTGATGATTCAGTTCCCGCGTTAAAATTCATCTCAGGCGTTTTCTCGAATGGTCTTGTTCATGGAACGGTTTCCAACTTGCGCCGCAGATTCTGCAGATTGGGATCCGTAGGAAACATGCTGAGGCCGGTCTTCACAATCTCTTTCGCACTGGAATTGTCTCCAATTGACATGTAACAAATGGAGAGATTCTCATATCCAGTGGGAATATATGGGAAAGCAGAGACGGCGCGCTTCAGGACCTGAATCGATTGCTGGCGCTGTCCCGAGCGATAAAGCAATTCGGCGAAAACCATGTAATCCTGGGGAGATTTGGAACCGGCTTGAACGGCCTTTGAAAGGTAGCCCATAGCGGCCGAATCTCCTTCCGGAGTTCCCTTGGTCAGTTCCCGTTTTGCAAGTGCACTCAATACCAGCACATTTTTCGGATTGGATTTTGATAGGCGGTCAAGCAGTGCGTCATAGCGGGCGCTGATATCCGTCCGGCTTGGGCTTCGAGCAAGTACAGATTGATATGCCTGAAACAACACAACGGGAGAGAGCGCCGCCTTTGCCGATTCTTGGGTTTTATTAACGAGGATCAGCCCCGTTGCTTGATCCGGCAACTCCTGCTGTGTCACCACCGGGGAAAGCGGCTCTCCCTCGTATTTCACAATCCGGTGGGATGTGCCTTGTGTGCCCAGCATGACAAAGCGCGGAGCAACGTGCTTGGGCATGTGACACGAAGCGCAATTGTCGGGCGGGCTCGTGCTATTGCGCTTTTCAAGCGTCTCGCGGCAGGTTTTTTCTTGATGGCAGTTCAGACACTTGCTCCGGTAAAATGCAGGAGCCTCCTGCACAGTTGGTGTAAAGTGGCCGTCATGACAGCTACTGCAGTTCAGACGACCACCCGATGCGCGGTAACACTTACTCTGCGCCATCTCGTCTGACCACTCCATCATGTTCCAGCCCATGATGGGACGAGACTTGAAAATCGCCATTGTGTTGAGAAGTGGAGTTCCGGGAAGGAAATCCTCATATTTCTTTCCCGGTTGGGGCACTCTAGCTTCACCGAACTCATGGCAGTACATGCACATGTCATCGCTCAGGCGAGGAGAAAGATAGGCCGGGTTGACAATCGAACTGTCGACCTTGCCTGAAACTTTCAACTGCTCTTGTTGCTCGTCGACGTGTAACCCTCCAGGGCCGTGACAGTTCTCACAACCTACTTTTAGTTCGGCAATAGGCGAATTCTTGTAGAGATTGTTCGCATCGTCTACGACAAGCTCGCGCCCCACATGGCAGTACATGCACGCGCCCAGGAGCGGGCGGGAAAATCCAAGTGGGTCCTTTTGATACCCGGGCGAAAGTCCCCAGCCTTTTGGATACTGATCTTGGTTGCCCGCGTAGTAAGACAGTGGCGCTTCGAAAAGGTAGTTTCCCCTCCGAATGCCATATCCAACACCGGCCATTGGCTCTCCAAGCGCAAAGGCAATTTTCTCCGTCTCTTTTGAGAGTTCTGTGCCATTCGGGCCGGGCTCGAACCCGCTCATGTAGTATTCGCCATTTTCTCGAAAAACCTTGTAACAATGAGGAGGATCCTGCTCGCAAATCGAGATCCCGGCGGCAGGGAGATCTCGGAGTTCCGGCCGCTGACTCGGTAATGTCGCTGCTTGGCCGTGCGGAGTCCGCAGGTACTCGTCGTAGATTTTCTGGTGACACGGAGCGCAAGCCTCGGAGCCCACAAATCGAACTCCGCCAGAGATGTTTCGGTAGGCAACTGTGCTCTCCGGTTTGGTGGCCTTTTCAGGCGCAACCGCCGGCGTTGACGAAGGAACTCCTTGCGGATTCGACGTCGCGGTTCCTTCCGCCGGCCGCCTACCGCCCACCTCATTCTCCCGGGCCGTCGAGCGCGACTTACAACCTGAGATGAGAATGAAGGTCAAGATTATGCAGCCGCCGCCTTTGGCGTAACTCATCGCCGTACGATTCATACTTTCACTCATGAAACACCAGCATTGCCATCGAGCCAATTGATGAAGATACATCCCGGCTTTGCATCGAATCTTTCCACCCCGCTACTCGCCATCCTCGCTGTGTTACTTGTTTCTAAGCACAAATACTGCAGAATAAGAGACAATTTCACAAAGTGCTCGACAGGCTCACGGCCCAGTCACGCCTCCCGGCCCCCAAGGCGATATGGCACTCTGCTTCCGATCCTCCAACTTGGCGGCAATCGACTCCTGCTGCTCAGCGTCCTGCAGTCGTTTTTGCCGAAGGTATACCTGCGCTAAAGCGACATGAGCAGCACGAGAATCCGGATCTCTCTTGATAAGGGACTCGAGTAATCCCTGAGCCTCTGAGAGTTTGCCCTGTAACTGATAACAGGATGCAAGAAGCAGTCTAAGATCTTCATTCTCAGGGCTCAAACCCGAGCCCTTCTCAGCCAGTGCGACAGGTTCGGCAAGGTCGGCCGGATTCACTCTCTTGAGTAAGGAGGCTAAAGCGAAATAGTACGATGCCTCATCTGGCTTAAGTGCAATTGCCTTCCTGAAGCAAGCCTCGGCTTTTTCGAGATTCCCCATTTCCTGATAAGAGCCACCCAGCAGGTATTGAACCTGGCTGAGATTTGGTTGCGCCTGGGCAATGCTCTCGAATTGTTGAATTGCGTCCGGGTATCGAGTCAAATAGTAATAAGCAAGCCCCAATTCGAATTTGTAAAGAGGGAGCGCGGCAAATTTCGGTTGGATTGCCGTCAGAAATTGCAATGCGGGTCCGTCATGGCGCCAGCGCAACAAGGCCTCGGCAACGCCCAACGAGTATTTTGCAGAATCGGGATCGATTTGGGCGGCGCGGCCCAGTTCGCGAACCGCAGGTTCATATTGGCCGCCGCGAATGTAAAGAAGGCCCAAATCCCCATGCGGCTCAGCGGCGTCAGGCCAGGTTGCCGCAGCATTTTCAAGAACTCGTGCGGCTGCTTCGGGATTGCGATCGGCAATCAGCACCTTAGCGAGTGACAACTCCTCCGGCATTTTGGCAATATGAGCGTTCAGAAAATCGCCAATTTCGATTTCGCCTTCGCTCCTCAAGCCTGCCTTCAGATACGCCTCAATGAGGGTCACCCGCGTCGGCAGATCCGCAGGCTGCAGTGCTTTCAATCGCTTGAGTGGCTCGACGGCATCTCGAAAATCGCCTTTCTGGGTCAGCAGGAAAGCGCAATTCTGATTCGCTGCCGCATCGTTCGGATCCCGCGCAAGTCCACCACGGTACGCTTCCAGTGCCTTCTCAAGATCACCCGTCTTCATGTATGCGAGTCCCAGACCGAAATAGGAGGGCGCCTGCTGGGGAGCTGCGCCGCGAGCCTTTTCAAAGGCCTTGATAGCTGATGCGTTTTCTCCCAACTGGATCCGCAGCACACCGAGGTTGTTCCAGAGCTTCCAGTCGGCAGGATTCGCTTGGGCAGCGCGAGAGAGTTCTTGTTCGGCCTGGGAATAGTGCCCGGTCCTGATGTCCTCTTGAGCTTGCCGAACGAGCACTTCAGTAGACTGACCGAGCAGCGCCGCACCCAGTAACGACGAACATATTCCGACCATGACGGCACAATACATTTCTGCTCGATTTCCGGCTGTTCGAATCATTTTTCCGCTTTAGCGGGTTGGGATGGCAACTTGAATCTTCATCCATGGAGATTCTCAAGGGCTGGTGGCGTGAGGGTCCCAGATGTCCCAATCTTTGGTGATTTTCTCGTCTTCAAGCTTCGCCGCGATGGATTGTTCCTGTTCCGCCTCGGCTAGCTTATGCTGCCGCCGATACACTTCGGCCAGGGCTGAGTGCGCCCGGCGCCACTCCGGCTGGATTGCCACGGCCTGCTGAAGCAGAGTTGCAGCCTCGTCAAGCTGGCCCTTTTTTCCCAAACAGCGCGCGAGTACGATCTTGCTCTGTGCGTCCCTTGGGTCGAGGGCCAGCGCTTTCCTCAAGAGCGCTATGGATTCGTCGAGCCGCTCGGGGCCCTGCTCCTGCAACAAGGAGGCCAAGACCCGGTAATTCGCCGCGTCCTGCGGAGCAAGGTGGATGGCCTGTCGATAATGGTCCTCCGCCTTTTGCAACTCTCCCGAGAGTTCATACGCCCCGCCCAATAGGAATTGCACTTCGCTTGAATCCGTTTTGTAGCGAGCAAGGTCCTCCAGAAGGGCGATGGCATCCTGGAAGCGTTGCAGACAAACATCGGTGAACGCCAATTCGTATTGAAATCTAAGCTGATCGGGGAACCTCTGCTGGGCGGCCTGAAGAAACTGAAAAGCCTGCAGGTACTGCTTGGAGCGATTCAGGGCTTCACCGAGACCGAGATTGTACGTCACCGAATCCGGCTTGAGCTGGACGGCTTGCCTGAGTTCCTTGGCTGCCTCACTGGATTTGTCTCTCTTGAGAAGAAGCAGTCCGAGTTCGCCGTGCGCCTCGGGCGAGTCGGGCCAGGCAGTGGCTGACCATTCAAAGAGGCGTTGGGCGAGATCGGTTTGCTGATGAGCGGCGAGGTCCTTGCCGAAGGTCAGCCCTTGCGGCAGCGTAAGCGCGTGCGAGCTGAGGAGTTCGTCAAGCTCAGTTGCGCCCTTGTCTGGCAACCCAGCCCTCACGCAGGCCTCAATGAGGCTGATTCGCACCGCAACGTCGCCCGGCGTTGCCTGCTTGAGCCGCTCCAGGGGCGTGAGGGCCTCCTGGAATGCTTCCCGCCGCATTAGCAGCAACGCTTCATTTTGGTTGGCGGAAACGTTGGATGGATCAAGCGCGAGCCCGTGGGCATACGCTGCCTCCGCCTTTTCGGACTCGTTCTTCTCCATATAGAGGAGGCCGAGATCGAACCAGGTGGGGGCTTTTTGAGGATCCAATGCGGCAGCCTTTTGAAAAGCTTCGATGGCCGGATCGACCTCTTTGAGCTGCGCTCGGGCAACGCCCAGCAAGAACCAGAGAGAACCGTTGGTAGGATCGGCCTTGAGCTGGCGGGAGAGCTGCGCTTCGGCGCGAGCGTACTGGCTCGTGGTCATTGGCGGCTGCGGTTGTGCAATGAGCTGGGCACAGAACTGCGTGAGCGCAGGTAGGGCGATGAAACAGAATGCCGTTCTGATGCCCACGGCGACCTCGTGAATGACTCGATCCTCAACAAAAATTCTATTCTTACTTGCCAGCGGCTTAGTTCGCATAGGGCACATTTTTAGAGCCGAAAATCGCTGAATTCGCTTTCGCTGGCGGAAATCACCTCCCGCATCCGGCGCTGAACGAAGACAAGCCGGCCTCATGTTCACCTTCCATCCATCGTCTTCTAAACGCTACGAAAAAACTGCCAAGGCAAAGCGTTGGGAACCCGGAAGGATGCGCCCGGGTCCCCATTTCTCGCTGCAGGGATGAGCCGAGGTTTCAGCTGCGACTCACCACAGTTGCGACTCACCACAGGAATTTCAGAGCAAACTGCATGACTCTATACGGGGTGTAACCCGTCGTGCCTCCAATCTGGCCGAAGTTCGAGTCCGTCGGATTGTTGTCCGGCAGCCCGAAATACGGGGTATTTGTCGCGTTGTACATCTCCCACCGGAATTGGAAGTTGTACTGCTCCTGGTAGAACGGAAAATTCTTCAGGAACGCGGTATCGAGTTGCGTGTTCCTGGGTCCGCGCAGATAATTCCTTGGCGAATCCCCGAAGGTTCCCGGAGCATTTTGCTCGAATGCCGCCCGATTGAAGTAACAATTGAGCCATCCGGTCCCGCATGCCCCTCCACTCAGTTTCGACCCCGAATGCGTGTTCACCGGCTTGCCAGTCAGGTCCGCCAAGTCAAAACCGGCGTCCGATTTAGAGTTGTTGTCACCATTACCGCCCTGAATGCTGAAGGGACTTCCTGCGTCCATTCGGAAGATGCCTGAGACTTCCCAGTTTCCAATCGCCCATGCCGCGAGCGGTCCGTGATTCTTGAACTGCGGCAATTTCCAAACACCGTAGTTCGACCAGATGTACGGCACGTTCAGTCCCGAAATTCCATGGTCGAGCCCGGCATCCAACCCGTCTCGAACGTAAGTCGCGTTGGAAACGTCGCTTTCGGAACTCTCGTCAAGCGATTTCGACCAGGCATAGTTGGAAGTGAATTGGAATCCGTGAGAGAATCGCTTTTCCGCGGTGATTTGCAGCCCCTCATAGCTGGCGGTGCCCCAAGGCTCATAGGCGATAATCTGGCCGAAGTTTGGATAGAGAGTGCGCTGCCCACCCGACGCGTAGATGCCCGGATTCCGGTCAGCGCCTATGGTGATGTGATACGCCTCGCTTCCCACGTATGCCACCGTTATCAGCAAGTTATTCGCGAATTGGTGCTGGATCGAGAGGTTCCAGTCCTGCGCCCAACTCATCTTGAACTGGGGCGTCCAGATGCACGACAGCGAGGTAGGCAGAATGAACGTGTCGCTCGGCGACTTGTTCCAGGCGCCAGTCTTGTACGCGAAAGGAGGAAACGGGGCCACGCCTCCGGTGGGCTGGAATACGGACCAGGGATTCTCGAACGGGATTCGCGTCGGCGTTGTGACACCCGGCAATGTTGTCGGCGTAAGGGTAAAGGTAGGACTGAAGGGCGGATCGGCGGAGATGTGGTTGTAGTAGGCGTGGAAAACGGGGATAGCGAATCTGCCCCCTGCGGCGCGAATCGAAGTGTTGGGCAGGAACTTGGGCTGCCAGGTCAATCCAATCCGCGGAGACACACGGTCGTACTCGGACGAAATGCCCGCGGCCGGAACACCGGCGTCTCCGGGAAATACCAGGCCTTCCGGCGCGTTGGGATAGACAGTGCTCTGCTGGCCCGGCACCCAGTCGGCTTCGCGCCCCGCCGGATTTGGCGACGGCGGATTAAAGGGCTCATACCTCACGCCAAGATCCAAGGTCAGATTCGGCTTCAGCTTGATCGTGTCCTCAACGAAGGCAACCGTATTGGTCGCCGCGTCTTTGTTGTATTCCCCGCCTCCTTCCATGAACTCCCCGATATCACCGAGCAGGAAATCCGAGAAGAAGGCGCCGGTTACGGTCCCGTTAAAGTCGACAAACGGGTCGGCCAGCCAGGAAGCCTGCTCCAGATTGTACTGGCTCATGACATTGACTCCAGCCACAATCAGATTCTTTCCCTTGGTCCAGGAAACCTGATCGGCGAAGTCGAAATCATGAGCATGCAGGCCGGTGTTCTGATCGGACCAGCCAAACCCAGTGCTCCCCCAGCTCACAAGGATCGTAGCGACCGGATCCGCCTCGGGAATATTGGCTCCCAGTTGCTGCCAGCTTTGGTCAATGCAACTGGTGTTCGGGTTGGCCAGCTTATCGTATCCGAAACTGAAACTGTTGATCAGCGTCGGCTTGAAGGTATGGGTCCAGTTCGCGGCGTAATTCCAGATTTGGTCGGCCCAAGCTACGCTGCAAGCCGGCCAGTTCGAGTCGTCCGAGATTTCGGGGTCGCTGGCTTTATTGAGAAATACCCGGCCCATGATATGGTCCTTCGCGCTGGGATCCCAGTCGTAGCGGAAGGTGAACTCGTTGAAGCGGTCCTTGATCGGCACGCCGGGAACGTAGATCGGGTTCGAAGCGGCTGTCGGGACGTGTTTCATGACATTCAGCGATACCTGGTCGAACCTAGAGGTCGGAATCTGGTTGTTCACGAAAGGTGTGCCGTCGTAATCATGCAATTGAACCGGGATGGAGCTAAAGTCCCCGTTATTTATCATCGCAGTGAGGGGCACATACTCCGGGGAGCCGTTCTGCGTAGTGCTTCCCCGGGTGAGCTGGAAATTGCCGAAGATAAACTGCTTGTTCTTTTGGATCGGCCCGCCCTCACCCCCGCCGAAGATGTCGCGCTTGTACCCGTCCTTGACCTTGGAAAACCAATCAGGCGCATTGAAGATCTGGTTCCTGTCGAATTCGAAAGCGTCGCCATGCCAATTGTTCGTTCCCGATTTGGTGACTACGCTCACCACTGCTGTCGAGCCGCCTCCGTATTCCGCGGAGAAATTGTTCTGGATCACCCTGAACTCCTGCGTCGAGTCAGAGTTTGGGAACTCGGCGCCTGCGTCGAACTGGGTGTCCATGTTGATTACACCGTCCAGCATGTAGAAAACGCCTCCCATGCGGCTGGCGTCGATCGAGGTCCCCTCTTCGGTCGGGATGCCATTGCGCGTGCTGTTGGCGGTCAGAGGCTCTCCTCTCTGTGTGCCGTCCACGCCGCCGGGAGATAGATTGGCAAACGCAGCCGGGTTTCGCGTATCGAGCGGAAGTTCGGTGATGGAAGTGTTGTTGACGGTTTGGCCGAGTTCCGCCGAAGCCGTTTCAATCATTTCCGGGGCGCTCGAAACCTGGACGGTTTCCTGCGCCTGGCCGACAGAGAGCGTGATATTGACGCCGACGACCTGGCTGGCGGTCAAAACCACCCCCGGCTGCGTTGTGGTCTTGAAGCCCGAGCGGGAAACTGCAACCGAATAACGGCCCGGCGGCAAATAAGGCTCTGCATAGTCGCCGGCGCTGCCAGTGACCGTCACCTTTGCCACTCCGGTATCGACGTTGGTGATGGTGACATTTGCGCCGCTCACGACGGCGCCTGTTGTGTCTGTGACAACACCGTTGATGGATCCGTAACCGGACTGCTGGGCGTAGCTCGGCTGCACACAGACCGCAAGGATTGCGGCAAAACCGAGCAGGAGCAGAATGGTACTGTATTGTGTGAGCGCTGGCCTCAAATGGTTGCGATTCAAATTCGACATCCGAATCTCCTTTCCCTTTCCCTCGCGCGACTGGCGTTGTGTTTTGGAGGTCTGCGGGCGTACTCCTGCCGTCCCTAACGCGTTGCGGGAAGCGGGAGTTCGCGTAGCCCCAAGTTCCCCTCAGACTTTCGGAGGAAAGTCGCGTACGACTTCTGGTTGCTAACCCTTCACTTAATCGATAACTAAATCAAGTGCGACACAGAGTCTTACAGTAAAATGAGGCTTGATGTTTTTGTAAATGATTGAAAATACGGGGAAGTAGGCCGGGACGGGGAACTTACTTACGTTACTCACGTAAGAGACGTTAGACCTGTCTTGACTCTGCTCGTATAATTCAGTTTGCCGAGCATAGGGCACCCGAGCAAGAGCCAAATCCGCGAGGGAATTGGGGTGCCGGCCCGCGGCCTCTTGCTGCGCGCAGTGCAGTGCGAGCTTTTGAGGCGCCGTAGACGAGCCTGCAATCACTTGCGAGTGCACACCTCCAGGAGCTGTTTGAACAATGAACCAGCACCATCCGGCGCACGCAATAATTGATCCCCCGGTTCCTGACGAAAACCAGCGTGCCGCCATTCGGCGGGAAGTGAAGCGGATCGAGGAGAGCCCTGCATTCTCCAATAGCTCCCGGGCAAAAGAATTCCTGTGGTATGTGGTTGAGCACGCCCTGGAGGGCCGGACCGAACTCTTGAAGGAACGGTCGATCGGTGTAAGCCTGTTTCACCGGGGGCCCGCCTATGCCACCGGGGAAGACCCGATTGTCCGCGTCAATGCAGCCGAGGTGAGGAAGCGGCTGGTTCAATATTACGCCGAGGTGAAGCAACTCCCGGAGGTTCGCATCGAGCTTCCCATCGGCTCCTATCATCCGCGCTTCCATTGGAACCATTCAGCACGTCATGGCGTTCCGTCCAGCGAAACCCTGGTCGTAGAGCCGCCCCCACCGAGACAAAAGTTCCGCGTGTGGAAAGCTGTGATTATCATGGCGGGGGTTGCAATTCTCGGATTGTTAATGGCAACCGCCGTGCGAAGGTTCATTCCCAA
>Ga0371490_1001124_pt1 | contig 14782 bp, 15 predicted proteins | sample MB2SIPfraction_FD_207959 | JGI IMG/M metagenome (GOLD analysis project Ga0371490, IMG submission 207959) | Lab enriched peat soil microbial communities from McLean, Ithaca, NY, United States - MB28FN SIP fraction | ecosystem: Environmental > Terrestrial > Soil > Wetlands > Peat | place: USA... | reverse complement strand
CGCCGGCAGGCAAGAGGACCGGGGCGTAGACGTGTCGGCTGTTCGGTGAAGCCAGGGCGGGTCGGCCCGATGTGGCGATTATCGGTTGGTGTCGGCGGTGATGTCCCGTCGCCGGCCGAGCGCGCAGACGCCAGCGCGTCCGGTCCATAGGACGGTCGCGCAGAGGCGCGAAGCTCGATCTGGCTCACCGCACGCTCGCGCTCGCGAACACGATCCCCGAGCTGGCGTGCTCGGTGCCGTCGTTTCGTATGAGGTACGCCTCGTAGTCACCGAGGCTGCGGGCGAGCTGGGGTCCCTCCTCGTCCGCGACCACGAGGGCGGTGGCGAGTGCGTCACAGATAGCTAGGTTCGCTCCGACGACGCTCGCCGAGGCCGTATCGAACATCATGCGCCCGTCCTTCGGGTTGATGAGGTGCGGCCCCCGCTCGTAACAGCCCGAGGTGGCCACGGCACCGTCGATCTCGAGCACGCAGGCGAGGGCCTCGGACCTCCATGGATGGCGGATGCCGATCCTCCAGGCGGTTGTCTCCTCGGGTGACCCGAAGACGGAGATGTCTCCGCCGCCGTTGACCATGGCCGCTTTGACGCCGGCCAGGCGCAGGAGCTCCAGTGCCTCCGACACCGCCCAGCCCTTGACGAGGCCCGTCGGGTCGAAGCCGCCGGGCATTGCCCAGGGATCGAACCAGCCCTTCGAGAGGGCCCTCGCCTCCTCGCAGAGCGCCATCGCCCGAGTCATCTCGCCGGGAACCCCGTCGCGGCGGAGCAAACCGGCCCGGAACCTGCTCATCGGGCTCTCCTGTCTCCAGGTAGTGAAGATAGTGTCGAGCTCGTGCAGCCTCGTGCAGGCCGAGGCTATGACCGCCGTCGCTTCCCCGGTCGGGCACTCGCCCGGCTCCACGTGGAAGGAGAACATCGTGCCCATGACGGCTTCGGCGAGGACGATCACTCCGGTGGCGTCACTTGGCCGCGAGCGCGTCGAGCGCTGATTGGATGGATGCGGCGTAGGCCTCGCTCGTGTAGGTGGCACCAGAGATGGCGTTTATCCTGTCACTTTGGACCGAGAGGACCTCGCTTCGCAGCATCGGTATGACCTGCTGGGCCAGGTTCTGGGAGTACTGCTCGGCGGTCTGCAGGCTCGCAACCGTGACGTCTGTGATGTGGCCTGACTGCTCGGTGACCTTCACGGCGAGCACCCCGTAGCCGTACTGTTCTCTGGTCCCGACTGCCGTGCCCGTCACCGGCACGGCAGTGGTCGTGGGAACTTTCGTGGCGCCCGGCGTCGTCGTTCCGGGCTTCGTCGTGCCAGAAGCGGAGCTGGCCGGCGCCGGGGGAGCGGTAGCGCCCGGGAGCGAGGGCGCGCCGCCCGCGTGCAGGGCAACTATCCCTGCAAAGCCGGCGATGCTGGCGGCGACTGTACCCACGCGTCTCATAGCGAGAGCCTCCTCTTATCGTGGTCAGGGAGGTACCGGTCAGGGTCGTTCACAGGGAGTACACCTCGAAGTGAACGGCGTCGTCGGAGACGCCACGGCGCGATAGCGTCGCCACGACCCCGTTGACGAAGCCCTCCGCGCCCGCAACGTAGATGTCCCGGTCCCACATATCGGGCACGAGCTCAAAGAGGCGGTCGAGGCGTACCTTGGAGCGAGAGCCGATGAGCTGGTGAACGCGGCCCTTGCGGTGACGGACGAGCTCTGTCACCTCCGATTCCAGGACGATGTCGTCGGCGTGGGAAGCCCGGAGGATCACGACCGGGTCGCAGTTGCGGGGAAGGTCCTCGAGTAGGGAGCGGATCGCCGTCACACCGACTCCGCCGGCGATGAGCGCCACCTTCGCCCGGCGGCGATGGTGGGCCGTGAAGGCCCCGTAGGGACCCTCGATCGCCACGCGCGTGCCCGGATGCAGCTGGGCTACGGCCGAGGAGTAGTCACCGATACCTTTCACCGTTAGGCGGAGAAAAGGCGGGCGCGGCCGAGCCGACAATGAGAACGGGTGCGCCTGCCACCACATCCCTTTGTGAGGAAGCGCCACTCGAAGAACTGCCCGCCCGCCACGGCGAGGCGGTCCAGGTGACGGCCGCGGCAGACGACCGAGACCGTGTCCGGCCCCTCCTGGTGCACCTCCACGACCTCAAGGCGGTGATAGAGGCTCCGCCACGCAGGCAGACCGAAGCGGTAGACGAGGACGACGCCCGCCGTGGACGCCCAGGCCAGGGACCAGACGAGGCGAGTCATGGGGTGGCCGACGAACGACGGCCCGAGGGCGATTTCATGCGCGAATGCGAGAGCTAGGGCCAGGTACATGAACAGGTGGACCGCCCACCATCTCTCCCGGCGCATGCGACGGCGGATCGAGTAGACCGACGTGCCCGCGATGGCGACCATCAGCCCGAGCGCCACGGTCGCTGTGACCATGTCGGGGTAGGAGGCGAGGAACGTGGCGAACTGGTGCCACGCCCCGGTCCGAGCGGCCTCTGCGTAGGCAAGCGTCAGAAGCACGGCATGGGCGAGGATGAGCGAGATGGGCCAGGGCGCCAGGCGGCGGTGCAAGGCAAGCAGCCTGTCCTGTCCGAGCACTCGTTCGACGGCGGGGACCCGGCTGACGAGGAGCACCATGAGCTTGAAGGCCATGGCGAGTGGGAGCGGACAGCCGTCGCGCGCGCCCTTGCTTCGCAGGTGGTCGCGCATCGAGTCAAGCATGGTCTGTCACAGCGAGCGCTGGCAGACGAACTTCATATGTCGCAGCCCCAGGTAGCTCGGCTCGAAGCGGCGATCCACAATCCAGAAATCGAGACGCTACGGCGCGTCGCCAGTGTTCTCGACGTTGAGTTCGACCTGAAGATCCCGCAGCGGCAGGAACCGACACTCAGTTCCAGGCCAAGCGCGAAGGCCGCGTCGCGCTGTAGTAGCCCCTACGGATGCATGGTGAGGCAGCGGTCAAACCGCCGCCTCACCATGTTGGCGCTGACTGTCGTTGTCAGGCAACGGCCTCGACAGCGCGTGTAATCAGTTCAGCAACCGCCTCCGGCTGCGACACGTAGACCGCATGACTGGCGGCTACCTCGGCAACGGTTGATCCGGCGCGTTCAGACATGGCGCGTTGGGCCGGCGGAGGGATCATGCGGTCCTCGGTCGTCAATAGGTACCAGCTCGGCTTGGTCCGCCACGCGGGGCAACTGACTGTTCCGTTCAGTGCCCCAAGTCCCCAGGGAACCTGGGAGTTCGCCATGAACGCGGCCTCCTTGTCCGACACGTCGGCAGCGAAGGATGCCGCAAACTTGTCCCGGTCGAGGTATAGAAACCCATCGCGGGGAGGCAGGATCGGAGGGACCGGGGCGCCCGGCGGGGGGTCGGCGATGAGGCTGTTCACCGACTCGCCCTTGTCTGGGGCGAAGGCGGCAACATAGACGAGCGCCTTCACAGCGGGGTGGTTGCCAGCTTCGGTGACGACGACGCCTCCATAAGAGTGTCCGACGAGAATGGCGGGCCCGCTATGGGCGTCGAGCGCCTGGTTGGTGGCTGCGACGTCGCCTTCGAGGTTGATGGTGGGGTTCTGCACGACGGTGACGGTGTGCCCGTCTTTAGTGAGCCGCTCATACACCCCCCGCCATCCTGAGCCGTCGACGAAGCCGCCGTGGACGAGGACGATGTGGGCTGGGGTGGTCGTTGTGGTCATGGTGATCTCCTGTTGTCGCTAGTGGTCACCAATGGTGTACGGCGGTGCGGCCACCGCTCGCCTGAGTCAAATGACTGGAACCTTTGGCCTGACGACGCAACTGCAGGTCCCGGGATTAGCCCAGGACCAAGCCACGCGTGCACCCGCGTGTGCGTCGACGCGGGGAATCTTGCTGGCTACTCGTCTGTGGACAAGTCTTTGAGGGCGTCGCGTAGTGCAGCGCGAGAGGTGATCCCAAGCTTCGGGAATACCTGGTAAAGGTGCGTGCCGACGGTGCGGTGGGACAGGAACAGCCGCTCGCCGATCTCCTTGTTGGACAGCCCGGCGGCAGCGAGTTGGGCGATCTCGAGCTGTTGAGGCGTAAGCGACGCTGGCCCGAAGAGGTCAGTCCGGCCGATCGTGATACCGGTAGCCCGAAGTTCGTTACTAGCTCGTTGTGCCCATGGTCGAGCGTCGAGCCGCTGGAAGGCATCGCCCGCGGCCGTGAGCAGCTGACGTGAGCGAGTTTTAGCCCCCGTACGGCGGAGTCGTTCGCCGAAGAAGAGTTGTATCCGAGCCAGATCGAACGGCCACTGCTCTATGCCTGGCACGCCGAGTGCTTGCTCGAACAGTGTTATGGCGTCTTGGTCGTCGGTCGCGGTCATCGCCCCTCCGCCAAAGGTGATCAGAGCAAGCCGTGCCGAGATCGCAGGCAGACCAGCTTCCTGCGCCGCAGCGACGTGGGCAATGGCCTCGTCCGTGCGGCCCGTACGCATCGCTGCCTCGACGAGGTTGAGCACCATCCACATCGCCTGCGGCACGTGCGACGCGATGGTGCCAGCAGGGCTGATGGCGCAGGCATTTCTGTACGCGTCCTCGAAGTCGCCGCGTCCGATCGCGTCGAGCGCTCGGGCATGGAGGGCGTAGGCGTTCATTTCTCCTGCTTGCCGAGGCATCGCCCATCCGATGACCTCGTCTGTGATCGCCCGTACGTTCGCGCTGTCCCCCCGTCCCGCGGCGAGCAGCGCTTGCAGGGAGCGGTGCGCCCAGCGCAGGAGCCCGTAGCCCTGGCTGTCACACAGTGAAATGGCCTCCTCGGCCATCTTCGCGAGCAAGTCCCATTGGCCGGTGAGGAAGGCGTCGAAGCCGAGGACCCCCAGCGCTTGGATCGACATAGCCACAGCGCCGCCGGCCCGCCCGCCCTCCACAACTCGCCACAGAGCTGGGCGGCACAGCGGTACGCGGTCCACGTAAGCGCTGGCGATCGCGAGTCGCACGATAATATTTGGGCTCGTCTCGTGGCTCATGCCTGTGAGCGCGTCTTCGAGTCGGTCAAGCGCGCCGACTGCATTCCGCGCCGGATCGGGGAGGGTCTTGGCAAGCAGCTCCAGGAACGCCGGTGCACGCGGCTCGAGCCGCTCGACTGCGCGATAGAACGGTGGCCACCGGTCGGCCCTGTTTCCAAAGTGGCACACCTCAAGCAGGTTGTAGATCGCTTCACCCAGAGCCACGTCGTGCGCGTCGGTGGGATCGGGCGATGTTTCGATGGCGCCGACGAGCAAGCGGTGCGCGGTGTCGAAGTCACCATCTCCATTGAGCAGGTAATAGGCGGTCGCGACCGCCCCGAACAGTGATCCGGCGTGATCAGGATCCGTCTTCCGTACGTCGTCAAGCAGTCGCGGCGCGTTGCGGATTTCGCCTAAGAAGACTGAACCGATATGGGCGGCCTCGGCCCACCGATGCCCCCGATCAGCCGTGGCGGGGCTCAGCTCCGCGGCCCGCGACATCTCCATTACGGCTCGCACCGCGTCGCCCCGGTTCAGGTGGACGCGCGCAACCTCTTGGAGTAGCGACGCGACGCTTTCGTCAGGGCCAACAGTCGCCTCCGCTAGGTGCCAGGCGCGGCGTTCGGACACCGACGCGCACGCTGCGAGCGCCCGATGTGCGCGACGGCGCTGATCGCTCGTCGAGAGAGCAACGACCGCGGAGCGGATTAAGGGGTGGCGGAACTCGAGTCGCCCAGTTTTCTCATCGACTCGGACAACGTGTGCCCGTTCGGCCGGGGCGAAGTCGTCAAGACCCGATTTACTCGGCGCGGCTGCCTCCAGCACCCTTAGCTCGCCGGTACCGTCCAAGACGGCGAGCAACAATAAATCGATCGTCGCCTCGGGCAGCGCCCGAATCTGGGACTCGAATAGGTCCTGGAGCCGAGCTGTCAGCGGGAGGACCTCTGCCAAATGGCTACGCGCAGTCGGGCCGTCTTTCAGCGCGATGGGAAGCTCGAGCAACGCTAGCGGGTTGCCCTGCGCTTCGGCAATCAAGCGCTCCCGCGCGCCCTGCGCCAGCATGGGGAACCGTTGTGTGAGCAGGGACATCGCCGCAGCGCGGTCGAGTGGCTCAAGTTGGTAGCTGGCTAGCCCAGAACGATCGAAAAAGCTCTCGGACTCAGTCCGCAGCACCCCTACAAAACCGACTCCCGCGCCAGCGAGACGGCGCACGGTCAACGCGAGGACCGAAGCGCTCGCTCGGTCCAGCCACATCAAGTCATCGACGATCACCAGCAGTGGCCGAACCACCGCGGCGTCGCGAAAAAGAGCGAGCACCGCGTTCGACACCACCAGTCGGTCCGACGGTGCCCCGGACTCCAGACCAAGAGCGACACTCAGCGCTTCGCGATGCAACGGCGGCAACGTCGCGAGGCGGTCGAGGAACGGATGCAGAACCATGCTCAACCCCGAGAAGCTCAGCTCGGCCTCGAACTCTGCGCCGGCCGCCCGAACCACCCGCATGCCAGCCGTCTCTGCGTGTAGCGCCGCGACGTCCAGCAGCGCCGTCTTGCCGACACCAGCGTCGCCGGACACCAGCAGAGCGCCACCTCGGACAGCACCATCATCAACGAACCCGCAGATGAACTCGACTTCTTGGCCGCGCCCGACTAGCTGCTCTCTAACCGCTCCCTCCATGGCGCCCCCCCAGGCTTCCGTGCTCAGCTTGAAACAAGGCAATACGAATAGGCCCAGTCTCGCTAACCGCGAAAGTGGCCAATCGTTGTCTTCCCTGGGCACCAACGGTACTGCAACGGCGCGATGCAGTCATCTGACTGAAGCCTCCTGCCGCCTGCTCGGCCTATACCTAGCTGCATCGCAACCACATCCGCGTCGAACTCTTCGGGCCTAGCGCGTAAGCCCCCGGCACCGCGCGGGCCACGAAGGCGAGTATGCGGTATGGGACCTGAAGGCGGCTAAGGAGTTCAGCGATACCAGCCAGGGCCGCCGTTCAAGATCGCCAACTTGAGTGATCTGCTCGCTTGAGCTAGCGACGCGCATCGCAGCTCTGTTCAGAATACACGGGGATGCACGATGGATCACCCGTGTATTAAGCGATATGGGCGTCCGGAGTGCTCCACATCATGTCGCCGGTATGACCACAAGACGCTCGCCGTCGGCTGACCGACAAAAGGTGCACGACCCCCGGTCGCCTTGCGAGGGAAGCCTAGGGGCCGTCCCGTTAGATATCCTCCAGGAGACGCTTGTCGATGAACCCCAGGGAGACGACGAGAAGGCCGTTAACACTGGCATCTGCTCGTCGGGCGCAATATCAGTCTGATATGGGCAGCCAACGTCGCGTGAACGAGTCGATGTTCGGTGCCGCGGAAAAGGGGAACAAAACGCCGGGACCAGGGGCGCAAGAAGGGGCGACCGGGACCAGGACCCAGGCGGGCGGCGGGGCGCCCCCAAGCGGCCCCGCACGACCGCCGGAGGGGGCGGGCTGGCGAGCGCACGGGCGACGGGAAGGGGTTAGGGAGCTGGACAGTTCACTAATGTGGCCAAACGAAAAGCACAGAGGTTGCTCCTGCAGGGCTGCTGTAGCCGTCGACCAGCCATTTCGTCGGCCAACAGGTGCTACGCCTGTCGACATCAGAGCGCCCTCCGGCGAAGATTGCACTGACGAGGGCACTGACCAGGGGATGTGGCATGTCGCAGCTATCACAGTTTCTCGTACCTAGCGTCGATGACATCCGGGCCAACAGGGCCCGGCTCGGTGATCTCGTGGTTACCACTCCGGTCCGACTTGTCGCCGACGAAGCCCTAAGTGTCGCCGTCGGCGAGACGACGCGCGTCTGGCTGAAGGAGGAGCTGTTCCAGCGCACGGGGAGCTTCAAGCCTCGTGGAGCACTTTCTGTGATGCTCGACCTGGACGCGACGGCCCTGGCCAAAGGGGTTACGGGGGTGTCGGCTGGCAATCACGCCATCTCACTCGCGTATTCGGCGCGCATATTGGGTACCACGGCCAAGGTCGTGATGCCGCAGAACGCGAATCCGTTCCGCGTCGACCTCTGCAGGCAGTTCGGGGGTCTCATCGAGCTCGTAGGGAACGTGCATGAGGCCTTTGATCGTGCGAACGAGATTGCTGTGACCGAAGGCCGGAGTTTCGTCCATCCCTTCGAGGGCCCGAAGACGGCTCTCGGGACGGCCTCGGTCGGCATGGAGCTCGTCGAGCAGGTGGAAGATGCAGGGGGATCGCTCGACGCAGTGATCGTCGCCGTCGGCGGTGGTGGGCTGTCAGGCGGACTGGCCTGCGCCGTCAAGCAGATGCGCCCGGGAACTCGCGTCTACGCGGTTGAGCCCGAGGGCGCTGACAGCCTTAGCCGGAGCTTCAAGTCCGGTGCACCCGAGGCCATCGACGCGGTGCGGACCATTGCTGACTCCCTCGGGGCTCCGCGCTGTGAGCCGTACTCGTTCGAGCTGAACCGCATGTTCGTCGATGAGGTGGTCTTGGTGACCGACGAGCAGATCCGCGAGGCCATGCGTGCGCTATTCCGCTCTGCGAAGCTTGTCAGCGAGCCCGCGGGTGCGGCCGCCCTCGCGGCCTTGATGTACCCCCTGCGTGAGCAGCTCGACGGGATGAGTGTCGGCATAGTCGTGTGCGGTGCCAACATCGACCCCGCGAGCTTCGCGAAGTGCATCCTGCCTGGATAGGCCGGAAAGTCGCGAGCGGTCCAGGGAGACCGTGCGCCGAGCTCGCCCCGAACCGCTCGAACTCCCCTTGCGTCTGGTCGCGTTTCACGGCCGAACGCCCACCCGTTCGTAACGGTCAGAAGAGCCCACCTCTCTTCTAACCCCCCACGACCCCGCAAAGATTGCCTTCGGATGGAGCATTTCTGGACGGGTCAGGCCCACGTAGGCTCTGACGGCACTCGGCACTTGTGATGAGCCACCGATTAACTCTGTGGGTCTCGCCCAGTTCTCCGTTTTGACCGGTCGTTCGGCTTGACCGACCGTGGGGGCTCGGCGCCGTAGTCCATCGGGCAGGGTCGTGGTTAGGGCGTCGCCAGCGTCGACATCTTCTATTAGATTCAATCGCGGACGGCGGAGTCGATCGCCAGCCGGGGCCGGGGAAGGGGGGGTTTCCTTGGGCGAAGCTCCAACAAAACTCATCGGGCGGGACGAGGAGGTGCGGATCGTCCGCTCGTTCATCGATAAGGCCACTGATGAGGGCGGTGCATTCGTATTGCTGGGCGACGCGGGGCTCGGCAAAACAGCGCTGCTCGATGTTGCAGCGGAGCATGCGGTCGGCCGTGACGTGTTGGTGCTCAGGGGCGCCGGCGCGGAGTTCGAGGTGAACGTTAGTTACGCCGGGCTCCACCAGATCTTGCATCCGGTAGTGGATGACATAGCTGGGCTGCCTCCCGTCCAAGGCCGGGCGCTGACCATTGCGCTCGGCCTAGATGAGGGACCTCCACCTGATCAGCTGCTTGTTCTGAATGCTGTGCTGGCACTCATCTCGCAGGTGCGGCTAGTTCGACCCTTGTTGCTCATTGCCGATGATCTGACCTGGCTCGACCGAGCCAGTGCCCTCGTCCTCGGCTTCGTAGCGCGTCGTCTCCCAAGTAGCCGGATCGGACTCCTCGCGGCGTCGCGAACAGGCGAAGAGGGGTTCTTCGACCACGCTGGCGCGGGCCTACCTAGCTATGAACTGCAGCCGCTGGATGACGCGGCCGCCCGCGCACTGCTGCAGGATCGTTTCCCGGCATTGGCACCACGTGTCCGCCAGCGCCTGCTCGCTGAAGCTCAGGGCAATCCGCTGGCGCTCCTTGAGCTCCCCGCCGCGCTCGATGTTTCACAGCGAACTGCCAGTGGACCACCGCCGGCCGTACTTCCGCTATCCCGACGTCTGCAATCAGTATTCGCCTCTCGGGTCGCCAACTTGCCGCGCCCAACGCGCGAGGTGCTCCTCCTTGCAGTTCTTGATGGAACCGGTGACCTTCCGCGCCTCGCAGCAGCATTCGGGAAGAACGTGCTCGACGCGTTGGCCCCTGCCGAGCGAGCGAAACTGGTGAAGGTGGATGACCGCACTGGTCGGCTCGTGTTCCGCCATCCGTTCACGGGATCTGCAGTCGTGGAGCTGTCTACGAGCGCCGAGCGCCAAGGAGCCCATAGCGTCCTCGCGGCCCAGCTACCAGATCGCGATGAGCGTCGGGCCTGGCACCTCGCCGCCGCCTCAGTCGGCCCCGACGAAGGCGTCGCGTTGGCACTGGAGCAGGCAGCGCGGGAGACCCTTGGGCGTGGCGACCCGCTCGGAGCCGTGTATGCGCTTCTCCGCTCTGCGGAGCTGAGTTCGGACGGAGCGCAACGGGGCCGGCGGCTCGCCGAGGCCGCGTACCTCGGGGCGGCCGCGACCGGTGACCTACAAGATGTTCCGCGGTTGCTCGCGGATGCGCGCGACGCTGATCCGGAGCACCGCGATTCGCTCGTGGCCGCAGTTGCCGGCGCCTTTCACCTCATCAGCGGCGCAGGAGACATCACCGCGGCCCACAAGCTCCTTGTCGGCGCGCTTGAATTGGCGCCGGGTCCCTTTAGCCCTGACGACAGCACGCTGACTGAAGCTCTCTACACCCTTGCTCTCGTGTGCTTCTTCGGCGGGCGAGAGGAGCTCTGCGGTCCGTTCCACGAGGCGGTTGCCCGCCTGAAGCCCCAGCCCCCCGAGTGGCTTGCCCTGCTCGCCCAGACGTTCTTGGACCCAGCCCGGACGACCTTGCCGGTGCTCGACCGGTTGGACGCAGCAATCGCCTCTCTCGAAGACGAGACCAACCCGGCCCGGATCGTGCAAGTCGGGATCGCCTGCGCCTACGTCGACCGGGCGCCCGACTGCAGGAGCGCCTTGTGGCGGGTCGTTGAGCACGGGCGGGCTGGGCGTGCCGTGGCGTCTGCGATCAAGGCGCTCTTCTTGCTGGGCGACGCCGCGTACTGGACTGGAGAATGGACGGAGTTGATCGAGCTGACCGACGAAGGGTTCGGCCTGTGCGAGGCCCACGGGTACCAACTGTTCTCATGGCGAGGCGTCTTCCTTCGAGCGCTGCTCGCCGGTGTTCGCGGCGACGACGCAACGGCGCGGTCGTTGGCAGATGAGATGACCGGGTGGGCCGCTCCACGCGGCGTTCGATCGGTGCTCGCGTATGCGTGGCACGCGAAAGCCACAGCAGCTCTTGCGCGCGGTGACTACGAGGAGGCATACCAGCAGGCAGCCCTTGTCAGCCCGCCCGGCACTTTGGCATCACATTTCCCCCACGCACTTTGGGTGATCATGGACCTCGTTGAAGCCGCGGTGCGTACGGGGCGGCACGCCGAGGCGTCTCTCCACGTCGCGACCGCCTCCGAGGCCGGCATCGAGTCGATTTCGTCGCGCCTCAAGCTGGTGACGCGTGGCTCGGCGGCGATCGCTGCACCGGCTTCGCAAGCCGCCGAGCTCTTCGAGAGAGCGCTCGCTGTCCCCGGGGCAGAACGTTGGCCCTTTGACTTGGCTCGTGTTCAGCTCTCGTTCGGCGAGCGCCTGCGACGAGCGAAGGCCACCGCTGAAGCTCGCAAGCACCTCGCCACCGCGCGAGACACCTTTGAGCGACTCGGCGCCCTACCGTGGGCACTGCGCGCGGGCAACGAGCTTCGCGCGACGGGGCTGTCGATAGGCCACGGCGACGCCATCGGTCGAGGATCGCTGACGCCGCAGCAGCTCGAGATCGCGCAACTCGCCACCGCGGGGCTAACGAACAAGGAGATCGGTGAGCGACTCTTCCTGTCCCACCGTACCGTCGCCACGCATCTCTACCAGGTCTTTCCGAAGCTGGGGATCACCTCCCGCGCCCAGCTTCGCGATGCGCTGCAGGACTCGCCCGGCGTGAAGTAACCGGCGGCGTTCGCCGAACGAGCGGCGCCACATAGGGTCGCCGACCAAGTAGATACCCGGTGCCGATACTGATGGGCGCCCGGCTGGTTCCAGTCATCGTGCTGAAGCCTCTGACTCTTCCATCGAGTTATACCTGCTCGCGCAACCCAACAGTTCTAACGACCAAATCAGAAGGGTGAGGATGATCATGAGTGGAATTCGAAATGTCGTACCTGCTATCGGAAGGCGGCAAGGGACGCAAAGCTACCTGAGCACAGCGAAGCGTCGTGTGGTGGCGGGACTCGCCGCAACGCTCGTGGTGTTGCTCGGGCTCAGTGCCTTTGCCCTCTCGTTGTCCAGCACGCAAGCCCTCGCGCAGCCGAAAACGCCCGGCAACGGCGCGCCCAAGCCCACGATCGTGCTTGTCCACGGCGCCTGGGCCGACTCCATGAGCTGGAGCGGAGTGATCCAAAGGCTACAGAACGACGGCTACACCGTTCTAGCCGCTCCGAACGCCCTCAGCGGTCTTCAGCAGGATTCAGAGGCTCTGAGCGATCTGCTCCATACGATCCAAGGACCAATTGTCCTGGTGGGACATTCCTACGGAGGGGCAGTCGTCACGGACGCGGCGTACGGAAACCCCAACGTCAAGGCGCTCGTGGTTGTCGACGGGTTCTTGCCTGCTCAGGGGGAAAGCGTCTTCCAGCTGACAGCGGCAAAGCCTGGGTCGTGCCTGACGAGCGCACCTCAGAGTGACATCTTCGACGCTGTTCCCGTTCCTGGAGCCCCAGCAAAGGATGTCGATCTCTACGTGAAGCCCGCGGTCTTCATCTCGTGCTTCGCCAATGGCCTGTCCCGCACGCAGGCGGCGATCGCTGAGGCCGCACAACGACCGCTTCTGGCGAGCGCAGGGACCGATGTTTCCGGTCCGCCGGCTTGGCAGAGCATCCCGACGTGGGATGTGATCGGGACCATCGACAAGGTCATTCCGACCGCCGAGCAGCTCTTCATGGCGCACAGGGCTAAGGCGCACGTGACGGAGATCCCTGCCGGGCATCTCTCCATGGTTTCGCAGCCCGCTGCCGTCGCCAACGTCATCGAATCAGCCGCTCAGGCCACCGCCTAGCTAGTCGCCCGCCGCTGGCGTCGCACTAGGTGAGGTCGGCGGCGGGCGGCTTACCAGTGATACTGCGCTCCCAGGTTCTCTGCGGAGGGCTCTTGGTTTTCGGGCCCAAGGCTTACAAGCCCACCTCCGGGCGCAAATCAAAAGCGTGCCCACTAGGGCGTAAATCAGAAAGGTAAATAGAACATGAGTGACATCAAGAACGTCATCCTCGTGCACGGAGCCTTTGCCGATGGCTCCGGCTGGCAGGGCGTCTACGATCTGTTGAAGGCCGATAACTTCAACGTGCGCATCGTCCAGAACCCGACGATCACGCTGGAGGACGATGTGGCCATGACGAAACAACTAATCGATGCCCAGGACGGTCCGGTCGTCCTCGTAGGTCATTCCTACGGTGGGGTCGTCATTACCGAGGCAGGCACTCACGACAAGGTTGCAGCGCTCGTATACATCGCTGCTTTCGCGCCTGACAAGGGTGAGTCCGTCGGTAGCTTGATCGCCGACTCGCCCCCGGGAGCACAGGCACCGCCGATTCTTCCTCCGCAAGATGGCTTCCTCCTCCTTGATCGCGATGGCTTTGCGGCGGCGTTCGCTGGCGACCTTCCTGCCAAGCAAGCGTCTTTCATGGCGGATTCGCAAGTCCCGTGGGGTGTCGGCGCCGTCGCTGGAACGGTCAGCTGCCCCGCGTGGCGGACCAAGCCGAGCCGGTACCTAGTGACGACCGAGGACGGCATGATTCCTCCGCTGGCCCAGCGCGCGATGTCTGAACGCGCCGGCTCGTCCATCAGCGAAGCGGCGGCGAGCCATGCCGTCTACGTCTCGCAGCCGGCGGCTGTTGCTGCGCTCATCAAAGAGGCCGCGCGCAGCTGAACGCCGCGGTTCTTTCGTTCAGTCGGTCCCGCCTCCCAACCCCCGGCCTGGTGATCCCACAGATCCGTCAGGCCGGGGGTTCCCGGTTGACCGTCTGGTGCGAGGTTCTCTCCGTAGGCGGAACCGAACACCAGAGCTAACCCGACGGGTTAGCTACAACGCCCAAGCCGGAAATTTCAGCCCTGCGTGAGTGCTGCGCCGAACCGCCGACCGGTTACACCCTTCCGGGCACGAGTCGGGCACGAGTGTTCAAGTTGCTGGCACGTACCAGTGGGACGCCTCGTACTCCGGGGACGGGAACAACAACGTCGCCTCGGACAACAACGACCCGGGCGAAGTGGTGACATTCACAGCCCCGGGTCAGCTCGCCTTCGGCAGTGGTTGGTACACGATCCCTGGCGTTGGTCAGACGAGCTTCGGCTTTGTCGTCGCTCAGGTCCCGCAGAACACCTACTGGGATCAGTTGAAGCAACCCCTTGTCGACTGCGGCAGTTCAGCGATCACTGCCTAGCCCTGACCACCGGGCCAACCCGCGGCGTCGAACACTGCCACAGGGTCTAGGTAGTCCCGCCACCGTGTCACTTTGTCATCTTTGATCGTCACGATGGAGACGAAGCGGTTGTCGTACGGACGACCCGTCGGCACTGATTCGCCATGCACCTCATACTCAAGGATCACGACGGAGGCCGCGGGATCTCGATAGACATGGAGACCGTCGGCGCTGTTCACGGCCAGGGGACGTCCACTGGTTTGGTGTAAATCGCGGAAAGGGTCCACCACTCAGGGGACCACCGGAGTGAATCTCAACGTGTCCACCAAGACACGACAAGGAGATCACACCGATGGTCCAACAAGAGTTTGACCCCTACGCACTGCTCGACGCGCTTCGCGCCGGCGGCGACGTCGATCTCATCCGCCAAAGCGTCGAGGCTGCCCTGCAAGCTCTGATCGAAGCCGAGGCGACCGGCGTCATCGGGG
>Ga0371490_1001123_pt1 | contig 14806 bp, 7 predicted proteins | sample MB2SIPfraction_FD_207959 | JGI IMG/M metagenome (GOLD analysis project Ga0371490, IMG submission 207959) | Lab enriched peat soil microbial communities from McLean, Ithaca, NY, United States - MB28FN SIP fraction | ecosystem: Environmental > Terrestrial > Soil > Wetlands > Peat | place: USA... | reverse complement strand
CAGGATTATCGCGATTTCGGCCCCCGCGTGGGCTTTGCGTATGACCTGAAAGGCGATGGGAAGACCGTGGTCCGCGGTGGATTCGGAATCTTCTACTACCTGGATTACGGCGGTATCAACAATCAACTCGGAGAGCAGCCACCCTTCGGCGGCAGCAACGACTATCTGGCCACCAACGGTTACTGCGTCACCTTCACCGGCCAGCTCTCCACATCGCCGACCCCGATGGCGTGGGACGGCGGCTACAATTGCACCGGCTACACCAGCCCTGCGACGGCTGCCTACGGTGCTTCCGGCGACACCGGAATTGCGCTTCCGGCGCGCGGCTATGTCGGCTTCAACCCTGCGAAGCCACCGGCCGGCACCAGCATGATCGCCGTGAACACACATAACAAGACCAGCACAGTGGAAGAGTGGAACCTGCAGGTAGAGCACCAGATCGGATCGAACAACGTTGTGAACATCGCTTACGTTGGTACGAGCGCCACGAATCTGTCGAGCTACTACCCGTACAACATTAACCAGTTCAACTCGGGCATCCAGAACTTCCCCGGACTGGGAAGCATCAACTACAACAACTACAACGGCAAATCGAACTATAACGGCCTGCAGGTGCACGTGGAACACCGCATGGCTACTGGGCTGACCGCGACCGGCTCCTACGCGTGGTCGCACACCCTGGATGACTCGCCGGGAGCTTTCCAGGGTCAAAGTGCGGCTCTTTATTACGATCCGATGGCGGGCTATGGCAACTCCAGTCAGGACCAGCGCCAGGTGTTCAGTACATCTATGCTCTATCTCCTGCCTCTCGGCCGTGGCCAGAAGTTTGGCGGCACTGCCTCAATCCCGATGGACTGGCTGATTGGCGGCTGGCAGACCAGCTTGACCGCCATGGTACGCCGACCGACCTCGAAACGGGAACGGACGCACCCGGAAACCGCCCCGACAAGGTTTCGTCCATCAAGTATCCCAAGAGCATCCTGGGCCATTGGTTCGATCCGACCTCGTTCGCCAACCCTCCCGTGGTTACCGGCAGCGTCTCTGGTTCCACCACCTATACACGCCTCGGAACCCTGGGCCGCAACCAGGTCTACGGGCCCGGATACCGTGTGGTCAATCTCAGTATCCAGAAGAACCTTCGCGTAGAAAGGTACACGCTGGAATTGCACGGGGATGCTTTTAACCTCTTCAACACTGCGGAATTTACCAACCCGAATTCCAACCTTACCGGTGGCAACTTCGGGCAAGTTGAAGGAACAGAAGTTTACAGCAACCGCGAGATTCAGTTGGCGGCTCGATTCACCTTCTGATCGCGCGATTGGATTCGACGCGCCATGGCGGCACCACGCCGCCGTGGCGCGGAGAATGCCTCTCGCTTCACGGCGATGCGCCTAGAGCAACGCCGATACCTTCTGCATAAATGAAAGGTGATGCAATGAAGCTCCCCGGGCGGCTACTCGTGATTGCTGTCTCTATGCTCGCCTGCGGTCTTTGGGCTTCAGGACAAAAACCGCCGGGTTGTTCCCCGGCGCAAAGCGCGAGCGGTCCATGTAGCGCCAGCGGCCCAAATATCGACAAGATCGATCCGCCCAACTGGTGGGCCGGCCTTCCCGACCCCATGCTGCTGGTGCACGGCGAGAACCTGAAGCAGGCACATTTCACCGTTGCGGGCAAAGGCGTCGCGATCCTGCACACGCAGGCTTCGGAAAACGGCCACTGGGCGTTCCTGTGGCTGCGTACAAAGGATGCCGCGCCGCAAACGCTTTGGGTCATTGCCAGCAATGCTAAGGGTCGGGCACGGAGCGCGTTTGCGCTCAAGGCACGCGACAACGACCCCAATGCGCATCGCGGGTTTTCTTCGGCGGATGCGCTGTATCTGATCATGACTGACCGCTTCTCGGACGGGAACCCAGCCAACAACCAGGCCGGGGCCAATCGCCAGGACGCGCACGGCTGGCATGGCGGCGATTTGGCCGGCATTGAGAAGCACCTGGATTACTTAAAGCAGTTGGGCGTAACCGCTGTGTGGACCACGCCCGTCGCCTCCAACGGGGCCATGCCGGAGGCCTATCACGGCTACGCCGCTACCGACCTTTATGCCGTAGACCCGCATTTCGGCACGCTTGCAGATTACCAACATCTGTCCGATGCGCTGCACGCCAGCGGCATGAAGCTGGTGATCGACCTGGTGCCCAATCACATCGGCGTCCTGCATCCGTGGGTGCTCGATTCCCCCGCGCCCGGCTGGCTGCACGGCACGCTTGAGCATCACAGCGCAGTGAAGACCGATTTTTATCAGCTCGTGGACCCGCATGCTCCGCCCCAGGCGTGGCGCGACATCACTGACGGCTGGTTCACGAACGAAATGCCTGACCTGAACCAGGAGAATCCTTTGGTGGCACGCTACCTGATTCAGAATGCGCTGTGGTGGGTTGAAACAGCTAACCTCGATGGCATCCGGCTTGACACATTTCCTTATGTTGGTCGCGCCTTCTGGCACGATTTCGATGCAACTCTGCACAGCGTGTATCCGCAGCTGACAACCGTGGGCGAAATCTTCCACGGCGACCCGGAAGTGACATCGTTCTTCGCCGGCGGCGAGGCGCACCTCGGCATCGACACCGGGCTCGATACACCGTTCGACTTTCCCGTCTACTTTGCGCTGCGCGATGTCCTCACGGCAGGTCAACCGATGACCGAACTGGACAAAGTTCTGCGACAAGACGCTCTCTACCCTCACCCGGAGCGGCTGGTGACGTTCATCGGCAACCATGACACCTCCCGCTTTATTACCGCCGCAGACGGCTCGGCGGAGAAGCTCAAGCTGGCCATTGGGCTCATCCTTACCCTGCGCGGCATGCCGCTGATCTACAGCGGCGACGAGATCGGCATGCCCGGCGGCAACGATCCTGACGACCGGCGCGATTTTCCCGGCGGCTTTGCCGGCGATGCGCACAACGCCTTTGTGCAGGCGGGCCGCACGCCGGCGCAGCAGGAGATCTTTCGCTGGAGTTCCAGCCTGCTGGCGTTGCGCGCCGCGCATACGGTTCTGCAAACAGGCCTGGAGCAGAACCTGTTTGCCAACGACGATGTCTTCGCCTTCGTTCGCACACCCGACGGCGCAGGATGCGCAACGGATCACGCAAGCGAGCGCATGCTGATCGTGGTAAACAAGGCGCCGCACGCAGAGACGATCGATCTGCCGACGGATGATACCGCGCTGGCCGGGTGCCGGAACTTCCACGCAATGGCGCCTGCGGGCGGCGCGGATCCGGTTGCCGGCGGAGGCACGCTGCATCTCGAACAACCGGCGGAGTCGATCGCGATTTTCAAGGTGAACTGAAACGCCGTTCTTCCCGGCCGAGCGCTTCGTCTCTTCGGTAACGCACCAAGACCGCCCAGGAGATTACTCGATGTGCACGACGCGCAAGCGGTCCATCCTCATGATGACGATGTTGCCGCTGTGTGTGGCGGCGCTGCTGGCAGGTTGCGGCGGAGGCGGAAGCGTCGGTTCATCGACGCCGCAGCAGGCGGCAGCGCCTTCATTTTCCGTGGGCGGCGGAACCTACGCCACGCTGCAAAGCGTAGTCATCACCGACAGCACGCCCGGCGCGGCCATCCATTACACAACCGATGGCAGCACGCCGACCACCCAGTCGCTCACCTACTCCGTGCCGATCGCCGTTGCCACCAGCACCACTCTGCAGGCCATTGCCGTGGCCAGCGGCTACAACAACAGCAACGTCACTTCAGCCAGCTACACCATCGACTTTCCAGCCGCGCCGCCCATCCCGGCGGTCTCCGACATCCATCAGGGATTCATCTACCAGATTGTGACCGACCGTTTCTTCGACGGCGATCCGAGCAACGACAATCCCTCCGAGAGTCCCGGCCTGTACGATCCCAACGGATTCACCGACTCGGCCGCGGCCAACTGGACCCTCTACTGGGGCGGCGATCTGGTGGGCATCCAGCAGAAGCTCAGTTACCTCAAAACCATGGGCGTTACCGCCATCTGGATTTCCCCTCCGATGAATAACATCCGGATTGCCTACGACAGCCAGGCGGGCTATCACGGCTACTGGGTGCGCGACTTCATGCAGATCGACGAGCATTTCGGCGACGACAGCAACAGTTGGACGGAGTTCAACAATCTGGTAGCTGCCGCGCATGCGGCCGGGATTCGCGTCATCGTCGACTTTACCGCCAACGACACCAATCCCACGGGCAGCGGCGAAGACGGATCGCTTTACAACAATGGCACGCTGGTCACAACCTACTCGACCGACACCGGCGCGACGCCCTACTATCACCACAATCCTGGCATCTCCAACTACGACGATCCGTACCAGGTGCAATACGACTCGGAAGAGGGACTGGCCGACCTCGATCAGACCAATCCCTGGGTTGATCAATACCTGAAGGGCGCAGTCAGCCAGTTTCTCAACCACGGCGCAGACGGGTTCCGCTTCGATTCTTCGCTGGAGACGAATTGGGGCTGGCAGTACAGTCTCGAAAACTACATCGCCAACTGGAGCGGCTCCGCCGGCCTGCCCACCGCCACGGCCCGTCCCTTCCTGTTCGGGGAGTGGGACCTGGGCTCGGGAGACGCGCTCTATCCCACCGCCGTGAAATTCACCAACAACAGCGGGATGAATCTGCTGGACTATCCGCTCTACTGGCAGATCTCCCAGGTCTTTGGCGACAACGACAGCTTTGAGCAGATTGACAACGAGCTGACGCTCGAAGATCGGGGCTCCGCAAGCAGCACGGCGGCACCATTTGTGCAGCCCAACGATCTGGTGACCTTCTTCGACAACCACGACAACCCGCGCATCATGTCGATGGGTGCCGACCAGATGGCCATGAAAGAGGCGCTCAGCTTTCTCTTCACCTGCCGCGGCCTGCCCATCGTTTACTACGGGGACGAGCAGTATCTCTATAACGACACCGATGGCGGAGCGAATCCCTACGACCGCAACGCCATGACCAGCTTCAACACTACCGACGCGGTTTTGCTGATCCGGTATCTGGCTGCGCTGCGCGCCTCCAATCCGGCCATTGCCTACGGCGCCATGACGCAGCGCTGGATCAACAGCGACGTGTACATCTACGAGCGCGTCCTCGGCACCAACGTGGTGCTGGTGGCGATCAACAAGAACAAGAGTAACGATCAGGCGATCTCAGGGCTTTACACATCTCTGCCGCCGGGCGCCTACAGCGACTACCTAGCCCAGACCATGGGAGGAACCGCGATCACCGTGACAGGATCGCCGGGCGCCAACAATCCTGTGAAGAACTTTACTCTGCCGCATAACAGTGTCTCCATCTGGGTCTCGGCAGGCGGCGTCGGGCCCTCCGTGGGCAGCGTTACGCCCCGCGTGGCCAACCCCGGCGCGGTGGTAACGCTGAGCGGAGCCGGCTTCGGCACGGCTGCGGGCACGGTCAACTTTACCTCGGGGAGCACAACCCGGCCCGCAACGGTCACGAACTGGACAAGCGGACAGATTACGGTGCTGGTTCCTGCGCTGCCCCCGGGCCCGGCCACCGTAACTGCCATAGCTGGCGCAACAGCCTCCAATGCAGCGCCGTTTACAGTGAGCACGTCGACGCTGATTCCCGTCAATCTGGCCGTGAGCGGTACGCCTACGCTGGCCAGCGCCGATCAACTGATGCTGACGGGCAATGTGCTGGAACTGGGCAACAACGCAACCACATTTAACGGCGCCATCGGCCCGGTGCCGGTTCCCGCGCCGGGCAGCGGCTTGCAGACGGTTTCCCTGCCGGCAGGCGCCTCCGTGCAATTCAAGTTCTTCGTCCTGCACAGCGATGGAAGCACCACCGCGGAGACAACAATGCACACCTACACGGTGCCGGTTTCGGGCATCGGTACAGACAATGTAACGTGGTAGCCGCGGCCGGCAAGCTGCCTTTGCCGCTGCCGCGCTGGCGCAGGAAGAGGAATTCGACCGCGCAGTCTTCCGCAATCGGTTGGCTGCACATCATTCACACGGAATCTGGCGCAAAGAGCCGGGCGCGCCGCAGGCAATGCATCGCTGAGCGTTTCGGCGCTTCGTTGCCATCGGAAGTTTTCCTGCTCTGGCTCAGGAATGGACGCAATGCACGATCTCTCGCAACCATCCGCTCGCAAACAGGAAACCGCTCGTGACGCGTCCGCGCGCATCGGCAGCGGAGTGAAATTCGCGCGCCTGAGCGGAATCCTGCTGCACTGCACTTCTCTTCCCGGGCGCTTCGGCATCGGCGATTTCGGGCCGTGCGCCTATGAGTTTGCCGACTTCCTTGCCGCTGCCGGACAGAAGTTGTGGCAGGTGCTGCCGCTGAATCCCACCGGATACGGCGATTCTCCTTACCAATGCTTCTCTGCTTTCGCGGGCAACCCGCTGTTGCTGAGCCTCGAGCGCCTGCGTGATCAGGGACTGCTCCAGCAGTCGGACCTGGCTCAGGCACCGCTCTTTCCAGAAGACGCTATCGACTTCGGGGCGACGATTCAGTTCAAGAGACCGGTATTGCTCCGGGCAGCACAGGCGTTCTTTGCCGATGCGTCGCGCGCGGATCGCGCCGCCTTCGACCGTTTTTGTGAAAGCGCAAGTTTCTGGCTCGACGACTTCGCGCTATTCATGGCCCTGAAGGACGCACACAACGGAACCGCCTGGACCACATGGGACGCAAAGATTCGCCGCCGCGACCCGCACGCCGTCAGCGAGTGGACGCTCCGGCTTACGCCCCAGTTGAACGCCATCAAGTACTGGCAATTCGAGTTTTTCCGCCAGTGGGAAGACCTCAAGGCCTATTGCCGGCAGCGCGACATCCGCCTGATGGGCGACATCCCCATTTACGTTGCGCACGATAGCGCGGATGTCTGGGCTCGTCCAGAACTCTTCTATCTCGACAAGCAAGGCAATCCCACCGTGGTTTCCGGCGTGCCCCCCGATTACTTCAGCGCCACCGGCCAGCTTTGGGGCAATCCGATCTATCGCTGGGATGTGCTGGAGGCCGGCGGATTCAAGTGGTGGATCGAGCGTTTCCGCGCCTCGCTCGCCCTCTTCGACTTGGTGAGGCTCGATCATTTCCGCGGCTTTGAATCTTACTGGGAGGTTCCGGCAAGTGAGGCAACCGCCATCCACGGCCGCTGGGTTAAGGCGCCGGGAGAAAGGCTTCTAACTGCGCTCGAGAACGAACTTGGCGAACTGCCGATTGTGGCCGAGAACCTGGGCGTGATCACCCCGCCGGTGGAGCAACTGCGAGCAAAGTTCCGCCTTCCCGGGATGAGCATCCTGCAGTTTGCGTTTGGCACGGATCCGCAGGGAGCGTCTTTTCGTCCCCACAATTACGGCCGCGACCTAGTCGCCTATACCGGCGGCCACGACAACGATACCGCGGTCGGCTGGTGGACGAGTTCGGGTGCGGCCGATAGCACCCGCACGCCGGAGGATGTTCGCAAAGAGCATGAACTCGCGCGCGCCTATCTCAACCTCCATGACGATGCGGAAATCAACTGGAGCATGATCCGCGCGGTGGAGGCCTCCCTTGCCGATGTCGTGATTGTTCCGTTGCAGGATGTGCTGGGACTGGACAGTTCGGCGCGCATGAATCTTCCCGGCACGGTGAGCGGAAACTGGAAATGGCGTTATCGTCCGGGCGCACTGAGCCCCGAATTGAGCGCCAGGCTGCGATCCCTGGTCGAGCTTTATGATCGCTAGTTCGAACCCACAAAAGGAAAGCTGGAGAGCCGAATTCATGGACAAACCACCACGCACGTTCTGGCAGATCTGGAACCTGAGCTTCGGCTTTTTCGGCATCCAGTTCGGTTGGGGATTACAGATGGCGAACATGAGCGCCATCTACGAATATCTGGGGGCGCGCGCCGATCAGATTCCGATCTTGTGGCTGGCCGCGCCGCTGACAGGATTGCTGGTGCAGCCGATTGTGGGCCAGGCCAGCGACAGCACCTGGGGCCCCCTGGGCCGGCGCAGGCCTTACTTCCTGGCCGGCGCCATTCTGAGTTCGACGGCGTTGATCCTCATGCCGCGATGTTCCGCTTTGTGGATGGCAGCTGGGCTGCTCTGGATTCTCGATGCCAGCATCAACATCAGCATGCAGCCCTTTCGCGCGTTTGTGGCCGACCTGCTGCCCGAATCCCAATGCACCCAGGGCTTTGCCATGCAAAGCCTGCTCATTGGCCTCAGTACCGTGATTGCCTCGGCGCTGCCTTACCTGCTGACCAATGTTTTTCACCTCGCCCAGGCTCGGGTTGCGGGCACAATTCCCTTCACGGTGCGCTTTTCCTTTTACATCGGCGCCGCGGCCTTTCTTGGCGCTGTACTGTGGACCGTTTTTACCACCAAAGAGTATCCGCCGGAGAACATGGAGGAGTTTCGCAGGCAAAAGGCCCAGCGAGCCGGCATAGCGGCTGGAGCTCGCGAAATCCTGGTTTCTGTCCGCGAGATGCCGCGCACGATGCGACAACTGGCCTGGGTCCAGATATCGACCTGGCTGGGCTTATTCTGCATGTGGCTTTATTTCCCGGTCGCCGTCCCGCGCAACGTCTTCGGCGCCACGGACACCAACTCTTCGCTTTATTCCTCGGGAGCGGAATGGGCGGGCGTCTGTTTCGGAATGTATTCGCTGGTGTGTTTCGTATTCTCCTTCGCTCTACCTGCGATTGCGCTCAAGTTTGGCCGCAAGGCAACCCATACCCTGTGCCTGATCTGCGGCAGCCTTGGACTGCTTTCCGTGGCCGTGATTCACAGCAAGTATCCGCTGTTGCTCTCCATGACCGGAGTGGGGATTGCGTGGGCCAGCATTCTCTCCATGCCTTACTCCATCCTTTCCGGATCTCTGCCTGCGGGAAAGACCGGGGTCTACATGGGGATCTTCAACTCCTTCGTGGTCATTCCAGAGATCGCGGCAGCGCTAGGGTTCGGCTGGGTGATGGACCATTTGCTGAAAAACAATCGCCTTGCCGCGGTGGTTGCAGGCGGAGTCTTTTTCCTGCTGGCGGCGCTGCTGACCCAAAAGGTTGAAGACCTCGACGATCCGCATCGACTCCGGAAATCCCTTCCGGGCCAAGCCGGCGCGGCGTCCTAGTCCGCCTCCCCCCCGGCGCATATTCGCGCCATGCCGGTCGAACCATAAACGGGATCCGCGGGAGCAAACCAGTTGTCGGTTCGCCAGCAAGGTGATTCGGCAACAACTGGCATGTCCCGCAGGAGACTCGGCCGACACAAGGGCGCTCACCACTATCTGAGCTCGTAGGGATGTAGCATAACTCCAGTTTGCTGACCACTCGCTGAGTCGAGAAGCTTCGTTCGTACCGTCTTTATCCTGGAGCCTGCTATTAACTTCATTCCTTCAGAATCTAGGAAATGTCCAAGTGCCCGACGGTCGCTGACGTTGGAAAGTTGGGAAACAAGGGGCAAATCGGCTATCTAAGTGATGTGACAGACGAGGAGGGCCTTTGTCGCTCCCTATCTGGACCTTGGAAGTCCTCAGTATCCCCCAACGCTCCTTTCGAGGCTGCGAAAGGCCGGGCAGGACGCGTGATCTCAACACCCGGACGTAACCGGATTGCGGATTAGTTAGTATCCGCAAACGCCCCAGTGTCCAGGAATAGGTTTATGCCTGGATGGTCGCCAAGCCGATATTACCTTGTGGTAAACATCGCAGCGGTAGCAGTATTCGATTGCGTCCCGTGTAAGGTTAACAGTGGACCGCAGATGGCGCGGTGGCAGCATAATCTTGGAACGAGTGGCGGCATTCACTGATTACGAGCAAGCACTGCGAGTGACGTCTTTTGGAAAACGCAATGATCACTCTGTCCATCGACGAAGGAAAACAACTCCTGAGTTTGTGCCGTGCCGGGACGCTTTATGAAGTTGAGGCTTGGATCCATGCGGGTAAGTCCCTCCGCGTACCAGAAGAACTCAGGACGACTCCTTTACGAATTGCAATCGACCTTGGGTTCTATAGTCTGATTCAGCTGCTCGCCATTCACGAGGAGAGCGAAGCTGTTTTGAACGACGCGTTAGGCGCTGCGGTAGATCTCCGTTCACTTGAGCTCGTCCAATTGCTTCTCAAGCACGGTGCTCAGATCCGAGGCGTTCCCCTTATCTCGGTGATGCGGTCGTGGGATCCGGCGCTCATGCAGCTTTTCCTCGACGGCGGTGCCGATGTAGTCACCGAATACCCGTTTGCAAGGGCGTTTTCTGAGAAGATTCGCACCGCGCTCAGCCGGCTCATTGCATTCAGAAGATCTCATCCGGAACTAGATCGAGAGATGCAGGAACAAGTGGATCGCGCGCTTCGCTTCTTTGCCGGAGACGGAAATCTCAAGTGGGTAAGTCTCCCGATGTGGGCAGGCGGAGACCCGAGAGCATTGGGTCCGAAACTAGACGACGAAGATGATCCAGATCTCTACGTCACTGCCCTTCAGGAGGCTGCGAGCGGACACAGCCTAGATGTAATGAAGAAGCTCAAGCCTGACCCTAGTCGAGATGATCTCACGGAGCTTCTCGAATACGCTGTCTTAGGTCTAGACATCGATATGATTTGATATCTTCTGAAAATGGGAGCCAAGCCGAACAACAAGGAAAATGGAGGGCCTATGGCCCTCGACCGATGTATTGGGCTCATGCATTTGGAAGAACGTAATTCGCTTCATCCCGAATCGATTCGGAGAATGCCGCTACCTGTTGCGGGTCGCTGGCTCCCACTTCCGCGCCTGTTTCTCTGCGGCCAGCCAATCCACGATCTGCGACTTGGTGATGGCAGCGGCGTCTCTCTTGCCAAAGGCATGCCGAACTCCCTGCAGAGCTCGGCCATCGGCTCGCCGGCTAGCCGGCGAGCCACAAACTGCAGTCTTTCGTCCATCACCGAACACTCCTTCCAAGGCATCACTTCCTCCTCTAGGAGGAAGTGTTACCTATGTGTCCGGTACGATGTGTCACCTATGTCTCAGGTCGGTCATAGAGCTAAGCCGCCCAAGGGTATTTTGATGCCCTCATTCTCCGCTGCACTCGGTACATTCGGGACAATTGAAAGGCCGAAATCTGTGTCCGTCCTATGCGCCAGCCTCAAGCCTCTGCTGGGGGCATGGGCAGAGTTGAATCCGCCGCAACCGTATCCCCCCAAACGCGCATTGGACCACGCAGATCGAAATTTCCAACTGCGCAGTGAAGAATTTTCCGAAGCGGGCACAATGAGCTATAACCTCTATGATTCCGAACTCGTAAGACGACTGGATCGAGGCAGGAAAAATGTACCGCCTTTGTACCGCCAGTCTGCCTATTCACGCGATTCTGGCGATTTCCGACAATGTAATCGGCGCCGAGGAAGAACCAATGTAGTTCTTGTTTTTCCAAGTTCTTGTGGCAAGATTATGGTGGATTCGCGCAAAGGGTTGGATGAGGCGGGACTGTTCGAGTTCCGCTTTAGGAGCCTGTACGCCAAGCCGCCCGAGATTTCCGAGCTTTGTGACTGTGAATGAAGGTAGGTCGCCATCGGGCAATATCGGACAAGGTGCCCGGGCAATCCTGGCATTGTTGGCGACGGTGGCAACGTGTATTCTGTAACTTACGGGTGGTCAATGAGGTCTCAACGTTCGATCCCCACTAGCCGCCCCAATTTACCCTCCTAAGTCGATGGAACGCGAGGGTTTACCATTTCATTCGCCGGGCCATCCAGCATGACGCAAGACCGTTCCGGCCCTCACGCGCCGATGGAAACTCCCGCCTGGTTTACCCCCTTCGAACCCCATCCCTGGCTCACGAACGGCCATCTGCAAACCATCGTCGGCAACTTTCTTCCCCGGCCCGCGTTTCGTCTGCCCTCCATCGCCGAAACGGTTGAGGTCGATGCCTCCGATGCCAGCCGCGTTCTCTGCTACTGCAACTGGCAGCCTGAGCCGGAGCGCGCCTCGCGGCTCACCGCAGTGCTGGTGCACGGCCTCGAAGGCTCGTCCGATTCCCGCTACATGCAGGGCATCACCGCGCGCGCCTTCGCCGCGGGCATGAACGTCATCCGCATGAACATGCGCAACTGCGGCGGCAGCGATGCGCTCACTCCCACGCTCTATCACTCCGGCCGCTCGGCCGACGTGGGCGCCGTGGTCCGTCACTTCACCGCGCGCTTCGGCCTGGAGCGCGTCGCGCTGGTTGGCTACTCCATGGGCGGCAATCTCGTGCTCAAGTTCGCCGGCGAATGGGGTGCGCAGGCGCCGATTGCCGCCGTCGCCACCGTCTGCCCGGCCATCGATCTCGCTGCCGGCTCCGACGCTCTGCACGAACCCGCCAACCGCGCCTACGAGTGGCATTTTCTGCGTAATTTGATGCGCCGTCTCCGCCACAAAGCCGAACTCTTTCCCGCCATCTATCACATCGACGGCATCGGTCCCATTCGTTCCATTCGCGAGTTCGATCAAAAGTTCATCGCGACCTACTGCGGCTTCAGTTCGGCCGACGATTACTACTACCGCGCCGCCAGCGCTCGCGTCATCGACCGCATCGCCGTTCCCACGCTGATCCTCTGCGCGCAAGACGATCCCTTCATCCGCCTCTTGCCTGAATCCCGCGCGCGCATCCTCGCCAACCCCCGCATCCAATTCTTCGAGAGCTGCCATGGCGGCCACTGCGCGTTTCTGGCGCGCCGCTCCGCCGGCGTGCACTGGGCCGAGGCAACCGTCGTCCGTTACCTTCAGGCTGCGGCGGATTAGGAAATACTGTTTCCGCGAACGGTTGAACAAGGTCGCCGCTCCCTTTTGCTCCCACCCCAGGAAACAAAGATCGTTTCCTGGGGACCCCGGGTTGGTCGCGCCGACTTTAGTTCTGAGCTGCCCGGATGCTTCATTTCCTAATCCGCGATGTCGCCGCGGGTACGCTGCCCCCCGCCGCGCCGCACGCTTCGCTCACTTCGCAGCTACAATAAAAAACGTGGGCGAGTAGCTCAATCGGATAGAGCACCGGCCTTCTAAGCCGGGGGTTGTGGGTTCGATTCCCGCCTCGCCTACCACTCTCCAATCAATTTTTGCGTCCCCTCGCCGAGCCGCAATTCCTTCTCTGCGCAGCCCCATCCGATACTCTTGATGGTGTTCACAAACCGCCCAGGAGCGCGCGCCCAGAGCGCGTTCCGATCCAGGAGAACGACAGCAATGATCCAGCGCAGAGAGTTTTTGAAAGTTGCCGGACAATCCACGGCCCTATTGCTCGCCCGGCCCTTGTTGCGAGCGCAAAATGCCGGCGCAGAAAATGCGCCGTTTCGTTGGAATTCCGAACACATCGAGGTGGAACTTTCCCGGTCCGCGCCGGAGCTGCTCAGCCTCAATATCGACGGCCTGGGCAAAGCCCTGCGCGGCGCCAACATTCTCAGCGGCAATCCCAGTGACGGCGGTTATCAAGCATCGGCTGCAACTTCCGGAGGAACACTCCGTGTCGCATATCGCCCCGCAACTGCGCCCAAGGACACGGCCGCCGGTTGGACGTTCGAATTTTCCGGCAACAGAATCGTTCTCACCACCGAGTGGTCCGCGGATTTCGAGCCCGCGCCCCTGGTTCTTCATTTCAATCTGAATCAGGTGCACAGCACCGTGCTCGGCCTCTTCTCGCGGAACGGTCTTCTGGCCGTGCCCGCACTCCTGCATTTTCCGGGCCAGGGCTCGATGCGGCTCACCGCCAGCGTTCCCGGCGTGGGAATGACCTACACCTCCGACCGCCGTCAATCCGCGGCTGCGCTCTCGCTGCCCGGCGCCGATTTCGTTCGCCAGCGCATCGTGTACACGTTCGATGTGACGGCCATCCATCCCGACGTTCCGGGAATCGCCGGCGACCCGCGCTTCGACGCCTTCCGCCGAAACTGGCTCAACGCCCTGCAGCTCAATCCCGAGCTTCAAGCGTTGGCCAACAACACGGCCAGCGACTCATGTGCATTTTGTTACTACGAATTCGCCGACATCGCCGCGCTGACTCCGCCGTTGGCGCCTGGCCTCGCCGCTCTCGATGTCATGCGCCAAACTCTCGACCGCATGCTAGCTGGCGGCTTTGCCTACGGCATGCCAGCGATTCCCGATCATCCAACGACCAGTTCCGACACCTGGCCGTCGATGATCATTGCCGCGGCCAACTGTGTGCGCGCGGGGCATAGCGATGCCTGGCTCGCCCAAAACTATGCGGGCATTCGCGGCTGGGCCGAGTCCATGCTGGCCACCGATTCCAGCGGCGACGGCCTCATCAAATACAGTGTCAGCGGCAACTCCGGAATTTGGTCTAACGGCTTCCCCAAAATTCGGCCGTCGAACTGGTGGGACACCATCGGCTTCGGCTACGAAGACGCCTACGCCAATGCGCTCGCCTATCGCGCGCTGGGCGATATGACGATGCTGGCGCGCAAAACCGGCAAGCCCGCCGAAGCCGCGCGCTACCAGGCCGCCGCGGACAAGCTGCGCGCCCACTACTACGACCGCTTCTTCGATTCCGCCACCGGCATTCTTGCCGGCTGGCGCAGCGCCGACGGCGAGTTGCACGACTACTACTTCCTCTTCGTCAACGGCATCGCCATTCACTATGGGCTTGTGCCTAAGCCACAGGCCGACGCCATCATGGATAAGCTTCTCGCCAAGATGAAGGCCGTGGGCTACGACAAATTCCAAATGGGATTGCCCGGCAATCTCATCACCGTCACGCTCAAGGATTACGTGCACAGAACTCCCGACGGCCACATCGGCGGCGGCGTGCTCGCGGACAACTCCGATGGCTTCCAGAATTATGAGAACGGCGGCGCTACCGGCTCCTTCGCC
>Ga0371490_1001120_pt1 | contig 14828 bp, 15 predicted proteins | sample MB2SIPfraction_FD_207959 | JGI IMG/M metagenome (GOLD analysis project Ga0371490, IMG submission 207959) | Lab enriched peat soil microbial communities from McLean, Ithaca, NY, United States - MB28FN SIP fraction | ecosystem: Environmental > Terrestrial > Soil > Wetlands > Peat | place: USA... | reverse complement strand
GGTGTCCACGTCCACCGTGGCGTTCATGGTGGTTACTGTAGCTGAGACCCGGTTGATCTTGGCCAGCAACTCCTCCTGCGTGCTGCTGAGCAGCGGCTCGGTGGCGCGATGGTGCTCCACCCGGTGTGTGCGCAGCAGGCATCCACTCGTGCCCATAAGGCACAGCAGCAATAATCCAATGTTCAGGCTGGCACGCTTCATGCGCAGGGAATCACTCTCCACAGTCTGCAACTAATAAGACACTCCGTTCAGTATATCGAATCAAAGGGCTTCGGGTGCAAGCAGCGCCATCGCGGCCGTGGCTTCTGCGCATTCTGGATCTGAGCATTCTGGAATAGATAAGGCTAGTGCGATTCGCCGTCGCCGTGTGGCGCAAGCTTCTGCGCCTTGTGTTTGGCGGCCTCGGCCACCTCCGGCGGCAGCTCGGGAAACTGCTCATCCTTGCGGTCTTCCAAGGCCACCCGCATGAAGTCCATCCAGATGGGCAGCGCGGCCTGCGCGCCGGTCTCCTTGGGGCCCAGCGTCTTCTTCTCGTCATAGCCCACCCAGACGCCGCAGGTGATGCTGGGAGAAAAGCCCATGAACCAGGCATCGGTAAAGTCGTTGGTGGTGCCGGTCTTGCCGGCCACGGGATGATTCAGCTTGGTGGCCGCGTAGCCGGTGCCGTGCTGCACCACGCCGCGCAGCAGCTCCACCATGATGCGTGCCGAGCGCGCGCTGATGACGTCGCGCACGTCGCCCACGTTCTGCTCCAGCACGTGACCGTCGTAGTCGGTCACCTTGCGCAGCATGTGCGGAGTAAGGCGCACACCGTCGTTGGGGAAGGTCGTGTAGGCCGCGGTGTGCTCCAGCAGAGTCACCTCGGCCGAGCCCAGGGCCACCGGCAGGTAGGGCTGAATCTCGCTGGTGATGCCGAATTTGTGCACCAGGTCGATCACCGTCTTGATGCCGACGCGCTGTGCCAGCCGGATGGCCGGGATGTTGCGCGAATCGGCCAAAGCGTGGCGCAGGCTGATGGTGCCTTCGTATTTGCCATCGTAATTGTGCGGTGACCAGGTGCCGTTGCCGCTGGGGAAGCTGATGGGCGAGTCCTGAATGGTGTCATCCGGCATGGCGCCCTGCTCCACAGCCTCCGAATAAACATAGGGCTTGAAGGATGAGCCGGTCTGACGCAGCGCCTGGGTGGCACGGTTGAACTTCGATTCGTCAAAGTCGCGGCCGCCCACCATGGCGCGAATCTCGCCCGTGTTGTTGTCGATGGCCACCAGCGCGGCCTGCGCGCCGCTGTCCTGCTCCAGGGCAACCTGCAAATGCTGGTTGGGCTCAACCAGCAGCACGCGCACGTAGGCCACGTCGCCCACGGCCAATATCTCCGATGGGTTGTGATGCGTGGTCCATGCCATCTCGGCCGGGCGCAGGGTGGCCGTGTACTTGCCAATTTTGAACTCCGCCTGGGTGGTGCTGACCATGCTGACCAGGGCGTGAAAATATCCGCCTGCCTCCGGCGTGTGCGCCCAGTCGGCGTGTTCGTAGGTGGCAAAGTCGTCGCCGGCGGCATACACGTTGGGCAGATGAGCCTTCCAGCCGTGACGGCGCTCGTAGGCCGCAAGACCATCCAGCACGGCGCGGTTGGCGGCCTTTTGCAGCGCGCCGTCCAGCGTGGTGTACACCTTCAACCCGCCCTCGTGCACCTGGTCGGTGCCGAACTTTTTCTCCAGATAACGCCGCGTCTCCTCCACAAAGTAGGGCGCCACGTCGTTGGGATCCGACTGCAGATGCAGGTTGAGAGGCTTGTTCTTGGCCTCCATGGCCTGCGCGGCCGTTATGCGGCCGTCCTCCATCATGTTGTTGATAACCAGGTTGCGGCGGCGCAGAGCCTTCTCCGGACTATTAATAGGCGAGTACGCGCTGGGCCCTTTGGGCAGCCCGGCCAGCAGCGCCGCCTCCTCAATGGTTAAGTCCTTTGCCTTCTTGCTGAAGTAATACTCCGAACCGGCCTCAAAGCCATAGACGCCGTGGCCGAGGAAGATCTGGTTGGCGTAGAGGGTAAAAATCTGTTCCTTGGTGAAGCGGCGCTCAATCTGGATGGCCATCATCACCTCCTGCACCTTGCGCCCGAATTTGCGGTCCGGGTTGAGAAACAGGTTGCGGCTGAGTTGCATGGTCAGCGTGCTGGCTCCCTGCGCGCGTGATCCGCTGGCCAGGTCGCGATAGGCGGCGCCCACGACACGCCACAGGTCAATGCCCCAGTGGCGTTCAAAGTCCTTGTCCTCAATGGAGATGACGGCATCGCGCAGAACTTTTGGATAGTCCTCGTAATGGGCGATGACCCGGCGCTGCAGGGCAAAGCTGCCGATGACCGCGCCCTTGTCGTCATAAAGCTCGGTGATGGAGCTGGGGCGGTAGCGTTCGAGATCGGTGACCTGCGGCAGGTCCGTGGAATAGACAAAGAGCAGTCCGCCGAGGGCTCCGAACATGGCAGCCGCCGCCACGGCCAGCCCAAAGACAATGCGGCTCACCACGTGCGTGCGTTCGCCGTGAACGATGGGGCCGGCCTGCTTGTCTTCGACGCTGCTCATCGCGGGAGTGTGCTCATCGGGGACGTGGGATAGCGCAAGCATACCACCCGGGCACGGGGCGGGCCGAATGGGACGAACCTGCCCGGCCAACCGCGAGAACAGGACCGGGGGATTTCGGACAGCGCTGGCTCCCGCCTATCTCTGCTACTTATTCTTTTAGACCCTGTCACTTATCGTTCCGGAGAATCGGATGGCGGGTGCTGGCGCGCCTCCATCCAGTTTTGCAGAATGAGCACGGCGGCGAGCTGGTCCACCACGGCGGCGCGCTTTTTAATGGACATCTCGGTTTCCCGCAGCACGCGGTTGGCCTCCACCGAGGTAAGCCGCTCATCCCACAGATGGATGGGCAGGTCGAAGTGCTGCTCCAGCATGGTGACGAACTCGCGCATGCGCCCCGACTGTATCCCTTCGGCGCCGCTCATGCGCAAGGGCAGCCCCACCACAAGCTGGGTCACTTCCAGGCGGCGGATGACCTCTTCGAGCGCGGCGAGATCGGTTCTTTTATTGCGCCGGCGGATCGTTTCCAGCCCCTGTGCCGTATAACCAAGCGGGTCCGTTACGGCAAGTCCAATGGTGCGGCTGCCGACATCGAGGGCCATGATGCGCCCGGGCGGGTTATCCTGTTCATGGTGCAGCACAATCCAAAGTATAGTGCTATCAGAGCGCTTGCGCCGATTTGCGCGTCCCACAGTTCGACCGGAGAGACAAAAGAGATGGAGCCGCTGCAATCCACACCCGCCGAGCCCGAAGCCACACCTGCGACGGCCACGGCTGGCGCCATCCCCGCGGCCCCTTCTCAGGCCGTGTCCGGACAAGTTACGCCCGGCGCGCCCGAAGCCGGCAGCATGCACAGCGCCATGGGCCACGCCGAGCGCCGCCGCCATGCCCGCATCCAGAGCGCATCGCTGGCCGTCATCAGCGTGGGCGGCATCCTGACTCTGATGTATGTGGCCAAGGCCGTGCTGGTGCTGGTGCTGACCAGCGTGCTGCTGGCCTTTATGCTGGAGCCCATCGTGGAGCTGTGCCAGAAGATTCGCCTGCCGCGCTCGGTGGGCTCGATGGTGGCCGTGCTGCTGATGTGCAGCGCGCTTTACGGCGTCTTCTACGTCAGCTACAACCAGGCCAGCGAGTTTGTCAGCGAACTGCCCAAGTACACCGTCCGCATGCGATCGGTCGTCAACCGTGTGCGGCTGAGCGCCGAGCGCGTGCGCCAGACGACGCGCAATGTGATACCCGAGGACAAGGCCGATAAAAACACGGTCACCGTCCGCCAGACAACGAGCTGGACCGAGCAGATCACCAACGGCGCAGTGGGAGCCACTGAGGCGTTGATGATGGCCGCCTTCGTGCCCTTCCTCATCTTCTTCATGCTCAGCTGGAAGGACCACGTACGGGCCAGTACGGTGATGCTCTTCGACATGGAGAACCGGCAAACCGCCTACGTCACCCTGGGCCTGATCGCGCAGATGCTCCGCGGCTTCATCGTGGGCAACGTCATCATTGGCATCATCCTGGGCGTGACCAGCACCATCGCCTTCTGGATTCTCGGCGTGCCCTACTTCTACGTCATTGGAATGATCAGCGGCGTGGTCAGCCTGCTGCCGTATTTAGGCATCGTGCTGGCCATCCTGCCGCCGGTGGTGGTCAGCATGAGCACCCTGACGTTAGGCACCTTCACAGCCATCGTGATGGTGGTCGGCGTCAGCCACCTGATCGCCCTCAATCTCCTTTATCCCAAGATCATTGGCAGCCGCTTGCAGCTCAACCCGCTGGCCGTCACCCTGTCTCTGCTCTTCTGGGGATGGCTGTGGGGAGCCATGGGGCTGATCCTGGCCGTGCCGCTGACGGCCGCCTTGAAGATCATCTTCGACCACGTGGAGGGGCTGAAACCCTTCGGCAACTGGCTGGGCGAATAAAAAACGGAATTTATAAGAAGTCGCACTGCTGAAGACGCAAAAGGCGCAGCCCGCGGGCCGCGTCTTCGTCATCTCTATATGCTTGCGCTCGGCTACTCCTCGACGCTCGCGACCTCGGGCCAGCGCAACTTGCTCTTAATCAGCGCCTTGCGCAGCTCCTCTTCGACATCTTCCTCGGCGTTGGCGCGGACCATGGACATCTCGCTGATCAGCAGGTAGCGGGCGCGCTCCAGCATCTTCTTCTCGCGGAAGCTGAGCGGCTTTTGCGAGGCCAGGGTCAGCAGCCCTTTAAGGACGATGGCCACATCCAGCAGGCTGCCGGTGCGCATTTTGTCGGAGTTTTCCTTGAAGCGGTTCTTCCAGTCGTTGCTGCTCTCGCACTGGCCGTCGCTCAGGTAGTCCAGAATCTTCTGCGCCTCGCTGTTTTTGACCACGCGGCGCAGGCCGACGGCTTCGGCGTTGTGGAATGGAACCATGACTTTAAGGCTGCTGGCGCGGATGCGGAGGAGGTAAAAACGCTCTACCTGGGCGCCAATGGTGCGGCTGGATATTTGTTCAATGACTCCGACCCCATGGTTTGGGTAAACCACCTTTTCGCCGACAGTGAAGAGGGTCATTGTCATTCTTGAACCCGGCGAACCGGGGGTGGGCTCGGACATCTGATTATACGGTGCGCATGAAAGCAGGGTCAACGTGCAAATACCCGGACGATGCAGCGTTGCCCGCGCCGCGCTATAATGGGGTTCATTAGGACACCCTACCGCGCGCGGCGACCCCGCGCGCAAAGGTTTTTAGCAATGCCTGAACATGTAAAGAAAAAGCTCCTGGAAGAGATCAGCGTCCTGGAGCACGAATTGAACCACGAACTGCCGGCCGAGCTGAAGAAGGCCGTCGCCATGGGTGATTTGAGCGAAAACGCCGAATACCACATGGCCAAGCAGCGCCAGGAATTTGTGCGCGCGCGCCTGGGCATGATGAAGAAGCGCATGGCCGAGTTGTCGCTGATGAACCTCGCGAACATTCCTCACGACAAGGCCGCGCTGGGTTCCACCATCGTCGTCTTCGACTCCACCAAGGATGAGGAGATCAGCTACAAGCTGGTCACCAGCGAGGAGAGCGACGTGACCAAGGGGCTGGTCAGCACCACCTCGCCCATCGGCCGCGCCCTGATGGGCAAAAAGGTCGGCGACGTGACCATGGTCGTCACCCCCGGCGGCACGCGCGAATTCGAAGTGCTCAAGCTGACCACCATCCATGACGAGGCCGAAGAGGCCAAGGGTTAAGCCATGACCTGGACCAGCGCGGTGGGCAAGTATTGCGGCAAGTTGCTGTACAAGATCGTCGACGGTCTGGCGCTGACCCGCATCTCACCCAACATGCTCACGTTTATCGGCCTGCTGATTAACGTGGCGGCCGCGCTCTTTTTTGGCTTTGCCAGCGCGGACAACAACCAGCCGCGCCGCTTCTTCTACGCCGGACTGGTCATCATCGGCGCCGGCATCTTTGACATGGTGGACGGCCGCGTGGCCCGCGCCACTAACAAGGTCACCGTCTTCGGCGCCTTCTTTGACTCGGTCATCGACCGCTACTCCGACGTGGCTATCTTCTTCGGATTGCTGGTGTACTACGCGCGCGCCAACCGCTTCTTCTACGTGGTGATGGTCGCCTTCGTCATGACCACATCGGTCATGGTCAGCTACACCCGCGCCCGCGCCGAATCGCTTATCCCCACCTGCAAGGTGGGCTTCATGGAGCGGCCGGAGCGCATCGTGCTGGTCATCATCGGAGCCCTGTTCAACCACATGGCTCCCGTGCTGTGGGTGCTGGCCGTGCTCAGTACCATCACGGTCATCCACCGCATCCGCTTTACCTACACGGAGAGCACCGCGCAGGAAGCCGCCGCCAAGCTGAGCTCCGCCGGATAGGTCATGCAGCAAAGCGCGATGCTATCCTGTAACGTCTGTTGTGCCCCATTTTGAGGTGAAGATGCCTGAACCGATCATCCTTGTCCACGGCGGTGCCTGGGCCATCCCCGACGACGCCTGCCATGCCCATCAGCGGGGCGTGGAAATGGCCGCCGATGCCGGCTGGCATGCGCTGGTCAAAGGCGCCAGCTCGCTACAGGCCGTGGAAGAGGCAGTGGCCGTGCTGGAGGACAATGACACCTTCGACTCTGGCCGTGGAGCCTTCCTCAACCGAGATGGCCGGGTACAGCTCGACGCCCTCATCATGGACGGAGCCACCCTCAAGGCCGGAGGCGTGGGCTGCGTCGAACGCCTGCGCAATCCCGTGCGCGCCGCGCGTGTGGTGCTGGAGAAGAGTCCTCACATTTATTTTGTGGCCGAAGGCGCCGAGCGCTTCGCCGCCGAGCACGGCATCCCGCTGATTGATAACAGCGAGCTGGTTTTACCGCGCGAGGTGGAGCGCTGGAAGAACGCCTCCGAGCAGCGCTACCTGAGCGTTCCGGCTGAGTTCTCCGGCGGCCTGGCCGAGCTGGAAGCCGACGATCAGTCGCCGCAGTTCGATTCTCATGACACTGTCGGCGCCGTCGCCCTGGACGCGAAGGGCAACATCGCCGCCGCCACCAGCACCGGAGGCACGCTGAATAAGGCTCCCGGGCGCGTGGGCGACAGCTCTCTGATTGGCTGCGGCTGCTACGCCGACAACGAATCGGCCGCCGCCAGCACCACCGGTTGGGGCGAGCCCATGATGAAGCTGGTCTTCGCCAAGTGGGCCGCCGACCGCGTCAGTCCCGAGATGCCTCCCGAGCGTGTGGCCCCGGATAGCATCGAATACCTGCACCGCCGCCTGAACGGGCATGGCGGCATCATCCTGCTGGACCGCCTTGGCCGCATCGGACTGGCACACAACACTCCGCGCATGGCCTGGGCCTGGCGCAACCAGGGCGCAAGCCACAGCGGCGTGCGCTACCCGGGATAGCCGATCGCATGTTTTCCTGCGCACTTACAGCCCGCAAGTGGATGTTGGCGCTCATGCTGGCGGCTCACATCACCTCGCCGCTCGTCGCGCAGATTATTCCGCCCAGCCCCAACCAGCTCTGGATCCCCGCCAACTTTCGCGGACTGACCATGGGCCACGCGCACCGCGGCGATGTTTTGCGCACGATGGGCGCACCAACTGAGTCGAAGAAGAGCGCTGGTGGTGAAGAGCTTATCTACACAGGCCGCGGCGATCACATGGGCAATCTGACCTTTCACCTCGACATCACCGCCACGCTCATCGAGGTGGAGGAGATGCTGCCGCGGGCCATTCCGCGCACCGTTCTCTATAAGGAGTTCGGCGCCCAACCACTGACGGCGCACTACTCTTCGGCAACCTGCGCCAGCGGAGCACTCTACCGCGACGCGCACGGCAACCTCGAATTGACCCTCTACCCCGGACGCGGAATCTACCTGTGGCCGGATCAATACGGCTACGACTTTGCCGCCATTCACTGGTCGCTGCGGCGTCCCGGTTTGCCCCACCCTCCGCCCTGCGTCCCGCACGGCAGTCCGCACAACCCCACCCATCCATAGCCGGAAATCCGCACGGCATTTACACTGTTGAGCGTCGCACTTCGCCATGCAGTTTCTCTTAACTTTTTCTGGAGGCTCAACATGCGCACTCGTCTTCTTCTCCTTTGTATTCTGCTCACGCTCGCCTTTGCCGGATGCAAGGCGAAGAAGCCCGCCACGAATGAGCAACGGTACCCGATCGAAGGCCGCGTGGTGGCCCTTACCCCGGCGGAGAAGACGATCACGCTCGACCATAAGGACATCGTCGGCTACATGAAGGGCATGACCATGCCCTTCGCCGTGCACGATGCCTGGGTCTTCAACGTCGTCCACCCGGGAGACACCGTGCACGCCACGCTGGTGGTGACGGATGACGCCGAGTGGCTGGAGAACATCTCGGTCAACCAGTCCACTGCGCAGGCCGAGCAGTCGAACACCGCACCCGACGCGACGCCGAAGCCGGGTGACAAGGTGCCCGACCTCAAGTTTGTCGATCAGCAGGGCCGCACGCGCCACCTGGGAGAACTGCGCGGCCAGCCCGTGCTCGTCACCTTTATCTACACCCGCTGCCCGCTGCCGGATTTCTGCATCCGCATGAGCAGCAACTTCGCCACCGTGGCCAGCACCTTGAAGAAGACGAACCCGGCGGCCTTTGCCAAGTTGCAGATGCTCTCCGTCAGCCTGGACCCTGATTTCGACACGCCGAAGGTGCTCGCCACCTACGGCCATCGCTATGCGGGCACCACGGATCCCGAGCTGAAGCACTGGAGCTTTGTGAGCGCCAGGGCCGACGACCTGCATGACTTCGCCGGCTTCTTCGGCATGACCTACGCGGCGCAGAATGGCCAGATCATCCACAATCTGCGCACGGCCATCATCGGCCCAGACGGCAAACTGGCCGCGTTCTACACGGGCAACCAGTGGAAGCCGGAAGAGGTTGCCGCCCGCCTGGCACAGTTGCAAAAATAAGCAGTCCTCTTTTATTCACGTTTGTCGATGCATATGCAGCGCGAGATTTTTCGCGCTTGTGGCGTCGATTTGTGAATCCTCCGCAAGCCGCGCGCATTCTAACGCGACATGAACATTGCCGTGCAGAGACTGGCAAAGCGGGCCGTACGCGTGGGACATGGCAATCGCCTGCGCATTGCCGCGCGCCTGATGCTGCCGGTACTTCTGCTGGAGGTCGCGTTGTGGGCGCCCTTGCGGGTGGGCATTCTATTTGGCGTGGCAGCCCTGTGGTACATGGCGTACCAGCTTTGGCAAACGGCCGGCACCGCACGCGATATGGGCCTGGGCCTGCGCGGCCTATTGCAGCATTCCTGGATGATCGCCGTCACGATGCTGGGCTCGGCCGTCATTTTGGCCACGGCTTACTTTACCGGGACGTTGCACAGATTGTGGGGATTGCAGAATCCCTTGTGGGCGGTGGTGGGTTATGTCGTGTGGGCGCTGGTGCAGGAGTTCATGCTGCAATGCTTTTGCCTGCGCATGCTGCGCGCCATGGTCAGCCGGGTCAGTGCCCTTCTGCTCAGCGGAGTCATCTTCGCCGTGGCGCATCTGCCCAACCCCAGCCTAACGCTCGTCACCTTCTTCGCCGGCGTCGGCTTCACCGTGCTTTACGCCCGCAAGAAAAATCTCTATGTCGTCGCTCTCATCCACGCCGTGCTGGGCTTGACCCTGGCCGTCAGCGCCCCCGATGCCTGGTTCCACGGCATGAGCGTGGGCCGCGACTTTACTTTTGCCAAGACGCCGACGGCGGCCATGGCCGCCACCATGCCCCCGGTGCGCTAGCTTCACACCAAACTCTCTACTCCTCGGCCAACAGATCACCCAGCGAAGGCTTGTGCTTGCCCTTGCGCTGCGCCGCCTTGCTCTTGGCATCGGGGATGGTCTGACTGCCTTTTGGCTGTCCGACATTGACCCTGGCCATGTCCTTTATGGCCTTGACCTTGCTGAAAACCTTCTTTTTCTGTGACATAGAGAATTTCTAACTTTCATAGAAATTTCTAAATAATAATTATTGCTAAATAATAATATTTCTTCTATATTCTTCCCATGGGCGAATCGCTGGAGCAATCCTTTCAAAAGCTATGCCGGGAGAAGAACCTGGCGGTGACGCATCAGCGGCTTGTGATTTACCGCGAGCTGATGAAGATGCACGATCACCCCAATCCCGAACAGGTCTATGAGCGGGTGCGTCCCGAGCTGCCCTCCATCTCGCTGGCCACCGTGTATAAGACGTTGCACGCCTTTGTGGCTGCGGGCATCATCTGCCAGGTCAGTCCGCACCACGGCTCCATGCGACTGGAGCCGCAGGGCGACCCACACTCTCACTTCATCTGCCTTCGCTGCCATGACATCACGGATATCGCCGTTGGCGAACCGGACGTCGAGGCCCTGAAGGCCGGTGTCCCCGAAGGCTACCAGGTGGAGCAGATTTCCACCGAGCTGAGGGGCATCTGCCCGCGCTGCGCGACGGATGGAAGTTCCGCCGGGCACGCCTGAACCGAACGCATTTTCACCTAACCATTCACCATTGTCACCATATCAAGGAGATACGCATCATGCTGGGTGTAGGAGCCAAGTTCCCCGAATTTTCCCTCGACGCCGTCACGAGCCTGGACAAGGGCAAGGAATTCACCACCATCACCAACAAGAGCTATGAAGGCAAGTGGAAGGTCGTCTTCTTCTGGCCGCTGGACTTTACCTTTGTATGCCCGACCGAGATTGCCGGCTTCGGCAAGCATGACAAGGAGTTCAAGGACCGCGACGCGCAACTGCTGGGCGTCAGCGTGGACAGCAAGTTCACCCACCTGGCCTGGCGCACCCATCACGCCGACCTCAAGTCCCTGCCCTTCCCCATGCTGGCCGACTTCAAACGCGAGCTGAGCACCGGGCTCGGCATCCTCGATCCCAACGTCGGCGCAGCGCAGCGCGCCTGCTTCATCGTGGACCCCGAGGGCATCATTCGCTTCGTCTATGTCACCGACCTGAGCGTGGGCCGCGAGCCGAAGGAAGTGCTTCGCGTGCTGGATGCCCTGCAGACCGACGAACTCTGCCCCTGCGGCTGGCAGAAGGGTGAAGAGACGATCCACGTTTAAGCTTTTCGCTCTGCGGCGGGAGTTGGCTGAACGGCCGCTCCCGCCCTTTTTGCGAACGCATCACACAAATCAGCACAATCCTGATTCAGTCGCGACTCTAGCCGCAAAGCTCTTCGCAACATTTTTCGCAACGCAGAGGCCATCACCATGAGCATTGAAGCCATTCTGGAAACACTCCCCGATTACGCCAAGGACATCCGTCTGAACTGGTCCTCGCTGGCTGCGGCCACCGAACTGACCGACGCGCAGAAGTGGGGCAGCTTTGTGGCCGCCGCCTATGGCGCGCGCTCACCCAAGCTGCTGGCCGCCGTGGAAGCCGAAGCCGCCGCGCACACCACGCCCGAGGTCATCACCGGCGCCAAAGGGGCCGCAGCCATCATGGGCATGAACAACATCTACTACCGCTTCCAGTACCTCAGCACGAATGAGAAGTACGCGACCATGCCGGCGCGCCTGCGTATGAACATCATGCGGCAGCACGGCGCCGACCCGGTGGACTTCGAGCTGTGGTCGCTGGTGGTGTCAGCCATCAACGGCTGCGGCAAGTGCGTAAGCGCGCACGAAAAAACGCTGGTGGAAAAAGGCATCAGCGAGGAACAGATCCTGGCCAGCGTGCGCATCGCCTCCGTGGTGAACGCCGCCGCCGCCGCACTGGATGCGCTGGAAGTGGCATAACCATTGCCGGTAACAAATATCGCCTGCTCGCAGGCAAGCAAACGGCGGAGCCATCTGGCTCCGCCGTTGTGCGTTTGATGCTAACCTGGCAACAGCTTTATGGCCTCTTTCTTTTCATCCTCGGTGCGGGAGTTTCTTGGTATTAGTGACGGCGAGGTCCTTGCTGCTTTGGAGATTGGATATGCGAAGCGGGGATTTACACGGCACTTCACGGATCAGACCCTGACATGGAAGCGCGACCTTCAGCTTCTACGCAACGCTCTCGATGAATGTGTCAGAGTCTCGTCCTCGGCCGCCGACTGGAGCCTCCTTCTGGAGTTTTCCATTCCTCTGAAGGAAGCCCGCATCGATGTAGTGCTGCTGGTTCGAAACCGGATATTCTTATTAGAAGCGAAGAGCGGCACAATCGACTCGTCCGCCAGGAAGCAGGCTGAGCAATACGGCCTGCTGCTCCACTACTTCCATAAGGCATCAGACCAGAGATACATTCTGCCCGTCGCAGTTTCGACCGCGGCCATCGAGGAAAGCCTCACCGATTGGCGTCAACAGGGGATGTTCCCGCAGCTTGCCAGCTACTGGGTCAAGCCGGTGCTCGCTTGCCGATGGTCGGCGCTCGCGCAACTGTTGCTCTCCTGTGAAGATGCTTCCGAGCCTCAACTCTCATACATGGAGTGGAACAACAGCCCTTACTTCCCAGTCCCCAGCATCATAGAAGCCGCACTGGAGTTGCGCAGCGGTCTCTCCATTGCAGAGATCGCGCACTCGGAGGCCGCAGAGCATGAGATTCAGCACGTGCGAGATACCATCCAGAATTGCCTGTGCGCGGCGCGCGACAAGAGTCAACACGCCATCTGCTTCCTGACTGGCGTCCCCGGTTCGGGCAAGACGCTGGTCGGTCTAAGCCTCGCGCACCTATCCGAAAACAGGACCGATGCCGTGCATTTTATGAGTGGCAACGGCCCGCTTGTGAAGGTCATGCAGCACCTGTTGACCCGTGAGGGAATGCGCAAGGGCGCTCGCAAGGAAGATGCTGAGCGCGAGGCTAGGACGCTATTGGGCAACATTCATGTCTTTGCGCGCTATCACGAAGAGGACAACTCCAGTGCACCCTCGAACCATGCTATCGTTTTTGACGAAGCGCAGCGTGCGTGGAATCGTGCACAAAATAACAAGAAATTTAAACGTGACTATTCTGAACCGTCCATGCTGCTCAGCATCATGGAGCGCCATTCGGACTGGGCCTTTATCGTCGCGCTAGTCGGCGGTGGCCAGGAGATCAACGACGGCGAGGCGGGCCTGGAGGAGTGGGGTCGCGCCCTGACTGAGCGCACAAGTCCCTGGAAGGTGTACGCCTCGCCCGAGGTCATGAATGGCGGACCTTCGACGGCTGGTCATCGACTCTTCGAAGACAACACAGGACAGACTGAAATGGAATTGCTTGATGCTCTCCACTTACGCACATCAAACCGAAGCCTGCGGGGAGATCGCATCGCCCGCTGGGTCGATCTTGTGCTGCAGGGAGATGCAACGGCCGCCGCCGAGCTCAACGTGGCAGCATCTTTTCCAATATTTCTTTCACGGAGCCTGGAACAGACACGGGCCTTCCTGCGCCAGCAGACACGCGGCGAGGGCCGCTGCGGATTGATTGGCTCTTCAGGCGCCACCCGCCTGCGTGCCGTAGGACTGGAACCAAGTTCTACTTTCCATGCCGACTATGCCTGGGAACACTGGTACCTGGCCGATCGCGCCGATATTCGTTCCAGTTATCAGTGCGAGGTCTTTGCGACGGAGTTCGAAGTACAGGGCCTCGAACTCGATTGGATCGGTGTCTGCTGGGGCGGGGATTATATATGGGGCGATACTGCAGGGTGGCTTCTGCGGGCTTTGCGTTATGGAAGTAGTTGCCGATGGAATGAGCTCCGCAACAGCGAGAAGCGCCGATTTAAAATCAATGCCTATCGAGTGCTCCTCACCAGGGCTCGACAGGGAATGGTGCTATTTCTCCCGCGAGGCTCGGCTGAAGATACAACATGCGCGCCGGAGGAGTTTGAACAGACAGCCAACTTCCTTCTCCGATGTGGCGTGACACCACTTCCTTCTGAATAGCAACCGGCGGAGCCATCTGGCTCCGCCGTTGTGCGTTGTGTCGCCGGGAAAGGCGACTTAGTTTTTTCTACTCTCCGCAGCCATCTGGACCGGCGACGGCGCCCACCATGACTTCCTTGTCCAGGTAGTTGCGTCCGGCCTCCAGTGCTTTATCGTTCATCTCCGCCAGCTTCTGGTTCTTGACGAAGTTGGCGAGCACGTGGCTGGCGGCGGTAAAGGGCAGGCAGTCGGTGGCTTCCAGCAGAGCGCCCAGCATCACCACGTTGCCCACCTTGGCCGAGCCGATCTGGTCGGCGATCTCCGCCGCCGGCACGCAGGCCACGCTGACGCCTTCGTAGTGCATGTCCTCCGGCAGTGCGCGGCCGTTATACAGGATGACGCCGCCCGCCTTCACCGTGGACCCGAACTTGCGCAGTGACGGCTCGTTCATCGCCACCAGCACCTCCGGCTGTGAGATGACCGGCGCGCCGATGCGTTCATGCGAGAGCGTGACGTTGCAATTAGCGCTGCCACTGCGCATCTCCGGACCGTAGCTGGGCAGCCAGCTCACTTCCATGTGCTCGCGCATGCCCATCTCTGCGATGAGTTGGCCGAGCAGCAGCACGCCCTGCCCACCAAAGCCCGCGATCTTGATCGTCTTGGCCCGCGTGAGCTGGCGGCGGCTGTGCTTTTCATCCTCCGTCAGCTTGATGCCGCTGATGCCCAGCAGTTCGGCGATGGGCTTCTGCGGCACGTCGACCGGGGTGAACTCCGGCTTGCGGTCGCGGAAGACGCCGAGCGGGAACTGTTTGGTCAGCACGTCATGCACCCACTGGCGAGCCACCACCGGCTCCATCTTCAGGATGGTCGGACAAGGTGAGAGGATCTCCACCATGGTGAAGCCCGCACCCTGCTTTTGCAGCTCCAGTGCCTTGTGAATGGCCTTGCGCGCCTGCA